>Ga0247733_1000123_pt1 | contig 109139 bp, 94 predicted proteins | sample UWRJL043104R2_FD_180932 | JGI IMG/M metagenome (GOLD analysis project Ga0247733, IMG submission 180932) | Plant litter microbial communities from Arlington Agricultural Research Station in Wisconsin, United States - UWRJ-L043-104R-2 | ecosystem: Environmental > Terrestrial > Plant litter >... | reverse complement strand
CGTGGGAGCTCTTGAACTTGCGGATGCAGAATCTCCGAATGAGGTCGGCGATGGGGTCTTCATCGATGATCTTGCGGATCGCCTGCTCTCGGAGCTTGACCAAGCCCACCTTCTTTTCCGGATAGCTCAAGATCCTCTTTGGGTCAGAGACTCTGTCCAGGACCAAAAGGACCCGTTTCGAGGTCTTGAGCGTGGATACTCGCAGCTGGTAGGGGGTCAAGTCTTCCTTGTTGGGCTTCAGGAGCGGGTTCACCTTCAGGACGCGGAGGGAGTCCAGGACGCGCTGCAGCACGCGCAGTCGGAACTCGAGCTTGCGGAATTCGGTCTTTTTTTCGTCGGTCTTGTTTTCGTCCGTCTCGTTTTCGTCGGCCTTGTTTTCATCGGTCTCAGATTCAGGCTCCGATATCATGCCCTCGTCCGCTCCTGCGTCCGCACCGTCGGTCTCCTTTCGCAGTCCGACGATGCCCTCCAACTTGGAGACACGCAGCTCGTCACCGCGTGTTCGCGCAAGAAGGTGAAGAATGTTGTTTTCATCTTTATCAAGCTCTAGGAAGAGATCGGGATAGTCCATGCACTTCTTGGCCATAAACTCAATCGAGGGCGACTCTTGCTTGATGGCCTGGTGTAGGCACGTGCCATAGCTCTTGACCTTGTACAAGGTGTCCACTGGGATTCCGTCGACCTGGAGGATGGCGACCACAAACTCACTCATGCCCCGATCTATGGCGTAGATTAGGGGCGTCGGACTGAAATCGTGGTAGCCCACATTGGACTCCTTGTTGGTAAGCAGAGCACGGTAGGGTCCACTCCCGATCCAGTTGACAAAGCCTTTGACTTCGAGCTCATTCCAGGTTACGTAGCTCCTGAGGAGGGTGAAGAAGACACCAGAGTTTTTGTTGGGCTGCAAAATCGGTTCAAACGCCGAGAAGTAGTGTTTGGCTTGTTCGCATTTTCGTGGATTGCTCCATGGAAAGCTTTGAGCATTCTGGAGAAACACATGGATCATTTTTGCCCTCCACTGTGCCCTATTCGATAGGTCATTCACTGGGGCCTCTATCGGAACAAGCTTGCCCGTGTCCGCTCCCTGGTCGATATTACCCGACAGTTCCTCCCTCGGACGATGCTCCTTGTCATCTCCTAGATCCTTGTTGGAGTAATTCGGCGGCGGCATGTTTTTAGTCCAACTACTAGTAGACTAGATCCAACGACAAACAAATAAAAAGGGGAGAAGATTAGACAAGATTAAAGGCCCGATCGATTACGGCTCTTTCGTCGAACCAGGAGAAAACCTGGAGCAGGGAGATAGAGCGTGTAATGGACGATGTTGTGAAGTTGGGTTGTGGAGGAGACAGTAAGGCTGGATGCTAGTAGCCCGCCGGAAAGGACTGCACAGGCATCGGGAGTTGGCAGAGAGACGTCAGCGGAGACTGGCTTACGAATGGGTGTCTGTATCAGTAGGTTCCTCCCTTGTCCCCTGACCATCAGCCTTGTCACCCCAGCTCGATATACAGCCGCTTGGCTCGGCCCAATAAGCCAATGTGCAAGCACATGTATGCTTGTCACAACTGCCGACCGAAGGGGCTTGCAGCCCATTATGCAAACCTATGGCTCTAGCGATTTACAGTGGTTTACTTTCGTACATGGACAGCGAGCTAGCCTTCGGCACCCCCCCTGGTCAAGATGTTGCAGCTTTCAGCTATGCGCCAGTGCTACACCCTGGCTGTTCCTGGGCGTGGCTTGCCGAGACAGTACGGGTCGAGCAAGCCTGCCATCATTAGTGAATAACCCGGATCCACTGTGGGGGCTATTGTGCAGGTGCGGGGTGCGAGGGGGTGACACAGGATAGATGGTAGGGTGGGAGAAAAGCATAAAACTCGTCTGGACTTGCGTTGGTGCCCGGTGAAGGAGATATCTACCCCTCCACAACCTTTCTGAGCCCAGGTATAGTCCATCGTCTCCGCGATCCACTGGCCTTTCCACTAAGATATCGAGCGGCACAATCTCTGTCTATCATGGAAGATCTGGGCAACGACGTCGAAATCGTCCTGCTCCCCGTGGCGGATGAGGACCTCGACGCTGAGCCTCGCACCAAACCGACGCAGCCGGTCGAGTTCAAGAAGACAGCCTACCAAGCCGACTACGGCGACCAGCTCATCGCGCGGGCGACGGTGGCGGGCATCGCGCACGGCACTCTGGCGCCCGGCGATGACCCAGGCACGCTGCTCATGTTCGAGTTCCGCTTTATAAGCATGCAGAAGGGCCGGCGATTCACGAGCTGCAACATCGCCGTCTCGTTCGAAGACTCGGACAAGCAGGGTGATCTCTGCCCCGAGGTCTGGCGGGTGTCGCCCGAGGGCGTCTTTGCCCTGCACAAGTCGTCGCGGCAGAGGACCGTGAAGATCTCGGGCAACGCGGGGCTCCGTGCGGGCGTGTCGGCGCTGGGGGCCAGCCTGGGCACGGCGTGGGAGATGGAGACGGTCGAAAACAAGGACGAATGGACGAGGCTATCGGGCACGCGCAAGGAGCTGGGACGCAACAACAAGGACGACGCGGTGGTGTGGGCCATGCAGGAGAACAGCCTGGACAAAAGCGGGATCCCGACCTTCCTGCGCGCCGCCGTGCTCCTCCGCCGCGAGGCCGAAGTGCCCTTCAATTTCGTCATCAAGATCCGCGCGCAGGTCGACATGGGGGGCTTGGACGAGCTGCGCACCCTCTTCGGCAAGAAAAAGGTCGAGCGGGTGTCACCGGTCAAGATTGACTCGTCTGTCGACCCAAAGACGCTGAAGGTGGCCACGCTGGACCCGAAGCTGGTCGACCTGACCAAGATGGACGAGCTGGACCTTAACACCCAAGCTGATGTGGCACTTATCACCCTGCTACAGGCCGAGAGAGAGGGTTGAGACGGGGGAGGGTGGGGTGGTTGTTGCGAATTGTGATTTGTCGTATAGTTATTATCCCATGCAGAAGCACGCTGCACAGCTGAACTGATCGTCGTATACGAGCAAAACTTGCATTTACGAGCGAACCTGTACCACCTACAACAGGCCTCTACATTCGTTGAAATATGCAGGGTAGCTGACAAGGGAGAGCGGGGTTATGCTGCAGCTGAGGGTCATTCATCTGCAGCCAATTGCGCCACGTCCCGCACCGGCCCGCGAGCTCTAAGTCGTACCTTGTACGAGGGGGTGAATACGGCGGTAGGCGACATGCGGGAGGCTGTCGACGAGTTGTGGGATGGGCCCTGAGCCGCACAATCCGCATTCCGCCCCGACTCTCGCCTGGCCACGGTTCTTCACATCTTTTCTTCTTCAAGTAGCACCACCCAGAAACATATGACTCTAGTGGCAAGCTTTCTCCGAGCCTTTGTCTCCACGCCGCGTTTTCCCCAAGTGCAGAATCCCAGGGCCAGCAAATGGCCCCGAGCTAGCACGGTAGCTCCATCAGCGATTCGTACCACCACCCGAGAGTTCAAGCATGGAGTATTCTTTCCAGTGAGCGGACCCCATACAAACGTTGCTGCTCCTGTTGGACGGGACTAATCGTCGGCGGCAGGCTGGTCTTGTTCCATGGCATCACGGACACGGCGCTGCCCGCCGAGGGCGGCAGCACGACGTACACCTTCTTTTCCAAGCGTTTTCTCGGGGCCTTTATCGGACAGGAATTCCAGTTCCCAGCTATACCTTTCAATCCGTCCTCTAGGTCGGCCGACATCAAGCAGCAAGCGAGACTCGTTCACGAGACGTTGTTGACACAGCAAAACACCCGTGAAGTGCGCACCGGGGTATTGGCACGGATGCCAGTGACGATGCTAATCCGGAGCAGGGTAACAATCTGAAGGACGTCCCCCTCATCTTCATGGGTCACGATCTAGGCGGCTGTCTCATTAAGCAGGTGCGTATATCGAGCAACAGATTCAGAGGCCACGAGTATCATTCAGATGCCAACGCCACACGCTCAGGTCATGCTGCTAGCAGAAGAAGAATCGAAATACCAACCCACCCTTGTTAGGGTCAAAGGCATTGTAAGGGGCGAACCATATCCCGACAACGGCAACCGCTGACCAGGGCCGCGCGGCTAGATGTTCTTCGGGACTCCCCACAGAGGCGTGGACACGGCGTCCTGGGAAGAACATGTTGTTCACCTGTTGGCCATGTCGGCCTTCGAGGCTGGAAGCCCAACGCAGCTGCTCCACAGCCTGGCCATGCCCTTGTACGAAGGTGCCGAAGAATTTGCGCAGCGCTCTTGGGACATCAAGATCGTAAACGTGTTCCAAGAAGATGGGAAGCCCGAGAAAGGTCCAGTGGTTCGTCCCACTCTTGTTGCTCGCCGCTTCTACACACGCTGTCCACTTACTCCCCACCCTCGTTATTATGTGCACTAATATCATCAGGTGCTAGAAGAGGCCTTCTGTAGCCTGGATTCACAGGCGGATAGGAACATCAAGGCCCCGGTAAGCCACGGGGAGCTCTGGGGGTTCAAGAGCATGGATGCCAAGACGGAGGTGGTGTGTGAGGAGCTGGAACACATGGTCAAGAGCCCACGGCAGCGTAAGCGGCCCGCACTGTCTTCCCGTCCCATTCGCTGTCGAGGCTGACTGTTTTCCCCTGACAGCGACGCGGGACCAATTCGGCAAGTTCCTAGACGCCCTGGGTCAACTCGAGTCGGAGACGCCCCACCTGAGCATGGTGAAGGCCGCGCCGAAGTCGGTCGACTGGGTCGCCAAAGATGCGTCCTTCGTGGAGTGGAGGCAGCAGCCAGAGGTCCGCATGTTGCACGTCTCGGGTCCGCCCGGCTCCGGCGTCACGGTGCTGGCCTCGCACATGGTCAAGCTCGCGCTGGAGGAGCGGGGGTACCGGGACGCGACGGTCCTGAGGTTCGTCTTCGAGAGGCACAGCGTGCAGGCCCGCAACCCCGAGTGTGCGCTGGTGTCGCTGTGCCGGCAGCTCCTCCTGGCGCGGCCATGGCTGTTCCGGCTCGTGCGGCCGCTCTGCGACTTCATGCTCGAGCAGGGCCTGTTCACGCGCAAGGTGTTGTGGGCGCTGCTCCGCTCGCTGCTGCAGCACGCGGCGGGGGGCACCACGTACTGCGTGCTCTTTGCCGTGCACGAGTGCGAGGAGCCGATGGACGACCTGCTGGCGGGCCTCGGCGGCCTGGGGCTGAAGACGATGGTGACGAGCGACGATGGCTACGCGTCGCAGACGCACGCGTGGCGCGACGCTAGCAGCAGCCGCAGCATGCGCCGGGGCGCGGGGCACGGCGCCATGGACGTGCAGGCGCTGGCGCGCGCCAACGTCGGGCGCATCGCCCGGGACAAGCCGCTGTGGGCCGAGCTGCAGCAGGACATTGTCAACGCGCTGTGCGCGGCGCCGGCGTCGCACCTGGCGGCCATGCACCGGCTGGTGCTGCTGCAGTGGGGCGACGGGCGGTCCACGCGGGCGGCCATGCGCAAGCGGCTGGCCGACGTGTCGCGGCCGGGCGGGCACCTCGTGCGCGAGCACGTGCGCGACAACTGGGTGCGCTGGGCCTTCCGCTGGGTGGCGCACGCGGTGCGGCCGCTAACCACAGCCGAGCTCGCCGTGGCCGTGGCGCTGGAAGAGCTGGGCATCCGCTCCGCGGAGGAGGGGCTCACGGCCAGCCAACGCCAGCGCATGCTGCTCGAGCACGTCTCGCGCGACATCGTGGGCGACCTGCTGCGCACCGCCCCGCCGCTCGTCGAGCTCGTCGGCAACCGCGTCGTGCCCATCCACCGGCGGCTGCGCGCGTCCCTGTGCGTCGGCGACGACGACGACAACAACCCCCCCAGTCGCTTCAGCGACCCGCACTATGCCATCCTCACAGCCTGCCTCGAGTACCTCAAGTGGACCGATGCCGCGCCCGGCGACCCCCGCCGCCATCACCACCCTCAAACCGCCGACGATGCCGACAGCGCGGTGCTCCAGGGCGCTCTGGTCGGCTACGCGTCCGCCTACTGGCCAGAGCACTACCGGCGCATCAAGCGGAGCAAGTCCCATGCCGCCACCACCGTACGCCGCTTCCTCAGCGACCGCGACAACTTGGACCGCTGGGCGGGGCTCTACTGCGAGCGCAAGCACCCCCCGCCCGACGAGCCGGGACTTCTGCGTTCGCCGACCGAGGCCATCTGCCACCTTGGCTACCTCCACATGCTCAAGGTGCCGGCGCTCCAGACGCTTGACGCCGGGGAGCTGCGGCTGGCGCTCGACCACGCGGTGCGGGGTGGGCAGGCCAAGGTCGTCGCCCGCCTGCTTGAGGTCGGCGCGAGATCGGAGCGGGCGGTGCGGCTCGCGGCGGCTCGTGGGCACGACCGTCTGATCAAGGCCCTGCTCAACATCGACACGGGCGACCTGGCCCGCGCCGGCGAGGGCGGATACACGGCCCTCCACCACGCTGCGTGCCGCGGACACGACACGTCAGTCGAGCTGCTGCTGGGGCGCGACGCGGGACTGCTCGACGCCTGCACCGTCGACGGATCGTCGGCACTGTGTCTGGCGGCCAAGTCGGGCCAGGCGTCGGTGGTCACGACCCTGGTGCGGCTCGGTGCCGACTGGGCCATCGAGGACACCAGCGGCTACGACGCCCTCCACATGGCCGCCAGGGGCGGCTTCAGCGACATTGTCGACATCCTCCTGCCGCTCGGTGCGGACCCGCATAAGAAGGGGGGGCCGGATGGCAACACAGCTGTGCACCTGGCCGTGCGGTTCGACCATCCCATCACCCTCCGCAAGCTGCTGCGCTCCCCTAGAGACACCGAGCTGCGGAACAGCCGGTCCTACACCCCTCTCCACGTCGCCGCCCAGGAGGGGTTTCTGCCCATAATCCAGGCTCTCGTAGATGCCGCGGCAAAGCCGCCGGCCGCCGAGGAACCAGTGGGGCCGGACGAAGGGGGTGACGAGGAGGGCCATTCTTCGACGCCATTGATAATGGCGCCCACGGACCTGGCCACACCTCTCCAGCTGGCGGCGACCAGGGGCCACATCGAGGCGGTCCGGATGCTACTTGCCCACCGAGCATACCACGACGACAAGGCCGATCGCACCAGGGCTCTGTTCGTGGCCACCGCCGAGGGCTTCGACGAGGTCGTAGGCGAGCTCCTGGCTCACGGCGCGTCGCTGGACGTCGAGGACACGGCTGGGAACACGCTGCTGCATGAGGCTGTCGAGGGCGGTAATGTAAAGGTGCTGCTGGAGATGCTGGGCCGCGAGAAGGCCAAGTTGGACATGCCCAACCACGCCAGCGCTACTCCGCTCCACCTCGCGGCCGAGATGGGGACCCTGGCCATGGTGTATAACCTGCTCGACCACGGCGCCAATCCAAGCCCCCGAACGCGCGCCCAAGAAACCCCCCTCCACCTCGCCGCGCGCGGGGGCCACCGCCTTGTAGCCCGGAAGCTACAGCAGCACATGGACACCATCGACCACAAAGACAAGGCCGGCCACACGGCGTTCGGCCTGGCGGTCCAGGGTGGCCATGTGGCCATTGTCAAGGATCTGCTCAAGGCACGCAGTGGGGATGAGTTCCGCTTCCCGTTCCACACCCGCGCGATCCTCGAGCAGGAGGTCGTCCTGCGGGCCCTCTTGGAGAGCGGCGAATGGGACTGCAACACGACCAGCGATGAACACCCCCAGACCCCGCTGCAGGTCGCGGTAGATCTGGACCTGCTCGCCGCTGTCGAGCTGCTGCTGAACTCCGGCGCTGATGTACACGCCAAGGACGCCCAGGGCATTACGTTCCAGACGCCGCTGTACATGGCGGCGCAGCGCGGTGCATCCAAGATCGTAGACTTGCTGCTAAAGCACGGCGCTGACATTAGAAAAGCGGACAGGCACGGCGACACACCACTCTTCGCCGCGACCCGGGCGGGCCATGTCGACACGGTGCGGCGACTGCTGGCGAACGACCCCCCGCCGGACGTTGTGAACCGGGCCAATCTGCGGGGCTGGACCGCATTGTACGCGGCGGCTACGCAGGAGGCCGCCATCGCCCAGATGCTGCTCAAGGCCGGCGCCAGCCCACACAGCCGGACCTACGAGGCCGGGACCACGCCGCTGGCGCGGGCCGCCTTCGATGATAGCCGCATCGAAGTGGTCCGCCATCTCCTCGATTTCGGCGCAGAACCCGACGAGCCCGACAAGGAGGGCGAGACGGCCGTGCATCGCGCCGCCATCGGCGGGAGCGTGGAGATCATGAAGCTTTTCATCTCCGCCAAGGCCAACCTCAACGCCCAGCGCCCCGACGGGTGCACCCCGCTGCAGCTTGCCATCCTGTTCAGGGAACCCCAAGTCGCCGAGCTGCTCCTCGACCAGGCCAGCGTCCGTACCAACACCCGGAGCGAGGAGAACGGCACGGTGCTCATGTCGGCCGTGCTGGCCGGCTTCACGGTCATCGTGCAGCGGCTGCTGGAGAGGGATGGCGACGACAGCCAGGTCGGCGAGGGCGAGGTGCTCCAGGACGTGCTAGTAGCCGCGGTGAAGAAGGGAGACGAGCTTATGGTCAAGTCGCTCCTGGACCGCGGCGCCCAGGTGCGCGTGCCAGGCGTGCCCGACAGCAACGTCCTCTTCACCGCTCTACGCAGCTCCGGCTCCAAAGGGCTCAGCATCGTCAAGCATCTCCTTGACGCCGACGCCGACGCCATGAACGACGTTGACTTCAAACACGACTCGGTCCTCCGCGTGGCCGTGGCGAGGAAGCTTGTCGACGTTGTCGAATACCTGGTCGAGAAGGACGCAAGCACCGTCCGAGAGCCTCCGGGCAAAGAGCCCCTCGCGCTGAGCGTTGCCCGCTGGGGGCCGTGGGAGACCCTCGCAGCCCTGCTGAAACGCTCTGCGCATCTCCTCTCGGTTCAAGACAGATTCGGTAGGTCCCCCCTCGCAGCAGCCATCTATGCAAGGAACATAACCGTGGCCGTAAACCTCCTCCGCTACGACGGTGTCAACGTAAACGACAAGGACCATGCCGGCCGCACCCCTCTCATCTCCTCGGTGTTGAAGTTGGGAACACTCGTGCGCGCCCTACTTGGCGAGGCGGCCATCGACATCAACAGCCAAGACGCAGAGGGCAAGACGGCGCTCGCCCATGCGTGCTTCGTAAACGACAAGGCGTCCGTGGCGTTGCTGCTGGGCGCCGGAGCCAGCACTACCCTCCTCGACGTTCGCGGGCGTGGACCCCTGTACTGGGCGTGCCGCACGGCGTCCACGGACGTGTTCGAGCAGGTGCTGCAGGCACTGCACGAGGAAAGCCCGAGCAGCTACGTATACCAGCGCGAGGCGGCCCTCTGCGCCGCCATCGCCAGCAACAAGCCCACCTTTCTCGAGATCCTACTGGGCCCGGGCGACGACATCGCCTCGCCACTCCCTCCTAACGACGGCTGGACCGCCATGTACACGGCCCAATTGTACAAGCTCGCGTGGGCCGAGCGCCGTCTCTCCAATACCTGCTTTGCCGCCGACGAAAAGCCCTTGGTCCTGGTCCCCTCGGCCTGGTCCGTTTACGATAAGACTGTCAACCTCGAGGTCGACGCCGACACCCGATGGGTGACGGCCCTCGGTAAGTCAATGCTGGGTAGCTAGCTTTCTACTAGCAGCGAAATCTCGTTGGCGCTTAGCAACATGAGGAGAACTCCGATCCGCTGACATTTTTTTTTCTCATGCCAGGTGGCCCACTGGTCCCCGGAGACGAATGGGCGTCAGATACCATGGCGTCAATACGCGCCGACTATCCTATGTCGCCGATTGACGGACTAGACGATGGAATAGGCCCAGTTTACTACTTCGAGGTCCGGATAGAGAAGAGTGTAGCCCCACAGTAAGTGCCCTCCTGTAGTCAAAATGCGCAGGAATATATATAAGAATGCATCAGCGACTCTATGCTGACGTGCAAACCTTCTCCTCAAAGCCACTGGGCCATGGGATGCTGCGAAGAGCACTCGCGGCTGAACATGGCGGTGGGTTGGGACGCGAAAGCGTGGGGCTACCACGGCGATGACGGCGGCATTTTTGCCGGAGTGTTGACCGAAGAGACGGAGGAATACGAAGAGGGACACACGGTGGGCTGCGGTGTGAACTTCGAGAAGGGGGAGATCTTCTTCACCAAGGAAGGCAAGCTGCTCGGTTCGCATCACTCCACAACCCAAAAGAGAATCTCGCTGACGACACCGACTAGCGAGGCCGTTCTCGGAAATCCGGGGCAAGTTATATCCATCCATCAGTGTCGGTCAGACCATGATGGGGGCCAAAATCTCGGCCAAGTTTCCCAGCAGCAGCAGCACCTGGCACGACTTCATGTTCAAGGGCTTCGGTAGGAATGCGAAGAGCAGTCAATCGCCTGTGCAAAGCCAGCCGGAGCCGGACCTAGGAGTCAGCCCACCAACGGGGCTGTTCGCTGGGCAGCCGATATTAGACGAGGACATCGTTCTTGGAGACAGGGACGAAGACGATTCGGACTAACATATCTTGTAGAATAACAAGTGAGTCCTTGCGTATGGTAAGACTTGAATACGTTGCTATATGGCGTAGAATAAGTGTAACAAGCTGTCACGCTCTAGTTATTTCTTTACGCCATTCTTATTAAATGGTAAACAAAAGTATCCGGGGGTCCGGGGGTTCTTCCTCTCGCAGCTGAAAAGCTGGGGTATCAACTCTATTAAATCACACTGTACGAGAACTCGGTAACTATCCTCTCGCGCACAGTAAAGCGTACGCCTAGTTGGCGGTGCCGAAAAGGAGGGGCTAGAATTTATATAAATAACTCTTAATTTAATGTGCTCCCACCAAGTTCCTCTCGAAAGAGCTCGTTTCTATCCGCAAAGCATTCCAGGCTTGGTCCAGAATCCATGTACATCTTCAGGACGGCTCTAGTCAGCTCTTTCCGCCACAAAGACTTCATATGGTACAGTAGGTAAATCGGATTCTGGATCTGAGAGTTTGACGACTGGTATAAAGATGCGCTCGTCCGGGGTCCAGTGTCGAAGACAAACGTGTGAGCGTGAGGTACAAGTTCGAGGCACTAGAATTAAGCTCCTTGGGTTGTTTGGGGAGAGGTTATTGTGGATTCAGGCCCGTAGTGTAGGCTCAATGAAGTCAATGATACGATGTACTCAGCACTGAGCCTGCTGATTTGCTCGATGTCGCTCTCCGTCGAAGACTGCTGAGATGTTGGAGTGAATGTGGCACAGATACTATCCTCAAGCACGTTTTGGCTCAGATATTATTACCTATGATTACGTGTTTGCAAGCTGATAAGTTTGGTCAAGCACTACACTCGCTTCAGGAGTGGTGAAAACAACGGTGGATGATCCATGACCAGCATCGCTCAAAGTGGTATATGCGTCCAACGCTATCTTTATATAGCTATCTCGTTCCTACCTTCATTACCGAGATTGCTACTTACAAAAACAACCAAGACCGCAGCATACCTGTTAAGTTAGTAAGATTGACAATGCAAAATATAAGTTTGTATAATAGCTTACGCGGCACTAGCAGCGAACAACTCAGCTTGTCGAGCATTGGTTAGAATGCCCACATTAACCGTGAACAAAGTTGTAAACACCGCAATGATGCCTAGTTTTGTTCGCGGAGAGGTAACGGAGTAGAGGCTGATGATAGCGCCGATTAAGAGTGCTGCAGCGTTGACGGTGCTGAGTATGGCTATAAAACGCGCGATTCGACGATCTGAGGTATATGCGATATTGCCGTTGCGGGCTTTTGTCTACACTTGTGGATCAGAAAGATGCTCCCTCAACAGTTCGAGTACCTTTTTTCGGGAGCACAAGTGTACCTTGAATGCCCACGCAAAGCGGTCTTGCACGAAAGTTGTCAGCCGGTCTCGGTCTTCCTGGATACCCAAGACGACCAGGTCGTCAATATCGTCATACAGATAGGTGCTATTAGCCCCTAACGTAGGGTAGCTATTTGTTGAACTCTCGTTGAAGAAGTGGCTGCGAAAAGCGCTAAGAGTACTATGCGTAGGTTGTGGTAGTGTTGATAGATGACTCTCATAAAATAAAGTCTCCCCTACACATGCTGAGCGACTCATTCTTCACTTGCAGCGGTCAGGAAGACGCACTGTATTCTCGCAACACGTTATGAATCGTGTCGGCAAGTTGCTTCCTTTCTCTCTGTCTTCCGTCGCATTGTGCAGCGCTGCAAAAGTCGGGCCAGTTCCGAGAGTACTGCTTGGTGGCATGCGCTCCCTGCCATTCTTGCTCGTCTAATGCGTCTTGTTGAGCTTGAAGCTCCGCTATCTCGCTTTGTAGGTGGAGCAAGTCGCGCGCACCAAGTCGTCTGAAGCGCTTGAAGATGGCTGAGGTATGGTCGGGATCGCTTGCGATGAATGCCGCGAGGGATGGATAGCCTTTGAGGTAGCGGGGTTGTTGGGAATGGGCTTCGACATCCATGCTTGGTAGGAGCTGCTGATCGTGCCAATGAAATTTGGGTCAAGGAGAAAGTGTCTCGTGCTAGCGAAGTTGTTTAACCCAGGGAGAGTTTATGTCCTTGGTCTTGGAGCAAGGCCCTAGATTATCATGTCGTTGCGGGCAAGATGGCCCTGATTGGTGCTTAGGCGAGGTCTTGACCGGAACGTGGCGGTGGTGTTCTGTCAGCCAGCGCACACAGCCTGTAAGCCCAATCACCAGACGTTCTCCCTAGCATGCATCAACCCCTCTTTGAACGAATGTTTCGAGTCTCCAGCTCTTTTCCTGGTCCATCAACTGCATCATACACCCCGGTGCACACAGTTTTTGATCTTCACTCGTTGTACCGATGTGCTTTTTCGACCAGCGTCGCTATACCTGCGGAGACTGGAGATGGGGACATTTTCGTCAACACTGTTCAAAGGAATGGAGGTTTGGGGAAACGTGTGGCGTAAAGTTGGTGATGGAGACTATTCCTGTCAACCAGAAGTGCAAGCTCTGTGACAAGATTGATGTCAAGACGCGTCGACGTGCAAGAGAAGAAGAACGGATTAGCCGATGGTCTAAGGAGGGCGGTAGGCTCTCGGCTGGAATGGACAAATCAACATACTTAATCAGTTGCCTGGACAGCGAGATAGGAGAACTACGTCACGAACGTGAGAGGAGGCTAGTGTCAGGTCCGTCGTGAGTCTATTCCGTACCCTTCCATGTTGGGATTGATGTTGACCTATCAAAGGGGCAAAGCTACTGAAAACAGTCTTCCAATTCCCCAAGCCGATGTCCCCCAAATCGATGCACAAGCCAAGTATTGCATGGTGCCGAAAGAGGACGCCATAATTTTTCTCCCAATAACTTTCGAAAACATACGAAGTCCTGCGACAGTTCTTGCTATTCCGGACACTGGGGCCGATGTGAACGTGATATGCTCAGACCTTGCACAAGAACTGGGTTTTGATATCCGGGTGGTGGCTAATATGGATTTACAGCTTCCAAATGGGAAGAGTGTGAGATCCTACGGGGTCGCAACTGCTAGCTGGAGATTTGCTAAGTCGGCGGCGGACTGTTCGCAGATGCTTGAGTGCACCTTTCGTGTTGTACGGAAGGTAGCCTCGCCACTCATACTGTGCCGAGATTTCCTGAAGCAAACACAGACGATGACACTACACCGCGACCGTCTGTTGAAGAGAGCATGTCCGAACATGCAATTTCCAAGCGTCAGGGCACTGGGTGACGTTCAGGAACGTTTTCACTGCTCCTTGGACGGCGAGAATGTCCAAGCATTGGCCGATAGCGGGTCGGACGTCGATTTGATATCGCTAAAATACGCCATGAAGAGAGGATTTCGGGTTGAGCCTGGGAAGAGCTGGCTCATGTTTGCCGATAGAAGTGTAGTACGTACGCGAGGTACCTTCCGGGCGCAGCTAACCGCCGGCTTCGATGGAATAAGACTCCCAAGTGCTCTTCCTCTCCCGACGGTCGCCGCATCAAATACACAGCCGACAGATGACAGGAATTCTTCGAGTGGCTGTCTTGTTTCTCCAAGCGTTGAAGTCGAGGCCAGCCGGAAGGTGATCGAAACTGATTTCCACGTCTTGGAGGATTTAAGATTAGATGCCATTATAGGCATGGCCTCTCTTGAGGCACTGGCGGTATATACGCACGAACCCGAATGTCTCGTTGCTGAAGAATCGTGGGATGAGGAAAGCACAGAGCTTAATCGTATCATGCTGATTCCAAGCTTGAAAAAGAGATACGAAGAAATTGCACAAGCCTGGAGGGCAAGAAACCGCGAACCCAGATTACCTAATCGTTAGTATGTACACTAAGAAGGCATCACACCAGCTTATCTTCCATCAGAATTTTCCTTCGAGCAGACAATCAACGACGCGGATCAACAAGAAAACGCAAGAAGAGAGCGCGTCGGGTCAACTCTACGCCAGTTGAGAGGGGCGGAAAAAGTCAACGCTGAAGCGGGTGAAAGAACTCGGCAAGTCGAGTACGACAATTACAGAGCTCTTATTATAGACGCGTCGAGATCGACGAGAACCTAGGGCGGAATTGGAACTCCATTATGGACAAGGACCGAAACAAGTGGGTGCGAGTACAGCACAATCCTAGAGCCACAAAGTTGTTACTATAGAACAATCTGTATATCATATATATCAGAGAGTTCTTGTCTACGGTGCTTAACTTGTAGTACTTGATTCTTATAAAAAAGAAAAAAGAAAAAAGAAAAAAGAAAAAAAAAAGAATAACAATCCACAAGCGAGCTTTCGATTGGATAAAGAATGTAGGTAATTATTGACAAATTATCACCTCCGCTGAGTTTGTAAATGGGGTCGCCCGGTCAAGCTTCGGCATTATCTTGCAAGAGCAAGACATATTACATACCATCCAGGCAATGACCTTTGATCGCGACCAATCTCGCCAAGCCGACGACTTGCGGATGCCATGACAAAAGCGACACATCGGCAACCTAGTAAAGAAGGGTAAATAAAAAAAGGTAGCATTGGCAAAGTGCCAAAACGGGACGCATCTTTCACCCGCACTCAACACGCGCCAAGACCGACACTGATATTCCGGCCCCGGCTTCGACATGTTTTGAGGACGCACGCCCTTCCTATTTCTGCAGTCTCGCGCATGGGGCCCGCAACTAATCGTCTCTCTGGTAATCTCTCGAGCGCGCAACAACAAGCGCACACATGACCGAAACCGCATCCGCACTTGCACCCGCACCCGCAATGGCTTCAACCTCCAGTCCTGCACAGAGTAAACGCGACAGCGTTCTATCTCCCACAGCAAAACCATTCGTGCCTAGTCACGCGAGCTCGCAAGATCTCATGTCGAAATCCGCGAAATTCATGACGGCAGACCGGACCTTCGCCAGGTGGAGTCGGACACTCAAGAAGTACGTCAGCAACTGTCCGATATGCATCACAAATTTTGTCTCCATGACCAACACCGCAATCACCACGCATCTTGAGATATGCATGCGCGAGATCAACGCCACCTCTTCGATCCAAGTCCTTCTCACTCCACCCGATCATCGAGCAGAGAAAGCACAACACATCTGTGAAAAACCCGACAGGGCACACTTATATGCCCCAAAGCTCGAGAAATGGTACGTGTTTCCTGACGACTACAAATGGACACCCAAGCACATGCAGCAGAATCGCATGGATGCCATATATTTAATGAGAGGTATCCGACAGAAGCAGAGAGCCGAAGAGAAAAAAGAGATGGTAGACAATGCTCTCGAGCAACTAGAGCTCATGGTCGCTGAGAACCTAAATAGGACGCAGGCGAGATATATGTGGCGGAAGAACAGCGCAGAGATCGGGAGGTTGCGGCATAGGCTGTCGCAACCAGCGCAATCGGTTGCGGATGTTGCTCGTGTGGCACGAAATGTGCAGGCCAGCCACAAGCGAATGATGCAGAATTCTACAAAGAATTTAGACATTCGGAGACCGGCAGCAAAGCTCAACACTATCGATCCAAGGACAATCCCGTCCTTGACGAAGAGTTCCCGGAGACAGGGAGCGAACCGTCCTACTGTCAAACCGAAGGCAGTACAGTCCATGGTAGAGAAGACAAACAGTCTTCCCTCACCATTGGACGAGCATCCGATGCCATCTGCATCGAAACACCCCATTTCGACTCTCACTACCACCCGCACCCGTTTTAGGTCCATGAGATTCACCTGCGCAGATGAACTTGAGCAACGCTCTGATCTTTACAACGCTCACAGCGAATCCGAATCAGGATGGTCTTCGGACTCAGACTCGGAGTTGAGCTCGGTTTCCACGTGCGCTACCACACCGCCATTGTCTCTAGCTCAACGCTTCCAGCGGTTTGCGTCGTCTCCGGTGAAGGCCGACAACCTTGGCTCAAACACAGGCCGCCCCTCGCACGTCACTTACCCCATCGCTCCAAATGTGGGCGAGCTCAATGCCGAACGTCTTGGTATCGCATTCACATGTGCGGATACCCTGCAACCCACGAAGGACTCGGGCGCAAACGGACCTCCCAAGACCAAGACCTACGCCCAGGCCACAATCGCAGACCCCAAGACCAGAGCGAAAGCGAGTATCGCATCGCCATCCACGGTCGATCCTGAGAACAAAGATAAGCGCGAAAAGCTGTACGCGGATACTCCATATCCCACGAAGAAGTCTAGCACGAACATTCACACCTCTCTCTCGCCCAGCACCGATACCCAAGGCAAAAGCAAGAGCGCAGAACCCAGCCAAAAAACGAAGCAGAGCATCGACTCCTCAAAAGTCAAACACGAGGATAAGAGCAAGCGCAAGGGTGGAAAGCGCGAGCAAGAATGGACAAACCTCCCCATCTGAGCGACCCTGCACCTACCATTGCGAACATCTCGTTGAGGTGGTGTAGAGATGAAGCCTTACCATGAGTGAGACGCTGATAGCGCGATTCGGTTGAATACACTCTTTTCTTCTACTTATTGTATTGCTACGACGTCTATTTGGATAACAAGGGCAGATGTTAGAGCGTGTACATGTGGCGTGGGTATATTCGGAAAGTGGAAACATGAGAGCTAGCGACTACTTTCCATTGATCAAGTACTTACGTCTACTTTGTGCATGTTGAATGGAGATGGGAGTGTTTCTAGACGAGGCGAGGTTTGCACATTTTCCTACATGGCTAGGGTGTCGGTCCCTGGTTCGATGACTAGACTGTATTGGTAGCGCAGGCATAGCGATGGCGTTGTGGATTCTTGACCCATCTATAAGGAGCTTGTTTCTTTTCTGGAGTACCCCTCAATCTCAGTCGAGGAAATAGTTGTATCATCAAGCAATTTCATTCATAGCGAGAAAAAGTCCATCATCTGAAAATACTGCCTTCAAGCCTCTCGTGTAATCATCTAAAGAATGGTCATGATCTCGTCCACCAAAACGCCTTTGAAGCCAACCATGAAAAGAATGTCCATCCAATCCACCACGCACACTCCACCCTATCAAGCCTTCTCATCTCCCACAACCCTGATCTCACCCATCTCCTCCACCCCCTTCCGATACCCATCCGCAATAGCCTCGTCCACACTCTTGTAAACAGCCCATCCACCTGCCTTCTCCCGCTCCACACTCATAACCACTCCAGCATCGAAGATGCTCGACCCAAACCGCTCAAACCTCTCCCGAACCTTGCTGTGCATCCCGGAAAACCTTAACTCCACGTCTTTCCCTGCGTACCTCTCTAGATCAGCCCCCAGATCTCTCAATGCCACAAGCGCCGTCCCATCAATGTACGGCACCATGTCCAGATCGATGACGACAACGCGAATCGTGTAGAGCTCGTCGGAGTCGTTACCCGCTCGTCGACGTAGTTCTGCAGCGCGACGCTCACCAGCGGTACTCCACTTGCGATTCTTCTTTTGTTCGGCGAGCGAGATAGTGGTGCCCGAGTTGAATGTTTGGACCAGGTCCATACACTGGTCCTTGATGGCGAAGGCGTTGAAGAAGACAAGGGAGTAGTTGGGTTTGAAGACCTGCATGTCTAGAGGAACGGCCAGCTGGTTTCCGACACCGTCGAGGGACCGCGCACGTGGAGAAAGACTCGTAATGTGGCGAGCTCTCGTGAACGTGGTGTAGAGGATGTGGCAGAGCAGTTGAAAACCAACGGCGCATCCGATACCCGTCTCGGTGTTAACAAAGAGAGTGACCCAGAACGCGAGCATGGAGGCCGTAAAGTCCACAAAGGACGTCTTCCAGTAGTGTACAAACGTACTCGGCGGTGACAATATACTCCACACGGCGACAACAATAATTGCCGCCAAGGTGGCTTTCGGGATCCAAAACAGGGCTGGACTGAGCGCGAATATGGAAACGAGGACGAATGCGCCTGCGACGAGGCCGTAAAGGGGGCTTCTGACGCCCGTAGCCGAGTTGACGGCTGTACGGGACATGGCGCCGCCGATGGGCATGGCAGAGAAGAAGCTGTTGAAAAAGTTGGTTATGCCAAGATAGACGAGTTCTTGGGCGGGGTCGATGGTGTAGGTATTCTTCCGGGCGAAGGCTTTAGCGATGGCGAGGTGTTCGATGGTGGCGGCTAGGAAGGGGGCGACGGCGCGAGGGAAGACTTTGCTGATGAGGGCTGTTGGGGGCATGACAGGTGCGTGGATACCATCAGACTAGAAGATGCACTCCGTGTCAGTGTCATTCTTCATATAAACCGAGGAGGAATGTCCCTTGACCTGGATTGCGGAGTAGCTTGATAGAGATGTAGGATGTGGGCCAAACGTACCTTGACCTTGCTCAGCTCCCAAACTGGATCATCGTTCTCAAGATCAATGTTCTTGTTCACACCATACGATATGCCAGTGAACAAGATGAGCACAATAGCACTGCGCGCCAAGCCAACTATCCAAACAACCTTGTTCTTGTTCCCCCATTTAGCGCCAGCTTTCTCCAGCGTAACCAAGAGCACTATACCCCCCAAGCCTACGCCCACAGTTGCGGGCTTGTACTGGGGTATCTTCGCAAAGATGTCGTGGATGATGTTTGCTGTGCCAGTCGGGGCCTTGATCCCGAATAGCGAGGGTATCTGGCCGAGCATAATGACGATACCGGCGGCAGAGATGAAGCCGTGGAGGACGGGTATGGAAACGAATTCCAGGAGGAAGCCAAGCTTGAAGAGTCCAACGGCAAGGCAGTAGATGCCCACGGACATGGCGACGGCAGACGCAATGGTCTGAGCACTGAAGTCGCCTTCGGTGCCCACTTCTCGGATGATCTCAGCAGTCAAAAGACCCATGAGGGAGGTCGGGCCTGAAGACATATCTGCACCGTTCGTCAGTATTTGTGCACAGCCTCAGATGTAGAGGAGGTTACCCTTGGAAGTGCCCATAATGAAGTAGAGGAAGTTGGGTAGCCAGGCCGACATCAGACCGTACTCGGGAGGAATCGTAGCAAGCTTCGCGTAAGCGAGAGCTTGAGGAATGAGGAGGGCGCCCACAGTGATACCCGCCAGCAGGTCGTTGAGCAGCCATCGAGGGTTGTATTTCGGAAGCCAGTGTACAATGGGCACTTTCTCGACGAGGTAGGTTCCAGTTGCGCGAGGCAGAGAGTGTACGACTCTGATTCCGCCTCGTTGCACGCGTCGAAGGGTATGGTCATCTGCTAGAGCCCTGCCACGCCTTCTGACGAAGTCCATTGTCAAGGTAGGGTGATAATTAGGCAGTATTGAACAAAGCAAACGAAGAAAAATCGGCGATACAGGAAGAAGAACTGGCCTCGAGCCTTGTGGAACGAGATCAGAGAGCGATGTGTACTTAATATACGTCGTATCTGCACTACCGACTAGGAGAGTCCAGAGAAGTGGTCGCGCAGGCCAGGACAGGGGTTGATAGGGTTGGCGGCACTAGCTCGCTGGACTAAAACTGGAAGGTAACATGTGCATCTCGGAACAAGATGATGGCTTCCGACCATGCTGAGAAGGTGGAGTGGGGCACATTCGTGATATTTGGGCCTAAGTGTGGACGAGGTTGGAGTATTTGTCAAGCGGCCTACAACACCAAGTGAGATATACCCGTGCAAGCAATCGGGACCACACTGCCATGCTGCCAAGGTTTGGGAATAAAAGGGTCGACAAGGTAGATGGCGGAGATCGAGTACGCAACCTCGAGCTGCCCAAAACACCGTCAGCGCCAATCAATGGCGGAATGCGGTAGTTGTGGCATGGTTCCCCGCCGTCGCGCCAGCGGCACCATGCGGAGTGTCAATAGCGGACTGCAGATCTTCAGCGAAGGGAGGGGGAATCCTTGTTAGCGAGTCTCCGCCGCGAATCGTGTTCGGTTTGAGTCGAAACACGATAATGTAGGCAACTGAATCCGGGAACAGGACGATGCGAGATGATTTCGGAAACACATCCGAAAAGCTTAGATCATAGATCTCTTGAGTGTGGCAGAATAACCGTTACGGCGGGCTCGGATGCGTGCGTTCCAGAAGAGAAGGGCAGGTCACGCTGTTTGCCGCACCTGTCCGAGACAGGCAGTGCGAGTTGAATGACGTGCGAAGAGCGCTCTCGGAGTCAGTTATTGACAACGGACGTATTTCTCGAAACGTCGTAGGTATTGCAAGCACGCACGAACTGGTGGGGAGGAAGCGGAAGTGATAGGCTAGGCTCGGTTCGGGCCGACCATGTATGCGTCCAAACCGGTGCTGAGGTTGCAGGGTCAGCATACTGACGGATAGCGTTGGGATTCTTCTCATACGACCAGGTGTCAATGGGACGCGAGAGGACGCTGGACTGCAATTTAGTCCTTGGAACTGCATGGGCCGCACATCGGACTGCTGTCACGGCTGGAGCAACTGCACATGGGCATGGCTCTGTAAGCAGCGCGAGTGACGTGCATAACATGCCGCAGCGGCCCGCAACCCATGGTGCAGAGTGTGAGCTGTCAATAGGACGCGAACTACCAAAGATGAGAAGAAGACCCAGGAGTGCAAGATGGTGAAAGAGACAAGCCAAGGACTGAGGTCAAAGCAAGCTCGCTGGAGGATGGCACTAGCTCGAATGCGCCCGTGCCAAGCACAGGCATGTGGAGCGCGCCCGAAATTTATTGAATACGAGACGCGCGGATCAGCGCCCGCAGCAATTCAAAGTCGAGCATTTGGATATTGAGGCCGCGCATCCTTACGGCGGACGCCACACGTACACGACATGGCCCGCAAGAAGAAGAGCGTGCAGCCCGACGCGCCCGCCGACTCGATTCCCATGCCCGCGCCCACGCCCATATCCACGCCCGCCCCAGCACCCGCATCTGCACCGAAGCCGGCTTCGGCGGGCAAGAAGGCGGCGAACGAGCCCTCGACCTCTGCCCTGATCATCTGTCGCAACAAGTAGGTCGAGGCACGTCGCTGCACAGTCACAAGACGCATTGCCATGCGCACCACAGGCTAACGGCAGCGCGCAGGCATTGGCGCTACATCTCGTCCTTCCACGGACCCTGGCTCCAGCTGCCGCCCGAGGTGCTAGAGTCGCTCGCCCACAGCAACTACCTGTCGCCGCGCCCGCATCCCATCGACCCCGCCGTCTTCTACGACCTCGTCAAGATCCGGAAGGCTGTTGACGAGGCCACCAATCTCGCCGTGCGCGCCACCAGCGGCCTGACCTCACAGGCCCTGAGCAACTCCCTGAATGCCGGCAATGGCATGCTGGGCAATGCCGCCGCCCTGGGGATTGGCTATGGGGGGAATGGGGGGAACACGAAATTGAGCAGGGAGCGGAAACATAGGATGCGCGAGCTGGCGACGGCGAAGCTGAGCCAGGCCTACCATCTAGACGAGATCGCTGCAAGCGTGGCCACGATGCAGTCGGCGTCGACGCTGGAGGACGTGGCCCAATTCGTGCTGCAGCGGAATCCTGGCGATGTGGATGCAAAGTACGTCCACTTCTTCCACGAGAAGATCCCGTCGCGGATGATGGCGCAGTGCACTCCTCTGAACACCCTGAACGACATTATATCCGAACGGCCAAATGACGGATCGCCACTGCGGACACGCGCATTGACGCGCATCTTCAAAGAGGACTATGTGAATTCGGCCAAGGACCTGACCACGGCATTAGGCTCGGCGCGATATCAAATGGCACAGCATCGGGCCGGGAAAGATCAGTTGGTGCTGGCGAAGACGATGCAGGAGCAGCATGGCCGCGACTGGAGACAAGAGGTCAAGATTCCGGAAGAGGACCAGCCCAACTCGCTCGAGACGCAGCTTCTGTTCCACCGCGCAGGGGTGTACTTCACCATCGCTTGCCAGCACGTCCACGGCGCTCTAGATGGCTTGAGAGAGGCCGAAGAAGCAAAGGCGAAGAGAGACGCCCAAACAGCAGGCGGGGAAGAACCCACGCCCGAGACCCCCGAAGAAACGGAAGGGAACCGCTTGCGCGCCGAAGAACGCAAACAAGTGCGCCAGAACGCCAAACGTGCACTGCGCGACTACACAGCCTTCCTCTCCCAATTTGACTACACACCTGGTATCTCGGCCGAAGTCGCCGAGGAATTCCTCCGTCGTCTAGGAAGCACGTCGAACGGCAACAGCAATGGTTACACAAAAGACAACCTCACAACGCCCATGAATCGGATGCTTGATTCCTCCACCTCCACCACCACGTCCCCCGTCTCGGACGCACTTATCCCCCACCGCGGCTCCCGTGGTCATCACCCCGACCGCGCCTCGTGGCCCAAACTTCCACCCCCAGAGATCTTCAAAGTATCGCAGCTCTTCGAACCTGCGCCACCAGCCTCCCTACCCCCGTACCCGCAACCCGCCCCACGGAACGCCGCTGAGTCCGCCGCTACCGTAGCCGCGACTGCGTTCGCCGATTCCCACGAGAGCATCACCTACCACCCCCTTCTCACAGACGCCCTGCACTCCCTCCTCCTCTGCCACGGCCTCTTACAAACCCCACCAAAAGAACTCCAGCGCCATGCTCATAACGCAGCTCGCCTTGCCCGCGTCTGCGACGGCTACCCCATCTTCCTCGCTGCGCGTAGTCCCGCTCGCGCAGATTGGATCGAAGTCCTCCGCCGCGCAGGCAACTGGGTCGGTCTAGCAACCTCATGGGAAAACCTCTGTCGTCCCGCCCCGCTACCAGGTCACGGCAAAAGCGGAAGCGACGGCTCCGCTAAGAACGAGGCACGGCCCGAAACAGAAGCCCAAAGGCGCGAAAGACAAAAACACGAAGCCATCCTCGAGGCCCTCGCCGACGAACGCGTCGTAGACGAAGAATCCTTCCAACGCGCCGTCCGCGCCCGCGAGCGCCGCTTCAAAGAAGACGAGGAGGCCGAGCAACAGCAGCGGGCGCGCACCACATCCGCAAACACCAATGGCAACGGGAATTTAACAAACGCTGCCTCGCTAGGTTCTTCGCTGACCAGCAACGGTCAACCCATGTCGCCCGCCTCGCCCATCCCCGCGCCGAAACGCTGGGCACAGGACGACGGCCGCGAGTATCCCATCTCAACGGAGCGCGCGGAGGCGATTTCGCGCTGGGTGCGCGACGCGCCGCCTGTTGCTGAGGGGAGCGGCGGGAAGAAGAGAAGGCCGCGGCCCAAGGGCAAGAAGGCTAGTTTAATGAAGGAGGAGAGTACGGGGTTGGAGGGTAGCGTGGGCAGCTTGAGTTTGTTGGAGGATGAGGAGATTGAATAGGAGGATTTGTATGCTAGTTGGATGTCAGTTTGCGGTCGGCTTCGCCCTTTGGATTTACCTGCAATCGTCTTCGGCCTTGTCCCGCTGCGGACTCCATCTTGGGATGGCTTTGGACCTACGTGCTTCTCGCTTGCAGTTGTTTTATAGAAGCTCCTGACTGGTTCGATATCGAAGCTGTTCTTGTCCGCATTCTGCTACTCGTACATGGCTCGCGTGTGAAGTGAGAGATACATGTCGTTGTCCAATTGATACCGTGACGGGTCCATGCTACGGGCGGAAGTCTTATTTCCCAGAAGATTCTCGAGGTCACCCCCACCTGTAATATTACTCGTATAGCGACGCATAAATGGAGTCAAGAATCTCGTCCCCACCTGCGTAACGCAAAGCACCCCGTACCGCAAAAGATTTGTCGTTGATGCATATCAACCATAGTCCCCACGTAGATCAAATCGTATGAATGGTGATCCTCTTCTTTTTACAGTTCTCCCTGAGCTAATAAGTAAGTGACAAAAAAATCAATACAGCGCTTTTAAACATGCTCTTCGTTGTCCCTTTCAACGCGTCTCGGACCGCGTCTGCTTTACATCCCTACAACAAGGCAGTTATCTGTAGATGGTAGAGTTCGGGGGTCCTGAGCGATAAGTCTAAAGTGCAAGGAAACATTTTAGAGCTTTGCAGAGACACGGTCCGTAGTCTAATGTAGTCTAAATGTATCCGCGCGGGGAGGGTTCTAAGTGTGATTTTTGCAGGCCGAATTGGTGGGCTTACGTAGTGTATCGCTAGAAGTTATACTGTGATTTTCCTTATGGTGGCTGTGCGCGCCTTGCTATCTAAATCACCCTTGGCCAAGCTTCTAGTCAACTCCCCGAGACAACCTGCAGAATCGCCACCTCACAACCCTATGGCCACAGTGGGTCTGCCGTACTCCCTGCTGGCGGTGGCGATAGAAAGTAACACGGCGGATCGCATGCCAGCTACGTTGGTTAGTTTGTGAACAGACTTAATTCACTGTAGAATTAACCGGAAGGTGGGAAAGCATTCAGGACTATGATTTTCTACGTAAAGATGCTTTCAGGTAGATTTTAATACCAAATTGTATAAGAATTACGGGCAGTGAGATGGTGGGTGTAGAGGTTAGGGGTTGATTGCAGTAGCTTGACCACGGCCTCGTGCCCTCTGTTGGTTGCCCATAAGAGCGCTGTCCAACCCCATCTGTCCGTCGCATCAATGTCGACCTTGCCCGTGTCAAGCAGCAGCTTGACCACGGCCTCGTGCCCTTCCTCAGCTCCTAACGAGAGCGCCGTCAAACCGCAGATGTCCTTCGCTTCAACGTCGACCTTGCCCGTGTCAAACAGCAGCTTAATTACCGCCTCATGCCCTCTCTTAGCTGCCCACGAGAGCGCCGTCCAACCGTAGTTGTCCTTCGCGTCAATTTCGACCTTGCCCGTGTCAAGCAGCAGCTTAACTACGGCCTCGTGCCCTCCCTCAGCTGCCCACGAGAGCGCTGTCCGACTGTGGCTGTCCTTAGCGTTAACGTCGACCTTGCCCGTATCAAGCAGCAGCTTAATTACCGCCTCATGCCCTCCCTTAGCTGCCCACGAAAACGCCGTAAAACCGTAGTTATCCTTTGCTTCAACATCGACCTTGCCCGTGTCAAACAGCAGCTTAATTGCCGTCTCAAGCCCTCTCTTAGCTGCCCACAAAAGCGCCGTCAAACCGTAGTTATCCTTCGCATCAACATCGACCTTGCCCGTGTGAAGTAGCAGCTTAATTACCGCCTCCTGCTCTCTCTTAGCTGCCCACGAGAGCGCTGTCAACCCGTAGTTATCCTTCGCATTAACATCGACCTTGCCCGTGTCAAACAGCAGCTTAATTACCGCCTCATGCCCTCTTTTAGCAGCCCACGAAAGCACCGTCCAATCGTAGCTGTCCTTCACGTCAAGGTCGACCTGGCCCGTAAGCAGAAGGTCAACCACGGCCTCCCATCCCTCGGCTGCCCACCAGAGCGATGTCTGGCCATATTGAGTAAACTTCAGATCCAGGTCGATACCATCTTCCGCTAGTAATGGGTGTACTGCATCTTCGTACCCGTTCCCTGCGGCCCATGATAGCGGCGTCAGATTGTATTGACTTTTCAGCGTGAACGGATGCTCTATTCCAAACGCTATTTTAGAGCCCACAATTGCTTCTCGAAACCTCTCTTTCGCCTCTTTATACTCTTTCACGTCTCCTAATATTAGAGCGACGTTCCATGTTCTGGTCGCTTTGTCTAAAAGACGTTCTCTGTCCGCCTTTGAATGTTCTGCCGCCCAATAGGTCGTTCGTATCAAAGTTTCATATTCTTCGAGATCTTGGAACTCCTTTAAGGAATTGTTCCAGTCCCAGAGAAGTAGAAAATCGCGGTTGAAGGTTTTTGCCGATCGCAAGAGGCTTGGCCACGCGATGTCTCCTTCTGTTCGTATGATCTCCAGAGGAGTAGCTGCAATCATGATAATAGCAAAATGATCCATACATAACCTAATGATCATAGGCTTTGAAGCTCCTTGAAGAAGGCAGATGAGGTCTCCATCTCGGATGGATTTTGCCGAAGGTCGGAGGATCCAGCGCTGCTCTCCCGAATATTTCGGTTGCGCCGATATATTGTTCATGGGAATGACACGCACACTCTGTCTGCCATCCAAAGCAGTATCTCTAAGTACCGAAGAGACCCTGCCAAGAATGCAGCCCTTGCTCTTGAACGCTGCGATCTCTTTATCATCCCAAGTCTCCACAGATATCTCTTCATCGACAATAAACTTAGCCAGTCGCTGCAAGAGTTCCTTCCACGGATCTCTGTAATTAGGCAGCAGGTTGGCTTTGCTAAGATCATCTGAGCTCATGCCGAGCAAGGCATACACCTTATCGTGGCGCTTGGTAGACTCATGGGCATGATACATGTCCATCAATTCGCCTAGCGGACATATATCCAGAGAGGACCTGCCTGAACTACCTGTTGAGTAGCTAGGTCTAAAAATGGCTTCTCTGATTAGATAGGTTACTGAACGGATGAGACCCTGCAAGTCCGGGCGAGCTTCGTAGTAATGCTTCAGTGAATCAACACCTAAGCAGAAGACGTATCCATCAATCTTCTTTGATCCACACATAATCAGGACATTTCGAGCTGCGGCAACTTCTTGGAGTATCTAGATAATCTTTAGTAACTTGTACGAATTTTGTCAAGGGTCAGTTCCCATACCCAGATGCGCCGAAACCACGGTCGTTGCAGCAGCGCAAGAACCGCTTGCTGGACCCTTTCGCTGTCTAATGAGTCTGTAGACTTAATGCTGTCCAAAGAGTCTGTAGACATATTGCTGCATAGATAGTATGTAGACTTCTTGTCCCTAGCAATGCGTATCTCTTCGAGCGCTAGATCGCTATCGTCTGAGGTCTCTCCAAGCCAAACGACCACACGGTTTGCATAACCATAGATTTTCGCCATAGACTGAATCTGGTGCTCCTTCTCTTTCTCATTCGCTTGGTCGATGCAAATAGCATCAATCCAAAGAATTCGCTCAATAGAGTGATTCCGAAGACGTGAAAGCGCCGCGCGAAGATTGACCGTGACATCAAAACTGTTGGTGTGTATAAAGATAGGCAGCTTCTCGTCTGGATTACCCCATACATAGGATAGAGCATCGTACAGGTGAGTTCTTTCGCACGAGTTTGGTAGAGAGTATTCGAAGAGCTCGCATTGTATGTCAGCCGTCTCGTCTTCGTGTGGCAGTAGGCGAAGCAGGCGAATACTGTCACGTCCTGGTGAAAGCGGAGAATACCGGTACTTGGACATGGGAATGTTATAATGTCACACACTCAAACTCGTGTATTTGGGATAGTTATGTTGAATGGCATGATAAGGCTGGTGTTGATGTCAAGGCGGTATTCCCTGCTGTCAATGAGGGTTGCCTAGTCGGCCAAGCCCCACCAAGCCACATGACCCCGCCGGCACCTCAAAGTACCCCTCACATTTTGCGGCACGGTGGATTTTGCGTGACCCAGAGATAGACGTTATAGTACTACCTAGACCCAGTGAAGGATCATAGCCCCTGGCCTAGATGGCCGTTTGTGCCCGCATAGAAAACAATGACTGGTCGAGGAACCAGAGTTTCCGGTTCTCCTGAAAACACCTCGAGTCCAAACCGCCCCCACAAGATGCCATATCCCTTTGTACAACCGTGAAACAAGATCTCGCCAGGCACTTCCGCCTCGTGTGAACCTGGGTTAACACCGTCAGTGCAGTCCGTGCACAAACCTGTGACAGACAAAGAAGACTTACTCGGTAGGGAAGGAGAGCAAGCCAGCAAGAGACAGAGCTCCGCCCAGCTGGCCTGTATAACCTCCCTTGCAATCACTACGCCTCAACGCCAAACATCACGCACACCCCACTCCGACGACCAAAGAACCTTGTGGTCCCCACTCCGCGCCCCCGGCTTACCGACCGGCCCATAGCTCTCCAAAGCCTCGAGCACCCCGTTCCACGCAGCAATGGAGTCAGCCTCGCTAAGACCTAGGTCGTTATTCCGCACATCCGCCTCTGTCATATCGAACCCGTCGTCCTCGCCGTCGCCAGCTTCTTCATTGACCGTGGGCGACCATGCCTCATGGTTCAGTAAGTTCCCAAGCGGCAGCATGTTTGCACACATCCAATACGCGCGATGGAAACGCTTATCGCTCGCCTTCATGTCGGGGCCCCATTTTCGCACTTCTCGAGTCAGACCTTGCGCTTCCGCCTGCTTGAGCTCAGAGCCAGCATCCCCGAAGCGCAGGGTGGGAGAAAAAGTCGTCCAGCGGATTAGACTGTCCCCCTTCCAATGCAGTCCGTACACACCAACCGTGGTTGTTGATGTCTCTGGATGGCCAGTCGAGAAAGGGTTCGAGGCGTTGTGCAACATCAGGTAATTGAGCAGGTTGCCGTCGCCTCCAATGAAGCCTTTTGTGCTGTGAACATGACGTTTGTTTGCCGGCGGCGTGAGCTTGCTGAATACGGTGCTCTCGAGCCAGGCTTCCGCGGAATCGGACCGAGTCTTGACTGGGTCGATCTGATAGAGCTTCACTGACCATTTGTAGTTGTCGTACTCGTTCACAATGGGTTGATCACAAGAGTCCCAGCCAGGCACGAACATTGGAGGCGCTGTCCACTGTGCGTAAGCAGACGGAATAGGCTGCGGCACTGGAAAATATGCCGATCCGTCAGGATCGAACGGGTCTGAGCCGGATCCCGAAGGAGCTCCATAGTCATGATCGTGTCCTGGTGGACGCATAAGATATGGACGATGGCCACACCCAGGCGGCAGGCCTGGAAGGCCATCAGGATGCGCAGGTACTGGGTTTGGCGCGTGAGCATGTTGCGCGAACACATTCGTCTGCCGAGACTTGGACAGTCTACCACGTTTGCCAGTGGCCGGCTCGACCTTTGCAGCTTTGGTCCGGCGGTGTTTGGGGACAGGTACAGAACCACCCGGGTCATGGGTATCATTGCGAATGGCTCGCTTCCTCGCTGCCTTTTCCTTGTACGCAGCTTGTTTGCGAGCTGATACTTCGTCCAGTACGTCTTCTTGTCGACGCGGCCGATCGGCAATGGCCGCTCGAGGAGGAACTGATTGCACAGAAGGACGGGGTGTGACGGTCCAATTTTGGATAGGCGGAAGACGAGTATCCGGTGACGGCTGGAAGGGACTGCTCGCCAAGTACGTAGGGCGTGGCTGGTGCTGGTCTCCCGCAGATTTGTCTCTACCTGCCGCTTCGAGTATCGGGAAGACTGGTGGCAAGACATGCCTCTCATCCTTCTGGTAATAGGGCGATGTCAACAACTGCGGCATGTGGCCCTGGGTCCGAGGTAGCTGGAGCCCATGTGGAGACCCTGTTCCCATGGTCCCACCATGCGGATACTGGCCAAGCACCCATGGTGTCGATGTGGCGATATGCTGCGGCAGTGGATGTTGACTAACGCGAGGCAGGGTATCTTGAGGCGGCGTCCCAACGCCAATCTGTCCTCTAGGCCGGGGGTAGTGCAACAGCTGCGGCGTAACTATTGGGTTCCTGTCCTGCTGTCAATATGGAGTAGATGAAGGCTTTCGGGACACGAATGCTCACCTCGCCACCGGACGCTCATGCGCACGCTCAAGCGCATGCCACTCCACCAAGGGACGGAACGGGCTGTCACCTTGCAGCGGCGGCGTGGGCAAACGCCTCTGATTGTCGACATTGCCAAGAGCAGAAGGGCCGCCCGGTGAAGGGTTCCAGCCGCTGTGGTAGTCGCCATTCACACCCTCGACGGACTGCGCAACAGCCTGGCCCGCGCCCGCTTCACGTCCACGTTGGGCCTCAAGAAGCATAAAGGCCTTTCCCATGAAGGGCTTACTGTCCTTGAACTCCGCACTTGTCCTTGCGTCGTTTGAGTTCCCGGCCGTGTAGTATGCGCGGGCGTTGGTCCCATTGCCGGAGAGAGAGTGCATATTCGGCTGATGTACGAATAACCGAAAGTAACATACGGGCGTCAAACAAGGGAGAAGTTGGGACCCTCATGGCAGATCACGAGAAGGAGAAGGGAGAGGCTTTTATATTGCGGGCGGGCTATGTGCGGAAACATGCGGTGACGCTGTCGTTGGGAAGGACCGTTGCGGTGAAGGCGGAAATTGGGTGTCGTGGCAACTGCGATCAACAACATCCACGGAGCCGACTTCGGTATGCCGCGCATCCATCTCAACTTCTCTCATAGGGTGCCGTGTCGTGTTAGTCTTGATGAGGATGAAAACCCAGGTGAAGTAGAACGACCTGGCAGAAGGTGAATGTGGCCGAGCTGCTGTCCTGCAAGACGTAACAAGGATAATGCCAATTTGCAGCGCACTCAGCCGCAAATCAAGCGATGGAAAGAGAGATGATCTCGACCTGCGAATATCGTTGTTGTCGACGTTCGTTGTGATCAAGGCGCCGTAGAAGGGAAATGTAATGCAAACGAGCTTACCCGTAACCATTGGTGATTGGAACGTACAGCCATATTATCATATCTCTGGTAGTGATTTAGACGTGCTCTTTCATTGATCATACACCAAACGAGCCTCCGACGCCATGTCAATATGCCGGCCTCAACGGACAGGCTTCAACGCCAAAATACAGGATAATGCAGCTGCGAGTCAGGACAAATAATGGCGGGAACATAAGCCAAGGTGCAGGCAGAAGAAACGAAACGCAGGCGCGTCCTACACGACACGCTTGACCTGTGATGCCTATTAGTGATAGATTCCGGTCAAGACGCGTACAACGTACCTCAAAGAACCGCTTCAGCCACCACACCTGGAACACACCCTGTCCGAGTAGCACGAATATCTGGAAGATGCTCCAGTACTTGACGCGGCTGTTGGTGCTCTCGGCCGTGTTCCTGTGGGTGCGTTCCCGGACGACAATGTAACTCTGCTCGTCCTTGACCTGTGAGATCATCTCGGATAGTGCGCGGACTGCCACTCGTCAGCTTTCACGTTCCATCCTCGTCCAGCTTGGTGTTCCTACCCTCCTTCTCCAGCGGGTCCTGCGGGGCTTCCGCCTCGGGGACGTAGACAATGCCGTGGACGTTGAACGACACCTCCTTCGTGTTCGCGCCCCAATGCTCGTTGTTGAAGCAGTATGTGTATTTACCGTCCTCCTTTGCGTCAAAAGAGTAGTCGCCAGAGGACACGCCGCGTTCGTGCATTTCGTACCCGCGCGAAGGTGTCTCGATCTACAACCCGAACCGTCAGCATCTCCCCATGCAATCCCCGCGGCCCAATCATCGTACCCAAAAGTCAATTTCCAAGTTTCCGCTGCCTCCAAATTCGCGGTCGCCGACCTGGAATGTGACGGTCATCTTGTCGTCCTTGTGCAGTTGCTCGTGGAAGCATTCGCGCATGTAGGCCTTCATCTGGATGTTGTGCGCCGATGCGAGGGCCAGTAAGCTGCCCGCTGCAGCGAGGAAGCTGAAGGACGGAAACAGCATAGTTGGGCTTGTCGTTGTGCTGCTGGGGTGGTGTTGCGATCGAGGGTTGACATTTGGGCGATCGCCCAGGGTCCATCGGAGATGCCAGCTGGCCCGGAAGAATAGTCGGACCGATGCAACTGGACTTCATCTCGACGCACGACGGACGACTTTCGCGAAGACATCCTCGACACAATAATTTCCATTGACTCAACAATGTAGTACACGTTCGGCGGCCCCTATTTATTGACGGATCACAGATCGGTCTTACCGTCTAGTGATCCAGAGAGCAACTTCGTACACGAGCAGCATGACCGGTCCGGCGAAATTCTACATGCCACTCTCGACGACGATGGCAACATCAATTCAGCTGAGATTTGTATCTATCACCCGAAACAGCCCATGGCCATTTTAGAATATCTATACACCGGAAGTTTGACGCAATTCACTAGTCTTGGCTCTACCTCGACTATCACCCATTAAAGGGCTTCCACACTGCTGAAGAGTGAATGGAGCAAGTCGGACCCAGTCTCCGCGAGCACTGTTGTCTATAGCAACATGCATAGGTGAGAAGCGCAGTGCAGCACTGGGGCATTTCGACGACCTCAATTTATAGAACCCTCTAATTCCTCTATCTACTTCTTCATTTCATCGCGAACGTTTTCAGACTGTCTTCTACGCTGCGTCACTGGCTTCCCATCGCGCCAAGGCCACCAAACCAGTGCTCACCCTCACCCTCCCCGCCCCGCAACCTTAGCTGTCTGCCTGCCAATTGCGCTCGCAAATCTCGTATCAAATTATACTTCCATCGTCTCCTTGAAGAACCTCAAATTCCCGCTTTGCCGCGACCGTGATAGGTCCCAGCACTGGTGTTCGTCACTGCGACTCATCCGCCTGACACTTGCACCACCCCGCCCATCTTCGCAACAAACGCCAAAACCACCACTGCTGTCGCAATGGCCGCAATTGAGCCCTCCCGCCGCGTGTCAATGGGTTGGGTCCTGGGCCTGAGCAAGAAAGGGCCTTTCAAAGACGCAAAACCGCAGTCACCTCCGAGGCCACCAAAGCCAAACGAATATGTCAAGATGGTGTGTAGCAACTGCTGATACATACCACCTTTACTGATCAGCCATGCAGATGACGACCCCCGGCGCGGTGCTGGAATGGGCAGCTAGCGACGGCCGACGGAATGCACTCACCGGAAAAGGCAAGACACGACTGACTACCGCTCTCGCATCTGTCCCCGCACCTCTCAAAGATGCAGAGGTCAAAGCTTCTCCACAGAAAGCTCCGTCCGAGGGCGGGTTCGGTGACATGTTTGGTATGTTCGCGGGCGATGACGCAGACAACAATGCAACAAAAGGGTCCGACAAAACGAAAGACGAGAAGAACAACAAGAACAAAAAGGGCGGCCCGTCCAACAAACTCGGCTTCACGGAGGCGGAAGATGCGAAAATCCTCGAGCTCAAGAGCTCGGATCCAAGCATCAGCTGGATTGACGTAGGTAAAGAGCTTGGTAAGGAACCGGGCAAGGTAAAAGGCCGATGGCATCAGATCAAACCGAAGGACGGGAAAGTACCCAATCAAGGCGCCGGCGGTGGAGGTGGAGGTGGCAAGAAGGATAAAGGTGAAGGAGGGCAGAGCGGAGGGAAAAAGGAAGAGATATCTGGAGATGCTACGAATAACTGGGGTGGCGGTGCTGACTGGGGAGGTGCCGAATCCGGCGGCGATAACAAGAATGGCAATGGTAGTACGGGTGGTGCATGGGAAAGCGGCAACTGGGGTGGTGCCACGGGCGGAGACAACAAGAAGGGTGGTGGTACTAATTGGGGAGGAGACTGGGGTGGTGATTTGGGGGTCGATAAAAAAGAGGGCGGAGATGTCGGCATAGGAGGAACAGATCTCGGCTGGGGCGGATTCGGCGGAACCGGCGATAACAGCGGAGGCGCTGCCGATACCTGGGACCAGAACAACGATAATGCCAGCAAGAAGAGTGGAGCCAGCAAGGCCGGCATCAAAGCAGGCGACGGTTGGAACAACAGCGGTGGCGGTGATACCAGCTGGGGCGCATCTGGGGGTGATTCCTGGGGAAACAGTGACGATAAGGGTGGAGCTACAAATACGTTTGGTACCGGCTGGGGTAACGAGGGCAAAGAGAACAAGGGTTCGAACGACAATGTCGGTGGTGACTGGAACTCCGGCAACAACGCCTGGGGAGGTCAATCCACCTCAAACAAACATGCTTCGAAGGCCGGCTCAACCAAACAGCCCAGCAACAACAAAGACAAGAACAACGCACCCCGATCTCGCGACGACTCCAAGAAATCCAATCACCACCACCACTCTCACTCCGGCAACAAGTCCGGGTCAGCAGCACCAAGCGATATTAGACTATATCCCGATGACACCTTTTCCACCTCGGATCTAAAGCAAATCGCGCGTATTCTGCACCAAGACCGCGCACTGCTGTGGGAACGACTGGCACATCGATTTGCAGATAAAACGAAGCGGAGGTTGCCGCCTGAGGTGTTTGAGAGGAAGCTTCGTAGGGATGCGGAGAGGGAGAAGAAGAGGGCGGGTTGAGTGGTGTGGTCAGTCAGATGGGGGAATGCGTGGGAATTATTCTGTAAATGGCTCGCTTATGTGTAGAGTGGAGGAATGGTTAGGGTCGGTTATTGACATGGCTGTGTGGTTTGTACCACAATTTAGGAGACATCATAATTGTAGGTGTTTTTCCTCGTCGAAATCCGTCGTTCTGATCGTTGAAGCTGGTATTGATGATAATGATTATAACGATAATAACAATGGTCCTTTGCTTGAGTTTGGCTGGTGGCGAGTCACGCTAATGCGGCAGACGATGAGGAACAGCACACGCGTAAGTAACTGGTCTAAAGAACTAAGTCATTCATCATCATCTTATCTCGGCGTACTCCCGCGGCCTCCCAGGTTATGCCATCCTATGCAGCTCCCGCATCTCGAGCAACTCTTGGCCCAACGTCGCCGAGCTCGTTGCGTCCAGACCTCCCTTGCGCGCGTTAAAGAGCCTTGGGGTACTCCCAGCGGTATTCACTAGCGTATTTTGTACCAGTCCAACTTATCCCTGGGGGAGGATGATCGTCGTCATCTTGGTTCTCGGGGAATGTCTGGTACTTGGAACGAGACCGAGACCCGACGATGAATTCGAAGAACGAATCAGGATCCTCTGCCGCTGATTGCGCCAGATCGTCCTCGAAACTTTCATAGACATCCCAGAGAGGCTTGACCCGATCCCGGGGGTGAAGCCTCATGTAGCAGAAGAATCTGAGCTTTGGGAGATGGTGTCGACGAGTAGAAAACAGCTCTCGAATATGTTCTAACAGTATCGCTTGACCGGCGTATGTTCTAGAGAAGGTAAGGCTCTCGAGCGATTTCGGGAGCCGTAGAGCCAGACCGGTTCTGTCCTCGGGTTCCTGCCCACCATCCAAGTCCTCTCCTATCAGATACGCAGGCCACATCCCCGCAACGGTGTCCAATACTTTCAAAGCGCTGAATTCTGCAAAAGAAGTCAAACATCCATGGCTACTGTCCCAGTTGCCATTATCCCTTTCGTTGAAATCCGGATACATCTCGAGGCACAGTTCTTCTATTGACTCTTTGTGCGGTCTCAACAGTTTGATCAATTCCGCTGGTGTAAAGTTGACTCCGCCGGACCCGACATCTTCAATAGAGTAGTGCAATGACTTTAGTCCACGACACGCATCCAGTATTTTCCGCATGTCATCCCGGGGTATTATGCAGCGCTGCAGAGTAAGACGCTGGAGGTTCAGGCCACCGGGTTTTAGCGACAAAGGTGAGAGCCTTGCGGGGATCTCGCCATTAGTGCTCAACCAAGAACTCCCTTCGAGGAAGTGAAGGTTCTTCAATCTCCCTTCATTTAGAATGGTGTTGAAGAAAGAAGGTGGCCAAGCGAATCCGCCCGTCAACGCAGCAGAGATGGTGCGCAGAGCGTGAAAATTATGCATTGGCGCTTTCCATGGAAGGGCGTGGAGTTGCCGTAGCGTTCCACGCAATTTGATCTCCTGGACCCTTGGCAGTAAGGCCAAAAGTAGAACAAGGCAGGGGTCTTCGAAACCTGCTCGCAAAAGTTCGCAGAATTTTCGACCATAGGGAATATCTTTAGCCGGGACAATCGCATCGTATAGATATTCCTCCCGAAAAGCGACATGTCGGTTGTAAGACGGATTTGTCCATTGTGCACGAGCTTCTTTGACCAAGCGGCTCTCTGGCTCGTATGGCAAAATTGATTTGATAATGCCGGCGTTCTTCGCAGCGAGGGTGATCAGGTCGTAATCGTCAGCACTGGGCTCGGGCCCGCCGAAGGTGGGGAAATTCTCGGGCTCGCCATCATCAAAAGATTCAATGCCACATAGTGTGCTCCATGGCGGTAGATCTAATCGCTTGACATGTCTGGCCAGCTCAGGCCGTTCAATCAGCCTCTTGATAAGTGGTACGAATGGTCGGCGACTGTGACAAGAGTTGCTGCTGTTGTATTCGCGATACAACTCGGGTTCTGTCACCGCACGTAAACACTTGCATGTAAGTGACAGATTGAGCAAGTCTGTTTGATCAGCAAAAGACGCGATACAGAGCAAGAGCTCCGCGCTGAGTTCGGAGAGGCATGTCATCGGGGCATGAGAGGGAAGGACAGGCGCACGCGTGGTGGTGTTAGTTCCTATCGCGTGTAAGAAGTATCGAAGATGACAGTGCAATCGAGAATTATGTCGCCGATGAAACCCGTGATGGGGTTATCGGAGGATCAAAAAGGTTGCGGACGTGAGATCGATCAGTAATCTCCTCGGCTATCTAATGATTAGTCAGCACATGTGCTTCAACTCCAGCCCTCGTCATAGTGCTCCGTACTCCCAATATTTGCGTACAATAAAGGATGTAGATTCATCGGGGCTTTGCGTGATTTATCGTTGATGTGATCCTTCTCAGCCCCCGTCTTGCAGACCGACCGATTGCGCTCCCTGTTCGGCTGAGCTGCTACCTCCACTCTGCCTTCTTCCTCGCGTTCGACAACACACTCATCATCTCTTCCATCAGTTGCGTGTAATCTGTCGACGTAATTTCTCGTCCGGCTCTGCGACAGATCACTGCAATAAAGCGCAGGGACACTTGCTTTCGCGCCGGACAACAGCGGCAACCGTATGCCCGATGTGGGAAATAACGATAAACATTTATAACGGCCTCATGTATGATGCCGAAAAGAGGCTCGCTCGAGGCAGTGCATGTGGAAAGCGGGAAAGTCTCCGGCGCGGGGTCGAGAACGAGTACCTCGTGGACGACTTGATGGCAAACAATAGGTCACGCTGGCCGCACATGAGGCACGGTAACGATGCACGGCTTCTTGTACTAGAAGACAGCCTTAATGAAGCCGTCGTCCCATCTTCTCTTCTTCTCCGGACATGAAATTCTTTTCTCGAACTTTGGAACGATGTCGTCTTTAGCTGTTGCTTCTTCGTCAAAGTTCGAGATTTTATTCGAAATTGGTAGGCAGCGATACGAGAAGAAAACTGGGCAACGACTTGACATCAGTCTCGCCACTAGCCTGACGACTGTCGCGGATTTGCGAACCTATGTTGAGCGCCACAATGGAGAGTTCGAAGCCTTTCGGGACAAGGACAAACACATATTCGACAGGCTGAACTCTGTGTTCACACCAATCGAGAGATTAGGACAGTGTGTCGGAACAGGAACATCAATTGGCTTCCCACCGGCTGGCGCCTGCTTTGGAGCCGCGGCTTTGATGATCAAGTCGGCGCAGGATGTGTCCACTCATTATGATCGGATATTGGAGCTTTTCAATATTTTGAGCGTACGTGTAGTGTTCTATTCGGAACACTTGCTGATGAACCTGTTAGAGCATCATGGATCGATTTGAGTTACACAACCTCGATCGCACCACCCCGCAGTTGGAAGAAAACTTTGCCAACGTTCTCGCCACAGTGCTTGAGATGATCGGGCTGTCAACTCGAGCCATCGTCCGAAAGAGATGGAAGGAGTATTTCGCCAAGTTGCTGAAGGGTGACGACGAGAAGGTCGAAGAGCTGCGCAAAAGATTAGATCGACTAGTTCAGGACGGCACGGCTTTGATAATCGAACATATCAACAATTCCGTTATCACAATTGGGGACCAGACGGCGAAAACCGGTGCCAAGGTAGATGGGCTCGAGCATACAGCGACCAAGATTGTTGCAGGAGTCGAAGACATCAAAGATGGGAACAAAGCTATCATGGGCCTACTCCTGAAACAGCACAGCGCCAACCGAAAGAACGATTTATATGATCTCTTGAAACCGGTACAAGCAAACACAGACAAGCTAGAAGGTATCCTGAGAGAGCGCGTTACTGATACCGGGGCCTGGCTGTTAAATGAGCCATACTTCCAGTCTTGGCTCAGACTTGTCGAACCACTTCTCTATATTTCCGGCAAGCCGGGTAGTGGGAAGACTTTCCTGGCTGGCTCAGTGGTATCTATGCTACAGTCCAAGATCTCGACCGGTTCAGATCCGTGGCATGGGACCGCGGTGGGGTTCTTCTTCTTCGATAAGGACGATGTCCACTGTCGAATTGGAGGATTCCTTCAAGCGCTTCGAGACATCTCATGGCAGATCGCACAATTCGACCCGGACTATGCGGACCATGTGTCCTCCCAGTGCCGAACGTGGGCCGATATTGAAACCTTACCAAGTGCCTGGAGGAAGCTTTTCACTAGCTACTTTGGGCAACCTGGCCGCTCCCTTTGTCTCGTGCTGGACGGGCTGGATGAAGCAAACGACGGCGGCGAATATGGACTCAAGAGCTTTCTCAAACTTCTAGCCGACATTCAAGGTGCGTAGTTCCTATGCGTGGTTCAATAACTCCTTCAAGCCCCTGTGAATATGTGAGTCACTGTCGTACAATGACTAATCTGCAGACTCGGCTATAAAGGCCCTTCAAGAGCGAACATCCACCTGCTCCTACTCGGCAGACCCCATTTGACCAACTCCATACGTCTTGCAGTTTCCCGTAAACCAAAAACAATGGCCACTATATCCATCGAAGTCAATAAGAACCGGGCGGACCTCCGCCAGTACATTGAGCGTGGCACATCGCGTTTGCAACTCGACGGCGCCTCTCCAGATCTGGAGAACCACATACGCGATTCGTTGGAGATGAAAGCGCAAGGCATGTTCCTGTGGGTCAAACTCATGCTCGAAGTCCTCGAGGCCCAAACAACAGAGCAAGATATCCTCGACCATCTTGCAGCAGCTCCTGCAGACGTCGATGGTGTCATTAGAGAGGTGTTGAAGGTATACAGCTCCACGCTCAACGGTAAGGAAGCTGAAGAGTTGAACACAGTCATAGCTTGGATGTCCTGCGCCGTTAGACCTCTTAATATGTCGGAGTTAGACGCAATACTTCGAAGAACATCGCCGACAGGAAGCAGGGTGCTCTCGTTGGAGATGAAGCTCCGCGAGAAGTTCGGTTCATTGATCACACTTGTTCGAGATGATGGTCTCACCACCGGTATGTTACAGTCGCGCACTCAGCGTTCGGATCATCAACCCATTTTTGATTCAATCCCTGAGACTACAACCATTGTATTCTCCCATGCATCGATCACCGAATACTTCCAGAGAGGTGAAGGGAGGCACTCGGCTAGGAAGACAGCCCCAAAGATTGGTGTCGTACGCTCAGAAGCACACTATATGGCCTTGACGACTTGTTTGGACGTATTCGTCAGCCCTGGAAAAGCAGGAAGATCCGAAGAGGCTGAAACGCTACAATCTTATGCGAAAGAACACTGGTTGGTTCACTTGGGGGGATGTATCTCAGTTCCTCCATCTGCTACAACTCAAACCCGAACGAGCGCAAACGAATTGCTTCACCAGTTTCTAACTAACGCTGATTCTCTGCGTGGATGGTGCTATGATAAGGACTGGTCATTCTACTCGGAAGAGGCTGTCAAAATCATTGCGCTGTGGACGGATACTTGGAGCAAAGACCTGAATTTCGGACTTGACGATGATACGAAGACTTGGATTGTAAACTGCCAAGCGAAGCCCGAATCCGTGTTTTCTCCCGCGGCAAGTATCTATGCTCTTGAGGGTCTACACGGTGAGATATGGCCTCCTGTGCCAGCTATACTAGCATTGGTATGTACATCTATAACCAAGTTCCATTGTTCTTTATGACACTGGCGGCCAATAGTTCGATGGCAAATAGTTGAGACATCTTTCGCTAAGCTTTACTGACTTGTGTTTCTGGAATCAGGCCCAAATACGAGCGCTCATCGAGGACGACGATACTCTAGAAACGCTTTCTGATCCGATACCCCTCAAAACTGCATTGAATGCAATCGATTGGGCCGCCCTGGAAAAGACAGCTACGTGGCATCGAAAGGTCGCATTATGCCTACGCTGTCTGACCTACGCCAACGAATCGATCCCTTATTTCGAGAAAGCCGTGCAGATGGACTACTCCTACGTCCAGGCACGTGGAGGTCTTGCGGAACTGTATCGCCAGAGACAATATTTCTCGAAGGTCATTGACCTAGAGCTCGTCAACGCTTCAATCCTTGTGGAGCGCTTGAAGGAGTGCAACGATAATGACGATCGCTTTCTCAGAAAGGAATTAGCCATTTCGTACGATGCCATCGCCTACAGTCACCAGAAGATTGATGATATACCCACTGCCCTGCGCTTCTGGAAGAAGTCCGCCGAGACGCTGGAGATCGCGCCATGGGGCATTTTTGAGTATCTGCGACTGCTATCAGCATCGACCAAGGAATCACGCTGGTCGGAGGCTATCGCGCTCTTGAAACTTTTGGAATCAAGCTGCACCAATGCTAAAAGTCTCAACCGGCTCACAGACTACATCTTGTCTTCGCCCTTTCCTGGAGAGGGATCCGACGAGTTGTTTACTGTTGCGACTGAGGCTGCAAAGAGAGAGAACTGCATGCCATGGCTTATAGAGGCTTACCAGACGGCAATTGCTTATGCGAAGAAGCACGTCACGGTGGTCGAACTTAAGCTCTGTATAGTCGACATTCACCGTAAATTTACGAAAGATTACGCGGCTGCTGAGTCCTTCATTGAGCAACTCATGGAGATCGCCCTTCTGGATGAAGAAAACAAAATCCGGGAGCTGGAGGATTGCAAAGACATCATTGGGAGAGACTATGCTTGCATCTACGTTCGGAAAGCAATGCTGGCTGGACCCCATTCAGCAGACATGGACCATTCGATACACAGTCTTTCGAGGTTTTGTAGCAGCGGTGTGGATCCGCGAAAACAACGGCAATTATGTTTATATGTCGATCTGAAGATTCTATTTTTGGCCATTCTCCAGCGTGGTAGTGGGTCATTATTGGATGCTCGGCATACTTTGGGCACTTATCTTATCGAAGCTTGCATGTTTGCACTTGATATAATCAGGGGCCCGTTCAGACTGTATAGCCTCATATTTGCCCTCATCGCTGCAGGGGACCAGGTGGATGCTTTGTGGTTTATGGAAAAGATCCGATCGCAAATGAGGTGGCTATGTGGGCAATGCAGCACGATTGCAGAGTCCGGGGGAGACATTGCAATTTGCGAGTATTGTTTGGTGACCTTCTGCGGCAATTGTTTTTCCAGGCCACCAGTTGGTTTTAGTAGGTTCTGCGTTCCAGGCCACCGGTTGGTAAAGCTGTCAACATCTTCAAGCGGGGCCTTGTTTAGAGGGCAAGAGCATACCATATCACAGGCCGTGAGAGTGGTGCTCGCAGAGACTCGTGAGTTTATGGGAGTCGGAGCTCCTGGGCCGAGGCTATGAAGGGCTTTCTCTTGAGTAGAGGCTAAATACTCCACCCTAACGTTTCATCACCGAACTCGTTGGGTGCTCACAGATTTGCAACAAGTTATATTTATTCTTCAATAATAGACTAGCACTTTCCTACAACGTTGATTTGATACTCTAGCTATCTACCTAAGTCGAATAACCTCCGTCTTACGACAACTGTGCCTTCTGACACAGCAGCCCGACGTCTTGCTTACTCTCTTCCTTAGGCGTAGAGATAGGTGAAACTGAAGGCGTAGAGATAGGTGAAACTGAAGGCGTAGAGATAGGTGAAACTGAAAGCGTACATTAATTCTCCCTTGCAGTCCTTAAACTACAGTCCGTAGTAGTCTCTAAGTAAGGCTTCCTCTCTCCTATTAATTATCTTCTTCCTTCGAAGCTTATTATAAAGCGCTTAAAGTTAACGACGCTACTATTCAACAAATCTCTAATTAGCAGCAAGTAGCCTAATCTTAAGTAGCGTAGTATAGCTTAGCTAATATAGAGCTACTATCTTAGGGTTTTCGCTTAGTTCAAGATAGCTAAGGCGAAGGTAGGTAGCCCTTCAGCGCTAGTCGTCGGGCTTCTAGGTGTAATGGGCTAGGCCCAAGAACCTTGGTTGGTAAACCTCGGAGCTCCGCCCGCTCCGAAGCAACTCCCAGGAGTTCTCTTCGGAGCAGGCAGCATATATATAAGATCTCCGGGACCGGAACTCCATAGCTCCTTATCAAATCCTTAAGTATTCTATCTAGCATTTGCCCTCAGCGGCCCGCCCCTTACACTAGGTAACGTAATACGCGAGATTCGTCAAGCTACTAGCATAGATTCTTTCGAAGATAACTGCTGGGCTCTAGGCTACTAAGTATCGTTTATACTAGTAACATAGTTATAGCTTGAAGGATGTTATTAGCGAGGACAATGCATATTAACTATAGAGACATCGTCGTATTAATACTAAACCAAACGAGTAGAGCTGTAACAAAATGCTTCAGAGTTATTACGTCGTAGTCTTATAGTATTCGGTATTGTCTTTCTCCCTCGCATTCTAGGCTGCTCACAACTATTAACCCAGAACTATTAGAACAATGAGTTGCACTAGCTGTCAGGGGTACCGGTCGGATGTTGGGCGAGATGGAAGATAAACCTTCCACTTCTCCACCTCCTCTCTTTCCTACCCCTTACAACCTTCCTTCCACTTTCACTGAGCCCTTCGGCACCAGCTTAGTTTATCACCCACTAGTAGCTTAGTCACGTAGCGCTGGTAGAGCTTGGCCTTAGTATAAGAGGTTCGCTTCTTATACTTTCGACCGCTCTATCCGCTATTCTCAACTCAACTAGTCTTCCTACGCTAGCATCCAGTTCATCTCTCGCGCCGATTCTGGCTGCCCCTTACACTGGCATTGATATTTCCATTGTTTGGCTGGCTCTCATTCTAAGGCTACAGCGCAGTCGCTTGACTTCACCGCGGGGTATTATCTCACCTCACGTAAACATTGCGCGACGGGAATAGACAGGAAGACACAATAGACGGAATCTTCTACTATTCTTATAGACAGAAATAGCACTCCAGGCTGTTCCTCAAAGTATATAACAAGGCTCTAGTAACTCCGTACCAGTACTTTTCTCTAGACACTACTACAACTCGCCCGTATACCACAGCTTCGTACAGCTAATACCAATTAGTCACATCCATCAAAATTACCGCATCTGCCAAACATGTCAAACAGCGGTCAAACTGCAGCTGTCGAAGTCAACAAACCCGGAAGCAGCGGTCAAACTGTAGCTGTCGAAGTCAACAAACCCGGAAGCAGCGGTCAAACTGCAGCTGTCGAAGTAAACGAACCCGCAACCAGCGATCAAACTGCAGCTGTCGAAGTCAACGAACCCGCAACCAGCGATCAAACTGCAGCTGTCGAAGTCAACAAACCCGCAACCAGCGATCAAACTGCAGCTGTCGAAGTCAACGAACCCGCAACCAGCGCTGCTTTGGATTTGGATCAAGATTGTTACCGAGTGATTGAATATTGCGAGGCTGGCAATCACACCATTCGAGTTGTCAATAAGCATGCTATACTCGGGTGTTACTGCAATCCTCAGACTACGACTGAAGTCAGGAAGCAGTGCCCCAAGCACTCGGCTTCAATTGCTAAAGCGCCTCGCTAAGCATAGGATTTAGATGTTGACGGAACGTGAGTAGGTTGTCACAACAACAGAGAAGAAGTTTACTAATCGTTCCTATTAGATCTGTTTGCACACAAACATAGCCTTGGTGAGACGAGTACATGAGGGAGATATGGCAGTGAGAAACATGCAGGAGGGCAAAGCGGCTTGGACGGTTATGAAGGAACAGTTTTCCTCGGTGGTGACCTAGAAGATTCCAAATTCTGGGTTTCACGGAGCTATGATTCATTGCTGAAGGGGGTTTGAAGTATCTTAGCAATGTACTCGGACGTTTTTTAGTATATGTGGGAAAATGTCTCTTGCTTTGTGTATCATTGATCTTGAGCCATCCTTTTGATTGCTATTTTTATCTTCGAATAACCTACTAAGGTACTTTTGGCTGCCTGTTACCAAGTCTGATGTGAGAGTGATGTGCTAGATGGCGACGGTTCTGAACAATGAATGGAAAGCTCGAAATTGCAAAAAGCCCCGAAGGCTGACAGGACCTACGATCCGGGTTTTCTTTCCAATTCCGCGAATCTACTTCTGCCGACGCGAGTCGCATCGGTTAACTCCCTCGCAGCATAAATCTAAGCGGCGCAGATCTGCCCCAACATGCCTTGTTCCCGGGCCTGAATGTGAACGGAAGTAGCATTCCAAACTCAGGAACGAAACTCATTAATTCAATTAAAGTGCACTCGTCTCCGTCGTAACTATGTCTGGCCCATGTTCGTATCTAATATAATCTTCAATTTGTCTACATGCGACCCCAAAAAGTCTCTCTACTCCAGCGTATCATCCTCATGGAACACCAAAGCCCTAACCTCAATGCTCTCCCTCCCTTCTCTGTCCTCCGTCCCTGGAACTTCGAAAGCGGTATGCGGTACGCGTCTCGCCCTCCCATCAAGCTTTGAATCAAAGCACTTAATAAACAGCACTTCGTCGGGCGAAAGACCCGATTTGTAGAACCACCTGTCTCAGTCGTCAGCCGCTTTACTCCAGCCAACGCCGAATCAGAATATGAAACTCACCTATGCCCTGGATCATACTTCACCGCATACGTCTCCCCCCTCCTCGTCGGATAAATCAGCTCTACCACGACCAAACTTTCATCATTCACGCTATTTGCTTCTGCAACGGCGAGCGGATCCCGCTGCACCGTCTTGATTGGTCGCCATACGTTGATGATTTGCACCCGGCCTTTTACAAGCTTCTCCGCATCTTCGGGGAGGTGGTGCGGGACGCGGGACAAGGCCGCGCTATAAGATTGATCGATGTGCACGCGTTGAACCGGGCCGCGGAGACGGTCGAGTGTAACTGGTGAGTCTGGGGCTTGGCGACGAATGGTGTGGTCGAAAATGAAAATGCGTGATGCGCCGGTGCTAGGAAGTCTCCGTCAATATCTGTTCTTGGTCACAGCTATTGAAGCGATTAACAATGGAGATACTTACGCATCCTTCAACAACTGCTCCGTCTCCGGATAATAAAGCTTCTTAATCTCGTCGTCGTCCTTGAAGTCCTTCTCTTCACTCGTGTGCTTGTAGAATTGGAACCCATTCTTATCGAGTGTGTAATCACTTTCCTTGCCTCGAACGTCCCGAACGGTTGCGGGGTGCACTTCGGTTGGACGCTCATACGTCTCTGGACGATCGGTGTAGGTGGGGTGTGGAGGCGACCCGTCGGCGTTGGGCTTGTAGTAGTGCAAGACTGTGTCGACGTCTTGAGGCTTCGAGGTAGGGGTTGCAGAAGAGGCGGTGTTGATGATTTGGTGGGAGAAGGACGGGGTCGATTGGGGCTGTTGAACTGCTGCGGTCGCCATGTTGTATGTATGGTTGATATGAGCTCGTCAAATAATGAATTCCTTACGGAAGCAATAAGGTAGGAAAAGTAATGTTGGGTATTGTAGAATTAAGCAAGCCTCATTCGCGCTTTTATGGTTGACGTCTCTGACGCCCTATATGTAATCCACCGAGGGTGTCTGACTTTCCCCGCAAGCACGCCATCCCCTCCATGCATTTCCAAGCTCCGTAGCATCCCGCTGTTCGTCCGCTTGCGCTGTGACATTTGGCGTGTCTGTTTTGATTGGTCGCAGTGGGAATGGTTATCGTCACACATCAGGCGACAACGAAGTCGCTGATAAATCCAATGTAGTGGTGCATGATTGTTTTCCTAGAGGAAAACTCGTGCTTTTACCGTTTTCTGTTCCGATTATGTGAACAAAATGTGTCAATCCCGATACCTGAGGTCCGAGTGCATGGTAGTCTATTATCGCTTCTAGATTGTTCGTGAGGTTCGTGAATATCGCTACGCTAAAAACAACTCTTGAAACATTCTCAGGCACTTCGCCGCGGAACATGAACAAGTGTCGTAACCGTCGTCCCATCATCCAATACCTCGCTTTTCTCCTCAAGTTGATACCCCCTGATTCTAGGAATGAGTCTCGTCCAAATATACCAATACAAAACACCAAACACAATGCTATACTTTATTAGTCTTCGGCTGGAATACCGTCGAAACTTCACTTACATGCTAACCCCCACGACCGCATAGGTTGCATACCAAATGCCTCCCTCGCTACTCCCCTCTTTAGGCGGAAAGAAAGGCGCAGCCAACAACGCCAAACTCAGTGCAATCCTGAAGACTATTGCAGCGCTCCAAGCCTTGAATGGTCGCTTGATGTCTGGGCGTTTGTACCGCAGCCACAACACTCCGATCGACATGGCCAAGGCGAAGACTTGACCTGGGTAGCCCTCCACTTCCAAAATGAATGAGTAGACATCGCTTGATGGCGGTAGAGCAATTACTAGAAGCGAGGGGATGTAGTGCACGATGAGTCCGCCCATGGGCGCATTGAACGGTTTTGAAGAGGCGAGGACAGTGGAGAAAGGGAGGAAGCCTTGTCGTGCAATTTCTTGATTGAGTCGAGCCTGACATCTGTGAGCTCAATATGCGAAGAATAGTAGAGCGATACGTACCAAAGCAAAAGTCACCACCATAACATTCCCCGCCCCGGAAAGTGCCACCGCAACTGGCAATATCGTCTTCCCCAATCTCGGCCCAAAGCTCCGCTCAAAAAACAGCGCAGCAATCAACTCCCGACTCTCGCGGATCTCATCGAGTGGAACCACGATGAAGTATGCGACATTGACCAGAAGGTACAATATACACGCTGTAACAAGCGCGGTAATTGAAACGGATTTCAACGTCCGGATCGGATTCTTGACTTCGTTGAGTACGTTGTTGACGTTGCTCAGTCCAGCGTACGAGTAGAAGACCTTGAAGAGCGAGGTTGAAATGACGCCCCAACTCCAATCCGTATCTTTCCACAGATCTTTTCCTTTCGGAAATTGGCTCCTTGTAATACCATTTGCATCCTTCGGACGGAAAAGGACGACGAAGATTCCGGTGAAGACCATGAACAGAACCAGGCCGACCTTAATCCATCCAAGAAAGTTTTGTATCCATATCCCAGTCCTTCGAAAGCACCCATGCACAATGGTGATAGCAGTGAGCAATCCAATCGCAAGCGCCTTTCTTCTGAAATCCGTCGTCTCAATATCAAACGCAAAAAGCATGTACTCCGCAAAAACGATGCAATTACTCGCCGTGAACCCCAACAACACCGCCTGAACAGCCACCAATGTCGATGCCAGAAACCGCGGCTTCCGGTAAGTGAACTCTAGATACACTTTCTCGCCGCCGGATCGGGGAAGCATGCATCCGTACTCGAGGGAGACGGCGAGACCGCATGCCGCGATGATGGCACCGACAACCCAGAGGGTAAGGCTTAGGCCAACGCTGCCTACGGATTTCACGATGACGCCGGGGGTCGCGAAGATACCGCTTCCGATTACGCGCGAGATGACGAGGATGTAGGCGCTGGGCCAGCTGATGGTTCGTCCGAGGATGGATGTTTCCGGTAGGACGTCGTCTTCGATGGACCGCGAGGTGCCTTCAGCGAGTGTGCCGTACGACTCTTCATCGCTACTCAGCAGCGTCTTCGCGCTTTCTGCTGGCGAAGACGGTCGCGCAAGGAGGGGCTGCTCGTCCAATCTCGCTTCGGCCATATCTCCCAGGTCTGGAAAGTGAGGGTAGAATGAAGGGTCTTGATTCATAGTCAAGGGGTATGTACAGTCAATGTCGCCGTCGCATCGCCCATGGCAGTGTCGGTGGTAGCAGGCATGGTGAAGGGTGTCGCGTGGAATGAACAATTGTCAGCAGGTCGCATCATCCGAGATGAAGATGTCGCGGCTCTGGGGTACTTGATAACAGTGAGACAGACATGTCGGTTAGTAGGCCGTGATTGGCGCCCTGGCGCGTCCGTAACACATGAGGCCAGCACGTCATCTTTAGCGTGGTTGACGCGCTTAGTATATCACCTAAGACGCACCCGTGGCACCCTCAACACCCTCGACACCCTCACCACCCTCCGCTCAACTCCAGCATCGCCATCTGCGGCTCAAACATGTTGTATACAGCATGTTGTACACTGCATGTTGTACACTGCATGTTGTATACTGCATGTTGAATTATGCGGGGGTATTCGCAGCTCGATTATTGCCGCAAGTCTCGGGACTTCAGCTACAGCGCTAGACAAAAGTACATATGATACAGGTCCGCTGAATGGGAGAACAGGAAATCGGAATGGCTTGACGGAGGTAGACGGCACAGCTGGAATCAGATGCCAACAGGAAACGTCGACGACACTGGCGACGTCGTATGAGAATACAAAGCGCCGTCGCCCCAAGTTATCGATCGCGGTGTACGTTCTAGCCATTCATCTCGTTCGTCGTCCGAAGAGGAGATGTCGAGAAGTTTCTGTGGCGACGAGACGGTGAGGCCCAGCGTCGCCAGCTTCTGCTGGAGGATGTTGATGACCGCAGGGTTTCCTCCTCGGAACGACGATAGTAAGGTCGAGAGCGAGTGGATGAGGTCTCTCGGCCCAAAACCGAAACCTGATTCCTGGTTGAGCGACGGGACGCATATCATGACGTCCGCTAGCGAGTTGGCGATGTCGAAGAGCTTCGACTCCTAGACCTTTGATCAGCGGACGATGCTTACGACGCACGATTGCAACTTACCATTCCAGGACCATGGGCTTCCAGGCTAGCTTTAGGCAACGTACTCAGAAAGGACAATGCGCTTTGCGCCACAGTCGCGGGAAACGAGAACGAGAACTCGTTTTGCTCGTTCGCGGACTGCAAGTTGGTGACACCCAATGCGTGCTGCCATAAAAACATCCGCATCCATTGCTGAGTCATGGAAATGTCGGCGCGCTGCAGCTCGTTTTGCAAGCTACGAGGAGCTTCATCATCACTAAGCTGCTGCTGTGCAAGTGCTAACGCATTGCGTGCGGCTGCTGGTTCCGCGGTGATGGTCACGTCTAGTATGTGAAACAGGCGACAAAGCTGTATGAAAGCCGGAGTGACCGTTCCGTCGTCATGGTTTTCCAGCTGAGGAAGGTCGGATGCTCGCTTGAGTATGGTGGGAACGTCATGCTGAATTGAATGTGCCCTATCCTGCATCAGTTGTAGCCAGTATCACAAGAGGGAAACAACCTACCTTTCGGTGATGAACAGAAGCCAGTAAACCCTCAGATTGTGCTGCTGTTGCTCCAAATCCATGGGCTGATAGTACGATAGCCTGTGCAGTCCCATGATGTGCGCCTTGGTGATCGCCTCGCCAAGGAGTACTGTCGAGGCCGTCATGCGCCCAATATTCGCCGAATATACGTGCAAGAAGAACGTGCTAAGTAGAGACCATATCGTGACGCGCTCCATATGGTCAGATTCTTCCCGAGCCCTTTTCGCTTCCGTTTCGAAGAGAGCGCTGGAGACTCGAAAGTGGCCTTCGACGGGACTTCCGGGTTCGGCATCGATCTGGAACTGACTGATGGTTGCCGCACATATAGCACTTGCCAGGCCATATGCTTCCATATCGTCCGGATGGGTCAAGAGGCGGGCAAGGAGCGTTTCAGTGTCCACCACCGGCCAGATGGCATATCCGCGTTCTTGATACACTTCTAGATAACGCGAAATGGGTGACGGCGATATTCGCAGCGAGTCTCTACGGGCACCGTTGGATGTCGGTTCGAAAACACCGGGCCATTCAAAACTATCCAGGGGCGGTTCGCTAGTTGGTGGTAGGGATTCGAGAAGAGGAAAGTCAATCGTGCTAGGACTCATATCATCAAGGCTTGTATCGCTTTCGCTTCTCGCTCTGCTGTCCAGGTCGCTTCTGCTTCGTTGCTGTAACCTCCGGATGGCGGCCTCCGTTGTTCGACGCGGTCCTTTTGGTCCAGATTTCCCATGCGACTTCAGATAAGTGCAATCCCAACTCGCGGCCAGACATCGCGAACACGGCTGTTCGCCGTCGCACCGAACCTTTCGCACCGAGCAAGGATCGCAAGCTCGACGTGTTCCCTTCCGCGGCGCCATCCTTTCTCAACCCTTAGCGCGTGAGCGCTCGAGAAGCAGCGCCCAACGCAGTGATAGCTCTTATTGATACAACATTGCCACTAAGAGCGATCACGTGGAATGTGGGGATGACCAGGTAGCCTAACGCAGGTACGGTCGATGGTTTGATCGAGGCAGAATGAAAAGTCGGATCGATAACAGACGTCGCGATGGAAACGTAGAAGTGTTGTACGGATAGGGTGACAATCGGATGTGGGCGACGAAATGCGGGGACGCGCGCGGCGACATCTCGGTCGATCTTTTCCTGTCCGAGCACACCACGCCACCAATCAGGGTCATCGGAGGCTTGCCCGTTTGAATCAGGTGGTGAAAAGCTGAATGTCCAATGAGAACTGGCGGCCTGGGCGAACCTATGCGTGCTCGCACTTCTACAACCAAAATGTACTCCTGCATCAAGCGCGTTCTTTTGTAGACCCCGATATCGGGAGATTAGTGTTGAGAGATTCGGGCCGATAGAACAGTATGCAGTGCAAAGACTAGAATTGACCGTTAAGAAAGTGACGCTGGGTGTATCAAGTGGTACAAAGACTCGCTTCTACGATTGGGAAATTGAAAAATGGAACACACAAAGCAAAGAAAAAGTTTATACAGTATCTTGCTACAGGTATGAAGACAAGTGGACGAATATAGAAAGTTTTTTGACCCCGAACAGAGCAACGCATATAACGCAACAGAACGCCCGTGTACCGTAAAAGATTTCGCCGAAACCAAAGTCATTGGAAATTGAGACACCTCGAGAAGATTTCAGGGATCCGGTAATGACCAGAGTGCCAGGGATTCACCCAAGCACCAGACGCACATCGTTCGAAGGGAGTCGGTGAGAACTCGATCTCCACAATTATTGCAGGCCGATGTCCCCTTGGATGGTGCAGAAGGCGTAACAACCTCCCTCAATTGTTCAATCTCTTTCTGATAGCACGGCAAGCAAAGCCACCTGTCGAGGAAGTGCTTCTTAAGAGTGCAGCGGCAATGGGTATCATCGGCAATCTTGCGCCATTCATAAACACATTCGCGACAGATCGACCACTTCCGGTCTTCGGTAATCTCCCAAAAAGGTCGAACAGTCGAGGACGGATGAGGTGTAGCGCTGTTGCCGGACAGTCTCAAAGAGTTCCTCCCAAGCTCAAAATTGATGATCTCCTCTATGGATTCCGGGTTTGCATACGTGTCAGACGTCAACGACGCCTCGAGATATCCCATATCGTGATACGGGTCAGTGCGCCCAACAGCCATTTGTTGTTCCAGCTGGGCGCGGTTGTCCAAGCCCATAGCGAAAGGAGTCAGAATGCCCATTTCGTGCCTGGAGAGAAGAGCATAGCCGGTCATGGTTGGTACCTCATCGTCGGCGTCCGGTTCCTTATATGTTGCTTGAAAGACACAGTGAATACGACACTCGTCGCAAGTCATGTGGTTGCACTCCGAGCACGGCCGGGTTGGGGCGCCGGGCGCGCTGGTTTCGCATCGAAAAGGCCATGCGAGTGTGTTACACGAGTGCTGATCCTGCGACCTGTCGTGGTATTCCTGCCGGAGGTTGTAGCCACGGCCATCGCATGCCATTTTCCCAAGAAGATTCGCGTGACTTTTGTGGCAGGTGAAGATGGCGCGATACGCGGCTTTGGATGTTGCTGCGAGAGCATAAAGGTCTTTTGGGAAGAGGTTGGTTGCTATGGCAGCCAACAGCCCGTACTGGGCGAGAATCTGTAGCAATTGGCATGGTTGGGTCTGAACGTCCACGGTGTTGTCCGGCAGCTTCTTCTTCCGCACGGGGAGGAACGCGTGTCGCGAGTCGTTGGAGAGCTTCCTCTTCATGGTGCAGGAAAGCATCCGCGACTGCGCAAGATTCCGATACACTGATCCAAGATTTTGCGCTTGCAGTCTGGAAACAAGTTCTTAGCAGAGATGCTGCATAATCGTAGTGAGGAATTTCAAAGGCATGGTAACGGCCAGTTCAACGCAGGAGCTCATAGCTTCCAAACGGATCAGTGCTTGTGGGGCGAAGTAAGAGGGCCTAGCTCCGGCAGCATGCGTGTAAAAGCCTGGGAACGCTCGGATCGATTACACGGCCTGAAGATGCCAAAGGATTGCGGATGATGGAGTGACGGTTTGTGGTTCTTGGTAACCAGCACCGACCGGGGTGCAATGAGGAAGGAATGACAATGGAGCGCAACAAAATGAAATTGACCAAAACAACGTGCAATACCTACGGTAGTTATGTCTTGCCACCATCAGCGCTCATAGCGCCTCCGCTTGTAGCTCGTGGATTCGTAGATCGGGGTCCATCGTTCAGCCACTCCGGGTGAGGCATAAAATTTTCGGGCAGACCCGGGGAACGCGCCTTGGGACCGTGCAAAGATTGGAAGGACGGATGGCGCGTCGGCTCTTCGATCTCGTATACCCGAGGCCGTTGGAGTGGCCGTAGCAGTGAGAGTAATGCCAGCTGTCAAAGAAACGAGTGTTGATGGCTGTCAGTTTTTGCTTGGTGGTGAGTCGAACGGTACCAATGGTCGCCGGGACCGGAGGCGTTTCCGGTCTTTTCCGATTATGTAATTCTTGGCATTTGTAGCCGTCCGTCTTTGTCTGCGGTTCCAGATTGACAGCCTGAGACACTATCCGTCATAACTGTCACCCCAAGCAACATGCGACGAACGCCGTGGTCTCTTGAATCCAACAACGGGGCGCTACTGTGCTGTCTCTTCGACGATCGAACGCTTGGGTGTGGCTTTCCACGGTCGCATCACGTCTCCGAGTCTTGCACGCTCCACATATATCACGTCACGATGAGAGCACAACAAAGAGGGTTCCATCCACTATGCAATGCATTCTCGATATCGTAGTGTTCGTCCGGCTTGTTGGAAGCTCGCCGAAATGTCAATACCGCGGAAGCTCTTACAACCGTCCCTATTCCTTCTTATCTGGGATGCTGTAGCAGCATCCAATATCCAGCACGTTGTAGAATGTGCAATCCCTCTGAACCCAGAAACCTCCGAGAGCGTAGCATTTCGGCTTGCTCGTGCAGATGCCGGACGGGTCGGAGCGGCCGCAGGGCGCGGGGTATGGGTCTTTCGGAGCGGCAAGCGCGACGGCGAAAAGCGCGGTGAGGAGGTAGAGCTTCATGTTGAATGCGTTGCGGTATAGACAAATCGAGTTGGTTTTGAAAGATGGAGGTATGGTTGTTTTGTCAAAGCGCCTGATGCCGAGCTCGGTAATGTATGAAGGACTTGGAACTGATGTGCTCTCCACAGTGTCAACCTCCCAATTTATACATCCAGAAAAACCAAACCACGATTATCGATGACATCGGCTGGTTGCGATAGGTAAAGTCGATATCTGGAATACGACCCAAGAATAGGCTACCCTCTCGAGAGGTATGCACATTCGACGATTGGCATCGAATCAATTCAAGAAGTCGGTATCAAAAGCCATCGCATGTACCTGGCTGCCGTCCCATCAATATGGGGCCGCTCGTGGAGCTCTCGGATACGAAGTCCAACGGCTTCGCTTAAGCAGACCTACATTAACACTTCATTTGCACATAGTACATGACATCACTTATAGGGCCGTGCGACGCTATTCCCCGGATTTTCCAGAGCGCAATGGGAAAGCTGCGATAAGCCTAATGCTGAATCTTCTTCCAGATTGCGAATGTTCGTGGTGATGATTACACTTCTGGCATGGAGGGCTTGTGCGACACAGGAACAGCAATTCCACACGCATTCATACGGGCCGACCTGATTGCTTATGAAAATCATCTTCGCACGATAGGCTGCGCCAACCAGTGCACCGGATCATGGAAGCGGACGAACGTTGTCCTCTCATCGCGCGCCCAGAGTATCGGCAACCTTCGGGGGGCCTGGCTGGCGAAGACCCACGTCGCCTCGTATACGGGATTGGATTGCAAGCCAGAAATTCAAATCCGTGAGGTTAGCCCTACACAAAGTACAGTTTGTACGATACGAGCCCAAACAGGTATCTGGAGTGCATGTTCGTCTTTCCATTGTATTCATAGGCGCACAGGAACTCTTGCGACAAGCGTAACGTGTCAACACGGACGCTTAGGCAAGATGTTTTCACGATGCTCTTCCAGAAACGAAGATCGTTCCAAAAGTTAAGCGTCCCGGTTTCCGTTAGATGTGTGCGGTGGAAATGAGCTCGATATCGTATGTACAGTTGGCGCAGTATCTCGTACGGTAAGCCACACCGTTTATGGTAACCCTGGGCGACGATCAGGGGCCCAGAGATTGTATAAGGTTTAGCGTCTTCCGCATTCGACTACGCTCAAATCCGTCGCCTTGCAACCTCTGCTCCCCAAAAGACTTCCGAGCAATCATGAGAAGAAACAGCCCACGATGAGCTTGTATCGGCATAGCTTTCGCCTTTTGACGCGGCATGCACCTGTGCATCGCTCTCTTGCCGGGAACCTACACTTAACGCGCCCGAGCTTTGCAGCAGGGCGGACTCAGTCTCAAATCCAGAGGACCTTCGCAACTGGTGGAAGACGCAGAGAAGAGAAGAAGCCATCAGATGGCGCTGTACCTACAATCGAGATGATCAATGCTGCTGAGAAGCACATGAAGCAAATGTTCGGCGATCACGCTACATGGGACCACGAAAAGCTGCTGGCACTCACCTATGGTATGTTCTCCTTCCGTGGCCGTGGATGAAGCCAACGTGATTCAGTCGATCTTCTCCTCGCTCCCCAGGACTTTGCATACTTCTACGAGTATGCTGTCGGTGGCTATAAACCTGGTGGCGGCCGTCCATCTTTCCCGCTCATAACGCAGGAAGAATTAGGCTTGATGGAAATGCCCTATCACAACTGGGCTCCAGCACCTTACAACCATCTCAAACATTGTTTGATGGAGAAGGTCCTGCCATTGTTCGGGAGTTCCGATGCAAGCAGTGGCCTCAAGGAAGAGATGGTACCTTGTGCTACGTGGCACGCCCGTCTGCGTGCCCTGAAGGTGAAGATTTGGAACGGCATGGTACCGATGACCCGCGAACATTGGTTAGAGAGGAAGATGGATGATCCCCAGAACTATCGCAACCTATTTGAGTTGATGCAGGACATCCTTAATATCTTTCAATGGCTCAACCAAGAGCAGATCCACGACCGCATGCGCCTAAGTTTCAACTGGCTTGTGGACCAGCACACCGAGTTCGAAGAAGCTGCAAATCTTCTTCGCGAGCAAAGAGGGGTTGCAGAGAGACTTAACCTTGCTGGAATGTGGGCAGAGTACTACCAGAGCGTCGTGTCCACTATGTCTGGTCGTACGCGCCAGTGGCTGGTCGACCGTGTCGACGAGGTCCAAACTCGTGCTTTTCAGGAGTACAACTCGTCATTAGAACGAGCTGGGACCGACGAAGAGGCCATTGCCACCGCTGGGAGGAAGTACTACGAGTGTGTCCAGGACCTCAACTCCTTGATATCGCAGTCGGAATACGTGGTAGACTTTCCAATGGCTGGGTTCAAGGGATACACGCCTTCCAACAACTTATCTGATCTTCCTCTCCACGTCCGTAAGGATGTTTGTTATTCCAAGATTGGGGCGTCGTTGTCTTGGAAGTGGCAGGAAGTCATGTTGAACGCGGAGGACGAAGACAACAAGGTCAACCCTCCGAAGCAACAGACCATACTGGACTTAAACGACGAGGTGAAGAATGGACGTCCGCCGGCACCACCAAGATTTCGGAACAAGGAAGCTTTGATCGGGCATTACCACGAGGGCAAGCGGAATCGTATCGCGATGCGGCGTGCTCTTCGCGGCGAGAGAAAGCCACTCGCCGAGGAGTACTGGATCTCTATTTTGAAGGAGCGCATGGAGTTCTACTTGAACAATGGGCGAGACCGCAAGACACACCGATGGGGTTTCGCTTGCTACCGATTGACCTACAAACAAACTGATGCGGAATGGGCGGACTTCAAGAAAAAACTTGAAGCCGATGTCTTCCAATCGGGACAGTGGATCGAAGGCTTCGATACCATATCTGACATGGCGGGCTTGGAGTTTATCGATGGGCGGGAAGTTGGGATCGCCGAAGGCGACATTGAAGCGGCCAAAAAGTACATGACAGCCGCACGCCTTATTAGACCCTAGACTAACATATCCCAGGCACTTCAAATCAACATACACCATGCTACCTACCCTCGGCCGCCTCTGGACGAACGACTTCCTCGTCATCGATCACCAATCCTACACCTCATACACCTCGCCCGAACCCTCGCCTGAAAAGCGTCAGCCACTCCCCTTCGGTCCCTGCTTCGGCAACAACGGCGGACACGTCCGCCTCATCGACACTCTCGAGTACGATCCGGAGATGATCGATGCGACCTCGCCAGGATACGAGGGCGAGCTCAAAGTGCTCTCTAGCTTGGTTTTGACTGAGCTGTATCCGGTGTTGGCTTCCAACGTTCTGCGGCCGCCTAGTCTTTGGGTGAACGCTAGATTGCATCCCAAGGGTGTCTGGGTGGGACATACGACGCAGTCGCAGGACGCTTGGTGGGAATGGCAGAGGATTGATCATGTGGCCATGCTCCGGGGGTTTCTCGATAGTATGAGGGGGAAGGTAGATGGAAAGAATTTAAAGGACGGGACGTGAAGAACGATGCTAGATGGGATGCATGTATAATAAAGCGCTTTTCATTTGTACTTTAATCAACCGTATTCACGGTACAGTCTACAGCGAGCCTGAACCAAAGTCGATAAGCCAGTGAACGAAGTGTTAGTAGTAATTGCCCATTGCTTACTGGTTGCTGAGACAAAAGTTCATTATGAGCAAACCAAGATCGACGAGCAAAAACATACATGCGGGACCCTAACCGACGCACCCCTCACAACTCAACCTCATTAACCATATCCTCTCCCCTCAACCCCGCAATTAAATTCCGAACCGACTCCTCCGCCATCTGCGCCCTCGTCTCAATATTCGCCGACCCAATATGAGGCACCAGCACGCACCGCGGCTGCTTCAACAACGGGTGATCCGCCTCGATGTTCGGCTCGTTCTCGATAACATCCAGACCAGCCCCGAATATTTGCTCGCTATCTAGCGCTTCAACGAGTGCGTTTGTGTCAATGACGGGCCCGCGCGCTATGTTGACGATGACGGCGCGTTTCTTCATTTTGGCGAAGAACGCGGAGTTGATGAGGTGCTTTGTGCTGGGTGTGAGTGAGCATCCGACGACAACGATGTCGCTTGAGCTAGCTAATTGGTCGAGATCTTGCGCAGGTTCGATCGGAATCTTTCCTTCTTTGATCAAGCTGAAGTGATCTTCCTTAGCTGGTTGTCCTGGCTTCGATGTGAGATAGATGGCTCGTTTGATTCCAAACGGCATCAACCTCTGCAAGCTTGCCTGAGCGATTCTCCCAAACCCCAAGAAACCCACCGTCGTGCCCCTAATTTGGGGACCTGTCATCAACAATGGATGCCATGGCATTTGCGGCCACTCTCCCTTGATAACCATACCCATCGATTCGCCCGCTCTTCGCTGCGCCATCAAGATCAGCATGACCGTAAGATCAGCGACGGCATCGGTCAACGCTGTAGGCGTGTAGCCAAGTCGAATGTTGCGTTTCTTCAGAGCATCGCGGTCCACGTGATCGGTGCCGACAGAAAAAGAAGCAATGGCTTTGAGCTGGGGTCCAGCGGCTTCGATCAACTCTTCATCCACTTTATCCGTAAGCATGAGCAGTATTCCGGTGGCGCCTTTGACGTTGGAGAGAAGCCATGAGCGATCGCAGGGCTGCAGCTTCATTTAGTAACTAGTGAAGATTCAACCAAAGGGCATCGAACCTTCTCCGAGTTCCATTGAACGATTTGGAGGTCTGTATGGGCGTCCAAGAGCTTTTGCGCTTCGTCGATGAGCTGTCGTGTCACGACGACTTTTGTCTTGGGGGGCATTTTGGCAATGGCGGGGAAGCCGAGGTCGGAGCGGGGTCAATCTTACAATTCTCGAGTCGTGCTGGCCGCTGAAGTGAACAGTGGACGAAGAAGGAATTGAAGTCAATGTAGTAACGGGCATTCGATGTTCAAGGTCGCGTGGAGTGAATCGCGTCGGATATTCAAAGCAAACTTATCGCGCTATCCTCGACCGAGCTAACCGTCTATTGAACGGTGAAGCGGACCCACCATTCAACTGCTCCTATGCCCGATTCTTGGTAATTCGACGCAACGGAACCAAACTGCACAACGTTTGACTGCTCACTTCGTCGGTCTGTCGGACACTTCAACATGGCTCCCACAGCATTTTACACTAATGTGAAGTCACACGAGCAGCTCTCTGAACCGCAACGTATACTATCCCCGCCCTATTCCAAGGAGCCAATCATACCCTCCCAAGCCCGTACCGTAATCAACCCCTCCTTCTCTTTACCCTCCAAATCTTTCTCAGCATAGTTCCCAGCCCACCACTTCTTCACTTTCAAATTCCTCAGACCCTTCCACTCCACCGTCTCCCCACTGAAGTTCAGCACCACGAGAACCGCTTCATCTTTGCTCCACCTCTTGTAAGCGACGATCTTGTCGTGCTCTGGATCGACAACCTGAAAGTCGCCATATACGAAGACATCCTTGTGTAGCTTGCGGTGCTTGAGCCCACGTCTCCAGAAGGCGTGGACTGATTGCTCTGGATCGGAGTTGTTGGCTTGGGCAGCGACGTTGACCACTTTGTAGTCATCGTTGACGCGCATCCAGGGCTTTGAGCTGGGGGCTGTGAAACCTCCATGAGGGTCTGAGGTCCATTGTATGGGTGTGCGGGCGTTGTCGCGAGCTTTGCGCTGCATCACTTTTTGCGCGTACTCGAGCTTCTCTGGGAACATTGTTTGGTACCTGTTCGGTCAGTGCTGTATAGGAAGAAAGAGCCTACTGCGAACTCACTTCTTGAAGAAGTTGATACTCTCAATATCCTTGTACTCCTCAGAGCCCCAACTTTCAGGCACGTTTCTCATACCAATTTCCTCGCCTTGATACACATACAGCGTCCCGGCAAGTGTCGTCTGCATCAAGCATAGAAGCTTGGCACCATACTCGCGCCATCCATCGCTATCGTCAGTATACCGTGACACGCTGCGTGGCTGATCGTGGTTTTCTACAAAAAGCGAGTTCCAACCGTCTCTCTCTAGCATGAGTCGCTGCAGCCGATTGACAATACGCTTCAGGTCGCGTGCGTCCCACGGATGCAGCGTGAACTTGAAGTCTCCAGGAACATTGTCGATGTCGACTAGATCGAAAGCGAAGATCATGTTGAGCTCTTCCGACTCAGCGCCAACCACGCGCATGATCTCGCCTTCGTCACGAACGAAAGGCATCTCGCCGACGGTGAGGGTATCGTATTCCGACAGCACTTTACGGTTGATGTCCTTGAGGAACTCGTGAAGCCGCGGGCCATTTGCGTAGAACTTGTCACCGGGTTGGTACTTGTGGTTCGGGACGACGACCTCCGCGTCTGCGAAACTCTGCACTTTGGAGATCAAATTGATCACGTCCATGCGGAATCCAGAGGCGCCGCGGTCGAGCCAAAAGCGGAGGATATTATGCACGGCCTCTCGGACGTCTGGATTTTCCCAATTCAGGTCGGGCTGCTCGGGCGTGAAGAGCGACAGGTAGTACTCTTGGCTTCCTTCATCCCATGTCCACGCTGAGTTCGCCTCGCCTAGGATTAGCGCCCAGTTGTTCGGCGGCTGGCGTTTTCCATCTCCGTCGTACTTGGCGGGCTTCCAGATGTACCAGTCGCGCTTGGGTGACGTCTTAGACGAGCGCGATTCTTCGAACCAAGCGTGCTGGGCTGATTAGCTAGGCCTAGATACGGTTCGGGCGCAGCTCGAAGATCGCGGGAAGAGACGGAACACACCTGGTCGGAAGTATGGTTGACCACAAGATCCATGATGAGCTTCATATCGCGTTTCTTGATCTCCTTGATGAGATTGTCCACATCGGCGAGGGTGCCATAGCTCGGGTCGATGTCCTCGTAGTCCGCAATGTCGTAGCCCATATCAGCTTGAGGACTTTTGTAGACTGAATCTCGTCAACCATGATGCTTCAAGAGCAATAACAACGCAGCTCACTTGGAGATATCCAGATGACATCCACACCCAAATCCTTCAGATAGTCGAGCTTTTGCGTGATGCCAGGTACATCGCCCCAGCCATCGCCATTCGTGTCGAGGAATGAGGCAGGGTAGATCTTTCGCCAGCTCAGTATAAGTAGGGGAGTGGTGACAACTGCGCAGCCATACCTGGTACACGACTGCTTCCTTCCACCACCGATGCTTGTCCGTCCCGACGTAGAGCGCACCCGACTGAGGCTTTGTTGTAGTCGACATTTTCGCGATTGCTTGTCCGCAGGCCATCTAAATCTCCGTGTGAGGTGTTGTCGGCACGATTCAACGTTGTTGATTGAGGCTACGTTGGCGTCGTAGGCGGACGTCATGAACTGTGGACAGGGTCCACTGCGATGCATGCAGGCGCGCTGCATCTCGGAAGAGTACTGCCGAGTGTCCCCAATTGGCTGCCCATCTCATCTCTTGGTACTCTCGTTCTCTGCAAAGATCTTCTCCGCACATTTACCGTTGTGGACGTGCCATGCCATCTTGTTCCCCATGCCTCGGTGAAGGCGGCTGGAGACGACGCTGATTGGCCCGAGTTCCATGCGCGAAGCCTACGTCACAGGTCACGCACTTGTACGTACATCCACCACCACGCACGCACCTCAACAGGCAACGAACACATAAAAGTCAACTTCATTGCCGGCGTAATCTGAGTCTCTACATTTCGATTCCTAAGCATACTACTTTCGCGACTCATCTATCCTGATGCTTCGTACCTCTGGCCCTCAATCGCCCCGACAATCCTCCCGAGGCATGACGCGCGACGAGGAGAACCCACGCGATGAGCGGACAGCACTGCTCCAAGAGCACCACGACTCATCATCCGAAGGGAAATCGACGCGTTCCGGATTGCCGCGGCTACTAAACTTCTTCTGTGGCGGAATCTACGCCCCGGACGCGTCGACCTATGATCCAATCGATATTTTGTTGAACACGGAGAACGCAGAAGAGAGGGACCAGTTGACGGAGAAGTGGAAAGACAATCGATTAAATGAGCTGGGCTTCGTGGGCGTCGTGTCTGCCCTCCTTGCAGGCGTCCTGACTTCAACGGGATCATGGCCCGACATTCTCCCTAACGGGCAGCAATCTCCCTGGCCCGTTCGCACTTCGTGGTACTGCGGCATCATCCTCTCATTATTTAGTCTTCTCACCGCAGCCGACCAAACTGTGCGCCTCTACCGCCTCTCGTCGCACCGCGACGGGCTCCGCAACCTGCGCAGACTTTTGGCGAAGCCGCAATCGGTACGCAACGGTGGTCGCCTACGACCGAGTACCGGACAACTGTACACGTGGCAGATGCCGGTGATGTTCCTAACGACTGCAACGATTTGCATGATTGTGGGCATGTTTCTGCATGTGTGGAGTGCGACGAGGCATTTGGAGCATGATACTTGGTGGGGTCCCGATTCGAAAGTAAGTTGACCATTACCGCCATATCGAAAGTCACTAACCAAACATTACAGGTTGCGCTCACGTATACCGTTGTTGCACTCATTTCTATTGCTGCCTTCTTTGCTGGTCAAGTCAGTTTGTATTCACCAGGTGTCACAGACGAGTAAGACCCCGTGTACCAAACACAATCCTCGCAGAAGAAGTACGCTCTGCTCCCGGTCAAAGCGCGCGCTCTTAACCTCATTTCACTCATCGGTCATGCTCTTCTTTCCATGTATACCCTCTCTCTAGAGAGTGCCATCTTCCCAATTAAATGACCTTGCAATTACAAGCAACCACTATAATGCGCAACATCTCCAAACGTGAGCTATGCGTCACCCAGTGCAACGTGATCAATATTTTCGCTAGTTCTCTGCTCTCTATATACCTTTTTCACCTGGCACAAAGATCCAAGACGACACGGACGGCGATCCGCGGTGACGAAGTTCACTGGAGAAGTCTAATAAAACGAGGTTGTTGCGATGGCTTTGGCCTCGAACGCCGCGTCAATTTCGCCCGAGCTGAACGGTCATCGTACAACCTTCATCATCAGGTTTTGGCGCATTTAGCTAATATAGGTATAGCGAAATAGTTTAAGGGCGCAAACTGCAAATCTAATAGATAGAGCTTCTTAGCTCGTATCTACAAGCTCTCTACTAACCCTGTAGTAGCGATAATCACCCACAGGCGTGCTTTCTAAAGTTTGTTCGCCTAGCAGGTCTTCTGTGTCCACCATTGCCCATACACCTAGCGCAGTCAAGACAGGCAGACACTCAAAGGTATAGAAGAAGACCTCATTGTGCGCTAACACTAGCAGGTAGCCTGTAAAGAACCCAGAAAGCTCAACAAGTCGGTAGAAAATTCTCGTCGATATGGCTCCAAGACTAAATAGCAAGGCGTGTAATATCGAACGCCATCTTTTCGACGCCTGATCAGAGGGGTCAGTGGTCGTTGTCTGGTTTTTTTCGACCTCTCTGTTAGTTAAGCTTCTATGAAGGATGACTGTCAAAGCTGAAGTGTACACCACAATCACTTCTTGAATGCCGATGCCGACGAGGTATAACCGAAGCCCGAGCATCGCGGTATCTGAGGCTCCCCTCGAGTAAGACGGTTGGTGTTTGGGGACAATCAGCAAACTGGCGATGAGTTGCTCGATCGCAAGAAGTGGAAGGATAACGAGAAGACACCGTGAGAGAGCTTGCTCTGTGACACCGACAGGCATCTCATCAGAACATGAGGCTCTCATCAATCTAATAAGGACGATGCAGTCGAACATAAATATCACTGTAGACATGGAGTATAGTCAGTACCAACGTAAGCAGAGAGTTTAGGCGGGAAGGAAGGTAGAATATTTTGGAGAGGAGTCAAGGTAGGCGAGAAAAGAGTAGCATGGAAAGACTGACAGATCGGGCAGACCAAAACGAACATGTCAGAGAACGCCACGAATCCCGGCACCTGCTGATATCTCGTGCCGAATGCACGCAAGATATATGCGGCCAAAAGACATGTCGAAATAAGAGCTCCGGTCCAAGGTAGAAGACTGCCCCTCCATACTGGTGCGTTTTCTTCTGGTAGCCGGCCGCGACGACGACGAGCCACGCGAGCTATCATTAACGCGTACCCTACCAAGACGGCGGCTGCGGCGGCGGAAAAGACCAAGGCTGTGACGAAGGATGGGTAGTACGGCCGAGAAAGATACCCGCAGGTTCCAGGCGGCACCCATCCGTTCGCATCGGGCTTTACGGTGGTTGCAGGGCAACCGTGTGATGGTGACTGGCCGTCCGATACCGAAAGAGTCGAGGTCGGAGGAGAAGGAGCGAGTGAGGGCATGGAGGATCTGATTAGAAAAAGATAACCAGATGACAACATCTGGCTCAGCCGAATGCCTGGCAATCGGGTATAATAAGGCCAGAGGGGAGCGGTGTATGGGATCAATGAGCTGGCCGACGGTGTCATGGAGGAGTTTACGGAGCAACATATGAACGCCGGCGCCCCACACCGGAAGACACTTGCCAAGCTCTCTAGCTCCCATGGGTTGAGATCCTTCGGTGATCTGTGAGGCGACAGGGTCCTTTGAGAGCATCAGCTGAGCAAGGATGTCGGGTGTAGCCGAGCTTCCAGACCATCGGGACATATGTGAAGATTGTGGAAACGGTGCTAGCAGCACTACACAAGATGCGAGCAGATTGAAGATCTAGTGACAAAAATGGCATAGAAATACACCGATTATGTTGCGATACCACAGCTTCCGTTTTAAGTCTACAACGTTCACAAAAGCTATCCGATCCTAATATTAGACTCTTGGAGTCTTTTTGTCCCACAGATTTCCGCTCTACTCCCCGCACCGGGCAGGTGGTGTTCGTGGGCCACGATAGATGTTCCCTGGGCAAGTGTCAGTGAATTGAAGAATGACGAGATCAGTGTGAAAATGATATTGAAATGCCCTTACCATCAGGCGTAGTAATCAACCGCTCCTCCTCCGTAAAAGAATGCCGTTTCGTCCATTTCTGAACGGCATCCCAATTAACACACGCCGAATCCACCGTGTTATTAGCAAATGCTACACCAGGCTTATCAGGGTTCCAAGCGATAGCCCTGACACCAAGATCTGGCTGGCAGATAAGCCTCTTTCGCAGAGTCTCGATGCAATGATCGATATGCGGCGGGAAGTACTGCTCGTCGTCCATGTCGTAATGCCCCGTGTGGTTGGCCGACGGATCATGCGGGTTTTTGCAGCCGACTCCCGCTATTTGGTGTCTGATAGAGTCTAGGCAGTGCAGGTGGTGATAGACATTCATTGAGACCCAGACGTCGCCCGAGTTGTCGTTTAGGGGGATGCTTCTGAGATCTAGAGGGTCTAGAGATTTTGAGGGGACGCGTATTGAGTATCCTGGATGCAGTTCGTGGTCAGCATGTTAGGTTTAAGCGATGTAGTCAATGTATTCGCTCACCATTCATGAGCTCCATCCATCTGGCTGTCCTCTCTGGAGTCGGATATCCCTTATATGGGCTCGCGTGGCCATGGCCCTCAAGATCGTGATGTGTAAGCGTCAATGGTTCGGAAGATATGGCTTTGAATGCCGGTGCTTGTTGGTGGTCTTTGTCAGTTTCACAGAAACTAGTTGAGGGCGGTTACTGAAGATACTGCAGACTTACAAGGTACCATCGAATACTGCGCGAGCTGGTCGCTAGCGACCCGTGGACGTGCATCGTTAAGGACTAACCCGACAAACAGCCCAGCAGTGAAGATGATCATGTTGAAGATCAGGTACCTGATGTTAAACCCGTGGCTCCAGGTCATGGCACCGAAATTTCTTTTCGAAGGAACGTCTTCGCCATCTTCTTCGCTATGAAGGGGCGTGTACTTTGGGCCCGGCATGGTCCAGCTCACTTGGATTCTATGCGAGAACAATACCTACTTAGTCTCCTAATATGTGCTTGTTAGGTCGTTTTTCGTCTACCTACGAGAGGATGTTCTGCATGCTAGGCTGTTGCTACTATGCGCGCTAGAACGTAGCGAAACTGCGATCTCTTACTCCACATAGGCAGACTTAAGGAGACCATTCCTTGCTGGTGGATACCGTTGATAAAGACGGAATCTGACTGCCCGAGTGCGCTTGGGGTGGTGATTGCTGGATTGGACCAATAGACGAGACATACCTGCTTTGCTCACCGACATTGAGGCGGAAGCACATAAGAGAAAGTCGATACTCTGGGTATCTCTCTGAAGCTGAGGAATGAGGCAGGCATGAACGCCGACGAGAACAAGGCGCTAGTGATATTGGAGACTGCAACTCTGTTGGATCAGGAAGGTGGTGTGGTTCCACTCGATTCCTTCAGGATCATTGTACTCCTATGCCAAGGATGTGACCACAGGCCATCGATGACGTTAGATTACACGACACCTACAGAGTACGCGGTGCTACGAGCTGTTTTAGGATATAGATCCATGTATATAACAAGTCCGGCCATTGTTGACCGTGACCCTCGCTCTATCCTTCTTCCCACGCGACATACTCCCTGTGTTCAACATGCGCGTCTCCACTGTCTCTGCCATACTCGGGCTTGCTGCTGGATTTGCTAGTGGGGCCCCCGTTCAGCCCAAGGACGTCCAGAACCGCGAAGCTGCCCCTCAGTGGTACGACATCACCTACGTCGACAAGGTGAAGCGCGAGGAGGAGACGAAGAAGCGCGAGGCTGAGGCCCAGTGGTACGGTGAGTGTTTACCCTGAAGTGCTCTTCTTGCAAGCCTTCACATACTTACCGCCTGAACAGATATCACCTACGTTGACAAGCGTGCTGAGGAAGCCGAGGAGAAGCGAAAGGCAGACCCTCAGTGGTATGACATTACCTACGTCGACAAGCGTGCTGAGGAAGCCGAAGAGAAGCGAAAGGCAGACCCTCAGTGGTATGACATTACCTACGTCGACAAGCGTGCTGAGGAAGCCGAAGAGAAGCGAAAGGCGGACCCTCAGTGGTATGACATTACCTACGTTGACAAACGCGCGGAGGAGGAGAAGCAGTAGAGCGTAAAATCTGAGGGATTGCTCGGAGATCTGAGGGGTACTGGTTCACACACACATGTAGCTGTTTGTCTTTGCTCTGTGTCGTCGAATAGACTTATTGTCAGTCTGTCAGTAGTACTACAACTGTGCCAACCCCTGCCTTGCAAAGGGCCCGAGAGAAAGACCTAAACCCTCTAGTAAACTCTCAAAGTGAGGCATATCTTATCGATGACTTCATGGGGGTTAGTGGGCGCAAACCTGGCGCTCGATGTAAGCCAACATGCTAAAGTCGAAGACCGAAGTAACACTTCACTCGTGCGATTGATCCTTCGTGCGCGACAAAAAGGGAAGGTGTGTGGCAGTTCTCTATCCCATGACGTTCGCGCTTCAACGCTTGAACCTTGGCTGCATCGTTGGCTGCATGTTTGTGTTTCACCAGAGACGGCTCGCAAAGGATTGCGCGCTATTCTAAAATCTAAACTAGCGCCCTCTACCCTCTACGGAAGCTTGATCTTGCTGACAGAACGTCTTGCTCAACATTTTCGCCTAATTTCCAGACCTCCTAGTCTGACTTTCAATCGAAGACAGCGTTGTGAATTTTGCTGGTCCACTGTGCTAAGATGGAACCGCAAGATGAGCGCATGGGCTTGGACGAATCGGACAGCATACACGACAACCATGATTATTCATCAGAAACGTCACCGCATAGCGGAGATGCTGATGCGGAGAAGTTGCTTTTATTGGGCGACGACAACACAAGCACTCGCCGGGGCTCTTGGAGAAGTAATGTGTCTACTAGGGCCCTGACATTCGTGACAGTCATAAACGTCGTCCTGTTCTTGATATCGGTAGCGATACTATCGTCATCAAACAGGGCGAGACCCTTGTCGGCACAGGACTACTGGAGAGCTACATCCTACTATTGTACGTACATACATACACCCTAATATAATGAGAAACACCAGCCGCTGATATTGAATCGAAATATCCCAGCCCCAGTATTCGACCGCTTCAACATCCCCAAACTCACACGAGTTACGAATGGCACATTCTGGGACACGGAAAGCCCGTCAATCTGGCGCGTCCGAACCGGCGCCGAAGCAGACGCAGCATGGGAAGCAATAGGAAGTAACATCGCACCCATAATAATAACCGCCGCCGACGTCCTTGCACTCGGCAAAGACCCCTCCACAGCCGTTAAAGCACCCCCCGAACTCAACCTCGGCCCGGACGCGTACATAGCAGGCATGGACGCCTTCCACCACCTACACTGCCTGGACAAGCTCCGCCGAGAGATCTCATACGCGCACTACCACGAGGCGGAGGAAGGACCAAGCCCCGGTTCGGAGTTGCACGAGGCCCATATTAATCATTGTTTTGATGTGCTTGCGCAGGCGCTCAGATGCACGGGGAGTGTTGATATGGTTACTTTTAATTGGGTCGAGGGACATCGAATGCCGCAACCGGACTTCAATAATAGGAAGGTTTGTCGGGATTTTGATGCGTTGAGGGGGTGGGCGGTGGAGAATGGGGTTGATACCGAGGCTTTTTTTAGGGCCGCTGATAAGCCCCCGCCTGGGGCGGTTATTGTGCCTGAGTTTCACCCTCATCATCATCGTAGATGAGAGCTAGTAGAGGTGGAATGGATCGAATGATTGCTTGAGTGGTACGGCTTTGGAAGTAACCCGGAAGCTTAGAGACGGACCACCGGTACACTCTGGACGATCCATGCTTGACAATTCCCATCCCAGTTCCGGCGTTAATGGTGGTGCAAAAAATTGGAAGAAATGCATACCACGAGATCGAAGTTGATTGTTGATTAGGCAAATAATACGATCGGCCTGTTGAAAGAAGTAAAACCCACTTCAAAAGCAGAACCAACCCCCAATCCTCTTCCCCTTACTCTTCCAGTCCTTTACCTCGGGCTCAAGATCCTCCTTCGTATACACATCAGTCTCCAAATCCATCTCGCTTGCCTTCCTAAATTTTGTCTTCTTGAGCAGTTTCCACCCCACAATCATGAGCAAGAAAATCGGCAATTCAAGATAAAAGCTAACGAAATCGACAGCAGAAAACTTCGGACTGAACGAACTCCATCCTTGAACAAGCACGATAAAGATGTTCAACACGACGCAGATCCATGGACCCCAGGGGTAGGTCCAGTTCTTGAACGGGAGTAAGTGCTCCTTGCCCTGCGCTTTCAGCCCGGCCCGGAACCGAAGGGAGGAGATACCGATGCAGATCCAACTCAGTTGGTTGGAGACGCCGACGATGTTCTGCAACCATGTCCAGAGTTGTCCGGAGCCCGCGAAGGAGAGCGAGAAAAGGACGATGGAAACGACACTCGTTGTAACGACTGCAATCCACGGGACTTGGTAGCGCGTCAATTTGGTAAACACTTTCGGAGCATGGCCGTTCGCGCCGAGCGTGTAGAGCAGACGTGTACCAGCGTATAGCGCGTGGTTTCCCGCGGAAACGACGCTCGTGAGTACAACGGCATTGACGTAGGAGCCCGCAGCCTTGGATCCAGCCATCTGGAAGGCGATGGTGAAGGGTGAGGTTGTACTCGATTTGGTACTAAGACCGGGATAGTCGTAGGGAATGTTTAGACCGATCATGAGAGCCGACAGGAGGTAGAAGAGTAGGATGCGCCAGAACACGTTTCTAACGACCTTTGGAAGGACGCGCGCGGGATCGCGTGTCTCTCCCGCAGTGATGGCGATGGATTCCGTGCCTCCGTAGGCAAACGAAGCCGTAACGAAAACCGATGCGAAGCCGCCAATTCCAGCAACGAAAGGTGCGTCGCCTTGGGTCCAGAATTTGCCGCCGATGTAGCCATAGCCATTGTTCCCACCGGCGTTGACGGCAATGCTAAGAATGATGAAGATGATGATTGTGACGACTTTGAGCAGACTCAGCCAATACTCGAGCTCGCCGTACGCCTTGACGTTGATGATGTTCGCGAGCACAATCAGCACCCACACGATGATGCCGAGCGCATACCACGGAAAATCATCCGTCCAATACTGCACGAGCAACTGCAACGCCACTAAATCTGCTGCCGTGGACACGGCATCGTTGAACCAGTAATTCCACGTCAGTGCAAATCCAAACGCATCGTCAACCTGAACGTTGGGGTACGAAGTCAGCAAAGGTCGTGCAAAGAGGGTTCAAGATGAACGTACGTAGCGCCCCGCAAAGGTACAAAAGGACCCCGCGACAGGTACAAATGCCGCCATCTCGCCCAGCGACAGCATCGTCATGAACACAATGCCGCCGACGATGGCGTAGCAAAGGAGTAAGGACCCGGGCCCGCCTGTTGCGAGCGCTTTTCCGGTCCCGAGGAAGAGGCCGGTGCCAATGGTGCCGCCGATGGCAATCATCTGGACTTGTCGCGCGGAGAGCGAGCGACGCAGGCGGTCTTCATTGACGATGTGCTCATGGGTGCGGTCTAGGGAAGCTGGCGAACCGTCGTGGTTGTATGCGACCTTCTCGGGATCGGTGGCCGCCATCGCGTCTAGGGCCGGACGATGGAACTTGGAGTGAAGCGTGAGGGCGAAGGCGAAGGCGAGGACGAGGAGCGCTGGGCGCAGAAAAAGCTTCCAACGGCGGAGCCAAGGCGTGCATGGCGAAGCTTGGGTTGCCCGTCCACGCCATCCACCCCATGTCGTCAGACCTGTGGCCAATGTCGCGCGTGCTGTGCTGCCAATTCTGCGTCTCTTTGGGCAGGTAACAAAGTGCCCGTAGCACGCAATATCTCCGAGGCGCGATTGGCTGCCGGCGTCAACGGTGCGCTAGCCCGATCGGGGTCACCAGCTGCAGCTTCCCGTGCTTCCCCACCACCGAACACGTACCAAGCTGCCGCGAACCACTGTCAACACCACCACCTCGTCTCGACGCCTCCTGCACGACGCGCGAAACATAAAAGAATCTGCCCAGATCACGCTCCTCTGGCGCGAGACCATGCCGCCGTCAACGATATCGCTTGTCCCTATGCGGGATAGCGCTCCACGGGCCTGCTACGCCGCCGCTGAATCCTCCCTCTTTCTTCACGAACCGCCCGCCCTTTTGCCCTTTTGCTGTTCCTGAAGCGCTGCACCTACGCGTCTCGCACCGATAGCTGCGCCCTCTTGGAGCTCTCCCTTCCGTCAATGCCGATACCGAGGGCGCTGTAACTTTTGGTAGTTGGCCTGGGCGCACGTGGTAGGGCGCTGCCTGCCAGCCCGCTTCGACATGAAACCAGCGCCCGTGGTCAATATAATGCGGTCGCAATGTCCAAGGCTTTCTCGCTTTATCGGCCTGGACGCCCCAACACTCTCGCCATCTTTGACTTCTCCTGTGGCCTGTCTCCGTTTTTCCACGCAACGCTCCCACCGCTCCCACTCGACAAACGCTACCATGGCCTCCCACGGTCTCTCCACCCTCTACCACGTCACCGAACGCAAGCTAAGCAAGCTTGATCGCCATCGCGAGCAATTCGAGTCGGATAGAAAAGCCATCCTCGCCAATGTGGCTTTAGCACGCGAGCCCCTTCAAGAGGTGGAAGCACTTTTGAGAGGTTTCGAGCGCTATGCCATCACCCCAGCACAATCGGGCCTCACCATATCGAATCTTGAACTGTTCGTCCACCAAGCCAAATACGATTCGTCGGTTTCGCCCGCTCTCCTTCGCGACTGGAAATCGAAGCTCGAGCACGAACTGGATGTTGCGAGTGTGAGGTATGAGTATGCGGCTCTGTTTGGGAAGCTAGTCATTGACTGGATTGAGAATCCGAATGTCACAACGACTACATCGAGTAGCAGTGCTGCGGGCGAGGACTCGGATGCGGAGGCGATCAAGGCCTATGAAAGAGTTGGACGCAAAGAGATGCACGAGCAGCGGAAGCTCTGGGAGAGTTTTGTATTTACCGAGAAACCAGTGGAGCAGGGCAAGATTGAAGCATATCTGAATGATATCTTCGAGACGACTGTGCAAGCAAACAAGGTCAAGAAGTCACCACTCCAAAATCTTCGCGATTCGATGAAGCAAGTCATGGACTTCAAATCGGATCTACAGACACCGAAGCAAAAAGACGATCCTCTCGGGCACCCACCTACCATGCGACTTACCGTTCCAAAGCTCAAAGCTTGCATTGGGGGCGTTCTTCAGTCCAATTTACTCGCAGGAAAGAAGCGTGAAGGGCTGGTTGCGCTTCAGGATCAACCCGCGGTGCTGACCGAGCTCGTGGATGTGCTAAACATGGACTTGGACGCGCTGGACACGTGGAAATGGGACCCTGCGCCGGTTTCGCTTGACATGCGACGGGAGCTAAACGGGAAATACCGCGTTTACATGGACGCAGAAGCTCATCAGATAATACTACTCCACTTTATCGGCAAGACTTGGGCTGTGGCGTTGAAAAAGGCCTTCACAGCCTTCCAGCACTCTGGCGCGTGGCTTAAAACGCCCTATCGCTCGATGGACAGAAAAGCAAAAGAGCGACGAGAGCACTTTCTTCCGTCGAGTGCCAACGCTTCTACTGCGGTCCGTGACTCTAGGCTCCAGGCCTACCAGAAGACCTACTTCATGACGCAATTGCCGGACAACGACCTAGATAACCGCAGCTATGACGCCGAGAGCGCAAATGGAGAACAGGCCGCAGCGCTGAGGGCGTCCTTTGCGACAAAACAGTCCCTGCTACGTCTAGTGACTACCGAGATGCTGCTGAACACGAAAGTCTACGGCGAGTTCCTGGTCCTGCAGTCCGACTTCAAATGGTTCGGCCCTTCACTTCCTCACGACACCGTGTTTGCTGTGTTGGAATTCCTCGGTGTTCCAGAAAAGTGGCTACGCTTTTTCAAAACGTTTCTCGAAGCTCCGGTGGCATTCGCGCAGGATGGGCCTGGTGCCCAAGTGCGGACGCGGGCGTGCGGCGTGCCAATGTCACTTGTTCTCAGCGATGCCCTCAGTGAAGCAGTACTCTTTTGTCTCGATTTTGCTGTCAATAAGCGGACACAAGGTGCAAACCTTTACCGTTTTCACGACGACCTATGGTTCTGGGGCCAGGAATCAACCTGTGTGCAGGGCTGGAATGCTCTGCAAGAGTTCTCAGATGTGATGGGGTTGGCATTAAACGAAGAAAAGACCGGGGCAGCTCTCGTCGTTGCGAATCAGGTTGAAGCGCGACCACTTCCGCCCACTCTACCTCAAGGGAACATCAAATGGGGATTTCTCAACTTGGACTCGGCGGCGGGTCGCTGGGTTGTCGACCATACCAAGATTGACGAACATATCGAAGAGCTGAGACGTCAGCTAGGCGCTTGCCGTAGCGTCATGGCATGGATCCAAGCCTGGAACACATACGTCAACCGCTTCTTCTGTACGAATCTTGGCCAGCCCGCAAATTGTTTTGCGCGCCAACACAACGACCTGATTATCGCGACCTTCCAGCACATCCAACAAAAGCTGTTCGCAGAGACAGAAACAGCTAACGTCACCGATCACCTGCGCAGTATGCTCAAAGACCGCTTCAGTACCGATGAAACTATTCCAGATGGCTTCTTCTATTTCCCCGAACAACTTGGGGGTCTAGGACTTCGCAATCCGCTCGTAACCGCCTTTGCAACATACAAGTCTTCTCCCCGTCAAGCAGGCGAAGCCATCGACCACGCGTTCGACGAGGAGAAAGAAGCCTACGACCGTTTCAAAGAGTCGTGGGAAGCTGGAGATTGCCAGTCTTTTCGTGGGACGCGGGCTAGTCCGCCCATCTCCGCCGAAGAACCCTTCATGTCCTTCGAGGAGTTCGTTCGCTACAGAGAAGAAGTGTCAGCCCCGCTTATGGACGCCTACAAAACGCTTCTGCAGACTCCAGAGGATGTTGCGGTCGATACATCTCGTGCGCTTGCATGCGCGCTGAGCGAGCACGAGCTTGACGCTTCGCCTGAGACGGGTCTGTATTGGAAGTGGATTTGTAACCTTTACGAGGGGGATATCAAGAAGAGATTTGGTGGGGATGGGGTGCAGCTGGGTGACCGCAGCTCGTTGCCTGTTGGGCTTCTGGAAGTTTTGAAGAGCGAGAAGGTGAGGTGGGAAGGGTAGCGTGGTGGTGGTGCGTGGCTGGAGAGGGCGGCTTTTGTTGTTTGTTGTAGATTATGATACCCCACTCTGCTTTGATAGTTAACGTAATACTCTCTGCTCTATTGGACGTTGGTAGTTATGAGGACTGGGTTTGTGCAACCGGGCTTCTGGGAAAGATCATCTTGGCCCTTGAAGTTTGTGCTACTAACACGTACATATGTCGGGTTCTTGACCATTGCCATTAACGGCAAGCGAACCACAAGTGGCAAGATCTACGATTATAACGAGTAGCGACAGAAGCCCAGTTCAATGTGCGAATCCCTCTACCACGGTGTGCGCGACGACTTCCGAATGTAAGGCGTGGGCTTTGTCGTGCTCAGGATTGCTTACCTGGACCGAACGGTAGGGCGGAGAGGCTATGCGTGAGCTGCAACACCACACTGCTGAAGAAGTCATCATTAGGGTCTTACAATTTTCTGACGTTAAGACGCGGTAGAAGACTGCAGTTCTACCCAAACAGTAGTATTAGTTCCTCCCCACAGGCCCATTGATCACGTAGATATGTACAACATGGGTGAAAAAAGATCATAAACGTCCGTAGATTGCGTAGACATGTACATAAGAGAAGACTGGCCACCAGCGTAGAGAAGACATCATCCCTCACTTAAGTTCTTGTCGCGTTGAGCTGGCTTAGAATGACATCTGCAGCCTTCTCCGCAACCATATAGGTCGAAACGGCTGTGAACGTGCCCGGAATGCGGGGATAAACAGACGCATCGACTACGCGCAGGCCAGCGGTCCCGCGAACGCGGAAGCTAGAGTCAAGAACAGCCATGGCGTCGTCGTCACTGCCAATTGGGCATGTGGAGGAAGCATGATGGCCCCAGGCGGTGTCTTTGATGTAGTCGGCAATCTCCTCCTTCGACTGCACGTTCGCACCGGGAAGAACCTCAGTGATCGGGACTACTTGGCGTTCAAAGGCATCTCGCGCGAGTTCGACAGCCTCCGTCAAAGCTTGTACATCGGCAGCGAAGTCTCCAGCGCCCGTGTCGAAGTAGTTGAAGTTGATGTCGACAACATCGAGCGGGTCTGATGACCGAAGCGTGACGGTACCGGCAGTGTTGCGCGGGTGGGCCTTGAGAATTGCCCAGCTGAACATGTCGTGTTCGGCTGTGATATTGACACTGTACTGCGGGAAGTAACCTCGGAAGTTGATCGGCCCACCAAAGGCGAAGATGTCGTACTCGTCGTTCTCGGTGGCAGAGCTCTTGTAGAACATCGTGGCCGCAAGACCGGGCGAGGAGTAAAGGCCACGGTCGCCGGCAATTGGGTTCTCCCAGCGGTCAAGGCATTTGTCGTTCTCGCTGGCGTCAAAGGTGCAGCCATTGAGTGCTGAGAAGTCGGTCGGGGCCTTGCCCTGAACGGTGATCTCGTAGTGATCTTGCAGGTTCGTACCGACGCCTGGAAGGTCAACAATAACGGCGATGTCGTGCTTGGTGAGCTCTTCGGAGGGACCCACACCACTAAGCTTTAGGAGCTGTGGAGAGTTGTACACGCCGCCAGCAACAATGACTTCGCGAGAAGCGGTGGCGGAACCAGCAGTGCCACTTGCTCCACTGGATTTCGGGCTGGCCTTGTACAAGTACTGGCCGTCAAGAAACTCCACACCGGTGGCGCGAGGGGGCGTAACCGACTCGTCGAAGACAATCTTGGTGACATGGCAGTTCAGACGAACGTCGAGCGGGTACATCTTGCTGCCATCCTCCTTCTTTGCATCGCGGACGGCGACCACGAACTCGCGGGATCCGGTGCGGTGGGCGTCGTCGGTCGAGATGGGAATTTGGTAGACGGCTGGCTGGGTATCGCGCGTCTTGGTGTCGGCGTTTGCATCTCCGGCAATCAAGGTTTCCAAGTTAATGATTGAGTTGGTCTCATTCCCGAGTGCAAAGGCGCCACCAGAGAGCATACTAAGCAGCATGGGATCTTGGAGCACGATGCTCAAAGGTGCGTTTTCCGTCGTGAGCCAGCCGTCGTAGCCGTGACCGGGTTGACCAGGGAGAAGATATTGATTCTTCTCCATCTTGGTAAAGTAGCTGCGCATGTTCTCGGCCGACCATGAAGAATCCCCAGTGAGTTGGGCAATGAACTCAAAGTCGGACTGGTGGGGGTATACAGCAATCAAAGCGTTGTGTGCTGTGCATCCTCCCAGCGTACCGGTGCGGGGATAGAGGGTTCCGAGCATCTTGGAGTCCGCGGGTGGGCTCAGTCCAGTGTAGATGGAGCCGTCCGAGGTCTCGTAGCTGGTCTTGAAGTCGCGTGCTTGCCGTTCCTCATCGGCGTAATGCCTGGCGAAGAAGTTCCAGGCGAGGTTCTCGTCTTCGGACACCTTCGCGCTGAACGATGGAACGGTGTAGTTCAGGCTGGCACCCTGGTCGTCTCCAGCCTCAAGAAGCAAGGTCTTGTGGCCAGCAAGGGCGAGTCGGGCAGCGAGAGGCCCACCGCCGGCGCCGGAGCCGACCACGACGAACTCATAACCGGTGAGGTCAACGGCAGCCGCGAGGGTGGCAAGTGCCGCAACGGGCGCAAGCAATTGTTGGAACCTCATGACGGGATTAATGAGAGTTTTGTCGAGTGTAACGAGCGTGTTGTCAAGGTTGACGAAAGTGATCTACAAGTTGTTAGCGAATCGCAACTGCAACCGTGACTTGAACAGAAACTCACGGCAAGATCCAATCTCCACGATCACAATGAATGAAGAGACGCGGGAGGATGCTTGGTGGCCATCACAGACTTCCCTCCCCGCTCCTCTTTATATCCTCCAGCATGCCTGTCTGGCCATTTCGAATTAGAACTTGGTTGTCCGCTTTTCAACCACCCCTTTAATGCACTTGCATGCGAAATTTGGCGTGGCGGCGTTGTCTCTCCTCCTGGTCCTAGCACCGACGTGATCGTCTCAACCCCTGCGGATCGGGCGCGCTCGACGGCAGGATCAACAACGTTTGTTGGCATCGCGGTGTTCGGACACTGCACCAATTTCATAGCTCAGGACTATACGACTGCGCGAAGAGTGCGCAAACATTGTGCGCATGTCGATAGCCTGCTCCGCCGTGAGGTACAGGTGCATCGTGTTCTTGTGTACGGAGCCCCATCATCTCGTCGCATGACTGACTCGCTTCTCTGCTTCCCCGCCCGTGAACTCTGACGGCGGGACTGCCCGCTTCTGGCGTTTCTAGCATGGATTCGCGGACGTTTGACCTCGATAGCCCTTCTCCGGTGCCGAGGTTCAAGTTGCGCATTGCGACAAACAATCAGGGGATATGGCGCGCCTATTCGGAGCAGGACTGATGCTATACGGAGCAGAACTGATGCTATTCGGAGCAAGCCAGTGACGCACGCCGGACGCTTGGGGCTTTGTGCCTTGGCCGCTAGTGCCAGGTAGCCAATTAGAACAGCTCCGCCATCCGAGACTATACACACCGAACCTAGGACATCGAGGATACACGTAGGAATCCGATTTTACTCGACCGCATCGTAAAGACGGTACAAGCATTCAACGAGGATACACTGCAATGTTTGCAGCAGTGTTTGCAGGGATGCGCTCGAGATGCATCGCTTGAGGCGCCAAGATACGCCCTGCGGGGTTGCTACTGCTACTACGTCAACCCTCAGCCTGCGGGGGCGACTGCGAACGTCGGAAGTGCTTCAGCATGGACGCCCCAAACACTGAGTGGGAGCAGGACGCCGTAATCGTCGGAGTGGACGATATCAGCGACTTCAACGAAGACAACATCTTACCTCACAGTCCTGAGGATATCCTCAAGATTCGCCAGTGGCTTCAGCCCACTCCCTACGATGACAGCGACAGCGAATACAAGAGGCATCTCTCTTCGCACCTTGCGGGAACCAGCACGTGGCTGTTTTCCTCGCCGACATACGAAGAGTGGCAGTCCAGTCAGGAGATGGGCATACTGTGGATCCGAGGTACTTTCATATGACTTCGTGATCTTCTGCGGTCCGTCATTGATCAAGCCCTCAGGCGTTCCTGGATCAGGAAAATCGGTCTTGGCAGCCACTCTTGTGAATACGCTGAGCCACGACAAAGTCCCGACGCTATACTTCTTCTTTCGGCAGATTATCGACGCAAACCATACACCTCTGGCGGCGATCCGGGATTGGCTATGCCAGATTCTCACCTTCAGTCCTCCACTTCAAGCTGCGCTGCTCGAATCTGTAACAACTTCCCGCTCGCTCGAGAGTGTCTCGGCTGCAGACCTCTGGCGCCTTCTCCGCATGTCAATATCATACCTTTCCAAAGTGTACTGTGTAGTGGACGCACTGGACGAGATCAATCAAGGCCCTGAGATGATCTCCTTTCTTCACTCCTTGGCTGATCTAGGAAAATACTCACCTGGCAAAGTCAAGCTCATCCTTACAAGCCGACCGGTTCATAGCGTTGAGATCCATTTGAGACAGGTGAAGTTGCTCAATATCCGACTCGACGAGATCAAGGTGGACGTCGATATTGCTACATACGTTCAGCATCAACTCACCATATCCTCCATACCGAGCGAATATTATCCAGCGATCAAAGATGCTGTTCCGGGCAGGGCAAACGGGTTGTTCCTTTACGCACGTTTGGCAATGGACGCATTCCTGGAACCTGGTGCGAATCTAGAACAAGTTCTACATGAGTTGCCTACCGATCTCAACGTCATGTATACCGACCTTTTGAAAGAGCATTGCAAACGGACTGGTATACCCCCCAACGTCCAGTTGTTGATATTGCAATGGGTCACACACGCCACGCGCCCATTACGTCTTCTTGAACTCGCGGAGTCAATCAACGTCACGCATTATACCAAAGATCAGCGCAATCTAAAGGCTGCAAAAGACCTTGCGCGCTCCGCATGCGGACCTCTGGTCGAGATACTACCGGACGAAACTCTGTCTGTGATACACCATTCACTGACGGAGTTTTTGAACGGCTCAACTCGAACGGCGACGGATGGGGATTACCCGATTCTTGAGTACGGACCTACACACAACTACCTGGCTCTCGTATGTCTCGCTCATCTTCAGTCCGGCTGCCTGGACAACGTGGTATTCACCAGGTACCCACGTGCTGACGGAGTCCAACTGGCGAGATACCATATCCTGCCGCCCTTCGCATACTATGCTACGATGAACTGGTATGTGCACGCTCGGAAAGCCGCTTCAGCTGGAGTAGACCAGACTGAAGTCAATGCTGTTCTTGACGATCTCTGGCGCGGAGAAAGGTTTCAAACGTGGTCGGCACTTGCGCGTGTCGGCTGTCGCAAGGTAACGCCGCTGTTCGCCGCAGTCTCCCTTGGTCTTACCCAGTACACGCAAACGCTTCTTCTACGGCCCGACACCAACCCGAATAAAGGTGAGATGAAGATTCCTCCGCTATACTGCGCAGCAGAGAAGGGCTACGATGACATTGTCGGATTGCTGCTACAGCATGGCGCAGACTTCAATGAGGGGAATCCAGACGGCTACCGACCCCTTCATGCCGCAGCGGAGAACAATCAGCCTGGGGCGGTGACCTTGCTTCTTCGAGCTGGTGCAGATCCATACTCCCCGCCGGGGAAAGCTGAAGGTTTCTATGACCATGGTTTACAACCCAAAGGAACACCGATTTCCAAAGCGTGTAATTATGGGCATGTCGAGGCCGTTTCCGCAATGCTCCCGTCCATCCATACCTCAGGGGATGTTCATGAAGCCCTCGAAGCGGCGGTTTCATGGAAACGTTCAGCAGTCGTGAGAGTTTTGCTAGGGCATCCGCAGGTGCAGGTGGACGCAATGCGGAAGAAGCACACTCTGCTATACTCTGCCTGTGCCAACCGTGATCCGAAGACTATCAAGCTTCTCCTTGATGCTGGCGCAGACCCCAACATTGTGTACGACGGCCCCATACGCGCTGATCCATTTGTAGACCCTAGTAGGGATCCCAAATCCTTTGCACATGCGAAGTCTCAGACGGAGCGAGGATATACCGCACTGTTTGCATTGTCAAGTGGAGGTGATGTATGTGTTGGTGGCGGACTTTGGAGCTACCGTATCAATGTCATGTTTGACCGAAGCGATACAGAATCGTGCATCGAAGGGTAAGTGTTTCCGATATTCACCTAATGTCACGACTGAAGCTGGTTGTCGTTCGATACTCTGGACACATCATTTTCCGACCACGTCACTGGCTGACAGACCTCGCTAACCATGCTCACACATACAGGTTCAAGCTCCTGCTCAATGCCGGCGCTAACGTGAACCAGCTTGACAGCAAAGGAAACACGGCTTTAAATTACGCCTACGATGTAATCGCACTGCGAACTCTTCTGAGGGCTGGCACCAATCCTACGATCAGCAATGATGCCGGTGAGACGCTATTACACGGTCATACCAATGTGGACATACTTCGACTTGTGTTGGAAGAGACAAATCTTGACATCAATTTCAGAACCAAAAATGATGGTAATACCCCGCTGCTCAAAACCCTCACTCAAACATGCTCGGGAAGCGCTACCGCCGATAAAGCGCTTCTTCTACTGGAATTTGGAGCGAACGCTTCGGCGGTAGACCTTAAGGGTAATAGCGTCTTTCACCTTGCAGCCGCCACAAGGTTTCCCAGCACTGGGGACATAGGTGGGCGCATTATCCGCGCTCTTCAAGCATCGGGTGGAGACGGATACTTCGCGAACAACGCCGGGGATACTCCACTGCATACTATGGACTATGGTCAATTTTCCGAGGAGACATTCAACGCTTTGGTCGACGCGGGTTGCGATACCGAAGCAAGGGACCATCGGGGACGCACGCCCCTACTCAAAGCCGTTAGTGTTTTGCATGACAAATACGAGTGCAAGAAGGTTTTCGACGCGATGGTCAAGGTAGGATGCAAGTTTGATGCGCTCGACGACCGTGGAAGAAATTTGTTGTTCCTGGTCACTTTCAGCGACCGATCGCAACTTTTCCCACATCTGGCCGCCCTTGGAGTGAATCCAAAGCAAACAGACTACGATGGGAACACCTTGTGGCATGTTGCCGTTCTCTGTCGTATGCATTTCCATTTGCGAGAAGACCTCATCGATCTGGGTGTCGACCCGGAACGACCAAATTTTCGCGGTCGGACTCCTCTTCACATCATCTGCAGTAGGCGCACCTCCACTTTCGACGATCATAATGTATGGAATAGCACCCAGCTCGGGGGCCCTACCACATTTGATAGGTTTCTTACGCTGGTGCACAACCTGAACGATGCAGATGAAGATGGTGTGACTGCTTTGCACATTACAAGTACTTTCTCCGAGTACCAGACGAGGAAGCTTTTACAAGCAGGTGCTGATTGGATGAAAATCACTCGGGAGGGGTCCACTGTGTTCCACATCGCTGCGAAGTCACGTCAAGCAAACATTATCGGCATCATCATGGACTTCATTACTTTGAAAGGCGACAAAAATGCTATACCCACCCTCATCAACGAGAGAGATATTCTGGGAAGAACTTCGTTGTGGTACGCCTGTGCATCTGGACGTATCGAAACAGTCAAGATGCTAATTAGTGCGGGAGCTATGGTGGAGACAGACTCTTATGAAGGCTCCCCGTGGGAAGGCTGCGTTGAGTTTGAGAAAGAGCAAACCCTATGGGCTTCTATGATTCCAGAAGGTACCTGGGATCATGACTACTCCTCACCATACGCGGGCGGTACTTTGATCTCAGATAAGACACGGCCTAATATCCGTGAAAAGGGAAAGAGAACTGCTGCATCCAAACACCGCATCGACGAGATCGTTGAAATTCTTGCGACATACCAGTCCAACACTCGAGAGCTTCTCCCATCCGCATTGTCTTCAGCTGCTGAAAAAGGATTTGTCTACTCCGTGGACTGCTTGATCCGTGCAAGCGAATCACTCCCAGCCGTGAAGGCCACCAATTCGCCTGGCCCTTCATCTCAAATTGAAAGCCCTTTGTTGGAGTCAATGACGTTGGAAAGTCTTGAGAAGCGACGAACCACCCGGGCTGAGGCTTCCCGTGTCTTGGACGGCGATCACGACTTGTCTAGATTCGAAAGGCTCCTTCGCCTAAGAGAGTACCAACTTGCCGGACAGGTTCTTCTCAAGACTGACTGTCTCAGGATTGACCACTTCGGCGAAACAGTTCTCCATCGTCTTGTACGCCATGGATACGCGTCAGTCCTGGCCCGAGTCTGCAGCCATGAAATGGCGACCACGTTAGAGGATTTCACCTGGTGTGAGCAACAAGAGAAGTCTTGCAAAGCAATAATGGGTAGCATACAGCCGCTTCTCCTAGACGCCGTCTTATCTGACCTCCCCAACATGGATATAGTTCGGGTTTTGGTGGAGCACACTTGCGTTGACGTAAACGGCCAGTCCCGATATAGGAACTACACGCGGAAAGCGCCTCCTTTGGATTACGAGTATCTCAAAGACGAGGGTGTTCTGCATAGGATTCTCAAGTCCTTCACATGGTGGCAGGCGTCGCAGGCACTTCCTTACATCGTGGAGAAAGGTGCACATCTGGAGCTTCGAGATCGTTTAGGCAAGACGCCCCTCCACATTGCACTGGAAAGGGCTTCGTTGATTGTGTACGACTTCCAGGCCGTCAAACTACTTGTCAGTCTTGGAGCCGATGTCAACGCAATCGACCACGATGGTGTGAGCTGTCTCGGTCGGTGTCTCGAGAATATCGCCACGGTCGAGTTTCTGATCCAGAAAGGCGCACGAGTTACATATGCTGATCTTCTCAAAGCGATTGAGAAGTCGCAGTGCGCGGCTCTTGAGTATCTTCTGGAAAAAGGAGGCGATCCGAATGGAAGGGCTTTCAGCGAACAAGAGTGGACGAGCCCGACGAACCCGAAACACAAGTCGCATCGGAAGTCTGGTTCCATATACCTGCTCGAGCATGCCGGCTGTGAATGTCGCCCTGGTGTACGTATCGACCGGAAGAAGAGAGAGGAGATGGTCATGCTGCTCGTTCGTTACGGAGCTGACGTCAATGCTCTGTATGAAGATACTACCTTGATGCATCGACTCATTTGCTCCAGCGACGTTGTACGATTGTTGTTGAAGCATCCTTTTTTGAATGTCAATCTAGTGGACCCTGACGGACGCACGATTCTTCACACAGCATGTAGTGTGGAGAGAAAGAAGGAAAATTCGTTGGAAGGCGACCTTTCCTACGTTGAGATCCTGCTTGACAGAGGCGCGGATATTTTTGCACGCGATTTGCAGGGCAAAAACGCACTGCATTACCTCTTCCAAGCCACAGGCCGTAGACGAGCCTACCCAGACCCACGTGCGGTTGCTGCTGTTCTCAAAAGGGCTCCCAAGCTCGTCGCGGAAGTCGACGATGAAGAGAACACTCCTCTACACAAGGCATGCTGGGCCTCACTTGACCACGTTGGCGATCTTCTATCGTTGGCCGCAGATCCTTTGGCCGTGAATGGGAACGGCGCGACGCCGCTCCACTATCTTGTCTGCGATACTTGGAATGCCCACCTCGGCGCAAAGATCGCAGGCCTGCGCTACGACTTATTCCAACAGTTCCTCGCAATTGGCGCCAACATCAACGCGCGTGACCATCGTGGCGAGACACCTATCTTTCACTACTTCCGCAAGACTGTTAGTGTGTACTATGAGCCGATGGCTGATGTTCCAAAAACATCTGGGTTGTCCTATCATAGTCCGGTCTGGGAGAAGCTCCTGTATGATGTGTTCGACAATGCGGGCGTAGATTGGGGTGTGATTAATAATAACGGAGAGACGTTGATGCATGTTGTAGCTGGTGGTTATGGCCGGCCGATGATAGGCACTGGGGTGCAGAGGTTCAAGTTCTTGATGGAAAAGGGCTTGGACGTTATGGCAGAGAATACGAGACAGCAAACACCGCTCGATCTTGCGGCTGCTTTGGACGAGAAGGAGATTCTTGCTTTGTTAAAGTAAACAGTAGATGATATCATCCAGTCCTACCCGTAGTGTCAGTTCTACTGTACATATCTTCAATCTATTCAATTGATATTCTTAGAATTGTTTTACTCCGTAGCCTTTTTCTTTCACTGAAGCATCCAAAGTAATGCTATATAGTTACACAGTAAAAGATGTATGTTATACTTTCACCATTCTATTCTAGTGAAACAATTCTATAGCCTACCATCTAGCTTAATCAGAGCCAGAAGCACCCCATCTCCCAAGTACCTTGAAACGGTACCTCCATTATTGGATGGGGTCGCCATATCAACAAAACCAATGACGAAGTGCCACGACTGGCTCTTGCCATAATGGAGCCTGTCCACTACGTAGTTCCTGGTTACCTCCTTATGGTAGCCGTCTTGTTCCACGAAAGAGTACCATCCTTCAAATACAGCACACCGTCCCGGATTGGAAACGCCGCAGCTTTGTTTTCGGAATATTCTTATCGACTCACCCAGGAGGGCGCGCATGCAAAAGTTCCCACGTTTGCTGCAAAATTGCCCAAGGCGAAGCTGGAGCTAAATCTCAGTGACAAGAGAGTCGCCACCATGGCATCAAATTTTATTGGCGGGGCCGTCAACACAATCTCCAGCACTGTACTAAGGTCCGTTACTTTCTCGATGTGCAGAAAAGCTACAGGCAGAGTTAGACTCCGTCATTGGAAGAGATTGCTCTCCTAAGTGGGAAGCAATCGATAAGAATTTGCCATGCCATGTGGCAACAGTGAAAGAGGTTCTCCGATGGCTCCGGTGGAGGACAGTAACGATCCTCGCCTGTATACCCATGCCAACACTGTCGATGTTGAGTATCGAGATTACTATCCACCATAACTCATGCGACTTTCCTGATTCAGACGTTTTGCGGCCCGAGTAATTCCTGCATGGATTGGAGAACCCATTTTCGACGAACCAGTGAGGTAGTAATGCTTTTGGTTAAGCAGAAGACAATGCAGTGGACATTCGCTAGCAAAGGAAGGGCTCTAATACTCGTTGGGTAGGATAGCACGGGCTTTCAACACACAGCCAACGCTGTACAAGAACGTAAGTCCTTGCCGATTGCCCCTCTCTTTCTACATGGCCCTGCGACACGGAAAGGGGATACAGCGATCGATTGAATCGCAATAATCTTGTAGTAATAGAGGAAAGAAGTCAAACATGACATCTTTGACTACACCATTACGGAGAACATGCGGCCGGAGCCGTTTGAGATTCAGTTAATACCACGGACACCCGAACTCATGGTAACGACTCTTCTGGAAGCTAACACTGCCAGAGAAGAACTGCGCATACATCATTTGGAAACAAACGTCACTGTTAAAGATGCGCTTTCATCTGTGTAGATAGACAATCGCCCCATTGTACAATATTATAAAACGCAGGGTTGGAAACGCAGCGCTAATTAAGGATCCCCAAGATGAACTAGCTCGACAAGATTTTATAATTTTCAATTGGTGCATTGACAGCCGCTTCCCTTCCCTAAGCAGTTAAGAAGATCCTCCAAAAGTCTACATTACATTTGCCTAACCAAAATTGGACTGGGCCACCAATACCAGGCTCTACATCACGCCACGCCCCGTTACCTTGCGCAAGATTTCCTATCACGGCATTTATTATGCGCTTTCCTTGCTAGCTAGTGGAGCAAGTCATGAACTATACTATGCACAATTGAATCGCCGTGCAGTATTATGACGTACGTGTATCAGTCAGCCTAGCTTACAAATGCATCGCTTTGTCAAAAGCTGACACATCTTGCATATACATTTGATATTTCGCACTACGGCGCAGGCATCGAATAGTACTCTATCAGCCTCGAGGTATCCAACCCACGTCACGCAGGACCTCTGTGAAGCCTCACAACCAGTGCACCATCCCTCTTAAACCAAGCTCCAGGGTTGAAAATAAAAGCAATGGCTACTTCCGACGATAAAAACTTCCCCGTAGCAGGCCTTGCCCGTGACGGATGGTCAACTGAGGAGGAAGCTACTGCAACCTGCTACTGCGGAGCTGTGCAGCTGGTGTTTGTAAGAATTTTTTCTTCTTCGGTCATCTCATGGTGTTCTCCCATCACTAATTGAAAACAATATTAAGCCTATCCAAGGTCCCGGCCTAATAAACCGCCACGTCTGCCACTGCGCCGACTGCCGCAAGATCAGCGCCACCTTCTACATGTCCAACATCACAGTAGCCGATACGCACCTCAAGCACGTGCGCGGCCAGGATAACCTCACTACGTTCGCCGAGGCCGAGACCGTGCGTGCGAAAGCGCTGATGACATGTTATTTCTGCGCGACGTGTGGTACCCTCATGTACCGCGCCGGCGCCCGCTTCCCAGGCATGAAGATCCTGCGCACGGGGACCGTGGACGACTTCTCGCTAGCGGAGACGAAGTTACGGCCGCAGGTGGAGCAATTCATCGAGAGGAGGGTTAGTTGGTCGAAGCCCATTGAGGGTGTACCACAAATAGTGGGATTGCATCAGCCGTCTGACATTGAGGGGATTCCGTAATACATGTATCTGAACTAATAGATATATAGAGTGATTAAGTAAATAAGAAATTGAGCTTTCCATCGTAAATACGTACAGTAAGCTTCTATGTCGTCATGTGAGCAGGGGTAGCATTATACGTCGCGATTGTGCTAGCATCGAATTGTCATGGTGATAACAGTAGCATCGTGTATTTATCGGCTGAAACCAGGTTCATCTTTCAACACTTCACTTCAATAAATACAAAAGTCTAATTCACTCTACTGATACTCGTCCGCAATCTTCCGCGCAGCAATCTCCGCAATATCATAAACCATCGTCTGGATATGCGCTGTGGGCTGGATTGGAACCACACTAGCATCCGCAATCCTCAAACTCTGGACGCCGTGGACCTTTAAGTCGGCATTCTCGACGCCATCCTTGTCAAGCGAACCCATGGTGCAAGTGCCTATGGGATGGAAGATGGACAGAGTAGTCTTACGCGCGAACTGCAGCCATTCGGCGTCCGTCTGTAAAGCGTCCAGACCGGGCTCGTACTCGGCGTCCCAGAATTTGCGCAGGGGTTTGGGCGATGCGGCGACTGTACTTGGCGGCTTCTTTGGCAGGATGCAAGTCGTAAGGCTTGGAGAGGTAGTTGGGGTCGATGACGGGATTGCTGGCTGGAACAGAAGTTTTGGGGTGGATGCTGCCACGGGAGAAAGGGTGCTGGACAACGGCGATGCGGGAGAAGAAGCAGTTGGTGTGGTTGGCAACGGCGGGGACGCCGCGGGTGCCAGTGTAGCCGTCGGAGAAGATGATTTCGAGCTAGGGAACGAAAAAATTTCATGAAGTGGTCAGATATTCGAGTTTCTTGGCGTCGACGGGGTTGGAGATATCGGCCGACTCTCGGGCGAGGGCCGTCATAGCTGAGAAGCCGTTGGCGACGAGGGCCTGATCCCAGGTCATGTAAGTGTAGCCAGAGCCGGTTTAACCATAGAGCGACTTCTCATTGGAGCGCCGGAGGCCGAGCTGCTCAGCAGCAAGCGTGTTGTTGACGCGAAGATCGTCGAAAGAGGTGTACTGATCCTTCAAATAAGACGACGTCTACTGATCCTTCAAATAATACGACGTCTAGATACGGAAGTGGTCTTGGAAGTTCTCACCCACGTCTGGGAGAGAGTGGACATGGTCTATGCTAGCCGCGGTAACGACTGCTTACGGACCAATGCCCGAGAGCTCAAGAAGTTGCGGAGATTGCACAGAACCGGTGGAGAGGAAGATTTGTTTTGTGGCCTGGATGAACTCGTCACAATACGCGTCGTCTGCAACCAGGCCATTGTTGTTGCTACCCGTGCTAATTCTAGAAATGGCGCTGTTGGTCCTTACGTGAAGATTGGGTTCGGCAATAGATAGGTAGGTGGGAGTAAGATCGGGTGTAGTTGGAGGCGCGGATGTTGCTGGGTTGGATCATGACACCAGGTCGCCGCCGAGAGATTCCTTATTCTCAGGCACACCGAGACTCTCCAGCGCCAGAATGAAGCTTTCCTAGTGCGGTGGGATGACACGGCTGATGGCCGTGTGAATGGGCCATTGTAGCCAACGCCCTCGCCGTCGTAACGGGCGTCACGCTGGAAAGTCTCGACGGCCTCCATGCGGTGATGAAACTCTCCCAGTTCCAACTTTTGTTACCCAGCTCCTCCCAGGCGCCGTAACCAGCTTTCGCACCACGATTCCAGGTCATCAAGTTGAGGGCTTAGCTGCAGCCCAGGACTTTACCACGGTTGACATTGAAAGTACGGCCAGCAGCATCTGGCTGCGTGACGGTTGTGAAGTTCAAGTCGTATGGCCCACCCAGAGTGCTTCCTTTGCGGCTAGCAATGTTGATCTTCTCGTCGTTCCAGGCTGCGGGGCCAGCTTCGATGACCAAAATGCATTGATCCGGAAGCTCGACGCTCAGGCGAGACGCCACGGCTAAGCCAGTTGTGCCACCGCCTTCCACGATCTGTCGTTGTTAGCTGCCATGGTCCAACATATATGGTGCAAAGTAGTAGTTAGTTACAAAATCGTAGCTGTCATTGTTTGCAGCGCACTCTTTACGCGCACGATTCTAGTAGCTAAAGCAGAAGCGGTACCCGCGACTGGCAAAAGCTGGGCGTAGCGCATGGTGACAGTTTCCTACGACTCGATTCCTAAGAAGCGGTCTGGACAGAGGAAAGACTAGGTTCTGAAAGACGCCATATATCCCGGATGAAGTCGCAAAACAAGCTAAGAGGCATGTCGGTACCAATATCTCGATGCGTAATCGTGCCTGCGCTAAAGGCGATGCTGCAGCAGGTTTGTAGCGATGTAATGTTTCTAAAGCCAATGGGCGTGTGGCGCCTGCGAGATCCGAGATTGGGTTAGGGTTCAATCTCCTGGACCCCGCGCGCTCGCAACTTGCCGAGCACATGAGGGCGATGGGCAGACCACTTGTACATACAGTTTGTATCTCTACAAATAGGCGATTGCTTTCTATGCGAAAAAGCATATTCCTCGATCTACGTATAATGTTAGTAAAAGAGATATTAGCAATCTTATAATACAAGATTATAGAGACTCTAGAACTATAGATCTAGAAGCATGACACTATTTCTATCTTGTTATTATCGTTGTAAGTACTAAGATATGAAAGTCTTTCCACTAGAGTAGCCGCAGTTCCTTAGCTCTTAAAGTTACGTTACCCAAGATCTAGCTAGGGAAATCGTGGAACAAAGCTTGATAGCAACGACGGAAACAAGTATAGTCATATAGCACCAGCGAGAGCTTAGCGCGAGGCTTTTAGGACATAATCAACAATTTAACTCTCAATATCTTTTGTATCTGCTGTCCGAGTCAACCAATTGTCGTTGTTCATGGTCATGTAGACGTATATGTCCACGAAGGGTCCAATAAAATCCATGAGTAGAAACGCCCACACTTGACGTCCGCAATAGGGGTATCGTTGGAGGAATCCTGAGTACGTTGAAAGCCACCCATTCCACCCAAAGGCCATCCAAGCCAAGTATGCGTAACTGTTGACGAGTCAGAATGAGTTAAAAATAAAAACGCAAACATATGCATGCAGCACAGCGGGTGGAGTACTCACGCAATCCATGGTGCTGTGTACAGCGTTTGAAGCCAAGCAATAACATGTGCAGGGGCCCAGATGGGGCGAGCGAGGCGCTCAATCATCTTTGACGTCGTGTATGGGTGTCTTCTAGAATTACGGGGTCAATAATGCAAAACAGACAAGCCCGTGACGAATCTCGTCAGAGACACGGCTGCGAACCTACTGCATCAGTTTTTTATAACCGGGGGATACAAAGATGTACCCCAGGAAAGTGCGAAAGTTTCCCCGGTCCCAACGAAGCACCTGCCATACAAACCTGTGGTCCTGAGGAATGTTGGTGGTAACTTCGGCTTTGGGGGTATTCTGGATTGACACCTTCCATCCGCGGTCAAATATCAAACCCGTCAAGACGACATCGTCAGCAGTGTTCACGATCCTGCGGCCGATGACCTCCTGGGTGTATGCATCGGCGAACCCTTGATCCTGGAGGATGGACGCACGGACGAAAAGTGTTCGTGCCGACAGGCACCAGCAGCCTCCATCGGCAGCGAAGTGCACCTCCCGAGAGCCTTTCCACTGGTACAAGTCAAAAGTCGCGGTTGCTTCCCAGGGCGTAATGATTCGTGCATCTTGGCGCTCAGGCCGGACCTCAGCGCTGATAGGAATTTCGATCAGTCACATGCTATATCTAGAGTAGGTTTGGAATTTGGGTCTGACCTTTGTATACCGGCAACCGCGCCGACCTCGGCATCCTCAAACGGAGCCAAGAGGTAGGGTACAACGGTCTCAACACGCCAGTAAACATCGTCATCCACCAAAGCGAAGATTTGACCCCTTGCCGCTTTGACACCAACTATCAGCTGGTGACGTTTATTGGCAAGAGGCGCCGTCACAATGATGATCTGGTCAGCGTTCCGCTGGAGTGGCTCAATAAGCTGCATGACACGGGCCCTGTTCCGCTCGACGGTTGCGATGATGATCTCGCGAGGATTGGCCTTCAGCCAGAGGCCCATGCACTCGGTGAAAGTGGACTCAGTGTCGATTGTCGGAACAATAATGCTCACATCTCCGTGGTTGTAGTTTTGTCCGTCGGGCAAGGGCACAGGTTTGTACTTGCTAGAATAGTAGGATATGACAGCTTTGTCGAAGACACTCCAGACCCTGTAAATCGTAGCGTCAGTCATCTTGCAAATCACGGTTGGTGCAGCGTTAAGGCACTTACCAGAGTGCTGCCAAAGCCACCGCCATTTCAAAAATCAGATGGTGAACAAGCAGTCGCTCTCAATGTACGAGATCTCTGTTGGGAATATTGGAAATACCAAACATAAGTGAGCATCTAGCATTAATGGTTATCGTCGAATAAAATAGCACTATGCTCACATCCAACATGATATTACTCTATGTCATTTGCCTTTTTGCAGGGTATTCTATCGCCGCCAAAAGATCGTATGGTTCCGACCGCGACAGCACCCCCAGGCATCCACTCCGCCACCTCCGAAAGGTAACGTGGGGGCTGAAAGTATTGAAGGGCCGGGAGATGGTCCCCTAGGCGCATGTAACCTCGGGATGTTGCCACGACTGGCATCGCGGCCGCCGGGAATACCTGGTTGAACAAGCGCTGACTAGGTGTTTGGTACTGTTTCATAGGAGCGAGCAGTAGAAACGGGCGCTAGAAACGGGTAATAACCCCGCGGCACCCCCAACACCGATCTCGGTTTGGAAGGACCGGCCCGCAGTTTATCCGGGCTGCCAGGACTGCTTTCGCATGTATGTAAGCTGTAAGACGATAACTACATCAGTCTTTAGGCTATATTCAAGTATCTATCCAGCAACCCACTTGCCCCTCAGCGTATTGAACTGCGACTAGAAAATCCTTAATTTGGACTCGCTACTATGCATGGGTCTGACTACTTACTGCTACTCCTTGCCTGCGTCGGCAAAGCCCTCCCTCGCATCCTGACTGACGAAACTCAATACTTCAATGACATGCTGGAACGCGATCTCTTATCGAGGTACTATGAGAGTGGTATTCTTGTTGGCCCCTATGAAGCTGCAGTGGCGTACCTGAAGATCCTCACTTTCAAGGACCCGCGCCTTCGCGTCCTCGAGGCCGGTACGGGGACGGGAGGCTGCACCAAATGGCTCTCTCGCGGGCTTTCCGACCAGAACGGCGCCTTGGGCCTCCAAGTTGAAAGTAGACCTTTACGGACGTCTTCGACAAATTCTTTGAGGACGCACGCCAGAAATTTGCAGAATGGGAGTAGGTCATGGAGTTCCGGACGCTGGATGTGAACGCGGATCCCATCGAGCAGGGGTTTGAGCTTTGGGGTTCTACGGCGCTGTGGTGGCGGCCAACGTGCTACACGCGACGACGAAGATAGATGTGACGATGAGCCTTGTGTGCAAGCTGCTCAAGCCGGGTGGGAGCCTAGTCCTCCTTCACATCGAGCCCAGAGGCGCGGGCTTTGGTCTCGTGACCGGCTCGCTCACCGGATGGTAGGTCCCCGAAGCCGATTTCCGGGTCGACAGTCCACTACTGTTCCACAAGCGGTAGGATGTTCTGGCGAAGAATGGTTTCGGGGGGTAACACACTTTTTTTTGTTTCGCAATGCATGATGGTAGCCAAAGCTGAGTCCTCTCCAAGCAACGGGACACTTGCCAGGCACAGCATCGTCATACTCGCAGACGACGTTAACGAATACGTGGTAAGGACCGCTGCGGAAAAAAACCTTCCGCGATATTGATGCTATAGTTCCCATGGGAGCGAATCAAAACCGAAGAAGACAGCATCTATGTTATCTTCGACCGCGCGGAGAAACGGCTCCTACTCGACCCCTATTTGAGACCATCAACGCCATTCTCAGCGCAAAATGACGAATCCTATGAGTGTCTCTTCAAGATACAGCCGACCTTGCCGCCTTAGCCTACAAGGGCCTGGTCAATGCCTTAGTCCGAATTCTCCGGCGGGAGAGCAGTAACACCGGTCTCGTCAGCCTCGACATCCGCCAACTCGCTCTGCATCCGGAGGCCACGGCCCGCGTCGTCACCGACGTGGTACGCAGGCGCTTCTTGCTGGCCACGGAGGACGTGCCGTCTTCTGAGCCGGAGTTCGCCTACGGGGATGACCGCATTCTAATTCCCCGCGTCTAGCTGGATGCTGAGTTCTTGAAGTGGGCTGGGCGCAATACGGGGCTGGGAGCCGCCGCGGAAACAGTGATTGCAACCTACCAGGGCGACCAAGCGCTCAAGGCCGAAGTCGCGACCCCGGGACTGCTGAGTTTGATACGCTTCGTCGACGATGAAACATCGGCTGATCTCGGCTCGGCTCAGATCGTAGGCAAGGCTGAGGCCCACAGCGAGAATTACAAGGACGTCGGCCTTACTCTTGATCAGAAAGGTCTTGATTTCTATGTAGCTGGCGAGCTTGCCGGCGATGTAACGGCTTTGGGCGAAGTTACGCGGCACCTCTACCAGGTGGGCGCTCGCGTATTGGTTTCGGCTCACAGACATTTAGCAACCTGTCGCGCGTCCATGAAGACCAGGCCCACAAGACGACCCGCTGGATGGGATGTAGGCCACGGTCACGGCATCTGTTCTACACGCGTATTATGTGACGGGTTATCACTGCATCGTGGGAATAGCTCGCCTAGAGAAAAGCTAGTCGGTTTTGATTCAGGCTGCGTCCGGATGCGTGAGCCCAGGCCGCCATTCAGCTCGCTCAACATATCAGCGCGGCCATCTTCTGCACAGTCAGCACGGCTGCGAAACGAATGCTAATTATGAAAAGACGGTGTCACTCAAGCGGGGCATCATGCGACTCACTGATGGTGAAGGAGTTGATTTGGTGCTTAACTTGTCGGTAGTGGAGGTGCCTCGGGATAACCTCGACTGCTTCAAATCCCTGGGGATAGTCATTGAGTTGGGGAAGAATGAGATGCAACAAGGATCCCAGCCGAAGATGGCTGCATTGAACAGGTCGATAATTTTCCACGGCTTCGATCTGGAAACACAGCCGGCTCGAGACCCTGAGCGCATCTACCGGATGTTGTGCGACATCATCAGTCTCTTCGAATCTCAGTTATTGCGTGCCATACACCCTATCACTACCTATCCCATCAATCATATTAAGGGTCCATCCGCTGCGGAGGCTCGAGGAAGCACACTGGCAAAGTTATTCTGCGTTTCGAGCCTATGTCCACGGTCAAGTGCGTAAGGACGGTACCTACGTCGCGACCAATGGCCATGGTGATCTGACCCTGCGGATTTGTGTATTTCTAGGCTCTCGAGGTGGGGGAACTTTATATTCTCCAGTACGATATCACAGTTGTATTCACTCTGTTATCTTTAGATGTTCTATCATGTAGTGGGCACCTGAACATCGGCGACATTGACGAGCACACTAGACAGCAGATATCCGCCCACTTCCTGTGCCAATTGAGAAACGCCATCTCTGCCCAATTGTTGCACGGCCTCTTCAAACAAATCGTCGCTTATGGTACCAAATTTCTTCGCAATCCTCAAAGCTGTTTTATAGACGAACTTTTCGCGTTTGCCTAAGCCCTCTGGAACTTCGCCTTCGCTGGCATCCTTCACTTGTTTCTTGCTCAGCCCGACCGAGATGCCGATGCTTTTGTGCGCGTAGATAATGTACTCGCTTTCTGTCACAGAAGCGGTGGCCAGTATAGACAGCTCGCGTTCTTTTGCGGTGAGGTGGGGAAGGACAGTGTAGGCTTGCGTGTAGTTTAGGTATGGGAGAAAGGTAGTTGGCGTATAGGAGAGGACGCCAAATGGCCCTAGTAGGTTTCCTTGGGCGTCTTTGAGCTGGAAGGAGGATCCGTAGGTTGCTTTGACAAGTCGCTCGGCTTCAGCGAAAGCTGCCTTTTGTTCGGGGGTTTGTTGGTCAGCCGGAAAGCGGGGTGCATCTCCGTTGTTGGGCATATCGCGGGCGTATGAGATAGGGCTCGAAAGGACGCTTAGCATAAGCGTGAATGATATGAAGACGAGCATGATGACTGAAGGAGTACGAGAACTCGAATAAGACACGAGGTTCGAAGTCATCATGGAATTGCCCACGCCGCAACCACGTGGGCATGCAGGCAATTAATATAGAGGAAAAGTAAGATTGGCCTGCCGGAGACAACACCGGATATTGTGCTTCTGCTGTTGGTGGTCCCAGCGGTAGGAAGTGATGCTCTCTTTAATACTTTCAAGCTTCGCCGCGTCTAGTGCCGAATTCATCCTCTTGGAACATGTTGACGCTTGTGTCTTAGAATAGAATAAAATCACAACATTTGGGCGTCCGCTGGGTGGCTTGCGCCAGTATTGACGTCGACTAGAAAGGTTTAGGTAGCAGTGCCGAAGAGGATATGTGGCGTGGGTTGGGTACCGCATGAAGTAAAGAGTCTCCGTCCCCACTGAACCAATGGGCTGGGAATCGTCGTCGTCGTCATATACTATTCCCTCTTCGGCAGGCATTTCGGCATGAGCGAATCTGGATCGCTTGCCATTACCTCCTGTGAGCGAAGATAACGCCCTGTATTGGTCTAGAATACCGTACCATGGATTGCACAGCGCTATCTTTGACACTCAAAATCATGCAGTCTTGACATTAAACTGTGCAAAATGCCTGTAGCTTCGTAATTGCTTCCCATTGCTAGGATTGCGCTAATGTGTGGACCTCGCTCGGACGGCCGTAAATCGCGCGAAGCCAGAACGAACTCAGTATCTCGCGTCGCGGACATGCATATCACCACGGGAAACTACCTTGCCCTCCCGTCTGACGCTTGCACCGTATCATTAGTCGCGTGGTGGCTTAACCAAGCTCCAATCGCCGAGTGCGGGAGCGCCCCTTAGTGTCCGTGTGATGATGACCGGGTAAATCCTTCCATACGAGTGGACCCGAGTCAGCCAGACTTTGGCTTGCCTGCAAAAGTGCGCAATTTCTCCAACCAGCATGAAGTAAGGTCCCCGATAAGCCAAACAGAAAGAAGGGATGTGTGTGACGGGCTTCGACCATCTGCGATCCCTTGTTGATTTCTTGCCACTTCCCAACAACAATATCCTGATCGTCCGGGTGAAGGCATCTGCAGTCCTATAGGATGCATAGCCATGAGCTGCGCAGTTGACTCGCCCCAATTTATTCAACCACTAAGCTGCATGCTAGGCCAGCCTCATGCTTGACCCACAGCCGGGAAGATCCTTCCCGTCTCTTAATTGTTCACAGCAAGGCCGATATGCTTTACAAGGATCGTCGGGGTATTTGATCTCATTTCGAACCCGGGCACTCAAGACGCGGCACTTCAAGGCTTAGTATACCTGCCTTCCTATCAAAGGCCTGAAACCCAGCAGTGTAAGATGCAGGGGTATAATTTGCATGGTGACGCAGTTCTCAGGATACAAGTAATCGCATGAGCTTGGTAGGGCAAACTCGCGAACGGTTCGGTTTCAATTCTTCATATGACTCGCCCAATTTCACCATACACGTTTCCGCCCAGCAGGTGTTCTCTGAAAAACAACGATCATGTCCCGTTGCGCAAAAGCTGCAACGCTCCCACCAGACGCCATCCCGAATGATTTTATCGGCAACGAGTTCGTGCACACAGCGATTGCGTTTGCTGTCGTCGAAACATGCCTGGTGGCACTACGATACTACGCACGGTATATCGGGCAGGCGCCATTGGGCGTAGATGATATCCTTCTCCCCTTTGCGTTGCTGTTCAGCTACGGACAACAAGGGATCTCCATAGGTAAAGAAGCCACCACAGTTTGTGCTGATAGAGCAGTGCTAACGGGCGCTTAGCGATGGTTAAGCGCGGAGGTGTGGGGCATCGGGTTCTCTGGAACTGCGTCCATCAGCCAGAAGTTCTCGAGACCTTCGCGAAGCTTCAGATATCCAACATTATAGTCCTAGCGATCGCGATCGCATTGGCCAAAATCACCATACTAAACCTCTTTCTCCGGATATTCGTCCAAAAGGCCTACCGATATGCCACCTTCGCCGTTATGGCAATTCAAGTTGCCTCCATGTTGACGGTCATTATCATTGGTGTCACTCAATGCACACCACTAGCCTATATCTGGGAGCCGCAAAAGCACCCCAATGGGCACTGCATAGACAAGAACACATTCTGGCGTTGGGGAAACTTCCCCCAAATCCTCACCGACATCGCTATTCTTGTACTTCCACTCCCGGCGCTGTGGCGGCTAAAGCTGTCAAGGAGAGATAAACTTGGGGTCATCGTTACTGTCTGTACCGGTGGAATGTGAGTATGGCCTTGGTGTTTCTTGTGCAATCGGAACTGACAGTAATACAGTGGTCTTGTAACCTCGATCGTGCGCTTCGTCATGTATTATAAAATCGACGGACAGGCAGACGCTGGTTGGAAGGCAGTGCCCCTCGGCTCTATTAGCATTGCTGAGACTGGCGTCTACGTTATTGCGGCATGCCTCCCAATGTACCGGTCTCTCTTCCGCAGAGCTGTAGGCCATATCGGAACGTCTCTTGGTAGGTCTCGCGGAACGCAGGGAATCTACGGCTCAAACAGGAGCACCGAGCTTCGTTCTCTTGGAAAGTCAGAGAAGGGTTTTGCACGGATACAACATGATGAGCTGGCAAGCAGTACATTCCCAAAGGGTAGAGGATCGGATACCTCAGATGAGCGCCTAGTGTCTCCTGATGGTCGAAGGGAGATTCAGGTACAGCGGAGCTATATCGTTGACTCCCAACAGATGTGAACTAGACCATAATGCAACCGTCATTGGCTTATAATTGTCCCGGCTTTTTGACATGGCATTTAAGCGCTGCCAAGTAATGACAAGTAGAGCAAATACTTCCCGAAACTTGGACGAGCGTTTGGTATCACGAAAAAACGACGAATGAGTGGAGAGACTTGTGGGTGCTGACGCTGCCTATGATGGTTCGCTTTTAATGCAGTCGCCCTAGTTCCTCATGAGCTGGGTGAGGGTGACCGAGCTAGTAAGCGATCTCGGTCTGATCGATTGGGATATTGTCTTAACCAGAGTGATGGCGCGTTGCATCATTCAACGATAATATCATTACGGCGAAAGGTATAGTCGTAAGATCGACTATTTCTGCTGAGTTGATGTCTACAGCAGTTCTGATAGTGGTGGTGTTTTAAGAACGAAGTCGACAGAGGGATAGCCTGTAGTATGAAGTCAACACAGAAAGTATGGCAGTAAGGAGGGCGATGACAGATTCCCGCAAATGAATTCCTTGTGCGTATGCATGCAATATCGTCTCGGTCCGAGTCCTGCAGGTGAATCTTTTGTGCGTATGCATGCAATATCGTCTCGGTCCGAGCCCTCCACAGGTGAAGAGATACTGCTAGGGTCGGAGGGGCCCAGGGGGCTGGACCACTAGACTGTCGCTTTCGTGTTGAAAATGAGCATCACGGATGAGGAAGGCGCCTATCTTAGAGTACTCGCGTACGATGATGCACGTCTATAATTGATCAAGTGCTAATGCATGTATAAAAATTCATAGATAGCTAAAGAAATTTGAAAGCTGACAGGATGTCAATCCTAGTTCGATATTTCCTCAATTTAGTCGCAAGTGGCCATCGTGGCGACTCAGCTCCAGATTTGGAAGTAGATTCGGTAGTCGTGTATATAGCGGAGATATTACATTCTTGGCCTGCTGGTTCTCTTTGCTGCTAACTTGCGTTTTGCTCTACTCTGTTGCCGCACGAACTAGGGTCGTTTGTAGCTCAAAAAGCATATACGCAGGCGATCCCACAACTTCTTGTACTAAGTAGTTACCCTTAAATGTACGATGGACCCTCCTACGCCAATCGCTATCGTTGGAATAGGATGCCGATTCTCTGGTGTTGCAAACTCTCCGGAGAAATTGTGGGAGCTCCTGGCTTCTGGGAAAAGTACCTGGTCTCCCATACCCGCAGACCGATGGAATAATCCCGCATTCTTTGTCGCCGATGCCGAACAGCAGGGAATGCATAACATTCGTGGAGGCCATTTCCTCGAACATGATGTTGCTGCATTCGATGCAGGCTGGTGGGGTATTGCTCCAGCTGAATGTGAGGCCATGGACCCACAACATCGGATCCAACTCGAAGTTGCGTACGAAGCCCTTGAAAATGCCGGGATAGTGCGCGAAGAAATTGAGGGATCCGACACAGCGGTGTTCGTGGCTACTTTCACCGCGGACTACAAGTCGATGCAGCAAAAGGATCTCGATGATGTTCCCAAATATCACACAGTCGGGATCGGAACAGGAATCGCGGCGAACAGAATATCGTACCAATTGGATCTAAGAGGGCCTTCTGTTACGTTAGGTGAGAGAAACTGATTGCTTAGCGTACAATGCTAATTGCTGTATTGGTAGATACGGGCTGTTCCGGAAGTTTGGTAGCAATTCACCAGGCGTGCCAAAGTCTGCGAACCGGTGAAAGCCGAATGGCGTTGGCTGGTGGTGTAAACCTCATGTTAAGCCCAGATCAAGTAATTACGATGAGCCTCATGCGGTGAGTATATCGTCAGATAGCTGCGGACACGTGCTGACGTGTAAAAGTTGCTTCAGTGAGGAAGGAAAGTGTTATTCCTTCGACAGCCGCGGTACTGGCTACGGGCGCGGAGAAGGAGCAGCGATGGTTGTACTCAAACGATTAGATGATGCCATCCATGATGGAGACTCAATTCGCGCCATCATACGTAATTCTGGAGTTAATCAAGACGGCAAGACGAAAGGCATCATGGTACCTAGTAGTGCGGCGCAGAGGAGTCTGATAGAGTCCGTCTATCAGCAAGTACGGCTGGAACCCATGGATACACCATTTGTCGAAGCACACGGTACCGGAACGGCGGTCGGAGACCCTCTTGAGGTAGCTGCCATCCAGGAGGCCTTTCGAAACCAAGAAAAACCCAACTCGCCATTGTATTTGGGCTCAGTAAAATCAAACATCGGGCATCTGGAATCTGCGAGTGGTATTGCGGGTCTAATCAAAGGCGTGCTCATGTTGGAGCATGGTAAGATTCCAGCTACGATTGGTATCGAGTCCTTGAAGGCAAACCTTCGATTGGATGAGTTTGGCATAGAAATCCCGGACAACTTGGTGGATTGGCCGTCTGAAACCGTCCGGCGTCTTTCTTTGAACAGCTTCGGTTATGGAGGGACCAATGCCCACGCAATCCTGGAGGCAGCTCCAGAAGTGCGCCACAGCAAGCTGCACAATGGTGTCTCAACAGCGATTTCGAATGAAGTTCCAAATGGGATCCATGAAGTCACGAATGGAATCCATGAGGAAGTCAAGGATGGCATCAACGACGGGAAAGCAATTCGGCCTTACGAACAGAAAAGTCTCCAGATTCTAGTACTATCAGCAGAGTCAGCAGACTCGCTCGCAAGATTAGGACAGAATATGGGGCATTGGGCGTCCAACCAGTCACTTTACACAGGAATGCTGGAGGACCTGGCTTTCACACTTACATCGCGACGCTCGCACATGCGATATCGCATTGCGTTTCCCGTCCGTTCCCTTGAAGATTTCGTATCTGAACTAGCAGTGATCAGCAAGTCACCCAAACGGTCGCCCACAAGACCTCAAATTGTGTTTGTGTTCACCGGGCAAGGTGCTCAATGGTACTCCATGGGCCGTGCGCTCATCAGTATCAAATCTTCGTTTCGCGCAAGCCTTCAGAGATCGAACGACATATTGAGAAGTCTCGGAACCACTTGGTCTTTGATAGAAGAGCTTTCTAGGACTCAAGATGGAAGCAGAATCAACGAGAGTGAGCTCGCACAATGCACTACCTGTGCTATCCAGATCGCACTCGTTGATCTCCTTGAAGAACTTGAAGTCGAACCGCACAAAGTATTGGGGCACAGCAGCGGGGAGATCGCCGCAGCGTATGCTGCGGGAGCCATCGACCAGGCATCCGCGCTAGCTATTGCGTGGTTCCGCGGGCAATGCACGCAGAATGCAGCAAAGAATGGTACCATGCTAGCAGTAGGCCTGGGAGAGGCAGGCTGTGTACCTTACTTGGAAAGAGCGACGAGTGGACGGGCGGTGATTGCCTGCGCGAACAGCCCGGCCAGCAGCACCATCTCAGGAGACCGTGACGCTGTTGCCGATATAGAGGCGTCATTGAAGGCGGACGGCATTTTTGCGCGGCGGTTGGTCGTCGAGACGGCGTACCATTCGCAACACATGCTGGAGGTTGCTGACCAATATCATCAGCGAATGAAGGACATATCGTCCGGCGCCCCTCACAAGGCCATTTTCTTCTCATCGGTAACAGGAGAGCCAATCTCGACAACCCTCGCACCACAATACTGGGTCGACAATCTCGTCTCAAAGGTTCGGTTCGAAGATGCGACGCGGCGGGCGATACAATGGGATGCCGCACGGGAACCCAGCCCATCACAGCACGTCATTATCGAGATCGGACCCCATAATGCCCTTGCGGGTCCCATTCGTCAGACTTTGGCTAGTATTGGGACTGACGTGAAATACTCGTATCATGCGCCGTTTTTGCGTGGTCGAGATGCTTTGGCGACGTTTGCGACCCTTGCGACGGAGCTCTTTGAGCGTGGTTGCTTGATCAACCTCCAGCTTTTTAATACCATGCTGAAGCCATGGACTCAACCCAAAGTGCTAACTACGCTTCCATCATATCCATGGGATCATTCAAAGCAATACTGGCACGAGTCGAGGCTCAGCACGGACCACCGCTTTCGCAGATATCCATACCACGATCTCCTTGGGATACAGATTCCTGGTCAAAGCGGTCCGCGACCTGTGTGGCGGCACATCCTGAGTGTCGCGAGACTTCCTTGGCTAAAAGAGCATTTTATCGACGAAGAAATTCTCTTCCCAGCAACTGGCTATATAGCCATGGTCTTGGAAGCCATGCGACAGATTACTAGTAATCGAACGAGTCCCAAGATACAGACCAAGTACGAGCTCAGAGACATTGTTTTCGCTGCACCATTAGTTGTACCAGATTCTAATGCTCAGGTGGAACTTCAGCTTCAGCTCATTCCCGTGGCTGGATCTATATGGGATGATTTTCGGATCCAAAGCTTTGGTCCAGACGGTACCGGTACTGAACACTGCTACGGTTCCGTAATGGCTGCTATAGACGTTTCTGTCGACGACGTCGAAGGATCTCGGGAGATGGAGTTCAATCAAGCATCTTCTCTCGAAAATTTCCGGCTTGTAAAATTGTTGTCTCTGCGCAGCATGGATGTTGCAACCTTCTACCAGAGCTTGAAAACGAGAGGAAACGTGTACGGCAAACATTTTGCATGCTTGGAAGAGCTCGAGGTCAATACAGAGCAGGCTCTGAGCAGGTTTCGTGTACCTGACGTGTCCGAATGCATGCCTGCAGCGACGATGAGGCCACATCTCATCCACCCGACTATTGCCGACGCCTTATTCCATCCCTCAGTTGCGCTCGCCAATTCTGGAAGTACCAGGCAAGCGGCGGTTACGGCTTCTATTCGTAGCTTCAAGATTTCATCATCAGTGCACAACGCTTCCGGCACAATTTTCGACTCTTGCACCAGACTTACAGACGCGTGGGCCCAGTCATCCACGACGGATATAGACGTCTTCCAGTTTGGTTCTACAGGTGACTCGGAGCCGGTCATTCAAATTCAAGGTCTTCGGCTGCAAAATCTTGGAACCTCGGACACTTCCACAAGCGCAGCACCGCAAGAAATTAGCTACCTCATGAAATGGGGTCTCGATGTAGATTACGTGACATCTATGGACATTGATCCGTATTCGGCCGACCCGGACGAAGTCTCGATGGCACAAGCTCACAAACTTCACAAGCTCAACCAAGCTTCAGCTCTCTATATTGACAAGTGCCTTACGAAACTCGCGCAGACGCAGACTCTGGTCATCAAGGATAACTATCAAAGACTTGTAATGTGGATGCATAGGTTTCGAGCGTCTCGGGACTACGCCAACTTGCTTCCTCAGGTGCTTCCAACTCATGAAACAGCGGGCGTGCTTAATGAGTCCCGCACTCTAGGAGTGGAAGGGGAAGTCCTCGCAAATATTGGAGAGAACATGATTGCCATCATTAGTGGCAAGGTGGACCCTCTAAGTCTGTTCATGGAACGAGATTTACTTTGGCGACTATATGCGGATGACGCCTCTGTGCGTTGTTACGGCTTTGCGATTGAATTTCTTCGACACCTTGTCTTCAAAAACCCCAACATGGCGGTCCTGGAGATTGGGGCGGGAACAGGTGGAGCCACTGAACCAATACTGGAAGCGCTGTCTTCAGATTCGAAATTCCCATTTCACTCGTATGATTTTACCGACGTCTCTACTGGTTTCTTTGAAAGGTCTCAAAGCCGCCTCCAGAAATGGAACTCGCATATTACGTACCGTAAATTGGATCTCCAAGACGACCCTATTAGCCAAGGTTTCGGAAAACAATCTTACGACCTCGTCATTGCATCTAACGTCTTGCATGTCGCGCACTCGATTGATACGGCGCTTTCTCGAATCAGGACACTTCTGAAACCAGGTGGCAGGGTTCTCATGATAGAGACTACCAGGACCATTCCCTTCATGAATACAGCTATAGGTGTCCTACCAGGCTGGTGGGGCGCAGAAGATGGCCGTATTGATGGACCATTGCTTTCCGAAGCACAGTGGGACTCGGCCCTTGCACGAAATGGCCTTGGAGGCAATTCTGTGGTCTCACAAGACTTCGAAGGGCCTGCTCATCGGTGTGCAATGATTGTATCAAAACCCCTTGTTTCTCCCGAAGTGTCGCAAGAGCCTGACCTTCCCTTGGAGATCCTCTTGTCACCATGTTGGGAAGGTAAAAATGTGGCTATCATGCATGAGCTTGTTGCCAGTTTCAAGGCCGAAGGGCGCACGGTCACTTCGGTGCCTCTGGAAACTGTCAGCCCTTCAGCTGAAAAAACCTATATTTTGCTCGACAACGGCACGAGTCCTGTTCTAACGTCAAAAGATCCCCAGGTGTTCCAATCGATCACTAATCTTGCTTCAAGTCCGATATCGCTTCTCTGGGTGGGCATACAGGAAGAAAGGTCGTCGATAAAGAATCCCGAGAAGGGGTTGGTCACAGGATTTGCTCGCGTGGCCAGACTCGAGAACAAATCTCTCCAATTTCTTACTCTGGATGTTCAAGATACTCTCGCTACCGAACCGTCTCGAACAGCATTTGTCGAAGTCATGCACACACTTGCCCAGAGAATGCGCACCTCACGCCAAGAACAATCAATGATAGAACCAGACTGTGTCTTCAAAAATGGCCAGCTTTACGTCCCTCGCGTAATCGCAGATAAGGGTCTCAATCAGAGCATCGCCAAAAGCGCAGGTACAGCTGCCAGTGAGCTGCAAACCTTCCACCAGGACGGTCATCCTCTTCGGCTTTCGCTCAATAAGGCACGAATCATCGATGATATTGAATTCGAGGTGGACTCCTCGTTACAAGGCCAAATTCTACCAGATCACATTGAGGTTATTGTGCAGGCTTTCGGAATCAACTTCAAAGATGTTCTGATAGCCGGAGGTCACAACAAAAAGAAGCTTGAAATGGCGGGAGAGTTCGCTGGTATAGTCACCGAAGTAGGCGCTCAACTCAATGGGGCATTCGAGCGGGGCGACCGCGTATGTGGGTTCGGAGCCACCCCTTACGCAAGCCGAGTGCGTGTGCAGGGCGAGACCGTTGCCAAATTACCCGCATCTCTTTCTATGACGGCTGGAGCATCCATCCCGGTTGTATTTGCAACAGCCTATCATGCTCTTGTCGATATTGCGAGGCTCAGAAAAGGCCAGACAGTCCTGATTCATTCGGCAGCAGGCGGTGTTGGACAAGCAGCCATTTCTATCGCACGTTGGGTTGGCGCGGAAATCTTCGCCACGGTTGGTAATGCATCTAAAAAGGACTTCCTGACCGAGACTTTTGGTATCCCGGCTGGAAACATTTTTTCGAGTCGACTTAGGACTTTCAAAGACGGTATCAAGCGCCTCACAGTTGGCCAAGGAGTAGATGTCGTGCTCAACTCTCTCTCAGGACAGATGCTGCAAGACTCTTTGAGTTGTGTGTCCAGATTTGGGACATTTGTGGAGCTCGGGAAAACAGACATCCACCAGGGAGTGAGGATACCCATGGAAGCCTTTGATTTAAGTATCACTATGGCATCAGTCGACCTCTCGATGGTGCATCAGCACAAACCGGCTAAGTCGGGTCAGTTGATTCGACAAGCTGTGGCGCTCATTTCAGATGGTCAACTGAGGAAGCCCACTTTAACAGTTGCTCCTCTGGAAAACCTAGGCACAGCCTTCAGAACCCTCCAGCATCGCACTCATATAGGCAAGATTGTCCTAGATGCAGGCGAACATGCAACGGTCTTGGCAACACCGAGAGAAACCAAAGTCACAATGCCTAGCGATGCAACCTTCATTGTCGCTGGAGGAAGAAGTGGTATCGGGCTCGAAATCGGGAAAAACCTGGTCAGTCGCGGCGCGAAGCACATTGTGTTGCTATCCCGCCGAGCTGTGAGCTCAGAAGAGGAGAGTAAAGTATCGGACATGTTCCAGGATAGGGAAGTTGAAGTCCGCATACTGAGTTGCGATATCACCAACAAGGAGTCAATCCGGACAGTATTGCTAGGCGCTTTGCAGACGATGCCTCCAGTTCGAGGTGTCATTCAGTCAACTTTAGTACTTCGAAACCGGTTGATCACCAAAATGGACTCGGTCGATTTCGCTGCTTGCACAGCACCCAAGACTGAAGGAACGCAGAACTTACTTCAGGCGTTGGGGACACACCCGTTACAGCTCTTTGTCATGCTCTCCTCGGTCGTCGGCGGGGCCCTGGGCTCCTTCGGCGAAGCGAACTACGCCGCTGCGAACACCTACCTGAACTATCTTGCCAATACAGACAGCAACAGTAACATTCGCTTCGTAGCAGTATGTCCCGGTATCGTAGAGGATGCCGGGGTTTTGGCAGGAGACGAACAACGAATGAAACTGTTGCAACGGCAAGGCTTTCTCAATATGACGGTTGGCGACGTCATCGCTCTGGTCAACTATTCGTTGAGCGATGAAGCCATAAGAAACGGAAGTAATGAGATTGTGTCTGGATTCAACCACCAGTCACTTGCTCGGAACCAGCGCCTGGATAAGAACCCGTTATTCTCGCATCTTCCTCTCACAACAACTACGAGTCTGGGAAACTCACCTGGAAAAGTGTCTGAAGTCATCAATATAGTGAACGCGAGCACGCAGGGAGAAGCAGAGCTCGTAATTTCACAGGCGATAGCGAAGCGATTACAAACACTGGTTGCACACAACGAGGATGACATTGACACGAGTCGTAGAGTGGGCGACCTTGGAGTTGACTCGCTTGTCCTAGTGGAATTGAAGAACTGGATCTCACATACATTTCAGGTCAGAGTTCAGAATAACGAGATTTACGACTCTCCGAGCATCGCTAGTTTCGCCGCATTGCTGGCAGCTCGTTCACCTATGGTGGCTTCGAAGCTAGGTTACAGGACGGTACGTATGATTTTGCTCGATCTACAGCTTCGTTGAATATGCAGGTGGGTATTGTGTCGAAGTCTCTACCGCACTTCAACTACGTATTGATCCAATTGAAATCATTGCATGCTTACTAACACGTGATACGTCTAGACACAACCAACTACTGAAGATGCATCAAATGCAGTCGATATGGGGAATCCTCCCGACACAGCAAACAAATACGAGGATGAAACAGGCTTGCCAAAGCAACCTCTTCCACATCTGGATTCCAGTCTTGAGTTGTGGCTGGCTGCCGTCAGCGCAGTGCTCTCAGACAAGAAATATGCTGAGGCTGTGAAGCTTGTTGAAGAATTTCGCAAGCCTGGAGGTTTAGGCCGCAAATTGCACGCGCGGCTGGCTGCGCTTGCGAGCGATTCGAATGTGGACAACTGGCAGGAAGACATGTATAACAAGTTTCATCACCTGAAGCTGCGCGCACCTCTAGTACCACTACAGAATTTTGCCAGCACACACAACTGTGCGAATATACATTCGCCGGCAAAACGGGCCGCCATCATCGCAAGCGCATGCCACCAGTTCTACCAACAACTAGAGGACGGGGGGATTCAACATCAATTTGATCGTGGGCGAAAATTAGAAAAAAACCAGTACAAGTGGTTTTTCAACACCACACGAGAGCCACGGAAAGGTGAAGACGCAATGATGAAGTACTCTGGAAACAATTATGTTATCGCATTCCGTCGTGGCAGAATGTTTCGGATCGAATTGGACGTACCATTTACCACACTCATGGCGATCTTTCAGAAGGTCATCGACTCATCCACCCACCCTGCGTCCTGGGTTGGTATTCTCACGACGGACGACCGCGATCTGTGGGCACACGACCGTGCTATGCTCCAAGCTGTTGGTGAGAAGAACGCAGATTGGCTGAGAGCGATTGAGGCTGCAGAATTTGTGGTATATCTCGATGACGTAAAGCCAAGTACTGCTCGTGAAAGAGGCCATCAATTCCTCCAGACCGGCTTCAATAGGTGGAGTGACAAGACAGTGCAGTTCGCAGTCTGCGATAACGGGTATTCTGGGACAATTGGGGAGCACTCGATGATCGACGGCTATGCTGCGAGGAGGTTGAATGCTTTCATCCAGGATGCACTTGAAAGCAACATCGACAGTGATGCCGAAAATGAGTGTCTACAGGAAAGCTTTACAGTCGATTCTTTTGCTTTCACCACGACCCCAGAGCTTGAACGGCGAATTGTTGCGGCGCGAGCTGAGCTGCAAAACCGTACATCGGTCCACGAATTTGCCGCCTTCGAGACGCAAGCTGTTGGCGCGGATTTCTTTCGAGCCTACAAAATACCTGCCATATCTGGGGTCCAAATTGCCATTCAACTTGCTAGCAGGAAATATTTCGGGTTCAATCCAATCGCCCACGAGACTGTTGGGTTAGCCCACTTCCTCAAGGGCCGAGTCGAATGCAGTCATACAGTATGGCCAGAGGTTAAGCAATTTTGCGATGTTGCATACGACGAAGCAACCCAAAAGGAAACTGTTAGGGAGATGTTCTTCACTGCCGCGAAGATACATGCGAACAACCTTTTGCGGAGCACGCAGGGCTATGGGTTGGATCGCCACTTGCTGTGCATGGAGTGGAGTGTTCAGGAAGGCGAAGAGATGCCTAAGTTCTTCAAGAGTGAGGTGTATAAAGAGTCAAGGCCGAAGATGCTGATGACCGACTGCCTTGAGAGTGGCGTTTACGAGGCGTATTCCCTGCCAGCATATCCTGGGGGGTTTTGGGTACACTTCGAGACTGAGAGCGATAGAGTGCGCTTTTCTACGTGGGGGAAGGTTGGAGAAATGAACAGGTGGGAGCAGTACATTAGAGAGGGCGCAGAGATAGTGCGCAAGATTCTAGAAGGATGAGCGAGTTGGGTTACAGGTAGATATTCTGATAGTATTAGAATGGACGAGATTAACAACGCAAAATCATCGACATACAGCACGTGCACTGATTATAAAGGCCAAAACATATCTTAAGTAGAAAAATGTTAGCAATTTTGTGATTATGGTAGAACAAGGCGGTGTGAGGTCAAACCCGAAATCAGATCGGATAGAAACTGCATATGCATAATAGTACTATTCTTGTAGTTGCCGCCTCTCCTCCTCGGCATTTCCGAAGGCTTCTCAGTAACATCTGTGTAGGTAGGTCCTCCTATGTCTATCCGAAAGCCTATCGGCTAACTATTCCCTAAACATCTTCCTCACGTCATAGGGGACTAGACCTTCCCTTACACTACATTGTTAACTTAGTTTAAGTAACAAGAAGTATTCAAGCGCTGTAGCGTCTTGTTAGCTATTACTATAATTAACGTTAACTTCGAGTTGGTGCTTTCGTAAGGCTAAAGGGCTAAAAGGCTAAAGACTAGGGACGCTTTTAGCTAGGGTTTCTTAGCGTGCGAAAATGCGTCTCCCCCGCTCTCTAAGAGGAGCGTCTACAATACCTAGACCTTATATATTAGGCGAGCACAACCCTACGCACCTGTGGCGCTAGGGCAACCCCTGGAAGCCGCTAAGACCGCCTCCACCACCACTCGACGAGGGCCTGAACCTGAAGCTTACCTACCGATACTAACTCAGCTAGCCACCCACAGGCAACTTCAACGCTACACACCGACTCTGGAAAGGCCAAAGTACTCCCCAACTGAATTCGACTCGGAGGAGGAGGACTGGAGAGACGATCTAACGAGGACTTAAGCTGGAGCGTCTAAGAATTCGAAGGGCAACTACATATATCTATTGTGTTTTATTGGTCTAGGCCACAACATTCCTTTTGCGTTTTCTGAGTAACTCAATCCACATGTCGGCCCTAGAGGGGGGTAATGTGACGCATCGCACATCCGCTCACACGATCACTTATATGATTATCCACGTGACTTGCGGTATGTTACTGCCTTGCATCATACTGACGTGACAACTGACAAATTATTGTACATACTGGTAGGAGGCTACGTGATAGAGTGAGCCCAGGGCAAGGTGTATATCTAGTCACCACTTAATTCGGAGCCAGATCACGGTCTAGTTGAGGCATATATCTTGGGGTCTCGACGGAATTTGCCCCAAAACGTTGTTGAGTCCCCATCAGAATTTCCAGCACATCCACTGGGCGGACTAGGAATCCATTTCCAGGCACCGACCCGCCCCACTGACAACCGTCGAGCCCAGAATGAAAAGTGTGAAATGGACTAAAATGCGAACGCGTGTGGAAGTATGTTATAGTCATGCCTCCTGGGCTCGGTGACATGACTGCATGCGCTCCCGCTCCAGGTGTATTTAAGCTTGACCAGCGTGGATAGTCTAAGCAGAATAACTTGACATCGTTAGGCCAATCCGGGATATTGTCCATCTCACCCAAGAAAAGCTGCTCAAACGACTGAGTGTAATCATCAGACCAATAATCGATGAACATATGACATGAGCCACATACTATCAGTCCTGATGGTAAATGTTCGGGTGCGGAAGGCGGATACGTTGAAATGTGAGTCGGGTTCAACTTCGGGATCCCATATCGAACAAAGCGGTCGGAATCTCGTCGTAGCTGGGCTGCGGTTAATTCTAGTGCTTGGCCAAGCTTGTACAACTTCTTCTCACTGAGCCTTGCCTGAAAATGCTGCCCAACTCTCCAGAACAGCGAGCAGATATCTTCATCGTAATCGACCGTGAGCATATGGCCATTTTTGACGAGCGCCAACAAGCCATAGATGCGATCGCGTGGGTCCTTGCACTGTGACTTGTCCGCCCAATCCAACAGTTCCCAAATTCCATATTCCGTTTTCGAATATGGTACGGCAGTGAATTTTGACCGTCGGTGCTGTACGAATCGTAGAAGAGTTTGGGTTAGGGGTTAGGGGTTAGGGTT
>Ga0247733_1000122_pt1 | contig 109918 bp, 104 predicted proteins | sample UWRJL043104R2_FD_180932 | JGI IMG/M metagenome (GOLD analysis project Ga0247733, IMG submission 180932) | Plant litter microbial communities from Arlington Agricultural Research Station in Wisconsin, United States - UWRJ-L043-104R-2 | ecosystem: Environmental > Terrestrial > Plant litter >... | reverse complement strand
TAACCCTAACCCTAACCCTAACCCTAACCCTAACCCTAACCCTAACCCTAACCCTAACCCTAACCCTAACCCTAACCCTAACCCTAACCCTAACCCTAACCCTAACCCTAAACTACTACGAGTAGGGTGCTTATCGTAGGCGATAATAAGGTCGAGCTTTTAGAAGTAAATATTACCTTTATTATCTACTTAAAAGTTATATCTTATTCCTTATATACGAATAGGTTCGTACCCTCCTTACTACTATTAATAAGTAAGATAAAGTTATATCTTATCCCCTCTTCTATATAAATAGGTTTGTAATCTTCTTACTACTATTAGTAAGCGAGATTATAACGAGCTAGGTACTATAGGCGATAGTAAGAATAAGCTTTTAGTAGTAATCTACCGCTCTTTCTACTATACTACTATACTACTTAATCTTATAAACGCTATCTATAAATAAATTAACTTTTAGTTCTAGCGATTACGTAAGATTAGTAAGATAGGTTTAGAGCGCGGTAGAGATTATATACATAAAGATAAATATAGATATAGATAGTAGTCCGGGCTTAGTAGTAGACTAGAATATTAATAATAATAAGAACTATTATTAGCCGGCGCGTGCGCGCTATAGTAAGGTAAGAATAGTAGCTTATAAGAGATTAAGAAGAGTAGTATTAATCTTATTAAGAGCGTAGTTATATACGCCGTCTATAAATAAATTAACTTTTAATTCTAGCGATTAGATAAGGTTGGTAAGATAGGTTTAGAGCGTAGTAGAGATTATAAACGTAAAGGTAAGTATAATTAGGTAAGGTTAGTAAGAGATAGGTTTGGAGCGCGGTAGGGGTTATAAAGATAAAGATAAATATAGATATAGGTAGTAGCCTAGACTTAGTAGTAAACTAGAGGATAGTAAGGGCCGTTATTAGCCGGCGCGTGCGCGCTATAGTAAGGTAAGAATAATAGCTTATAAGAGATTAAGAAGGGAGGTATTAATCTTATTAAGGGTATAGTTATATACGCCGTCTACGAATAAATTAACTTTTAGTTCTAGTAATTAGGTAAGGTTAATAAGATAGGTTTAAAGCGTAGTAGGGGTTATAAACGTAAAGGTAAGTATAATTAGATAAGATTGGTAAGAGATAGGTTTAGAGTGCGGTAGGGGTTATAAAAGTAAATATAAATATAGATATAGGTAGAGATACGGACTTAGTAGTAGACTAGAATAATAATAATAGTAAGGGTTTTTATTAGCCGGCGCGTACGCGCGGTAGTAAGGTTAGTAAGATAGATTTAGAATACGGTAGGGGTTATAAAGGTAAAGATAAATATAGATATAGGTAGTAGTCTAGACTCAGTAGTGGACTAGAAGATAGTAAGGACTATTATTAGCTAGCGCGTGCGCGCTATAGTAAGACGAGGATAGTAACTTATAAGAGGTTAAGGAGGGAGGCGTTAAGGAGGGAGGCGTCGAGGAGGGAGGTATTAAGAAGAGAGATATTAAGAAGGGAGGCGTCAAGAAGAGAGGTATTAAGAAGGGAGATATTAAGGAGGGAGATATTAAGGAGGAAGACGTCGAGAGGCGTATATATTATAGGTAGTAGAGATAGTAATATAGAAGTCCTTCTCTACTACTATTAACGAGTGGAGGCCATTAATAAGTAGAGACCATTAATAAGTAAGATATAATTACGTCTTATTCTAGTAAGGCGAGTATAGCAGCTTATAAGAGGTTAAGAAGAAAGATATTAATCTTATTAAGAGCGGGGATGGGCGTATATATTATAGATAGTAGAGATAGTAGTATTAAAGTCGAGGTCGAAGCTAGGGCTTCTCTACTACTATTAATAAGTAGGTATAATTTCTTTACTACTATTAATAAGTAAGATTATAACGAGCTAAGTGCTATAGGCGATAATAAGACTAAGGTTTTAGTAGTAAATATTACCTTTATTATCTACTTAAATATAGTAAACTTCTCGCTATTATTAATAAGTAAGATTATTACTCTTAGGGGGGATAGATTTTAGTGAAATTTACTCCTATTCTCTATATAGAGGGAGTATAATTTACTAAAATCTTCCCTTTCTCTCCTAAGAGGTACTAAAGTAAAAGAGAACCGCTCTATTATATAGTACGTAAGTATTCTACGACGCGCTAGTCTAAATCGAGTTTCTAGCGACGTAGAAGAGAAATAGTAACGTACGACTCTCTTATAGAGTCTTATATAATAATTAAGTAATTAAAGTTAGTCTCTATATAGAGGGGGTAAAATTTACTAAAATCTATCCCCTCCCTATAAGGTACTAAAGAGAATAAGAATCGCTTAATTATATAACGCGCTAGTCCCGTCGCTAGAAACTTAATTAGAAGTAGCGCGTCGTTAAAAACCTTAATTAAGAGTAGCGTATTATCGAAAACCTAAATTTAGTCTAGCGTTTCTTTATCTCTTAAGGGCGCGTACGTATGCGCCCGCTCTATCTATATAGCGTACTATACGCCACAAAACGTAATATTAAAGTATAAATTTATTATAGAATTGAATGCGCTTAACTTATAGAGGGTATGCGCACGATCTAAGTGATTATTTAAGCCTTTGGGGTGCGCTGGGTTGGGGTGGTCGGTAGGTTTAATAGTCGACGGATTTTCGCTAAGTCCCACCAACCGCCCGCCTCACCCTAACCATTTCGTCCCTTTACTAGTACGATCGGAACTACCCCGACTAATTCTTCCCCTCGATTTTAGGCCCGGTATACGTATGTCGCGCTCGAATGAACCAGTATACAACTGCGATAATTATAACGCTAAAATAAACCACCATGGACCAATTGAACGTCTGAACATTCAGATTGGCACCCGCAACAGGCGGCCAAAATGAGAAGAACCATCCGATGAAGCTGTAAACCAACGCGATGACTGTGATTGGGGTTCCCAAGTAACCCAGCCGGAAAGGGCCCCAAGCAATCTGCGAGGGTGGTACTGTCAGTCTGCGCCAAAGCATGATAGATGCTGAGATCATGAAGGCGGAGTAAAAGCCGGAGACTGTCAAGCCGGTTAGGGCGTAGAATGCTACGGATGAGCCGAGGTTTAGGAGGGCTAATAAGAGCGAGATGAGTGCGGTAATTGCGATTGCGTTAAGTGGGAGTGCAATTCGTGGTTCGACCTAACCAGACAAGTCAGCCATCATATCGAGCAGTGCGTACTAGATTTGACTCGATCGTGACACCAACCTTAGCTACCCAACGAGAGAATGGTACTCCGTCTTCACGAGCAAACGCCCAGAGCATGCGGGACGCCGTTGCCAACTGACCAATGGCAGATGATATACCAAGCACAGTAATGATGGACACCTGTACAGATCAGCTGATGCACAAGAGAAGGAGAAGACCACCGAGCTAAAACAGGAGAGCTTACTAGAGCAGTCGTGACAGCCGTTGAGTTCGTGATCCTCAACAACATGGTAATCAGTGGGAATGAAAATGCATCGTTCAGCACCTCCTCCAGCGGACCCATACAGAAGATAAATGCAATGAAAATAGCGAAGCCGGCGCTGCCGTTGATGAGTGTTGTCAGGATCATCGAATACGGAATGACGGTGGCTGCATTCTCAATCTCCTCCGCTAGAACATGGTAAATCAGTCAAATCGCAAATTTGAGGCAGGACAAGAGACATACCCATATGAGTGGCCCCATCGACAGCATTGAACGACCACATGATCGTAACAGCTCCCACCAGGACCGACTGCGCATTGCTCGAGAAACCACCACCATTCACGAACGTGCCAAAGACTTCACTCGCGGGTGCTTTGACGGGAGCCAAGTACACAAAGACAAGGAGAAACGCGAAGAAACCCAGAATGTGGAGAATCAATACGAGAGCCTCGAGGCTGGGGAAGACTCGGCTAAGGACCGTGGTAAACAAGACCGAGATCGCGACAACCGCATAAAAGATCAGTACTCCGTGCCAAACCTGCGGGACGTACGTAGGGTAGTTCAGGATTGCGAGCAACTGGATGACCGACGCCGCGATCCAAATCGTGGAAGCGGTTGCTGCTTGCCATGCTATGGTTGTGACCCACCCGGTGAGGTAGGAGAGAAAGTTGGAAAAGCGTGGAGGGGCGAGAATTGCTACCCTTCAGTGGCATTAGCCTGAAAACGGTAAAAAAACTGAGATGCGCCCACCAGTTGTATTCACCACCCGACAAAGGCATCCTGGAAACTGTGAGTTTTACTTTGGACAGCTCGCAGACTATGTCACTCACATGGATGCCATCTCAGCCATAACTAGGACCTGAGTAAAGACTCCTCCAGCGACGACGAGAAATGCAGCAAGTGCGCCAACTGTACCTCCATTCCGCAAGGGTGGTAATGCATTGCTAACTCTGTCAACATCATGTTTCTGCGAGGGATACACTGAACATACGCTAGTGATGCTTCCCATGTAAGCACTGCAGCAGGTCAGTAAATGGAAACTGCCCAAATCCTCAAGTTTCCTTTTACATACTAAGTGTGCAGCCCAGACCGAGCACGGAAATGAAGCTCAAGTTTCGCTAGAGATCGCATCAGTACCGACGCTTAGACTCCGAGAGATTCAGTAAAGACTTACACGAAGTTGTTGTCGTTTGCCAAAATGCGCCAATATCTCCTCGTCATTGGACTGGGTCAACGCTCTTCCAGAGCGACCGTAGTCACTCATCTCTATCGAGTCTACGCCTGAGGGATTCTTCATGTTTCTTCACACGACTGTTGTACTGCCGGGAAAATGCTCAGTCGGCCAAGCTGATGTCAAAGGAGATGTGAAGTTTTCGAAATTCAGGGCTATGGTAGTGGCCACCAAAATCGTGCTGGAGTCTCAAGGCTACCAAGATGACAGCTCCGCATAGGGCTGCCCGCGAGATGTTTGCCGCATCGTAGACGTTGACTGCTTGGCACCTGCTGTACCACTATCTCGGTCTCCGATACCTATGTATGAAGGTATCGGTCGCATCTGTAGTTGAAACCCGAAGTCCGTTGTGCATTATCATAAATTATCATGTCTCTGCATGCCATGCTGATAATTTATCCGTGGATGTTACATTCTAATCAGCGTCACCGTCGTTCGCAGCCTATGCTTCACAACAGCAGCGGGTAAAGAGTTTGGGGGCCAAAAATAGATGGAGATGGCCTGATGGGGAAGGTACGAGCTACCGTCGCCAGGGGTGTTCGGACTTTTAATATCGAGCGCGCCAAACGATCCACTGTGACGGTAGCGGAACGGCAGATCTGCGCAGAATGTCTCGTACCCTGTGCTACCAGGACGTTGGTTCTATCCGCATCCGGCGCGCCGATATATGCCCGTCTTTCGGGTGGATCCTCGCCGAGGAAGTGGTCTCACATAATGCATGAACCAGGTTTCTACGACCGTCTCGTCTACGGAGATGGCACCGTGCGTTGTGGAACTACGAGAGTTCAAGGGCGCTAACCATTACCAAACTTTGAGTTGTCGCCCTCGACTACAGCGGTAGACACAACAACCTTCAGTCTTTGTGATCATTCGTAACTCCGTTTGACTTGTGTCTTCCAAAATGAGTTCCGATACTTCGTCGCCATCCACGCTCCCATACGAAAATCCAGGCAGTGGTGTCAACATCGCCATATGGATGTGCTTCATCACTACTAGTCTCACAGTCATCTCCAAAGTTCTGACGAAGCTACCCGAGGCTCGCGCCATTGTCAAGTATGAAAATTACCATCTTGACGACGCGATGTGCCTTTGTGCCATTGTATGCATCAGATGAAAGATTTGGGAACTACCTCTGATACCGCGCAGCTGCTCGCTACAATACAAACGGTTCTGGTCTCTCAGCAGGTGAACGCTGGCTTGGGCCAACAATACGGCGATGCAAAACTACGAGGTCTGAAGAAATATGACGCGGTACTTTCTCCTCATAGAACTGACATCGGGTTTATGCTGATTCTTTGGGTGTAGCTTGGTTTCGCTTCACAGCTCTTCTATGTCCTGACTGTTGCCGTTGCAAAAGGAACAGGCGTACTATTTGCCATGCGCCTGCGTCCCAGTCGTACCTACAGACTAGGGTTGCAGACTCTAATGTACACGATCTCAGCATGGACTCTGTAGGACGTCGGAAACGTTTTTCACAGGGCTCAAGCTAACATCTCTAGTGCCTTCTTCCTCGGAACTGCGTTCCAGTGCCAGGCTCCAAATACCTGGAAATATATAGATGGCAAATGCCAAAATCAGGCAAGATGAGCCTGCAGTTGGGGAAAGTGACAGGAAGCTAACTTTTGTGTGACAGTTTGCTTTTTGGACAGCAATGGAATCAGTCAACATGTTAACAGATGTTTTGTTAACGGCAGCACTGATATCCATAGTGGGGGTGCTGAGCGTACCGCTCTCGAAGAAGCTGATTCTGGTGTTCGCCTTCGCAACTCGTATTCTGTAAGTTGATCGCCCTCCTCCTTGTGTATCTATTGTTGACACTGCAGAGAATCATACCGGCGGTTGCCGTTCGTCTCCACTACCTGAGGGTCATGTACCAAACGCAACACGGACCACATTGGAATCCGACCTTTGCCGAAGCCAATGTGGCAATCGCGACGAGCGTAGCAATGAGCGCAGCAATCATCGCGAGCTGTATCCCATTTCTCAAGCCGTTGGTAGACTCCATGCAGGTCGGGTGGTCAAACAGCGATGTGAGGCAAGGCTTGGGCTTCGCTGTGCTTTACTCGAAAGGCTCCAGTGCGTCGAAGCTTCGTTCTTTCAGCAAAGGTTCGGTCATTCTAAACAGCGCGAATTGATAGCTTTGGACGGATGGACAAGGGGAGTGGAACCTTTGTGATCAACATGCATTTGCGGATTGTGCCTTGTCAGGTTGACCGGTTATCAGTAGCACACATCCACTTCAATATCGTGTCGTGCCACGTACTTGTAATTCTCGATCCCTGTGGACGCAACCTCACTGCAGTGTGCATGCGTGAAGAGGGGGAAAGCTAGCGCCCGAAATCTGTTAGCCAACTTTACCCACCCAATCATCGTTGATCGTTGCCTCAGCCTTGCATGCAATCTCCCGCTACGCCGCTCAGCCGCCTATTTAATCGTTTCCTTTCGTCAACACCTCATCCCGCAAATGCGAAAACCCACACGCTCTACAGTATCCTCGTTCTTCAGGAACAGCCTCCGCAGTCTCACATCGTGCCTGTCGGCCAACCAACACAATCCTACAAGCATGCCTTTCGAACTTAGCGTCGTAACCAAGGAGGAGCTGCGAGATGTCGTGGAAATGCTCTTCTACGCATACGACGAGTCGTCCGCCTTTGTCAACGCTGTCTACCCTCACAAGATCACCAAAGAAGGCATCGAAGGACTTGACATGGTCGTGGCTCGCCTGCAGTATTTAATCGACATTGATCCCAGCATTAGGTGGTACAAAGTCACAGACTCCAGCACCGGCGAAATCGTTTCTGCATCCCAGTGGAATGTCTACGATAAGGAGAAGCCACCGGAGATGATACTGGACGGACCACCAGGATCTTGGGCGACTGACGAGGACAAGAAGTATGCTATTGAGATGTTCGAGTCCTTCATCATGCCCAGATACACCAGATATCGGCAGGTCGATCTACCAATCATCTGTAAGTTCAGCAACAAATTTTGGGTAAAGCTATTGCTAAACCACACAGGCCTGAACATCATGGGAACTGCGAAGAAGTACCAACACAAAGGTGCAGCAACACTGCAAGTGAAGAAATTTGCGGCTCTTGCTGATGAGCTCAATGCGATCGTAAGGCGTCTGTGTCCTCACTCTATTGATCTACGCTTACATTTCTGCCCATCAGATCACGACCGAGTCAACCACCGCCGCCCGATGGCTGTACGAGAAGAATGGGTTCGTATTGTCAAAGGAGCCGGGTCATTGGACCATCGAGCCAAAGTCGCCAGAATTTGCCGATCGGCCGAAGGAGTATCTCTTTTTCATGGAGCGCCCCAGAGCAAGGTAGAGCCGGAACTGGTTAATGGTCCTGTGTCTAGCATAGACCCGAGTCAGAATGTAGGGTTCACTCATTCCATGCGTGTACCCCAGCGTTACTCCCTTATGTTTAGCCTGCGGGAACATGCGGATACTGGTAATATAATTATGTACCACCTGCCTGAACTCTGGCTGCAGAGCGCAACATTAATGATACTGATCATTAAATGATGTACCATTTACCTAAACTGGGCTAACTGGCAGAGCACAGAATGACGTACCACCTACCTAAATTTGGTTGACCGGCAAAGCTCAACATTCATATCTTCTTCTAAAGCATGAACAGACTGTCGGCAGGTGGAATGATACCTGCATGAGGTGACGCACCTTGTCCTTCACACGCCTATACGCATGTAGCGTTTAGATTGTCGCCAACAAGCAAAGCAATTCTCTTGATGCCCGTCGGACTCCGAAACGCTGCGCTGCATGAGCAACTCGAGAGCAGCCCCGGATGAACTACTGTGCAACGGTCGCTAAGGTACTTACCTACTTGACCGAATGCGGAGTCGGGCCACACCCGTGATCATCAACGGCTTTGTTTCCGAAGACGTTATCGCCGAGGCCTTCAATACTCTCATCTAGCCTTGTCTCTTTTTACCGTTCCGCATGCAACGATTGCCCTGAATTCAGCCGAATAAAATTTCCAGTGAGCGTGAATCCCGATGCGCCAAGTCTATTGACGTCTCAACGGTAAGCGCGTTGAATTTTCACAGCTCGTCAAGTCTGCGCACTCCAACATGGAAGCTGATTATACCTCAGTCTGTTTTACCCTACCGATAGGCCGGAAAAGGTGCATTTGGTAAATGTTTTTCACAGGCGTACGGGGCGCCTCAGCACGCCGTTCAATCTCAGAGATAGTATCTTACTGTGTGACTCTGCGTTGATCTTACAGCCATTGTCAATGCAGAAACATGACGAGCAGATGGACAGATAAAACATATTATCATGGACATTCATTTCATAAGACTGCATCCCAGTATGTCAGAGCCCGGGCGCCTGTCACCCCATAAGGTACCCCATACGGCAGGACGCAAGCATTAGATACTCTGCCAAGCTCTAGAAGCAGGCTGTGTCCATTTCACCATCAACACCATCCACGAAGGCCGGGCACTCGGCAAGAACTGCCTCCTTCTCCTCCTCCGACAGGCTGTCAAAGTCCACAGTGGCGGTTCCGCCAGACACAACTAGCTTGCCATTGTAGGTGTGCGCTACGATCCCTGAGTCTGCTCGGGCTTTGAGAGAGCCTGAAAAAGATCAGTGGGAATCAGGTGGTGAGCTGGAGGATGTGATACGTTCTAAATGAGACGTAGGGAGGGCGGCGGTTGTGGCCATAGTGGCCATGAAGATGGCTAGAACAGTGGAGATGGTGAAACGCATTTTGAATATCTCGGAGTGGTAGATGTCGTTGTGAAGAGATGTAGGTAAGAGAGGACAGAATTGTGATATTGAAGCTTCAGGTGAGCTCGTGCTTGAGATCCGAATTCGAAGAAGTGCGAATGCGTCTCGCCTTTTATCTCCTTCGGCGGCCATTGGAGCCATACATAGAGTCCTTCGTCCGACCATCATAATCCTCGGTCTCGTGCCTCATTCGAATGTCTTGGGTCTTTGACGATATTGTCAGTGCAACCGAGAGCCACAGCCCTTGCATCGGGCAATGCATGTCAGCTCTATTGCTTGGCGTAAGGTAAATTCCCACCTTACGACCTAAACGTGAGTCTATATGAGCCCCGCAGAGGATTCTATTCCATGACAGCTGCGAATATTAAGCTGCAGGGTAGATGATTTGCATTGATTTGCTGCATACGCAAGCAGTAAGATGATCAATGTCCAATCTAGACCTTTTATCGGCCCATGAGGTAGTTATAGACAATAAGACTTCATGGAACGAAGGTCTCCGTTCTATTCCTGTCAATGTAAGAAGCAGGAGGGCCGCAAGACCTATCGAAGTCGAAGTTTCCTCGGCAAGCTCGGAATTCAGTCAGATTTGGTGATCGGATGAATGAGACAAGGTGTGAGCTGCCTAGACCTCTCTTCGCCGATCCTTGAAGTTCAGTCTTCAGCTCAAGACACCCGTCAGATCTTGAAATTGTCATCTTCACCATGGATCAAATGCGACCACTACTAGAGGATGATGATGTCTTGTATCATACTCCAGGGACACAGCGAAGGAACAGAATCATCATAGCATTGCTAGCATTATATAGCATGCTCGTTTCAGTAGCCTTGATCGGGGCCCTGTTGCTGAAAATACCGCCTACAAAAGGAGATTCTCTACCACTTCCTCCTTGTAAGTCCAGCAATTATCTCGTAAATCCGAGGACCCAAATAATCTCTAGATGTCAATTTCGTTCGAACTAACACACAGCAGCTATCATCCAAAAAGAGCTGGCCCACGAGCTGCAACCGGTACATGCTCATCCGGGCTCCATCTTTTCAGGTCATCCTTCTCCGGAGCACGATGAAGCTTGGTCAGGACTTCTGCGTCGTGCGTATTTATCTCATATCCAATGCTCTTTAAGCCAGATGACTTGGTAGCTGATCGCACGAGTAGCACTCTTCGTCAACGTCAGCGCTAGCGAGCTGATGAGAGTGAACGTGGATCCCACAAAGCAGCTTCGGCTTTTCGAGGGAGGCTACATCGCTTCTCTAGAAACTTACCATCATCTACACTGCATCGTAAGTTTTCTTGTTGTCCAAGGAATTGCTCCAATAATGGCTAACTTAAGCTAATGATAGCGACGGTTGAAATGGCATCTCTACGAATCCTACTACTTCACGAACATCACCGAAGGCGCCCGCAAACTCGAAATGAACCACATGAGTAAAGTCGCTCTCTTTCTGTGCTCTCTCCTAGTCTTTTCATCTTACTCACCCCTCCCTCTCCCTATGCTCGCTTCCCATTCATTCCGCTAACTCATCGGTAGATCACTGCATTGAATCCCTCCGTCTAGCCACTATGTGCCACGCCGACACATCACTATACACGCTAAAGTGGCGCGGTGAAGGAAAGAGGCCAGAGCCTATTAACCATGGCCAGCGCAAATGCACTATCTGGAATCAGATTGAGGAGTGGGCAATGCCGAGGGCCGTGAGGAATAGTCCGAAGCTTGTTAATCCGGATAAGCTAAAGGTTTCGAGTGCTAGAGCTTAGAAGGTAGATATGCTAAGTTACTTCTCTTATAAAAGCGAAGAGAGTATTTAAATAGCACTACTATACGCTATATTATTGTTTACCTATCTACTAACTTTTATTTCTAATCTTAATCCTGTTGTTCTCTCTTTAATACTCTAAGTATTTCTCTACTTTACTGTTCGCCAAGATATGGAAAGTTTAGGTCTGTGTGACCAACGATATTAGCACGTAGATAACTTACAATAAGGTCGTTGAGCCCTAGGTCCGCCGCCTTCTGAATCCATTCCTCAATAGGCACCGTCGCAAACTTCCCATCATGCAATTTCTCCATCCTGGTAGCTAAGTGGCTAAATGGAACTTTGACTCCGCTACTGTGATGATGGAACGCAATGCCAGCTCTGGCAGGAGCATAGCTCGCAATCTCAACAGCCACCTCGTCAACAGGGCGAAAGTCGAAAAACCCATGCGCATAGGGAATATCGGGTACTGAGCGACTGAGAACTGAGTACTGAATTACATAGTTCAACGCATCGTCATGCGTCGCTGCAGCTCCAATTAGAGAGCAGGGTCGATGGATCGAGACTGGTAAACCAGTCATCTTCGCTACGTTCTCCAGGTAAACTTCACTCGCCCATTTGCTGGCTGTGAAGCCCTCTGAGCCGTTCGTCGGCGGTGTATGGGCGGACATGGACACAGGGGGCGCTGAATGAGAACCAGAGAGCAAGACCACCCGCGGGGAAGATATGAAGTGGAACGGCACATTACGAGGAGCCGCAATTCCAGCCAATGATTGTGTTGACATGTAGTTGGCGGCTCGGACGGATGGGTAGTTGTTCATACAATGACCATGCGCTCCAGCGTGAATGATCTGATCCGTGCTTGACATTATCGTTGCCAGCTCGCTGCTAGACAAACCAAAGCTGGGACTTGCGAGACTACCATGGTAGACGATTACCTTGGAGCTACGTGGAGTTTGATGCTGCGCATCGGCTGGTACAGCAATGCAATAGATCTTCGCAGTGTCCGGAAGGGCAATCAAGGCCGCAAGGATGTGCGATCCAAGAAAACTAGTAGCGCCAGTCAAAAGCACGACTCGGCTTTTCCGCTTTGAAGATGACTCTTCGATGCGAGTCGTAGTAACCGGCTTTCGCGTTACACCAGTCTCCTCTTTCCAGTTGATCAATTCGGGAACCAGTTGACTTCTCCCAAGATTCGCCGCAGCCGCCATATAACCCAAAGTACTTGACTGATACAAGTCGCTGAGTTCTATCGCAATGCCCATCTTCTCCTTGATGATATGCTGTAGGCGCAGTAGGAGCAGTGAGCTCCCACCGACGGCAAAGAAATCAGTTTCTGGCCCAATGACGGCGGCACCAAATGATTCACCGAGGACATCTTTCCAGATGAGTTGCATTTCTCCTTCGCTGACATTCATTGGTGTGTGGTTCTTGCGATCATCTATCTGCTTTGGGAGTGGCATTGCTGCGATAGCCTTTCGGTCTATCTTCCCGTTTGTGGTTGTGGGGAAGCCATCCAAAGGCAAGATAAGAGAAGGTATCATGTATTGAGGTAATTCGAGCTTGGAAAGAAGCTCCTGAAGATAACCCAGGCTCGAATCATCCTTATGGGCAAATACCACGTGGGCAACCAGAAATTGAGGTGAGCCGCGAACAGTAACAACGGAGCCAGCAAGGGTCCCTTTCGCCGTTGCCAGGATAGCATGAGCTATTTCTCCAAGGTCGATTCTAAGTCCTCGTAGCTTGATAACTGTATCGCCTTCCATGCGGCCCATGAGAATGACCGATCCATCGCCGCGCAGGTATCCCTTGTCTCCAGTCTTGTAAACGGCACTGAAGTCGCGGGAAGCATTTTTATATTTAGCAAGTGGATCGCGAAGGAACTTCCCGAGGTCCGTATCGCGCTCGAAGTATCCCAAGGCTACGCCTTTGCCGCCAACGCAAATCTCCCCAGGGAAGCCAACTGGTTGTGGTTCACCATCTGGTCCACATATATATACAGAGGTGTTTGGGATAGGTTTACCGACATTGTGTGTCATATCGGTGGCGAAGGTGTCGGGGTGTAGCGGGATTATGTTCAAGGTCGTCGCGCAGGAGAGTTCCGTAGGACCATAACAGTCTGCCACTGTGAGACCTGGCAGCTCCAATCGCTGAAACTCTGACAAGAGATTGCTTGTCATAACCTCGCCCCCGGAGCAGGCATACTGCCAATAATTACATTGGCGCAGGGTATCGATAGCGTAGATTATAAACGTCGAATACTCTGAGGGAGTACAAATAGTAAATTGGATGGATTCACGCAGCATCAGCTTTGCAATACATGCTGGATCACCCCGGATGCTCGAAGGGGCGATAATCAGAGTACCACCATTAGCGATGGCGTTGAAGGCTTGGGCGAGAGACATGTCGAAGCCAGTGGAGCTTTGCTGGAGAACTCTTAATTGTCCAAGGTCTAGCATGGCTGCTTTTGCGGCTGCATAGTTCATGATCCCGCTCTGGGTGAGTCGAACACCCTTGGGAGTACCGGTCGATCCGCTTGTAAACAGCAAGAAGCCGTAATCTCGAAATGTCTTCGGTGTGCTTTCATCAGTATCGAACGTTACATCAGCGAGATTCAGTTGGTTCTTCCGATATTTTTGGGTGGTACTGAGAGTTTCCGCGTCATCTGAAGTGGTGGCATCGCAGATAATCAGCTTCGGTTGACAGACAGTTGTCATGGTCCTTTGACGTGCGATTGGTACGGAGAGATCTATTGGAACGTATACAGCTCCTACGTGAAGAATCGCTAGCATCGCTGCATATGTATTTATGCTAGGTTGGCACAATAGTACGACGTGATCGCCGGGTGCGACTCCCATTTTCGAGATGGCAGCAGCCATAGTGTTGACCCGAGATGAAAGGTGGCTGTAGGTGAAGAAGTCTGTAGCATCCTTTACTGCTACTGCGTCCGGTACCGAATCGCAAACCTGATAAAACCTTTCTATCAGGGTCGCTGGCCACATGCTCTCTCTCCGTGGACCCTGCCCAAGAGAAAGTGCACCGTCAACCTGCGTCTTATCGTACAGCTGGCAATCTTTGATATTGATAGATGGAGTGGACGCGAGGGTTCGTACCATGTGGAGATAGGTATCAAGAATCCATTGGGTTGTTGTCGTGGAGTACATGTCGCTGTTTGATGTCACCTCTACCAAATGTGTCGAATCTGTCTGCGTCACATTGAAGACCAGATCATATGGTGTTTTGGCATCCTGGTACCTTTCCAAGCTCATGGAACAGTCACCCAGTTTGATGTTAAGTAAATCACCGACGCGGAAGTTGAACGCAATCTGAAAAAGAGGAGCTGCTTGTGATGACCGGGGCAACCCTAACCTTTCCAGCAAAAGCTCGAATGGGACTCGCGCGTGTCTTGTCCCTTGGCGAAACGTTTGCGAAGTATGATGCAGGAGACCCGTGAATGATTTGTCATGGTCCATGCTCAGGCGTATCGGAAGCAAATTGGTGAAATGACCAATAGCTTCCGTGAAACGACCGCGACCTGCATCCGTGACTCCAATGCATATCTCCTCCAAACCGAGTAGTCGTGCAAAAAGGCTCGCCAGTACGGCTAGATAGAACTGCATTGTGGTGGTCCCATTTTCCTTGCTGGCACGCACGATACGAAGTGTGTCTTCAGTATGGAGAGTCTTTTGCGCCGTGTGGGTATCGTACTTTTGCTGAAAATCCTTTCTTGTCAGGTGCGCTAGTGGCAACGGAGGTAGCACGGGCAAGATCGGATCAAGCTCGTGCATCCAATATCTGACTGATTGTTCGAACGCACCACTGGCGATTTGGGCATGTTGATGACTGGCAAACTCGAACGACGAATGTACTTCCTTTGTCAAAGGGAGCATCTCGTAAGATCGGGTAAGATCCCGAAGGAAGACGTGCCAACTAACGCCATCCATGATAATATGATGACAGCCCACTAGCAAAGTATGAGAAACGGAAGAGTGCGTGACCAACACTGCTTGGAAGGTGTCTCCCTTTGAAAGCACATATTCATGCTCAGCAAACCGTTGAAATACCTGGTGCACCTCTTTATCTTCGGCGATCTCGAGGTTCCCGAGATGGTTGCTTTCGGTGTCGCAGACTATGGCTTGCAGGGGTTGCATATGTTGGGGTTCTACCAAAAAGCGACTTTGATAAGCTTCATGTCGCATCAACGTTCTCGACAATGCCATACTCAACCTTTCCACGTTTAGATGGCCTGTGATGCTATATTGTGCCGTGACGTTGAACATGGTTGAATCGTTCAAGAGACTTTGCATGAAGTACATGCTCGCTTGCGCAAAAGACATCTTTTCAGAACGCATCTGAACTTGATCTTCTTCCCTCCCTTCGTTTCTACAGGTCGTTGTACAAACGGAAGAGGCCATGAGATTTTCCTTAGAGGTACTAGACTCGTTATCTGGTGACCTGGACGTAACAGCAGGAGCTGCGGACCTCTCTTCCTCAGATATATCAGATCCACTGTCTGGCAATATGAGCTCCTGTTGAGACTCATGCATGTCCGAAATTGGGGAGTATTGCGCGATGGTATCGGTGCACGCAGTTGAAGAGTCGAAAATAGGAGCATAAGCGGTATCTGCGTCACTTGCATTCCTCGGATGCGACGCAGCGTCGGGCGAAGAGAGATCATTCGGCGCGTACCTCTTCCGTAGTAGAATACTGTCATCCCACACGCGTGGCGTAATAGAAGAAATCGACTCATGACCAAGGATGCCGAGTAGCGGAACATCAATCCCAATGACTTCCAGTAGCCAGGTCCGTATCTCAACAGCAAGCAGAGAGTCCAAGCCCAGGTCCACGAGAGGCACCTCGCTGTCGATGCGATCCGCAGGAATCTTGATCATGTTTTCAATCTTTTTGCGAAAGATCTTTTTGAATGCCTCTTCGGCTTCGGACTGGGACGATGCACGCAGGAAAAGCTCCCTTGAATCCGATTTTGGAACTGTGCGTTGATTTGGTGCATGTGCCGAGAATGGTGTAACCATATGGGAGAACCGTGGGTGGCTGTACCACGGAGGCTTCGAGATTGAGTCTGGCATGTCCATATAGGGCTGAATGCCAACGGTGACATCTCCACTAGATGTCTCGGGACTGGCCAAGACTGCTTGGACGAATGCGTGATGGAACTCTGTCTCCGCGAGAGGTGTGTAGAAGTTGGACTCCAGGTGCTCTTCCACGTTACCCTTGGTCCGTTGAGTTCGCGCAACGAAACCAACGTCAACAACCATGCCCAAATGCAGCACAGAGGCCGCGAGGCCAAGTTTTCGCCGTTTCTGAACCAGACTTGTCATGAACATGTTCGCCGCGTTATAGATAGACTGCCCAGGATTGCCATAGACAGTCCCCAGTGAAGAGAATGCAACGAAGAAGTCCAAGTCTTTCTCAGAAAATTCTTCGTGCAGGTGTAGAGTTCCTTCTGTCTTTGGCCTGAGCTGTCTTTCCATCATTTCTGCAGATGTATTGACAAAAAGCGAGTCTTCTAGCACAAGCGCAGCGTTCGCTACGCCGGCTATCGGAGGCATTGTCCGCCGAATTTTTGCGACGACTTCACGAACCTGTTTCCTATCTGTGATATCCATGTTGAAGACGCGGATATCAACCCCGAGCGAAGTTAGCGTCGCCACCCAGCCCTTACTTTTAGAAGCAGTGCGGCTGGCAATTGCTATGTGCCGGACGCCGTGATGGACCAAGAATCGACATAGAGAGTGACCTAGATCACCGGTCATGCCTACCAAGAAATAGGTCTGCCCGTTCGAAAACACCCGATCAACATCAGTTGGAGACACAGTAATGCTCAATGGAGCATTGGTTCTCCATTCCACCACCTTGGTATGTCCTGGACAGGATTTGGCGTCTAAAAAGTTCTCTGTCACACCAACAACTTTCGGTGCGGGAGTGTGCTTGATTCTCTCGGCCAGCTTGAATGTCGCAGCAATCATTGCATGCTTGAGAATCAAGGCACTGGGGTTGACCCGGCGCACCATACACGACCCACCGAAGCAATTCAATGCTTTGTCCACTGCGACATCAGAAAACAGCCACAGTAGACCTTTACCCGGAGTCAATGAATGACAAGGGGCACTGCTGCATACGAAGCGGCTGATGTTTGGTCCAGTCAAGCGTGAGTTTTTAGCGGTTGAAGTTGTGAATTGTACCTCATGTCTCCCTGTGTCTGCTGCCACGGATAAGGCTTCAGCAACACCTGTTGGTGCGTCGTGAACTACAACCCCGTCCTCTATCGGGCTGTTGTGTAATATATGAGACGCGATCAATGCGGAGCCGAAGGCGACTAATCCTTCAGCATCACAGTGATAAGACGAAGGAATTTCCAGAATCATGTTCGGGTCGACATGTACTACAGAAGCCTGAGCGTCGACCAAAGCAGCTGATAATACGTCCTTGCCCTCTAGATACCCGAAGCAGAGGAAGGAGGCTGATTCGACCCCCGAATGTAAGGACAACGATCGCTCCACATGTATTTTGATTGAGCCCGGTAAGGATAAATGCGGCGGAGCAGGGCGGGTCAAGTAGATTGGGTTACCATTGGAAAATTCAATTACGTCATCGGGTGTCGTTTGTTGGGTAATGTGACGACGTGTTGCGTTCAGAAGCGTATTCGCGGCGCTGTCTGGAACTAGGCGCGGAATCAAAACCTCACCGTTCCTCACGCGCAGCTCGGGCTCGTGGTGCCAGACTGTGGGCAACCCGTTGTGTCTGTGTGAAGATTGTTCCACCAATTGCATAAGACACTGCACGGCTAGTCTCATGTCCCAGCGAGACGATGCATCGAAGTCCAAGAATTGCAGTCGTAGATTCGGGACCTCAAATGCGAGAGAACGGCCGATTCCAATCATCATATTTGCATATGGATCATCGTCGTGACCGCCTGACGTAACCCATACAATGTTCGAGGCGGTATCGAGAAGCAGTTGAAGACCCTTCAGCGAGGCTTCATTGGGGACGGATGACGAGCATATCGGTTTGTCGAGCTCTACCAAGCATAGTACCTGGGTATCGCGAGAAATGCTACTTGGATCCAGTGAGTCGAACCCGGCAGCCGTGTCTACGCGCAGCGTCTGGCCTTGAAGCAACTTTTTCGCCTGGAGCACTGCATCCTGTACAAGCGGTATTCGCCCACCGATGACAAGGATTGGTGATCTCAACCCTTTGTCATTGGATAATGATAATTCAGAAATACGCGATGGCTGTTCGTTCATAGCGCGTGTGACAAAAACGGAACAATTGTGCTTGGAGGTAACGGGACAGTCATAATTGACTGAATCAATACCTGAAAAGCCGTTCGCAGACAGCAACTTGTCCCAGGCCTGTACCGAGATTCCAGGGAGCGGAAATCTCCCGTCATCGATCCCCATCCACCAACCTTCGAGGCCAGCCATGAGACCAGTCTCACGAAGCATATTGCCGGTGACCTCGACTCCGATCAAGAACCCGCCTGGGCGCAGTAGCGACCTCGCGTGGCGCACTGTCCGGATGATATCGCGTGTAGCATGCAGTACATTTGCGGCTATTACAACATCATATGATGAGTCGGCGAGGCCTTGACTAGATGGTGGTGCTTCGATGTTGAGGCGCTTAAACTCCATGCACTCTGAGTAGTCGCTGAATCTCTCTGCTGCCTTTTCAAAAAATCCAGATGACACATCTGTGTATGTGCATGAGGCAAACGCACCGTTGATTGCCTCTAGCACAGTGTACGTTGTACCACCAGTGCCAGCACCAATCTCTAGAATCCTGGCTCTTGGATATTTGAACGTCAGTTTCTTCATGAAGAATGCGACATGTTGGTTGCATTCCCTGAATCCTCGTCCGTCCGAATACAGTCGGGTGAGCAGATCGTCTTTCAACATGTGTTCCAGCATCTCTGATTCCCCATGTACCACGGATGGAAGATTTTGGCCTACAGCTGTAAGGAGCTTAAGGTCAACACTGGCTTGGAAGCGTGTCCCGAGCTCTTCAATATCTTCGTTGGTATCCTTGATCCATTCCGGGTTTAACGCAATTTGCTGCCCTTCGTGCCATGGATAGAGAATCATTTCAATGCCTTTGAGCATCGTCTGGTGACGAGGTTGCAGCCCCGCTCTGACCTCCTCGGGAAACTCCCGGCAAATCTTACGCAAAAAGAAGAAGCTTGTACGCTCAACCGCTTCGATGTACTCCTGCTCATAATCCGTGATCTCAGCCACAGGTAGGCTTGGGAAACCATGCGCCACATCCACATCCCAGATCGTCTTCGCAAAGATCAGACGATCTTCTGAAGGTTGGGGTTCGGTGAGCGCTCTCACCACAAGACCATCTATTCGCACCTTTGGTGTCTTCGTGTACGGATCGAAGATGTGGATATTCAATCGATGACCAGTCCTGGATGACTCGAGAAGGTGAGCTTGGATATCTATTCTATCGCGGTCGGGGGGCCTATCCAACCCTCTTGTAGCATCCAGGACGAGTTTTCCAATATCCGTCGGAAGTGCAGCATTGGTGGTGCCTTTGGCCAACGATGCAAACGTCGCCATGCCTATCTGCAGCCCGACATCAAGAATGGCCGGATGTATCAAGTAGGTATCTCCAAGTTCTCCTTCTTTCCATGCAGCAGAAGCTTCAGCAACCCCCCATATTCGATTCATGGATCTCAAGGCACGAAAGATACCGTCGTAAGTGATACCAATCTCATCCAAAGCGGTGAACCATCTGCTTATGTCAACAGGCGGAAGCGTATCGTTGTATGTGCAATCTGGTGGAGAGAGAATGTCCAAAGGTCCAGTGGCACGAGCCAGAAGCTTCCCCTCGCAACTCTTGCTCAGGTCACCGCCAGCAGGGCCGCTATAACATGTGAAGTTTGCCTCTAAACCAGGTGGATCCATGGATTCGCTGGCACGATCGCGGATTTTAAGCTTGAACAGAGTTTCGACTTTATCTGAGCCTTCTGGAAGTACCAGTGGTCTTCGGATCTTCACGTCGTGTAGCTCTATGGTCGCTAAAGAGGGGGCGAAAAGCTGATATGCTGCTTGTGCGGCCATGCTGACGTAGCCAGCAGCAGGAAACACAACTTGTCCCTGCACCATGTGTCCTTTGATCCAAGGTAGGTCGTCTTGGCCAAAGATGTTTCGCCAGGTAACGTCATATTTGAGGTTTTCATCTAACCGGCCTAGTAGCTCATGGGGTGGATGTTTTTTTGAAGTTTGACGCTTTGCAACACGCGACACCTGCCAGTATATGCTTTCATGATTCCATGCATAGGCCGGTAAACCTTTGAGTGGCGTTGGTTGACTATATCGGCCCTTCATTCTGCGCCAGTTGTCGAGATTGACGTTGGCATCACCAGAGCAACACCATATAAAACCGAGCGCAGCTGACATGGACTCTACATCGTTCTTCCCGCGCTCCAGGCATCCAATGTAGTGCACTGACATTTTTTGCAGCATGGCCATAGTATCTCTAACGGCCAATCGCATCGCGGAATGCGGACCAACCTCCAGAGCGATGGCAAAGTCGGGGCACCGTTCTAAGGTCGTCTGCAGTGCCTGTTGGAACAGTACAGGCTTAACCATGTTTTCAACCCAGTACTGACTTTTGAATTGCTCGGTTCCTTCAGAGGTCAGATCTACGCCATCTCGGACGCTCGAATACCAGATGCAGTGGCCTGATGCGGGTTGAGGCTGGATGTCCAAATCCTTCAAAAAGCGCACATACTTCTTAGCACAAGGCGCCATGTGACGTGAATGATAGGCTACATCGATGCGCAGAACCTTTGCAAAGATGTTCTTTCCATCCAGAAATTCTTTTGCCTCATAGATCGCATCTCGGTCGCCGGACAGAGTGGTGCTCGAAGGCGAATTGCTCGCAGCAACCTCAAAGCAATCCACAAATTGAGTCATGGAGCATAGTCCCCATGCTTCGTCCAGACCCATACCAACTGCCAACATAGCTCCTTTCTGGCCCATTGGACTCGCTGCAAGATGAGCGACTGCTCCGCGATAGTACGCAATGGACATGGCATCCCTTGTGCTTAGTATGCCAGCTGCGTATGCAGCAGAGATTTCCCCGGACGAATGACCAACGACTGCACCCAACTTGACACCGATCGCTTGGAGGAGATCAACGAGCGCAATCTGGATAGCGGTGCACATTGGTTGCGCCATCTCGGCCGGGAGTGTTTCCGGGAGCAAATCGCCATTCGACAGCGCATCCATCAAAGACCATGACGGCGCATGGGGAAGACTCATCAACTCATTCGAGCATGTCTCCAGAGAAGTTTTAAATGCAAGGCATGTCCGGATCAGCTCACGGCCCATATTGGTCCATTGAGCTCCCTGAGAAGTAGTAAGTGACTGATCTTTAACGGGCTCGTGTTCATGACAACATACCTGCCCAGTGAAGATACCGAGTATTCTAGGAGGTGATGCAGGATCCACATGTGATATACGCATTCCGCATTGTGTAGCTTCGTCCGCTTCTGCTGCACGTACTTTCTCGTCGAGCCTGTCCAGAAGTGTCGAACGATCCAATGCCGTAACATACGTCCGCGTAGATAGGATGCTTCTTCTCGCGAAAAGCGTCCTTTCCATGGCATCTAGGTCTACAGAGGGGTTGCGATGCAGGTACTCAGATATTCGCTTGAGGTATTCGAGTAAGGACCACTCGCATTCTGCAGAAAAAACAAAAGGTCCAAGTGAACTCTTGAGGTGTGTTGCCTTTTCTAAATCATCTTCAGTGGCGTTTTCCGGGTTATCTTTGCGATCAAAACTTTCCAGGATGACATGAGCGTTCGTGCCCCCGAACCCGAAGCTGTTGACGCTTGCGCGAAGTGGCCCACTATCAACCTCTGGCCATGGCAACAGTGAAGTGGGAACGCAGAGGTTATCATAGTGAGGCTTAATCTTCGGATTTAGGCCGTTGAAATGTAGGTTGGGGGGTATGGCTTTATTGCGGATAGCAAGTAAGGCTTTGAGGATACCAGCAAGCCCAGCGCAGCCCTCGAGATGACCAACGACAGTCTTGATAGAGCCGCAGTACAGTGGTACCTCTCCATATGGCTCAGATTGCACAGGGAAGAAGGCTTGCTGAATGGCAGCGGCTTCGACTGGATCGCCTGCAGGAGTACCTGTACCGTGGCATTCAAAATATTGACACCGGTCCTTCACAGGGTCTAGCCCCGCTTTGATATATGTTCGACGAATGAGGTCGGCTTGGGCTTTCACACTGGGCATAGTGATGCCGCTCGTGCGCCCGTCGGAATTGACGGCTGATGCGCGTATGACGCATTCGATGTCATCACCATCTTTGATTGCTTTGCTGAGCGGTTTGACAAGTATTGCAGCACATCCTTCTCCCCGCGAGTATCCATTGGCATCCTTATCCCACATACGCGACCGCGAATCTGGAGAAAGCATTTGTAATTTGGACTCAGCAAGGAAGATCGCCGAATCCAGGAACAGCGCACTTCCAGCAACAATTGCTTGCTCGGCGTCCCCGGTCTGGATACTCTGCACCGCGTGGTGTAACGCGACTAGCGAGCTGGAGCATGCTGTATCGATGGTCTCTGAGGGCCCTTTGAAATCGAAGAAGTAGGAAATACGATTTGCCAGCATGCTCCGAGCTAAGCCTGTCGCTGCGTATGTTTGTAACGTCTCGGGATCACGCATTTGGATATCATTATGGTCGGCAGTCATGACCCCGACATGCACAGAGGTAGAAGAACCTTTGGCCTGTGTCAGTGGCCATCCGGCCGATTCGATAGCTTCAAACACAGTTTCCAGTAGGATACGATGCTGAGGGTCCATAGCATCGGCCTCCTTCTTGTTGATCCTAAAGAAGGTGGCATCGAACCGGCGAAGGTCCTCTTGAAGTAAATATGATCGGTTGGTGCGGTCATCGTCGTTGTTGAAAATACCACACTGGCTTCGGAACTCTGAACTGAAGTCGTCGAGAATATCTTTCGGGTCCTTGAGCAAGTTCCAAAGGCATGATACGGAAGACGCTCCTCCTGGGAAGCGACAAGCGGAACCGATGATGGCGATTGCCTCTGGCATGGCGATTGAGGTCTGTGTATGTTTTCCCGAGCGAATACTCTGGAGATACAAAATGGTCAAAAAGTAAGAATCGAGAAAACACCGTCTTTGTCTTCCAGCTCAAGAAAGTGGGCTGCAAGTTGTATCACCGCGTTCTGGCACGAACACCAGATTCCGTCATTGTCAACGCTGCCGGGAAGATACGTCTCGTGTAACCGCCTCTTGGACCCCAACATTCCCTGGTGACCTGGTGTATCCATCACCAAATCAGGCGAAGAAATCGCAGGGGTCATGGATCCCTGTGCGGATCCCTCTGCGGAGAGCTCTCAGCTTTGGCATCTCGTACACTTATCACAAAGACAAGGCACACTGCATATGCAATATCTCTGGAACTGTGGCATTACGGTACATGCGTCGATGATTGGCGTCCGGACCACTTTGCGAACCCGCTCGGAGTCCGTTGCTTGTCTTAGCCTAATTTGCCTAGTTCGGCCAATGGTTGATGCTGCGCAGCGCGGGAATGTGGCACAGAAGAACAACGAGCTATGGAAAGCTGCAAATGGCCTTCATGGGCCTGAAGCAAAGGGTTCTGGGATAATTTCGATGCCTGATGCTCACCGCAGTTTCTATATCGGCGCGGGGTCCGAAGGAGTGAAGCTCACATGCGTGATTATTACCTCCGCTTCTTCAGCACCCCATCGGGATTAGCCCCAAATATGTGCATCCGACCATTTGGAGCAATTGCCGTGCCACATGAGAGGATCTGGCTTATCGTCTTGATGAAATTTTCTCGCAACTGGGAGATGATCATCACAAACGTCTACAGAGGGAAGAATATACCAGTGATCTTATCTAGACCTCCCTTCCGCTAGCACAAATCGCAAGTCCTCTAGTCTTGCTTTCGCTTCCTTCATACATTAGTCTTTCGCAACTCTTCTATGGCGAATGAATCATCCCTCCCCGATGCGGAAGGCCATGCCGATGCACCAAGGCAAGGAAGCCCCGACCTCCAGCTTACGGAGCCGAAAGTCACGGATGTCGTGGATTTCGATGGGCCGCAGGATCCCCAGAATCCTCAGAATTGGTCTTCTATCAGGAAAGTCACGTCTATAGCTATCATCTCATGCCTCACCTTTGTACTGTAGGTACACTGTAATCTGAGTCAGCTGATCGTATTCTGACGATGATCTTAGCCCGTTAATATCCACCATAATAGCGCCCGGCATGGAAAGCGTCCTGAAAGATTTCCATTCAACAGACGTGACTCTTGGATCTTTCGTGACAACAGCGTACGTACTCGGCGGTGTTACGGGCCCCACGGTCATTGCGCCTTGTTCAGAACTCTACGGCCGGAGTATAACATATCAAGTTTGCGCCTTGCTGTTCTTCATATTCAATATCGCCTGCGCAGTTGCCAACAACCTTGGTGCTCTGGTTACTTTTCGACTTTTCGCAGCCATGGCGGGCTCTTGTTCCATAACAATTGGTGCAGGCTCTATCGCCGACATGGTTGCTCCGGAGAAGCGAGCAGCAGCGATGGCAGGCTGGGCTATGGGCCCGATCCTAGCACCTTCGATTGGCCCAATTATTGGTGCGTACCTGACGCCAGCAAAAGGTTGGCGCTGGGTCTTTTGGGTATCGACTATACTCTGCGGCGTCTGCGTCCTTCTCTCGCTCGCCCTGAAAGAATCCTACCCGTACATCATTTTGCAGCGTAAAACGGCAAGACTGAGGAAGGAGACGGGCAATCAGCATCTCCGTTCGAAACTTGACATGGGAAAAACACCAGGTGAACTATTCGCCTTTTCCCTATTCCGACCACTGAAGATGCTGTTTGGATCCCCAGTCCTTTTTTTTATCTCGCTCTACGTCGCATTAATCTATGCATATATCTATCTCTGCTTCACGACCTTTCCTCGGGTGTTCATGGAGACCTACGGCTTCTCCCTTCGTCAAACTGGGTTGGTTTATCTTGGCATCGGGGTCGGATCGTTAATGGGCCTATTTCTTTGCGGAGCCACGATGGATCGCATAACAAAGTCGCTAAAAGAAAAGAATGGCGGAGACTTTAGGCCCGAGTATCGACTTCCACCCATGGCTGCGGGTGTTCTGGTCGTGCCTGCAGGGTTGTTTTGGTACGGTTGGACAGCAGAGCATCACAACCACTGGATTCTGCCCATCATCGGCACGTCTTTTTTGGGCGCTGGGATGAACATTACTTTCGTAAGCTGAGAAATACTTGCTCATCGTCACACATGCTAAGACCAAAAAGATGGTATCTCAAACATACCTCGTCGATGCATACACCGTATATGCTGCGTCTGCCTCCGCCGCAACAACGATGTTGCGCTCATTGATAGGTGCATTGCTCCCATTAGCTGGAAACAGTCTGTATGACTCCTTGGGCGTAGGCTGGGGAACATCACTGCTGGGTTTCATCGTCATGGCCTTTATTCCTGGGCCATACATGCTGTATATCCATGGGGAGAAGTTCAGAGAGTATAGGCTTTTCGGAGTAAAGTTCTGACATAGACGATTGTAGTTTACTTGCTAAACTTGGGGAGTATTCAATCTTAAGGAACTTTAATGCAGGAATTAGGAACCTCGGCTTTTAAAATTGAACGTGCCATGAACTCAAGCCGACATTGATTTTGTGGTATTTCGGACGTCGCCCCATGAGCAGGCTTTGAAGTTTAGTAAAGATAACTTTTGGTCTTCTAAAAAATGCCCTGCAACTCCTACCAAATAGCGGTCTAATGATCAATTAGAAATAGATATTCCATTATTATATCTATGTAAAGTACATATAATAGAAGTATATTTTGATAATAAACAATGATTCAAAGGCAGAGACGGCGGCTCTGAAGCCTCTAAAAAGACTATTCGGTCTCTACTTTGTGGCTACACTGTGCAGGTCACTCTGACTGGTCCCTATGTGGACATTCTACTCACGAGGTAATCCGCATCGGTCCAGCAGCTGCGCAGCCCTAACGCCACACGGGGCCAACAACAGTTCCGCTCCAGAATCAATCTTTAAAGAGTCTCTGAGCCGATTGCCCACTAGATAAAGCTTGCCTCATGTGCTCAGGCAGGCAACGCTCAGGTGATTTCATTCTTTGATGTTCTATCTCCGCATGGGGTAAGGGCCTAGTCAGGCCTCTCCGTGGACTTGGGACACTAGTCCGGTCGCTCCGGCCAACTCGGCGCCTCCCGCACATGATGCCGAGCCCATCTGGGGTCCCTGGTCCGCCAACGTCGTGTCTGCCTCGGGCAAATGTCTACGCCTCAAATGTGCCCGTTGCCTTCTTTCTCACGGAGGTTTCAACGGCGCCAGCTACCCAGCTGATGTATGCAGTCGTGATTTACCCGGAATTTGCAGTCCGTTGTCTGCGACCTCTAGGTTACATTGCTGCCTGAAATTCGAATGCTTGCATGCACCATAACGGTCGGGCATATATTACATGCATCCGTAGGTCCCCGCCCTCGGTATGGCGATGACCCCTACGATGTTTTTGCAGCAAACATAGCCGCCGTTTGCAACCAATCTCTACAATCTTATCGTTCGACGCAAGCACCATTGGTCAAGACTTTCGGGCCTACAATTGAGCATGGTGCCCAGGAATCGGGCCCCCTGAGTGAAGAAAGGCTTCAGGCGGGCCTTATCGTGAATAGCACACTACTACGGTGTTCGCTAGTGGATAAATGAACTTCTATGGGGTTGCTGAAGCAACCTGCCCACGACGGAAATCAGAACACGAGTAAGATCAGGTCCCCTTACTGCATAGACGGTGAAAATTTGCAACGGAAGGTTGAACTCGATGTCATTTTCTTCTTGGTTGGGTCTCGGCACAAGATAAGATGACGTAGATGCTAGGCAATGAAGAAAGCGAACCTAGAGCAAGAGACCTCCGTATCCTTTTAGATGGGGCAATTGACTAAGTCATTTCTCTATTTTTAGCAACCGAAGATATGTCTGTTCTGGCTTATGCGTATTCATGTCGTAAGCTTTGAACGAAGATAGGTTGGTTGGAGTCGTTTGCAGCTCGAATGTCCATACTATCATTGTTGTGATGATTTTCAGCTCGAGTATCGCCAGCTTGATACCTAATGTAGAGTTAGAATATAAGCTGTTTATTGGCGTACACAATGGAAAGCGCATACCAAAGCAGCCTCTTAACCCAGCCCCGTAAGCCATTGTAGGCCCAGCATATGGATTGAACCTCGTCTTCCCTTCTTGGTCAACTTTCAGCCACCGTTCCGGATGAAAGTAGCCAATGTCATTGTGATCCCAGACCCCATATCGCTCCTTCGTCTGCTGGCTCGTGGGACTGCGTTTCTGTTCATCGACTGGAAGAGCTGGAGATTGATAGCCTGGTCCATTAGACATCATAAATACATCAGTACCCTTGGGTACTCTATGTCCCAGAATCACCGTGTCTCGCATAGTACGCCGAATGGTCGAGGGAATAGCATTTCCAAGGCGATGACTTTCCTCGATGAAGGCGTCTAGGTATGGAATGTTAGCTCTGACTATCTCGTCGGCTGTCGGAAGGCGCTTTTCTGTATGGGCGGTCTGAAATGCTGATCGAAGCGCAGAACGAAGCCTGCCCTGTATGTTTTGGTACTGCGATAGATATTTGACAGCCCAGCAGATCGTAGACGCTGTAGTTTCGTGACCAGCAATGTAGAAACCCATCAATTCGTCACGAATTGCTGGGTACTCTCGAACGACCGCTCGATTTTGCTTTTTAGCCAGATATGCCTCTCGTCTAACCATAAGATCTGCAGCACAACTGACATTGCTCTTGTTGTCATAGCTGTCGCTGTTATAGAATTTCGTCCAGGCTGTCTCCAGAACGCGGCTTATGAGGGCATGAGTCATTCTTTTCGCTCGTGCTAAGGATGGATAGAAACGTAGAGCAAACATCATATGCAGTCTCGGTACCGGGGAGCTCATTCCAATCGCAATGCTGTCGACTAAGGTTCGGACTGTCGAGTACGTTGGGGACTCTTCCGCTTTTGGAAAAAGTACAGGCAAGTCAGGATCAGCTTGCGATTTGGTCTGATCCAGAGTGCGCAGCAGATCGATCTGCTTTCCGCTGAGATCTGTGCGAGTCCCCAGACTCGCTAGTAGTATCATCTCCACTACACACCGGATGATGTCTCGATCCGCGTGAAAAGGCCGCTGCCGAGCCAACCGAATTTTATTATCCCAGAGAGATAATAAGTCTTTTGTCGTGCTGTGGAGTATCGGTGCCACCACTTCATGAAGGAACGCAGGTGACATTGTATCTCGAATAAGGCTCCGGTTGGAATGGAATTGCTCATCACTGGTCATCTAGCGTGATCGTTTTTCAGCACAGGTACAAATCGTCGTACACAGATTAGATCGAAACAGGACGGAAGCGGCCTTACCCAAACGTGGTTACCTGGTATGAGAGGACCAAAAACTTCGCCCAGGAAAGCAGATCGATCGAACTCGCCTTGCCTATGGGTTTGTATATCCCGAGACTCGCGAAAGTCGGTAAGGACTACCCAAGGCCTCCCTCCAGGTCCATTCATAAAGAGTTGGAATATGGGACTGTTCAACTCGAACGAGCGAGCTCTCAAGAAGCTCCATACTTCGTTGGTTTGTTTGCGATGTTTGAAAGCCTGAGAAGTAGGTAAGTCTAAATTTGACTGCAAATATTTCGATGGTGACGATGAAACGTACGTCGGGAATATCGCCCAAAAGCCGTTTGCCAGAGTTCGCATCATAGGGAATTCCTGAGATAGGCTTGGGAAGTAAATGATGATAGAACCATGGTATAGCTACAAGCAAAGCGCATGCAACTGCTCCCAGAATCAACGAAAGGGAATATACACTTCTGTCCATGACTTGCATTTCGTGGTCCATTGGCCGATCTGGGGGAACGCTCCGCTGCAACAAACACAATTGAAAGCTGCCAAGAGTTGATAGAGTGCTCCCTCTTCGCCTGCATGAGGCGTGCGTCACCGGTGAGGACGAGACAGGCGTATCTCTTTGGTACAACCCGAGCCTTCATCTCAGCCCTCCTCTCAGGCGGCAGTGCCTCGTCCTTGGTCATAGCGCGAGAGATACTGCCCGAACCCCGAGACATGCAGTCCATCGTTTGGTATCGTTCCCTCGCATATGCTCTCACTATCAGGGACCGCGGGCCAGTCGAAAGTAACACGAATCGGTCTAGCTCGGGTGCGTCTGTATTCACGAGCAACATCTCACGAGGTACTTTGGTGAACGTCTCGTTTTTGTAAAAACATCAACTCCTCATGTCACGATGTTGGGTGTCACAACTCTCATCCTGCTGGGATCGCTACTCTCCATCGTCTTCCGTGCCTTCAAATCAATCGCCCAATATGTGCGGTACGAACGAATGCGCAAAGCCCTCAATTGCCCACCATTGCGGGCATACCCAGGATGGGATATGATGTATGGGCTGGACTTCGTCTACGCAAATCTCAAAGCTCTGAAATTTCACCGCTTCCTCGAATTTCAGAAGCACAACTACATAACCAAAGTCTGGACTGCCAAATTTTTCGGCAACCGCATGATTTACAGCTCCGAGGGGGAGAATATGAAGGCGCTGTCCACGACGCACAGGGAATGCTTCGCCATTGAGCCAATTCGGGTCGCTAATGGTGCGATTACTCCGTTCACTGGGAGGGGTGTCAGTACGAGTGATGGAGAGAAGTGGCAGCAATCTAGGAACTTGGTGAAGCCGTATTTTGAGCGCGCGGCTTTCACCAATCTTGACAGGCTTGGTCTGCATACCAATAGGTTAATTTCCAAGATCCCAATCAATGGCTCGACAGTTGAAATGCAGTCTCTATGCCAAAGATGGGTAAGTGAAGACATCAGAATGGAGTCTACAGATCTCTGACCTCGGAGCTTAGTTTCTGGACACGTCCACCGAGTTCCTGTTCGGGGAGACAGTAAACTCGTTGGACCACGCCGAGAGAGACTGGCCTCACCGAGATATGGTCAAAGTCATGGAAGGCCTGCGTCTCCGCCTACAGCTCAGCTCTTTCATATTTCTCCATCGAGATCAGGAATGGCTAGCAGCTTGCAAACGAATACATGGCTTTCTCGATAATTATATCGACAAAGCATACGATCAGCTGCAGGAAGAGAAATTCGGAAAACGGGCCTGTTACGCAGATGGCCGGCCCCGAAACGACTTCCTCTGGACCATTGCTGGCCAGGTCCCTGATCGGTTGGAGTTGCGTACGCAATTGACCGGTGTTTGGATTCCGTCGAACGAAACGACATCGATTTTTTTAAGCAACACGCTGATTGCATTAGCGAGGCATCCGAACGTCGTGAGCAGAATGCGACAAGAAATCTTGGACTATGGAGATCAGCCCCTTACCTTCACGGGTTTGCGGAGCTTGACATTCCTTCGTTGGGTCCTTAACGAAAGTAAGATCCCCACTCCATTAGGTTTTAGCTCTTCAAAGATCGCATCTAATGCCTGCCAGGCCATCGTTTATATCCTGTCAGCCTTCAGACCGTTCGCGCTTGTGTCAAAGACACGACCCTGCCGACAGGTGGCGGCCCCGACGGCGACGCACCTGTCTTTTGCGCGAAGGGTGACATCGTACATTGCAATCGATACATAATGCATCGCGATCCAGATGTGTGGGGCGAGTATGCCGAAGAATTCCGTCCTGAGAGATGGGAGACAGCTCGACCATTGTGGAACTTCGTACCTTTTGGGGGAGGGCCGAGAATCTGTCCAGCTCAAATCATGGTCGACACAGAGTGCAGCTATGTTCTCTTCAGGCTGTTCAAGAAATTCAAGGCAATCGAAGATAGAGATGGTGAGCCGTACACTGCGGTGATGCGAGTTGGGCCATCGAATAAACATGGGTGTAAGGTAGCCTTCAGCGTAGCATAATCATTGAGTGAGTTCCATTATGCGACCTAGAAATGACAGTCCGTTTGTTCTCTTGAAGATTCTTTCGACGACAAAGCTCATTTCGTAGCTCGACGCCATTCATGATTCAACACCCTTCGCTAAAGCCTTTTCCCAGACACCAAGTGTGAACTCCCAGGTCTTCTCGTGCCAACCACTCTCGCGGTATTCAACGAGGACTTTGTTGTCAGGTACAATATCATTGAGGTGGCTGACGCGCCACGACCCGGGGGCGAAATTGTCGCTGGTGAGTTCGTATGCATGCCTCTCGCCAGATTCCTTCGCTGCCATGCCAAAGTACTTTATAATCCATCCTGACACAATCTGCATGAGTGAAACAAAGGCCCACCACGCTAAGCCGTCCTTCTTCGAAGGCCAGGAAGTGCGCATGGTATCCGTGCTTACGAAACCAGGGGTATCGTGAATAAAGGTAATGTGCTTCTGGCTGTCGTTGGCGGCGAGGTAATCAAATGCCAGGCTCGTACACACGGTAGTGTGGTTGACTACTGCAGTAATTCCCCAGTGCTTCTCGAGTCCAAGATCCTCTTCAATCATCTTCTTTTCCTTGGTACCATTAAGGATGGAGACCACCCGCGGTTTAGAAGACTTGTTCAGGAGAAGCAGCAGATTCGAGATAAGACGGAGACGAGAGTAGTATGAGACTGCAAAGCAAGACTCGAGGCCCTCTTCCGTGTCTGTTCCAACTGTGAGCCGTGCGCTAGAGTAAAGGAATGTGAGTCTACACACAGACTGCGCCCTGGAAAGGCATTCCACCGGGACTGACGCAGATCATGTCCACCTTCTCAGCAGCTTCGCGAATGAGCGCGCATGCCTTATCAACTCCAGAGATCAGGGAAATTTGTGCCTCAACAAAGACGATTTTGTTCGTAGGGCCAATTGCCTTTAGCTCGCGGAGCTTGTCTTGGTAACGATAGGGATCGCGTCCTAGAATGTAGAAGGTTGATGAGCGCACCAGGCCAACCATCTCCCTTAAGGTTGCAGCACCGATTCCCGCAGTAGCTCCAGCAAACACGCAGACAAGACCGCTATAGTCCTGCGCGGCGTAATCTGCGTTGCTTTTGCGGATTTCGGAGAGCCCAACCATGATTGCAGTCGGCCAGATGTGCAGGAGAGGTAGAGTGGAATCGCAGGATCGCAACGTTGGTGCTGTGTACCTGAGTGACGGCGATTTGCGTTGTATAAACATGCGGGTGCGGCGCTGGCTTAGCGCCGCTAGAGCCGAAATGAGGGAGGTGCACGGTGGCACGTAACATGCTGTTGCCTGCGCAGAGTGGGACCTACCCCCGCGGTGGAGCCCTGAGCCGATCAAGCCGGACGACTGTGGTTACAGTCGACGTCATGCAGCAATCAGAACGCGACGGGGCGGTGTGAGGGAGCAAATGAATCTTCACCGGTTAAACGACCGTGCGAAGCATTTGTTGGGACCAGTCCCAGGCGGGGGCTGCGGTGTAATGCCCGAGTGCTATTTTCGACGACGTACATTGCAACACAAAGAGGGCAAAACGATTACACGAACCTGACTGACATGCGCTTTTTACCGAGATACACGTACATCTATACAACACGTAACATCTTGTAAACATCAACATCGAGTCAGATGTGATCTGAAGACGTTCAATTCAGTCGTATCACTCTCACTCAGTTCCTATAAATGATCCCGACACAACAACATCAATGCGCTTGATGGCCAGGACCTCTGCTAGCCTCGGAGTCGATCAGGTTGAGCTCGATATCCGACTTGCTGACAACCTGAGACTTGCTTCCAGCTGCTGAACTCGGAATTCTCTGGCGTATCCCATCCCCGTTGTACCCTCGATGCGGGCTATGCTGGCTGCCATTGGACCCACTTAATCTGAGGGAGCTTGCAACAGCGCTACGGATCTTCGAGAACTGTAGAGCCGCTGCCGAGCCTATACGCAGGAAAGCAGGGACCGAAGTTCCAATCAATGCAACGGTAGGCTCGACTTGTGTCGGGATCCAGAACGTCTTTCCGTACTGGTTGTACTGCGGTGGGATGTAATATGAGGCTTGGTAGTCAAACCCTTGCAACGAGTTAGTCGGGCGACGTTATGCAAAAGCCTATTTCCAGGTTTGCACTCACAGTGCGGATCAGTTGATGAAAAGTCCTTAGACTGTTGAATAAAGATAGCGAGTTTGTATGCTGCGGCGATTGGTGCACTGGAAACGCATTAGCGGTGCATCAGCGGAATCATTTCTCATTAGGAGTACTTACCAAGCTCCTAGTACGAAGACGACGCTTGCGGAGATACGCCTTTTTATAGGCATGTGCAGGCTCCACACGATGAAGATTGGAAATACCAACAAAATAACGTCAAAAGCCAGGCTGACGCTGTACAGAGCCTCCGTTGCATTGATGTACAGCATTGAGCAGGATGTATATCGCTTCAGAGGGTCCCATGCATCCTTGATTGGATGACATGAAAAGCCAGGTAGAACTTCGAAGATGATGACGTAGATGCCCTGGAGGATTATGAGTGACCAAATGGTCAACCTGTATCTGGTGTCGGCCTTCGCGAAGAGTCGATGGTAGAAGAGCAGAATAGATACTCTGATAGATGCCGACATCGCCGGGTACACCCATGCGGCGACGAACACTCCCTTAAAGAAGGTGACGAATTCGCCATAGGTTATTTCGCCGATGGGTTTGCCAATACCAGAGTGGAAGTTGAAGTACGCCGCCATCGACGTCCATCCGATGTAGAGCAGCTAGAGCACTTCAGGACACATCCACGTGAGGAAAGTAAACGTCTTACCACAGCTGGAACAACGGCATAGTCATCGGCTCCCAGATTCTTCGAGGCAAATCTTTGACCTAGGCGAGCGAAAACCGACAGAGATGCAATGGTGCCGGTGACAATAATGGCAATACCAACTGAATCATCTGCATGTGTGTCGTTTATCTCTAGGGGAGGAGGAATCAGCTGGTCGAACGAAGTGTCGGTATAGGACATGATGTTTTGCCTTAGTGTCTGCCCTGCGGGGCGGGACTATCGTGTTCTTGAGGCAGCGGAAGGTAAGACATTGTAACGGCACGTGGGTAGCACCGGTGAACTGGCCACAATGCTGCGCGAGCGCGGAGCGCTGGTTCATTAGATTGCCCCCATCTCCATGTAGAACATTGCTGCCTTCTCGGATACCGAAAGGGTGCATTGAAGCCTGCGGGAGCTCTAGTCAATTGATGCATTTGTGGTGTGGCTGGCGCTTACGTTCCACAACCGTTTTCCCCTCTTTGAGTTGACCAATCTCGTGAGAAAGGCTAATTGAGCCCTTCACCCTTCTTATGAAGTCCGAACTTTCGTCCAATCGCATTCGCATGCGAATGATGGTAAGTAGTACAATAATTCTATAAGAATCCGGCCGCGAAGGTCCTTTGCCCATGTGGAGCGATCCATGTTCTCCCAGCTGCTTGGTCGCGGCGAACGCGAGAAATGTTGGACTCCGAGAACATTGTATATCGCAACCCAGTCCCTGCAGCAAAGAAAAAGAGTGCGTCGATTGAAATGACTACATCAATCATGTCGCCGGAGTCTTGCCAACCGCGCCCCATGTAAGTAATAACGGTAGCCCTAGCTTGTGTTACTTGAGCATCAATCACGAGCAGTCAACGAAAGGGTCGCCTCTTTGAGACCCTGTAGTCATGGCTGCAGATCCAATTGCTAGGCAGACTTCAGCAGCAACGATCACAGGTGAGACATTCGGGACAAAAGGATAAGGCCCTTGCATTAATTCCTTGGATTCTACCTCTGGACGCCGCTGTGCCTCCCGTGCCAAAACTGTCACAATATTGTGCAAGGGGGGCTTGAAGTCGTTGGAACTTCGCCCCAGGCAACTGTCCATCACCGCTGATGGTCTCTTCAGGTAGATACAGCGCAGATTTCTTGGTAGAATGCTAAATACTGCATGATGTAGAGCGTAATTCCTGTCGGTCAACAGCACTCCACAGAATATCATCCAAGACTATGAGTACCGAAACCTTCTACAGCTTGCCCTTTTTGGCATGGCACGGACAGCCCTTACTACGCTTGCTGAATACTTCTGTCCATCCTCTTCTTTGCTTTGCCCTTCAGATCGTGATCATTAGCTTCGCGATTGAATTCATTCCTCCGCGCTCACTTGGCCGATTCTTACCATTGCCTCTGGTCCTATTTTGCAATTATGCCATCATCAAAGATGGTAGCGAGTACCTGCGCCTCTTTTGGTTGTCGCCACTTTCCGGTTTCGCCAATGGGATCGCTCTCCAATACATCGATCTAGCCCTTCTCAGCCACTGGAGCTTTGAGACGCATTCGGCGACTGTCCTTGCTCGGAAACAGACCAGTGATACACTGCCAGTGTATAAAATCTCGACTCTGATTGAGAGATTTTGCTTCGGGTTCCTCAGCACGTTCTCGTTCAGAAAAGTCAATACGCCATACGAGGTCAAAAACACTCCCCAATTTCAGGGTCAGGTACTGCCATCGAAGCCAAGGTTCATTCTGCAGCATACAATCAAGGCTATCATCTGCATACTTGTTGTAGATCTTTCCGCCCAACTGCCACCACCGCCTAACTCGACTGAGCTTTTCTCCGCTCAACGGGTTCCTTTCCTAGCCCGATTTGGTGAGGTCTCTGGAGAAGAGATAGCTGTGAGGATCTTCGGGTCATTACTGTACTGGTGCAATCTATTTTCAATTCTGCAAGGGGTCTTCAGCCTTTCGGCAGTCTTGACCGTAGGACTCGATATGGGCGACGTCAGAAGTTACAAACCTTTGTTTGGGTCAATACAGGATGCAAAATGTCTAAGAAGTTTTTGGGGGTAAGTTACCTCACACCATATTCAGATTGTGTTATCGCTGATATGCTCACGTCCAGCAAATTCTGGCACCAGTCACTGCGCGATGCTCTTTACAAGCCGGCGTCATTCATGACCCATAAAGTCCTACAACTACCACCTGGAGCCCTCGCCAAGTACACAAAGCTTTTTCTTTCGTTTTTCATCTCTGGTTACATGCATGCTTTCGCTGAATCTGCGACGGGGCTTAGTCTACAACAAAGCGGCGCCGTACGGTTTTTCTGCACGCAGGCTGTGGGGATTATGATCGAGGATATTGTCAAAGAAACATTCGTGGATCGCAGCTTGAAAAGAGGTCAAGCCTCTGCCACTATCCGGCACGTTCTAGGCTATGTATGGGTCGTGTGTTTTCTAGCGTGGTCTACTCCAGCTTGGTTGTATCCCGATGCAGTAAAAGGCCCGAAGACCCCTTTCCTACCATTCAGCTTTGTCAAGCTTGAACTGCAATAGTGGTATATCCCGCAACAGCGGTAAAAAACATTTAGTTAACTTTACAAAAAGCAGTAGTGTAGCTATCGAAATTCGTATTTATCTCTGCTAGCTTTCGCCTTACTGATTTGCGAGACATCAATTGTAACATTGCCTTAAAGCAGTTTCTCGCTACTAGCGGTTATTAATATCTTGTGGCTTAGTATTACTCATTGTAGAACAACCTACATTTCCACCAGAGGTTAAGAGAACTAGTGTAGCAAGGTAACAATACAGCTCTAGCTATAAACTAACCCTAACCCTTAGAGAGTCTTTGTATAACAAGTATAGATGCACGTAAGAGGCTTAGTGTAAGATACGAAGCCGCGAAGGGCAAAGGGTTATAGGAAAACGAAGAATTTAATAAGGAGTTTATTTAACTCCAGTGCTTAGCTTATAAGGGCTGAGCGCAGAAGAGTTCTTCGAAGCAGCTTACATTAGTGCTCCGAAGGAAGTAAGGTGAATTAATCAGGATCTTCGAGTAAGGGAGCTTAGAGGTCGGAAAGACGTTTGGTCTTACCACCGATTAAGGTCGAACGTGATCGGGGGTTTCGTTTTGAACCTACCGATCGCGCAGCTAGATCGGTACTTCCTGCAATCACTTTTTGGTAGTTTATACTGTTCAGTTGCGGGTCGGAAAGGTCCTCCCCTTGATCGATATGGTGTAATATGCACTATAGAAGGATCTTCGGAGCGGTGTACTCCGAGACCTACGACTCAGGTTCTTAGGCTTAGCCTATTACACTTAGATTGATTCTTGCGTGTTAATAGTGTAGGCACGAGAGGTTAACACGACTATTTCTATTACTAGTACTAATAACTAACTTAGATTAAATACGAAGCTCTATAAGAGCCCTTCGTAGTTAACTATATATACTAGGTGCGATAGCCGCGATAGTAGCTCTTATAGCGTGCGATAGTTCTTAGCAGAACTATTAGTCACGTAGCCTAATGATTACTTAAATCCTAAAGCGCCTTGGCTAGCGTTGCTTCTCTAACTATCTAATAAAATTGGTCGTAGTATCTATAGAACTATTAGTTGTAATAACTACCTACTTAACTATCTATTACTAATTCTATTCTAGTAGTCGGGTCTATAGCTACACTCTTTAAATGCCAAGTAAGTAGAAACTTAATTCTTAAAAGCTTTTAAGTGTTATAGGCTTAGGCTTCGAATCTTTCTTCTCTCTTATTATAAATATATATATTATTTATTAGACACCATTACCGATTGGTAAAACAAGGTAGCGTAGGAATATAATTCATAGTTCTAGGTAGTGTAATGGGCTAAGTATTAGAATAATAGGTCTAAATAGATATAGAGTATAATTAATAAGGGAGAATTCACGGCTCTTCTAGATAGAGCGATTTCACATTATACTTTATAGATTTAAAATTTATAAAGTATGGAGGGTCTATAGATCCTAGGCGCCTTTCTTGAATAGGTAATAGAGTAGCCCAAAAGAGTAAAGTTTACGTAGGTGGTTAACGTTTGGGAGGTATATAGTGGTACCGAGCTATTATACAAATCTTAGTAATATTAGTCATTTAACCTTACTAAAGAATAATTATTCTTATATAGTACTCTGTACTTAATAACTCTTCTAGTATACTTAATATCTATTAAAATTATAGCCTATAAGCTTAGATGTTAACGTATAGCTCTTATAGAAATTAGTGAAGGTTCCCGCCTATTAACGCTATTATTATAACCGCTTACTTCGTTAATTTATGGAACCCCAACACTAAGCTCCAACTATTACTAATTACCCGATTAAGAAGGAAATAAGCTTTATATCAGTCTTAATCAGGTATAGCCTACCTATTATATCTAATATATAGAGGTTCTATGTATCCATAGATTTAAAATCCATCCATAAGAATCACTAGGGAGAATAGTATCTTATGATTACGAGTGGTATATTGTCCGTGTAGGTAAGACGAATCGCTACCGAGCTAGCTAGTAATTCGAGAGATCTATATGCTTGGGGTTCACGTGATTAACTAGTCCCAAGATCTGCTCGTAAGGCCTCCGGCCTGACACTAAGCCCAGTAAACCTCAGTCATAGACCTCGGAGCGGTACTGCTCTAAAGAACCTTCCTCCGGAGCACCCAAAGCTGCTCCGAAGAATTTTTTCTCCATAGTAATATGCTCAGCCCTTATAAGCTGAGCACCAGAGTTGACTCAACTCCTTATCAAATTCATCGTATTACTCCAAGCACTCGCCCTCAGCGGCTCCGCTCCTTACAGGTAGAGTGTTATTGCGGGTAAGACGAATCGCTACCCCGCAGGGATAGCGCTACGTGGCTAGGTATATTAGTGGTTCGGTGACCCGCTATGACGAGGGTGCTCGTTGGGTAACCCGCCATGGCGAGAGTGGTGACATTATTGTTAACGCCTCTTACAGTTCCATCTTAAGGCTAGTCTATCACATTGAATTTATCTACTACAATATACGCTTTCTCTAGTTTCGTAACTAGTAGAATCTTGCTCAAGTCAATATTACAGCGTAGTTATGTAACAAATCGAAAGAAAAAGAATAGTCTCATGGCCTGTCATCATAGTCTCGCGAAGAGACATTCCTAATCACCAAAAAGCTCTTTAACCTGTCTTATTCAGAAAACATGAAGGCGCCATACCTAGACGGCCCAGTTCCACACCGAGGTCGCTCGGGCACGGGCAGAGAGAAGGCTGCCATGCCAACAAAACTGCGCTGGAGACGACCGAAGAAGAAAGGAACGGCGAGCACGCCAGGACATACGACTTCAAAGAGAGCTATGAAAATAATTAAACAATCAGATTACTATAGCCTCTACGTATTAATTGTAATTTTTAGAATCCGTTATCCCTCACTCATTCTCTATGACAACTCATAGGTCAGATACAAACCATTGGTCGCAGTGTTGGCAATGAAAACCCTGTTCGCGTCCTCACCCCCCTCCTCGCCTTTCAACTCGACCGCAACCTGTCGCGCGCACTTTAGGCTTGGGCCGATGTGCTGAGCAGGACTGTTCTCCCATCCAGTGAAGTCCAAGCCCTGGCTGAACTCTTTTTCAGTGTCCTGAAACCGCTTCAGGGTTTCGAATATCACGGAAACTGGGCGGCTAGGAAAACCTAGTAGCTGGCGGAAATATGCCTGGCCCGCGCCCTCGACGAAGAAGTTGCTGCGATCATTTGCTTTGTCGCTGCGCCAATCAAGACGGCAGTTTTTTGCATTCTCTGGTACGTTGTCGAAAACAAGTGCATTGGTTGTGACGATGCCCTCCTTGACCACTTTCTGCAGATCCACATGCGGGACAGGGTCCTCTATACCATTTCCGTTTTGCGGGTAGATATTATAGGAGCGTGGTTCGGTGATTTCGTGTCTGGTAGGTACAGGGGTGGCGGAGGGTATGGAGGGCGTGGTGGTAGAAAACGGTGGAAAAGCGCAGGGATCTTCGGCGAAGCATCCGACGTAGCCGTTTGAGCAACGGTAGAATTGTGTCCCTGGGTTGGTTTGCGGGCATTCGGTGTTCACTTGGCGACGCTCAGTGAGTGTGCTGCGGAGAGCAGAAGTGAGAGCGAGGAGAGATGTGAAGATGAAGAGCTTGGTGGACATCTTGAGAGTGATTGAGTATGAAGTGGAGAAGATTGTAGTATGATTCCGGTGATGAAGCTTGCTTGAATGAGTTGATGATGATGAATATGAGGAGCGGCATGTTCAGTGTTATATAGGCTGGATGAGATATCGGACCACCTGCGTTGGGTGCCCGTGCCTTTGCCTGTGCCTCTTCTGTTCGTACCTCTTCTATTCGTGACTCAGTCTGTGCTTCTGCCCGTGTAGATTACCAACAGCGCCGGCGCAGCAACGCTAGGCGCAAGCACCGCTTCGTGGCACAGCTGTGGGTGCCCAGCACAAACAGACATAATTCTTCTTTTTGTCTCCTCATTAGTATCGTGCGCGTGCGCCTCGTCATCTTCCTTCATGCTTTGCGGCACTTGCGCTGTTGGCGCAGCACTAGGTCAAATCAATCGCCGTGGCGGGGGCCGAAGAGCATGAGACGTTTAACCCACATGCGCCAAAGAAGGCAATGTAAGGCCCTATTATCTTTCTCGCGACATAGCTGATGTGCGCGAATGAGTATAGAAACATGCACAGCATTTTACGTGTGCAGAAACGATGCGCACAATGTTCAAGTGTGTAAGAATACGCCTGCCGCCATCAATGCTTGCTTACTTAGTGCGTTACTGTGAACATTCCAAATTTAGAACGCTGAGGGGCCAGCTTACATAAACCAACTGCGCCAAGCTAAGAACAAGGCTGAGCAAAGTGGACGTCTACCTAACGTCTGCTCTCTACCAACGATTGGTGGACTGCTACTTCGCAAAAAGCCAGAGCTGGAAAGAGATCCGTTACATCCTTCTTGAAAGTTTTTCAATGAACCCGAGTATATTTTGCTTACAATACAAATGCCTTCTTAGTTAGCTTCTCTGTAAGCTGCCACAACTGCTCAGCCTTAGCCTTGTTCTTTGCAAATGGCTGTACATCAACAACCTGGCAGTCCTCTAAATAAGCACCAGGACGCTCTAACGGCGGGTTAGATATTTGTAGTTTCCCTCAAATAAGATGCGAGGCATACCTTTGAGCTTCGGATCGAGCGCAGCAACGAGCAGTGTAGACGCACCCTGCGTGGCGGTCTTTGAAGGGAGTGCGTTCATGATCGCTTCCACTGCCTCTGGGGCCATCTCACGCCATAGGTCCGTGGCGATGACTAGAGTTTATTTTAACACGACACTCTATGACAATCTTGAAAATGGCTCACCTCCAGGTTGCACGCATATAGCAGTAGCATTTGTGTTAATCAATCGGTCCGCCAACTCGCGAGTGAACATAATACCGGCGGTCTTGGACTGCCCATACGCAACAGGTGGGTTGTAGCCAAGGTCCCACGGTATTCCGAAAGCCTCACAGGCTGGTTTTGAGGGCTGCTCATCTTCGGGGATATCGTCTTTGCCGTCGAAGTTATAATCCGAGAACCGGAACGGCGACAACGCATAGCCATTGCTTACAACGTTCACAATCCGTCCCGCGGCGCTCTTTTTGATCTTGGGGAAAATGCTATTTGTGAAGAGAACAAGGCCAAGGTAGTTGGTCGCCAGATGCATCTCAAAGCCATCAGCGCTCAGCCGTCGCTCGGGGATATTCATGACCCCAGCATTATTGAAAACGATATCGATGTTGGGTTCGGAATAGCTATTGATCTCGTGGGCGGCTCTGGCAATGGATGCGAAAGATGAAATGTCGAATAGAACAGTACGCACTTCGACCCCCGGAGTAGAGGAAGTGATTTCATTTGCGACAGCCTCGACTTTGGTGGAAGTGCGACCGGTCAAGACCAACAATTTGGGTCCACGAGTGGCTAGCGATTGCGCAAGAGCGGCCCCTAGGCCGTTGGGGCTGACTCCAGTGATGAGAACTAATAAGAGCAAAATGTCAGAACAGAAGCGGGGAATATGCGGCGGGTGGCTCTATGTAGTCTCACCAATCTTCCCTTCCACGGCATCTGGAAAGGCCACCAGGACTTCGCTGGCATCAGTTTTTGCACCAAACTCGCTGTGGGAGGCCATTTTGATTAATACCAGTAGGTGCAAAGAACACGGAGCGGATGGCGCCGGATGGCTTATATTTCGATAACTTATGTAAGCTCGGCCTTAATTTAACTTCCTCTGTTTGCGACCCAATCAATGACTGGAGTTCCCGTTCGTGATATGGAAAAGTTGATCATCCACGAAAGAAGCAAATGCAGCGAGACATGGCCGCTGCGCTCGACGTCATCTCTGCGCACCGTTTATGTCGGCTGACGCGCCTAGGAATACAACCTCGTTGGCAATCACGAAAGGGATTTCTTTGTTCGCCCTTCCAAACGATATCGTCGCACTAGAGGTATTTCCGCCGCAACTCGGCGGTGGCCGCGGTGGCCGTATAAGGCGATAAGGACGGCTGATGCCAAAACACACAGGGTAGAGGGTGATCAAGCATGGCAGGCACACAGGCATGATGCGATTTCGAGTGCGGGCGCGGGTGGGGTAGGCGGGGCGGGTGAGCCAGGAGGGGGTGGGCATTGGGTTTGGTGAGGTCGACCGGCGTTAGATCCAGCTTCTTGATTATGTCGTACCGGACACGCAGCCTCTCATAGACTCCGTCGTGGCGAGAAGCTTGGCATCCTCTGTCTACTTAGGATCTCCGACGGTACTAGGTGGGCTTTCGATTACCTGCTGTGGATATTGTTTTGCTAAGGAATGTTGTATCGGTGAATATGTTTCGGAAGCCCTCACATCTGCTGAAATTATTTCTCACCGGTGTGTTCTGTTGTGCAACGTGGTCCTCTCTGATTATGCCGCGATTGGTGGAGTTTCAGTGCGGAAACTGCTCCCTGCGCCGCTCGCTCGCTACGCCGCTTTGTCTAAAGAGCCCATCGCGCTGGTTGTGATGCGCAAGCCGACTCAACCTTTCACAACCCAGTATGAGCGCCAACGAGCAATTCGGATTTCTGCTGAATGTCGCTCAGAAGCACTGGGCGGCATCCATAATCTTCACAATCCTCACGATAATTACGACCGGTCTTCTCCTCGGGGATGGAACACCCATAAACAAGGCTTACCCTTTTGTTGGGCAAGGGTTGTTAAGGCCATGGTTGAACTGGACGACGGCAGATCGATGGGTGCTGGACCAACTGGAGCCCGTCGCGTATCAAAAGGTGTGAGTTTCCGTCTGATACATAAAAGAATTAATCTGAATCTATACACAGTACAGCAAGAAGGGTCAGCCATGGTACATCACATTTTGGGGCCTTCGCTTCCTCGTAATGCCACCGAAATATCTACGTGATTTGAGGACTCAAGATCGGCATGCTTTGAATCTCGCCAAAGCGCTTAGCGACGCTCTGAACATGGAGGCCTCCGTTGGTGATGTGCCCATTGCGAACACAATGGAAATAGACGTCGTATCAAAGTATTTGAATTCTCAGATTGGTATGATCAACCTGTAGTAGTTCTTATGATTGTTGCAAGCTTACAGCCTCAAGGTGACACGGTACCCCTTCTTCAGGACGAAGCCAACTTCGTGTTTGCAAAAGAAATAGGCACACCCGAGGACTGGAAGATGTTCAACGCGATGGACCTGTCATCGAAGCTTGTCCACTACATATCGAATCGTGTCCTCGTAGGGCCAGAACTATGCCGACGTCCAGATTACCGCGCTGCGACTCAGTCTCTTAATATGTCCCATGTCATCTTCGGAGCATTGTGGAACTTTATACCGTTAGGCCCGTTTCGCAAGCCATTTTACTGGGTCTTCAGCATACCTTATCGCATGCAAATTCGACGAGCAATGAACAGATACATCATACCTATCGTCGAAGAACGTATGGCAAAGAAGAAACACGCAAAATCCAAGCGTAACCTGGACACCATTCAGCTCATGGTAGATATGCCTCCGGCGAGCCCGAAAGAAGTGGATTCGTTCCGACATGCTATTCGAATTCTACATTTACACTTTGCCAGTACAGGATCAACAAGCGCGCTAGTTCATTCTTCACTCTGGCAGCTGTTGCAAATGCCAGAGTGCATAGGACCGATCCGGGCCGAAATCAAAGATGTACTGACCAAATACGGGCCATGGGATAGCAAGCACACTCTAAACCATTTACACCTTCTGGATAGCTTCGTTAGAGAGGTTCTTAGAGTGCACGTTCCGTCTGCATGTAAGTGACAGGCTATTTAAAGGAAGTGACATTGGTGTTAATTCTACTCACAGTTGTATCCCTTCGACTAGCGCAACAGCGTGTCACCCTCCACGACGGATTTGAGCTAAAGCCAGGGACTAGGATCGTCTTTCCTGCACAGTCCATTCACTTTGACCCCATGAATTACGAGAATGCTCGCGAATTCCAACCGTTCCGGTTTGCTGCGACGGGACCATGCGAGTGTGCGCTAGATGGCTTGCCAAAAGAAGTTGGAAGGCTCAAGGCAGAGGCGCCAGATGAGAAGTACTTGCCATTTGGTTACGGAAAACAGTCTTGCCCTGGGCGATTCTTCGCCTTGAGAGTGGTCAAACTAATCCTTGGGCGTTTGATATACGAGTACGATATCAAGTCAGCAGGCAGTCTACCACCCAGTCCCACAAGCGGAAGCATGGAAGGGTTTTTCCTTCCAACCAAGAAATTGGATATCTCTTTGAAGAGAAGTAAGTATATTTGAGCCAGTCGGTAATCTACGATGACGATTCCCCAAGCCTACATCTTGTTCTTCGCAGCGCGTCATTTTGTAATCACACAAGCTTTCATGCTATTTCCCACAGTATCCGAGTCAATCGCCGGGTTTTTAGATTATTTCGAGCGGTACCAACAAATTGGAAGCTCTACCAAACACGTCAATCAGTAACTATGAGATAAATAATGAAGGGTAATTGCCACTTACAGCAGCAAGCAATTGATAAGTTGTTGATTGACGTGGTTATGTTCCAAAAGGATAATTCGGCCTGTTCCTTCGCCTTCGTCCTGCATACCTATTCCGAAGGACATGGCCTTTACCTTGATGTATTTCTTTCGGCATACCCCAACTATGACTCTAGCTGCGACCAAGGAGTTTTGTTACCTTACTCTTCCCTAAACATATTTTAAAGTATTCCAGATATGTTTCTGGACTGCGAGCGCTATTTCACGCTTACTTGTTATTCCTGCAAGCTCTCACCAGCGTTGGCATCTTATGTTCGTCGACCGTTGCTGTGATTTAAATTGCCATTTTAGTCTGTCCATCTGCGTCTTTGAAGTCATGCACGGCACAGCTATAGTTTCAACGCAGTAATAGCTATCGTATTTTGTTAGTGGGCAAGCACTTTCGTCAAGCTCGTGAACTGTAAGCGCCGATGTATCCCTGGATCACTTTGCCAAGAGCGGTGGTTTAAGGATCACCACAATTCAAAAGTGACGACGCTCGCGAGCATTACCCCAAAATATCATCGGGAGGTGGTCAATACATTCTAAAATGTGCGAGTTGGCTCCTAGCATTAAATTTGGAGTTTTTGCGATCCCACAAACTTTGCCAGCATCTTTCTCTCGTATGATTAAGTATGCTTAACGTTATTTCTATTGGAATCATGTTGATACATAGTAGTTCCCATCTCCAAGGCTCTATTGAAATTACTTTGCTTGTACGCTACGTAACAGAATGGCAACAACTATTTCTTAGCAGCTGAACGAAGGAAATCCCCAACGCTAGTCTGACCTTGTAAGCGACTCTGAACATGGCCAGCTGCTCCGGAAGCTGCAACTGCCCCGGTGCTAAACGCGCTTGGTATAGTTCTCAAAGTAGTCATTACATCACCCGCCGCAAATACACCTGGCACATTCGTCTCCCCAAATGGCTCTTGTACCACAAGTGCGCCCTTTGGACCAATGTCCAAGCCCAGTTCAGCGACTAGCTCGGAGCTTCTGAGCCGCACTTCAGGGTTGTGTGCCAGGAAAGCTTCAAACTTCTCCTCCTTGTTCTCGAACACAATCGTCACCCCCACCGCGTTGTCTCCAAGCTTGAAACTCGCGATCGGACGTTCGTCGACCTCAATCGAAGCTTTGCTACCGATGGCCTCCCTAAACGCGGTGGTCCGTGTGGTGTCCCCATTCGTATAAATCGTGACAGTACGGGACAATTGTAGCGCGTTTCGAGCCACGTGCATGTACAGTGGAATTGGGAGATTTGCGCCTGCTGAAAGAATACCCGAAGAGGTGCTGTCTCGTTGCTCATAGCCGAAGCAAAAGAGACAGTGGAATCTGAACTTGTCACTTAGACGTAGTAAGTAGTAACGTGGGCAATGAATGGCTCGATGGCTTACATGCTCCTTCCCCAACATTCTTCGAACCCCGGAACATCAAGCATGACGTCCATCGCACCTGTTGCAAGCACCAAACCTCTGCCTGTCCACGTGTTACCCCTCTCGTCCGTAACGAGAAAAAGCTCATCATTCTTTCTGGCACTGACAATCTTCGTATCAATGAATGACACAAGATTGTAGTGTTTAGTTGTGTTACTCCTAGCATCTTCGCGGAAAGCTTCGGGATGCTTTCCATCCTGCGTGGGAACCATGTGCATGTGGTTTGCTCTTTGGTTCCGATACTCATGCGAGTCGAAGACTATGGCGCTGTGTACGTTCCGCGCGACGCTGACCGCTGCTGCCTGTCCTGCAGGGCCACCGCCAATGATCAGGACGTCGATGGCTTGGCTTTCGTTTCCAGATGTCATTTTTGGGGGTAATTGGTGATAGGGATAACGATAAGGCGAGCTATGAAGTTCTTGTGTAGATACTGAAGTTTTGGTAGGCGTCGGCCGTCCTTCATCATTCTCGTGCTGCGCCTTATGCAACTGAGCCGACCAATGGGAAATCAGCCGATGCTTTCAGAGACTGTGGAACCATGCAAGGCTTCACTGCATAACGCATTCGAGCACGGGACTTAACCGGCAGCTGTAATCGATCACCGGTGCCTAAGCAGATGTTCCGTAGAACAATTTATGCGCCGAAAGATCCTCCGGAATAACAGACCCCCACTGTCACACTAGCGAATGAGTCCTTCAGCATAGGCACCTCCGCCCCCAGTGATTCGCCTGAGATTTACAATTATAGCGCATAGGATTGTTCTTGTGTCTCGATGTAGAGGCGAAAAGAAGAATGTCGTGAGATTGGGTGATAGAGTGATGGAGTGATGGAGTAATAGACGATGCGATATGTGGCAACAAACAACATTTCCAGATTCCTTCCTCTTCCCGTTCGGTACAGCCTCTCAATAAACTCTATCACCAATCGAGTTACTTGCTACCGCCCTTATCTGATGAAACCATCACTGGGCGTTGTTAACGAAGTCGTACGTTCGGAGCTCTAGATTGTCTTGTCTTCTCTTGCTATGGACGCCTGCGGTGGCATCCTGTGAAATCTTTGAGCTGTCGATCAAACTTTTCGATGGACCTTGATGGGCTTGCGATAATCCGGATATCCTTGCGCTTTTGACAAGCGGGGAGGACATGATTCTTTTTGCGACGGACGGTATGGACGGCGCAGAGCAGCAGATAATAGCTATCGGAAGCTCAGTGAAATAATAAACCCAGGGAAGCCACATGCTCTTGATCGGGTCATTTGGGTCGAGGCCACTCAAGTCGAAGAGACATTGCAGGCGGAGGAGCGAAGGAACGCTTGCGCTACAATCCAAGTTAGCACGATAGACTAGACCCAAAACAGATTACAACTTACAAGATGCCAGCAAGTAGCAGTATAGTAATGCACGCTTTCTTTGTGATAGAGAGTTTCATATTCCATATCAGTGGAACTAGAATGAAGAGAACTGAAAAGTCCAAGAACGCATGTGTCAGCCCGAGGGCATCGCACATCTTGTCCAGTTTGCCGCACGTTCCATTGATCGATGAATTCCAAACCTTCGCGACAGGCTTGCAAATCACGAACTCTATGATATACAGCCCGACGAACCACGCTATAACAAGTGCCATGGTCACATAGCATGTTCGCCGGAACCAGTCAACGACCCAGAACATGCGCTGATAGAAGGCGAGAATAGCCATTTGGACAATGGCGATGTTGGCTACCCAGAGAAGGTAAGTGGCGAAGCTAAGCCTGTACCAAAGCAGGAAGTCATCGGGCGAATGTAGCTCGGGTAAGCTTAGGCCGTTGCCGCCTTCAAGGACCATTGCAACATTGCATGCCAGGAGGCCGATCGCGAACACCTAAAAAGTTCGGGTCAGGAGCAAAGTAGAGATAAGGTTCAATCCAAGTCGTTGAGATCTTACACAAGCAAGCACACAAAGGTAATCGTCTAGAAGGGCACGCATTCGTTGTATACGCCGGGCATACAGCCGAATACCAGTCAGCAGGAGGGCAAGAAATGTGAGAACAGTCGGCACAGCGACGAGAACCTTTTGGCGGCCATTCTGTATACTGTATGTAGTCATCGCGTCAGTGTAAACTAAGAAGGCGATTTGAAAAGTTAAAGTGGAGCGACGCTAGACTGGGAGAAAGAAGCAGGTGTTGCCTTTTATCTTGTTTGGTGTGGGTACTTCCACGAATGAGAAGGTGCCGCTATAAACGCCGCCCGTTTAGTGACACAACCTACGAGTTGAACGAATCAATCTAACACCGGGCTCCGAAGGATAGACTCTGCCCATGGTGTACGACCCATAGCCTACGGATGCGCCTGCTTCCGCAAGAGAGGAAGGATCGAGAAACCGGCCTTCACTGTCGCCGCTTAAAGCCACGGGCAGGATTTGTATGTACCGACAGAGTGTGTCGAGGCCGCCTTGCCCTGAATGATCGATCCATCTTCTTGACTGAATAGGGATTCTTATGGGATCCTGCTTCGCAGCCGAATTTCTGATCCAACGTCGGGGAGAGACATCCTTCGATGCACATGCCTTTGGGCATTAATTTCGCACCTTCGCTCGCGGAAGCTTTCCAGTCGAAGCCAAACTCACAAATTAACCGCCCAAATATTTGCTTCACCAGCCGGACAGCGTAGAATCGACCTGGGCATGCTTGGTTACCATAACCCCATCTTTTGGCCTTGTTAGCGATGACACAGTCAGGTTCGGCTTGATGGATTTCACGATAAGAATGCGCTATCAGCCGATGCAGCACTGACCCTGCGCTCGCATCGGGAAGAATACTCAGGACCAGCGAAGCGAAAACCGTCGAGGTTTTGAGCATCCTTATAATTCGCTGGGTCCATGTTGATACTGAATGCTGGAAACGCAATGCGACTTTTTGCTTCAAGCTTCAAACCATTGAGGGTGACCTCATCCCTTGTGGTACGTTGGCCAAAAAAACAAGCTGCGGGATAGTGTCGCATCGTTTCTCTGATAAAACTGTCTAGGAGATGCAACCAATTTAACATCTTGATATCTCCAAAACCGCCCTCTTTTTCCAGCGCGCTTGAGATCTCAGTCCGCAGTGGCTGAACGTAACCCGGGTACAACAAAACCTGATACATCAGTCTGTACACCAGGTTGATGACAGTCCCGGTGCTGGCAAAAGTGAGCTGGATGGCTTGGATAGAATGCCGTTCTGCACTATTTTCGATTGGGGAAAGAAATGGCTGGTTGACTGCAAATTGAAGAACATCGACTGGGTCGTTGTTCGCGGCTGACTGGGAGTCTTTCGATTACATTCAATCTTGGATTGTCGGTATCAAACACCTCGACGCGAAGCGTAGTTTTCGTCGCAAATTGAAGGAAGCCATCGAATACCACCAATTGCGGAAAGGTCCAAGTGGAAGGAAGTTCCATATAACGCCATACAAGAAGGCTGAACTCATGCACGACCTACAAGCAGTCATGTATTTGGTGTCTCGGCAATGTAGCGGTCTCACAAAAACACGATTGGAAGTGTTGAATACAAGATTCCCAGCAAGGTCAAATGCATTGAATGTTTTGAACTCTATACGTTGGTTAGATTGAGCGCATATGCAATTAATGTTCGGTTTATCATCACAGATTCACGCACCTGAAAGATGCCAAAGGATAGAACGGAACTGGAAAGTGGCCTCGTCCGCAAAAAGTACCATGATCTGTTCTGCACAATATCGTTAGGGAGGCTTTAGAAGGGCTGATGAGTTGCCTTACTCATATTCGTATTCATGCTTCTAGTGACAAGCTCAATTTCCATGTCGTTGGCTATCGCAATATCACCTACAGTTGCATTCATTTGCAAATTCTTACGTTCGTCAACTTGTGCACACGGCTTCCATGGTGGCCACTTACATCATGAAGTGCCTGGGCTAGGCTGAGAGTGTGTGGATCATGGTTCTTGATAGCCGCAAGGTATTATGGTGGTAGAATCATAGCATCCACACCGTACATGTTGACTACAAACGGCTCATCTTTCTTGCTGTGCTACAACAGGTCAACGTCTCCGCGTCTGTGGTAGGTACCGAGCAAAAAAACGTACCTTTTGATAGCCTTCCACTTCGATCTCATGGAGACGCCAACGTGTTGGCGGCTTCCATAGTAGCCATGGGAGCAAAAGACCTTCGCCGATCCGCGAGGATTGGGAGTACTTGGGATGCCCGTTCCCAATGTAGGTGAGAGTCGAGATGACTCCGCCGAAAAGGACGGCCAGAAGAATGGCGCCAGCATGACTGGTAAAAACAGTGTGTAGTAGTACGTCTTGAAAGGCAACTGACATGATGCCTGAGAAATTGGGTGATGAGAATGTTGGTCGAGCTTTTCAGCGGTGGGCGCTCTTCAGTCACTTAACATAATTGTTCCCGGCTATAGTTTTCACCGCCGGACCTTCGGTCTATATAATTGCCAACATCGACAAATCAGTATGCAGCAAGGATGTGTTTTTATTTATCAAAGATGGAAGCATTACGACAACCCTCGTGTTAGCGGTGGAGCATATCATCTGGGTGACGGCGACCAATCAAGGCTTGATCACGTGAGTAGTGCCCCGTTGCTTCCCTTAGAAGCGGTTCGGTATGATCAATCGGAGGGATGATCATGATGAAATCCATTCTCATATCACTGGTCTCATTCTTGAATTGGAAATCAGCCGCTACTTGCTTTTTTCGCCGTTACCAACCAGAATTTCCACGTGTTCCCTGTGGTTTCCATCTCGTTCCCAACTTCGTCAGCTAAGATCTTGAAATCTTCTGGTGTGTACCAGTAGTTTGGCCAACCTGAAATCGCATCAATTCGCAAGTCTTGCTTGGGGGACTTGAAGAACTCACTTGATCCAACCATCGCAAAATTGGAAATGATAGCATTCATGTTCTCAGTAGTGGCTTTCCTCATTTCCTCGCTAGTGGCTGCGGCTCCCATCTTGAATGCGAAGACCTCTTCCTGGACACCACTAGCACCAGCATTCTCCAGCCAGTGTTTTATTCCAGGTCCTGGCCGATGGTTCATCTTCGCTTGCGGAAAGGCCTTGTTCACGAAAGCCATGAATCTTGTCAGACCCGAGTGATTTTCACCTCCTTCAAAACTCATCATGTCCGCTTCCACAAACTGGATGTAGCCACCTGGTTTTACCAAATTCCACATATTCTTCGTGATTTCGTTGTCCTTCTCCTCTGTAAATTGTGCAAGGCAATAGCGCTGATGCACAAGATCGTACGCTCGATCATCTTCAGTTGGCCAATCGTCTAGCAAGTTTTGAACCTTGAAGCTGATGTTCGGCGGCATAAGGTTCTGAATCTGTTCGAAATGCTTTGCAAATAAGTCGGTTCCCACGAAGGTTGCGTTTGGATATTCGTCTGACGCATCTAGCATCCAAAGGCCGTCTCCAGTACCTGAATCGAGGATCTTCAAGCTCCGCGAGTCGTGCGGTAATGGCACGCGAATGAGCTTGTCATTCATGACGGTCTTATGAAGTAGGTGTTGGCGACGAAGCCTGCCGTATTCATCGTTTTGACGTACTTCCATTCCCTTATAAAAGCCGGCTCGGAACGGATCCGCCTGGTCTTGCTCGAGCGATGACACCATGATCGAAATTAGCTCAGTATTGAATATTTAATGGAAATTGTGTTCGCCTTCATCTCAGCGGTAGGTGGACTTGGATCGCATTTGTACACATCCTGCTCTGAGGCTACCAATAGTCACCGATGGCCGTGATAGAAGATATGTACTGCGGTATGCGATATGCGCACCGGCCGGTGCTTATACCCGGCATTGGGACAGCCACGATGAGCAATTACCCGTATCGGAGAATGATAATTCAAGAATGTCGTGCTGCCGCAAGAGTTCTTGAAACAATCAGATCTACATCCCAGTTCACCACAACGGACATGTCTCAAGAGGCGAAACCAGTGGACACGTACAACGGCCCCAGGTCTACAAATGAATACAATCGTCTACGACTACAGCATGATTTAATTAAATACGCAATGGGTGGGCAATTAGTCTACGCACCAGTTGATCTAAGGAAACCCTCGCTTCGAATTCTCGACTCTGCAACTGGCGATGGTTATTGGCTCCTCGATCTTATGAGCAGTGTCGATACATCTTCGGTGCTAGTCGGCGCCGACATCGCTCCACAGCACTTTATCCCGAAAGAACAGTTCCTTCAAGCATTCGACTTGTCTGTCAAAACATTTTTGACCCATGGCCACAACAGTACCAGGAGAACTTCGACCTTGTTCATCAGAGATTCGTTTTAATTGCATGCAACGAGATCAATTCTGCGCAAGCCATAGGTCATCTTTTCAAGTGTGTGCGCCCTGGAGGCTGGATCTAACTGCACGATGGAGACATGGAAACTATTGAAGAGGGCCCTGAACATGCTGCTATGGGAAAATTTCGAGAGATTGCACGAACGGGTTGGCAGATGATGGGATTCAACTTGAGTCCAGGGCCTAAAATCATAGCCTGGCTGAAGAACGTTGGCGCAGTGGATATAGAGGAAAGATTGCTGAACATCAGATGTGGTGTTAGCTCTCCAGACGCGGGCCAAGGCGAGAAGGTCATCCAAATGCTGCTTACATCTCTAGATAACATGATGGGACTTGGAGCAAGTACGTTTCACATACTCTCACTGATAACCTCTCAATGCTAAACAGTGGACAGATTTGCAAAGCTTCCCATATTCAGTAGAAGAGAATGGAAAGCTTAAGCAAGATCTTCAAGAAGAACTAAGACGAGTTGGCAATTGTTACAGAACCCATGTTGTTCGGGCGCGAAAGCAATCATAGAGGACAACCATCTTGTGCATTCCTCTAATGTTCTGCGTTGGGCCAGGTTTTGCGACACCAATCCATTAGGCCCGGTGACCATAGCGGCTTTACGGTGTCTTGTAGTATCCTTGCCTTTTTAGTCTTGTTCAATCTGTGGGATTCTTCCTCAACCTTTTTGAAGACTCTTATGAAGTTCATTCCCGTAATCATCTCAATGTTGTGACTGCGAATGTCTCTCTTCAACATCTCTGCGACTAAATTTGGGAATTTGGAAACATCTTCCAATCCTTGGATAGTAGTTGGCATGCCATCAAAGTCAAATCCGATGCCAAGGTGATCATACCCGACAATTGAAGCAGCGTGTTCGACGTGATCAATGACTGTGGAAATCGTTGCCGACCCTGGTATTGCAGAGTTCAACTCCGGAATAAGGGAAAGCATTATGATTCCTCCGTTCTCTCTCATTCTCTTGATTACGATGTCAGACACATTGCGCGGTTTTGATACAAGAGCGGAACTGAAATTCGTGGTTGCTACGGGCACTGAACGAGTGACCATGTGGAATTACCAGGATGAGTGAGTGAAAACAACCGGTGCCGTCGAGAGATGAAAGACATCCAGTACGGTTGCTTCGTTTACGTGTGAGAGATCAATTATTCTACATTTGTTAGCCTATGTTGTATACGCCTTACGACGCGATTTCTTACATTCCTATCCGATTCATCTCTCGTATCATGTCCTTTCCTTCGGCAGAAAGGCCTTCCGAGGGCGAAATTGTTGAAGTCTAACATAATGATAGGTGTAAGCAGATTTGTTTTCACATGCAGCATCTCAATGCTATTTCTTACCGCAGATGCAGCATACAGGTTGCTTTTGTTGTGTGCCAGAGTTGCGCACCTGACGCCTAGTCGGTAGTAATTCCGGAGGATGCTAGCACTGTTTCCAGTTTGATGCAAGCCTTCTATAGAGATGATCACTGCAATTTTGCCTTCGTGGAAAATGTCCAGGATGTCGTTAGCGCTTTCGACTAGTTTCGTGTGCTTTTCGTAGGCTTCTACTAGTCTGTGCACCAGGTCGATGTGTTGGAGCGTATCATGAAGAGGTTCGAAGTGGTTTTCGTCAGACAGGTCGGCCTCATTTTCGGGGCTGTGGGTCTAGTGTTAGTAGGTTGTGTGCAAATTGATGATCATGATAGTAGCGTTGCTGTACATACCAGTCAACGTAGGTGCTCAAAAGTACACATCCCACACGTCCCCCCCTCAAACGACTCATATCGACATGTCCTACGAGCATGTTGGGCTCATCAAATCTTTCGTCAAATCTATTCAAATTATTTCCACTACTAGAGAACATTGGGGAAGGATTGGTACATGTTCTTGTAGAACCCGCGAATCGTGTTGGCCCAATCGTTATGTCCGTCTTAAAACGTTATGGTCTCCCCATTGACGAGTTGGAATGCAGGTTCCGACTTACCAACGAAGGGCTTGTTCATCATTAGCTTCGTGGCCTGAGCCAAGACGGGATCCATGACTTCCTGGAGTATGTTGATTCGCACGGTGGTGATGTAGAATAGCATGAACTTGAATCTCGAATGACAACTCCCAAACTACGGAAGCTAGGATGTCTTGGCTCGGCGAATAAGTCAAAAAGCTTCGTTTGCAAGTTTAGTACTTCTATACACTCGAGAATGTTGTAATTTATCTACCATCTCCTCTACCAAAAATTGGTGCATAGATGGTGTCGTGTTGCCACCACATGAGGTACAGAAGAACGTCAAACAGAATGAGATGCCAGCCAGACACATATCCATCTCGATCTTTGAATCTCCCGGTTCCCATTGCAACTAGCCAGGTTATGGGATGCCATAGCCGATAGAAGATACATCGCCCCAATCTACATCTGATTGAAAGATTGGGCTTAAAGGCCTCGATTCGAGAAATGTTCTCCTGGTAATCGAGCGGCAGACCACACTCTCGCGCACCTTGTCTTATCAAATTCTAGAATAGTCAGCTTATAAGCGCTCATTTCACAGCTACTGCTTACAAGGTATCTTTGGGAAGGGCGTCGTGAACTTTGGAACGAGCAAGATCTTCTCACAACAAGCGTGGTAATAGGTAGGATGTAACCGTCATCAATTGTTTCTGCGACTAGATCCAAGGTCCGGTAGGCGACGCCCGCACTGTGTCGAAAGATTAGCCAGGTTCCAAAAGCATCGCTTAAATTCCACAACGCACCACTCGCTAACAATCATCTTCACAAAGTCACTAGGACTCAGTAGATAGGCAATACCATGAACCGGCATATCCAAAGTCTCATCCGTCCGCCCCCTTAGCCCGGCCATCGCTGAATCCAAACATGGACGAAAGAGAACATCGAAACACACAAAGTGAGTTTTCAATTTTACTATCATCGAATCCAACGGTCGAATGCTTCGATGATCGAGAAACACTTGATTACATAGATTTGAACCATAAACAAAGTACGATCGCGCCGCTGGTGCCCCTCACGGTATGAATATGAAGTGCGCACTGTTCTAGCAGCAGCTTGCCGTTTGATAAGATTGCCCGTATTTCGAGACATCAAGTCGTACTGTTTTGCTGCACACATGCACTTTTCAGGGCTGAGAATAGATGCCAAGAGTGAGGGCTGAGGATTCACGCGAATGTTTACTATATGCGCCGAGGATACACGCCGAGGATACACGCCGATGATGCAACGCCGAGGATGCAACGCCGAGGATGCACGCCGAAGATGCACTCCGATTTTATCTGTCGAAACGCAGCTTGGTTCTGGGTCGACATGTGAAAATGGCACAGGTAGGTGGAATATTCACTCTCTGCTTCAATAGAAAATACTCTGAGGCTCTTCTACCCCCGTATATGACAGGATAGTAAGCTGCATAGCGCAAAATCTCAAGCCCTTCTTCTAAATTTCTTTACGTCAGACTATTGTCGGAGACACAGTTTCTCAACATGGAGACGGCAACGAATACCAAATGCGATGCCGCCCCTCCCGCAGATACGAGGGATGCAGTGGAGAACTATCCAGGTCCGAAACGTCTCGCTATGATAGCTCTTACCTGTTCTATCTCAGGATTCTTGTGCGGCCTTGTACGGAACTTGCATCAATCCTCATCGTTCAGTCAGCTAAGAGGATCATAGGATCAGACTATACTTGCAACAGCAATCCCACAGATTACTAGTGATTTCCAGACCTTGAGCGGAATTGCGTGGTGGACTTCCAGCTATTTGTGAGGACCTTTACAAGATCACTTTGGTCACGAAAAGGCATTAACGTTCGCAAGGCTCACGTCCGCAACTTTTCAGTTGGTCTATGGGCGATGCAACACCTTGTTTCCAGTAAAGCTGGTTTATGTTGCCGCGAATGCCATTTTTGCCATTGGATCTCTCATCTGTGCTGTTGCGCCAAACTCCACGACGTTGATTGCAGGCCGTGCAGTCGCGGGGATTGGGGTCGCTGGTATCATGTCCGGGAACGTTCTCATCATCGCTACATCCGCTCCATTGGCACGACGTGCCTCGTTGACTGGTATGATGTTTGCGTTCCTTGGAGTCGCATCCGTAGTTGGGCCCTTCCTTGGTGGCATTCTAACAGATCGAGCGACCTGGAGATGGTGCTTTGGCATCAACCTACCTCTGTCTGCCCTTATTATCGCAAGTACCATAGCTTTCGTGGACCTCAAGCAAATTTCCGAGTTCAATGGTCTCAGCCTGGGGGCAAAGCTAAAGCGATTCGACCTACCTGGAACGATACTTCTCACGGCCTCATTTTTCTGCCTAATATTTGCTCTACAACTCGGTGGCTCATCCAGCTGGAAAGACAAGCGAGTTATTGCCCTCCTAACTGTCTTCGCTACCCTGCTAATTGGATTTACTGCACCCTACTTTCTGTCAAAGAGAGAAGCTGAGCCAGCTTTGCGAGATTACAACGTCTGGCTAACGTCTCTGTACGCTGGTTTCATCTCCGGTGGAATGTTTATTCCTATAACCTTTTTGCCGGTCTATTTCCAAGGTGTTCGTGGCGCTTCGGCAATACGATCTGGTATTATGGTCACACCCCTTATTGTATCTTTCGTGGTCATGTCCATTATTTCCGGGGTCGTCACACAGACGATCGGCTACTACAACCCTGCTATGATCGTCGGCGCAGTACTCTCAGCTAGTGGTGCCGGATTGCTCACTACTTTGGGACCCCACGCAGCATCTTCTTCTTGGATCGGATATCAAGTCCTTTACGGGTTAGGGGCGGGAGCTGGAGTGCCACCCCCAATGCTCGTCATTCAAACAGTGCTTGCAGAGAAAGATGTACCTATGGGTGTAGCAATTGTGAGTCTATCGCAAATGCTATGGTCATCTGTTGTTGTTGCAATTGCGCAATCTATCTTTGAGAGTCGACTTGGTGACGGATTGCGAAGTCAGTTTCCAGACTTAGATCTAGATGCCATTTTTGAAGCGGGTGCAAACGAAATTGCTGGCTCCTTCACCCCGGAGCAGGCGGCCAAGGCTCTCCCAGTGTATAGCGACTCCATTGTTCAGATCTTCTATATTGTTGTGGCTTTGAGTTGCCTGGCGCTTCCATGCAGTATGGCTATTCGGTGGAGTTCAATGAAAAAGAAATCATGACACCTTGTTCCAGTTTTTTTCTCATTGGTGAAGTAGATATTATCATGTACAGAGAGAATTGAACCTAGTGATGTTGCCGAGCTAAAAGCGGCTCAGTATACTATCATGCCAATTTCTTCACCCAATATCTATCCCAAATGAAGCCCTCTGTTTGCAGACATGTCTTGCGCATTTGTTCAGTGAGGCAAAGAGTTCCTTAGCAACCTGTTCCAGAAACTCCGAGTCTAATCGTTGGATACCTCTTTTCGAATCCGCCGCCCTTTTCCTGAATTGCTCAATCAACCCCTTGAACTTTGCAAGGAGGCGCGAGAGTATCAGCGTGTTCAACCAAGCGCAATCTTCTCGATCCATATTGTAATTTCCCAACTGGATGTTGATGTCACCGCCCCCGCGACACGTAGCGTTAATCGACGTTAACAAAGCGCGAAGTACCATACCCATCAGATGGGTAACCTGAAGATCGCCAGTACAAATCTTGCAGTCAAGACACATTTCCATTGACTTGAAAATAGTGCTGCTCAGGTGCATTACGTCTTCCTGTCGTGGCTGATTGTGCCTTTGCTCTACCAGCCTGAGCTCACACAGGTGCTTGGCTTGCTTCTGAAGACAATCGCAGCCTTTTAGAGTAGACTTATCAGCTATGATTGAATCCTGAAGAGTGTTGAAGAGCCATTCGGAGTGCTCTGGCGACGTGAACAGAGCTCTCGACGGAGAATGCATGGGGCTTGGTGATGCGGGTATGTCCAGGTCATTTAAATGAGTGAAATTGAGGTCGTCGTAGTAGTCTTCGACGTCTGTCGCCCCAGGTGGTAGAGCAAAAAAGCTATCTGTACTTTGTAGAGGCGAGAATGAAACCTTGAAACTGGTGAGTTCACTCGCACGTCACAGTCTCGCACATTCACTTACCAAATCGCCAAAAGCATCAGCTAGCCCCTGTAGTGGACCTAGAGAACTCAAGCCAGATGAGTCGACAGTATCGGAGAAGTCCGTAAAAATACTAGTGTCGAATCCATTGCCCGAATCTCCACCTAGCTGTGCACCTTCGACGGAGTCAGACACTGTGGTAGGAGCACCATCATTTTCTGAGGTTTCTATGATCGAGTCTTTCGTCGAGTGCTCACTACGGGTGTTGGCGATACAAGTAGAATCGATGTTCGAGGACCGTGTATTCTCCCATGTGCTCTCTTCCGTTGTGCAGGGCTGCTTCGCGAGCTGAGCTAAAGCATTCAGTTTTTCGATCGTTTTCTTGTTCTTACAGCCTTTTGGTTTTCCAAGCCGAGCAGGATAGCTGTAGTGACAAGAAATATTACTATGGTTTGTTAGTCGTCTGCGAAATGTGGCATCTCATTTCATGGCAACGTACTCCCGCTTACATCTCCCGCATGCAGATCCTCCGCCAGTACATCGCACTTTAGACTGGTGACAGTAGTCGCACGCTGACCTTGGAGCTTTAGCGCGGTTCGCTGTCAGTACCGATGTACTCGAGTGGTTCTCTCGCTCAATGGTAATCTGGGGCGTAACTTCAGCCATCTCGCCAAATGAGTCTCAAAATACCGTCCGAGGCAGGCGAGCGATGTGGAGTAATGTTATCAGTGCGAGGACGCTACTTGTGTACCCGAGTCTACATGCGCAGCAGCAGCGCGTAGGTGAGGGATACTGGATATCATTGCGGCGTGGTTTGCGGCACGGTCCAAAGCGACTAGGAACGATTCAATGCGGTACCCGAAGTGTGCAGTGGGGTTGAAATGTGTCCCGGTTGGAAAGATCCGATCCCTCGCACCCGCGTTTGAAATCCAGCAAGGAGAATTGAATTCAGGCTCGTGCTTGAAGAAATAGAGACATACATTCTCGCGTATGGTCAGTGCATACTCCACGCAGGCGCCGTGCAAGCCGCAGACGCACAGAGTAACGTTAGTGCTGTTGCGCCCCGCACGGCGAACATCCCATCCATTCGGATGAGCCTGGTTCAACTACTCCCGGTAAACGCCATCCCATCAAAATCATAAATGGCGAATCACTTCCCTTGACAATGAATCGAAAGTTGGATCTAGAGGCCCTCAAAAACTTATCTTCGATAGGGAGAGTGCTTGCGACCACGGGATTGATACAATGTCCATGGATGGCACCGGTTCATTGATCGCCTCAATTTGGAAGAGCGTCCTCGGTCTATCAGACCACAAGACAGTTCAAAAGCAGGACAACTTCCAAGTATTGGGAAGGCATTCTCTCTGCTAACTTCGCCTTGCCCACCGACTCTCGTAGAAATGCAACATTGAGATTGTCCTCCGCCTTGTGTTGAAATCCCTACCCTTAAAGATCTTGCTTGCGCGGTAGCTGGAATTGTCGACCAGTCTGGGGAATCGAGAAGTAGCTTCTCAAGCTGGACCTCACTAGCACGTCAGGGAGACGGCACATAATCACCCTTCAAAAACGAACAGATTGCATAGCGCCTCCACAAGTCCGTCAGCTTTTAGCTTAGGAGTTGAATTATTATTTGATTATGGAGTGGAGGCAGACCCTCTCGAAAGAGCTATCAACATTGTCCTCGAACGACACGAGATCCTGGGAACACAATACTACTTTTGCAAAGAGACGAATGCCATCCGGAGACGCCTAGGTCTGGACTTACCACATGTGCGAAGACTTTCTACGATGACATTTACCACGTTCCAGGTGCCGGATCACATATCAAAACCTCTCAATCTTGTGAATAACCCTCTGTTAGAAGCGGCGTTAGTAAATTGGTTAGAGGGAGCCATGTTGTTTCTCAGATTACATCATATCGTGACGGACAAGGACTCTGTTCATACCATCACCGACGATATCCAAAATGATCATGTCAGCGTAATATCGCATGGAGAAGAATCCCTCATGGTTATATCTCTCCTATTGCAGTACGCGCAGTGGGCATCATGGATTCGCTCTCATCCACCGTTGTTACCGCCTTCGACCGACGATTTCTAGAAACAACAACTCTCGTCGCGACCCAGCCTGCCATTTTCCCATGTCACCGAAAGCGTAGGTGGTGAGAGTGGCGCCTCTACCTCTATACAAGTTAGCCATTCGGAACCCGCTTCGCAGTCCTTCGCTATTGCCGCTGTTAGCCTAGCCGTCTACATGGTGACTGGGATCAAAGATGTCGTTATCGGAGCCTCCCATGCCGATCGCTCATTTCCAAATACCCAATCACTCGTCGGAATCTTCCTCGACCGACTACCAGTCCGCATCCACATCACTGCAGAGACGATGCTCTCACGTAGCTCCTTTCTTTCCCACTCTCAAGAACAGCTTCAGAAGTGCTTAATGCATATAGCATCCTTCCAGTCTATTCAACAGTGTGTTTCAGATGGCTCCAGTATACCTTTTGACGTCATAGTCTCTTTCCATAGGGGTCATGATTTGATGGATGAAAAGCCGACTGCCGACCGAAAGTCGGAGGTACCCATTCACTCTCGTCTCCTCCGTGACGAAAACGCTGCTCTGTTCCCGGTTCTAGTCAATGTAATTGAGATGGATGGGAATATCAACTACTCGATATTGTACAAGCCTAATCTGGTGGATGAGGCTCACATGTCGACAATGAAGCAAGTGCTTGGTGCTTTCACCAGCGGCAAGGAGTCGCTGATAGATATAGTAGAACGGTTTCAAACCAAGGGGAATGCTGGTGAGGGTGCTCGGTTGGTTCATTCATATTAACAATCATGTCAATCAACTCTCGTATATGACAAGCGCCGTTCAGCATCCGAGGACTTCACGGATCATGCTAGGAGTGCAGAAGTTTTTGACCAAACCAAACCAGGTAGTAATTCGACATTAAAGAGACCTTCCACATCTATCGCGGCGTTTATGACGAGCAAGATTCAATCATCAAGGTAGCAGAAGACTCGGCGACGTTTCGCCGTGGCTTGCTCGAGCTGCCGAATCTGAAAAGAGTCACACTCACCAACGAACCTTGGCAACATTAGCCTCTATTTCCAATGACGAGATGCAAATTTCCACTCTCTCATGCCAGATATTAGAATGCCCTCGCCGTTGCCCTGGATCGGAGAAGATGACCTTCCCCTTTCAAGGCCTCGAGGAACGCCTCGAGAGGCTGCAGGAACATTAGGAAGAGTCACAGGGGCAGCACGGCTATAGTAACATGGCCACTAAGATATTGGCGATCTTGTCCCGTCATAGCGTAAAGGAATATATCATCACGGCCACCGTCAAAAGAAGGGTATATCGCAGCAGCTCGCGCTGGTCTATCCTCCACTTGGAGATTATTCGAGACGTTGCACCTTACACGGCGGGACTCGGCTCTCGACATAGAACTCTTAAGCCAGGTCCGTGTCGAAGGTGTAGACCTCTGGGGCTTTGAAGTAAACCCTGGATGAAAAGGGTGCTTTTCCCGCTTGAATAATTTCCATCGCTCTCAATTTCTTCTTGACCAAGTGCAAATTCCCTTTTCCGCAGTATAGTCGAATCCAGATCTGCTCAGTCGCGCCGGAAGCCGATGCAAAAATTCAGTTGTTTCGCAGTATGTTCATGGCGGCATTGTGGGTTGGGCTACGTGAACGCGTCACTATAACTGAACCGATCATCGGTATGAATTTGGGAACGACAGGAATGAGTTATGTACAAAGATATATCACAGCTAATGAGATCACTAATCAACTGACTGTGATAGTGCTAGTCCCGCTAGGCAGCTTCGTCCCGTTAGCAAACGCCTCAGTGACCATGTACATACTCTGCTCGAAATTACCAAGACGATACCCCAATTTGCTCCAAGCATCGAAATGGTTGGCTGTGTTGATTGTACCGCTGACATCACCGACTTTCTTCTCAGCTTCGCTTCGCACAGAAAAGTATTGGGTGAAGGTCCGAGTGCCTTCTATCGACGGCTTGTTTACTCGTTGCGCAGTGTAGAAGGCGTAGTTTCCGCCGTCCGACGTGAAGTTCCCTCGCAGGGTCCAGGGCTCACCTGGGGCAAGCACGTCCCACGACTCGACGATGTAAAATTCAATGAGCGGGTTGCGAGTCCATCCATACAGGGAGAGATAGCCAGGACCCTTGGGATTGTATTGTCCTTGGTATTTTACTGTCCTATAATGCATCGTCAGTAAACCAAAGCTGGTGGGTGTCTTCGACTGCGCAACTCACTTCCGGCCTGCTCTCCAACCGGTGCCAGCTACCATGCCGCCGCCGGCCTGCCCATTCCATGAACAAGAGTATTTCCCACTTCCTTGCTGCTGACAGCTGAACTGCCCCCGTCCTTCAGTCCACCACTGCCATGGAACACCTTGGCGTGTGTCGAGACTTTTGTGCGCCGAGTTGTAGTCGAGTGGCCCCAGACCGCTGGGTGCGGTGATGGCACCGGGAACGAGGGCTAGAGCTGTAGCGATGATATTTGTGAAGGAAACCATGATTTCCGTTGATGCGCGTAGTAGATCCGCTTGTTATGGTATCGAGGATGAAAGATGTCGAATCCCGCTTTATACTACCGGTAATGGCGTCAAAGCCAAGAACAGTAGAAGACCCCCACTGCGACTCAACTTGACAACCGGCCTTGGTCTGCGTAGTAGTCCAATACATCGGGTCTTTAGCCACTAGTCTATGAGGCTTCATGAACGCAGGACAACCCGAGAGCAGGCCAAGCTTCGATCGGAGGGTTAAGCCTGTAAACTAAGGCGACCAAGACTGGGGTACATTAGCAATCATACGGCACATTGTTCTTCCCCACAATCTACATACGGCAGTTCGCCGCCTGCTCATTGGTCAAGGTTGAACGGAAATGGCTAAACACCCGGTGATACTGCCGATTGGTGGCTGAGTACGGCGGTTTCGAATCGATGGTGGGACTACCGGTGGGAAAAAAATCACACGTCTCTTCGCCATGCCGCCGCGGAAGCTTTCAGTTCGCATCTTTGTGTCGATCTGCGTTTGATTGTCTAAAGATTCGTGTGTACGGTCTTCATGGGTGCATGTGCTCTGTCGACACGCGATTCTCGTGCTGAATTGTACCCATTACGGGTGCGAATAGAGTTCTTCGTTCGTGGCCTATTTTAAGACGATGCAGTCGCATCTTGACTGGGTAACGCCCTGGATGGGTAACGCCTTGGAATACCTCATCGAATCGGAAGCTTGGGATAGTTCTGAGCGGACACAGTCGACCGAACACACCACGACATGACGCTTGCTTCATCAACAAAACGATTCTCTTCTAAGCTTATCTATGCTTTCCAGTTATCTGCCAAGAAGGATGTCTACCGTGACGCGTGAGCAGCGTCTAATTCTCGGTTAAAAAGGCTTGACATGGAAACCAATCATGGTCGCTTTACATAGTGAAAGCCTCCAACGCCAATGCTTCGCTTGGCTTTCAATTTGCGCATGGCATCATTCAAGTCTCGTGTCAAGATCTTTGAAGTCTGATGCGCATACACAGTGTGACAAGAGGCCCGACCTGATGTACTGCTCTTCGAACCTCGGAACCATCTGTCTATCAAGTTGCCGGATATCCAGTTGATGTCCGTTAAATATGCCTTAAGGTTGGCCCCTGTGCCTTAATTCGATGCCCATTGATTAAGAAAATCCAAATATAATTGCCTTTTGTCCATCGATAAAATTTGGGTGCACCACTAGAAAACTTTGGGGCAAAGTCGCATTTTAATCCATCAATCTGTCTATGGCTTCCGGAAGAACACACATGTTTAGTCATTAGTGCGGCGTGTACCTCCAGACACATATCTACACTTCTTCTTTTGTATCAACCCACTCGAAATATTGAGCCCCGGGAACAGATCGATACCCCATCACCGAATTTTCCTCCACGAATTTCCTAATTTCAGCGACCTCTTCCGCCGTAAGTTCGACATCCTTCGCCGCCCAGTTGTCCTCCAGATACGCAACCTTCCTCGTCCCCGGGATAGGAAAGAAATCTTCTCCCTGCGCCAGGATCCATGCCAAAGACAACCGTCCTGCACTAATACCCTTCTTCTGCGCGAAACCCTGGAACTGTGCAACAAGCGCGGCATTGGTGGCCATGTTTTCTTCGGTAAACCAGGGGAAGTTCTTGCTGCGGTGGTCGGTGGGGTCTGCCGTCACCACGTCGCGGGATGTAATGGTGCCGGTGAAGAGACCGCGGCCGAGGGGGCTGTTGCACACGATTGCGACGCCCAGCTCGCGGCAGGTGGCCAGGAGGTTCTGGCTGACCCCGGTTTCGATCTCGCGGACAAAGGGCGAGTATTCGACTTGGACTGCAGCTACGGGGGCGATTCTACAGGCGCGGCGGAGCGCTTTGGAGGACACTTCGCAGAGACCGATATGCTTAATTTTGCCCTCGCTAGGTCGGTGTGTTAGACGTTGAGTTTTTGAGAAAATAATGGAGAGCTTACGCTTGGAGGCTGGCTAGTGCGCGCATAGTATCTTCGATGGGGGTTTCGGGGTTGAGACGGTGGGCGTAATCTTGCGGCAATGTCAGTTCTGCGATAGCTGAACGCTACGTCTTGACACCAATGCATATGTATGTTAACATACTGGAACTAGCGGAGGTGGACGTCGGTCACGCTCCCATCAGCTGTATCGACATGAACGCTCCAACTTACACAGATCAATACAATCCACACCCAGCTTTTCCAAGCTCTGAGCACAGGCTTTCTTAGCATACTCTCCCGAGCTGTCAATACCCTTGAACACTGCACCCTCCATGATGATCCCAAACTTGCTTGCGAGAAAGATAGCCTCACGCTTGCCAGTACGCGTGAACCATTTGCCAACCATCTCTTCGTTGTCGCCATATATGCTACAACACGATCAGTGTAAGATCTGGTAGAACTAGGGAGACGGTGTCTTACTCCGATGTGTCCCAGAACGTCTCCCCGAGTTCGTAGGCGCGATTGAGCACTTTGAAACGACCCTCCTCGTCCGGAGCTGCGCCGTAGGCACCAGCCAGACCCATGAGCCCATACCCGATGGCGGAAATTCTGGGACCATCCTTACCTAGTTGACGGAGAGGGATAAATTTGGATGGCATGGTAGTCGTAGGGGAAGGTGTAGAAGTTGAGGAATTTACACTGGCTTGTTGGGGAAAGCTTATCGTAGTAGAAGTAGCCGTCTTGATTGATGGTGAGCTCCGTGGCTCTTTAAAAATCTTGGATTCTCCATCGCATGGTGAGTCGGAATGTATCGATCGATGATTTCGTCCGTGGACTTTTTGACATTTGCGGCAATGCTTTGGTGAATGGCAGTGCGCGATAGATCTCGTACGTATAAATCAGCAATTTCTCCGAGTTGACCAATCTTTCCTCTCGTGTAGTTTGCGAGACGCAGTAGACATGCCATGCATGGGTGGGAGGTAGTGGTATCTCATCCAAATGTTTCCGAGTAGACCAATCACCAGATATGACACGGGAAGTGGCCTTGTCCGTAACGTTGGTCCGCTCGGAAGTCATCACAGCCGGTCTAACATCAACCAGTAGCGCATTCCGCGGGATCCGTACGTTCAGCTGTGGCGTGGCGGGTTCTCCCCGCGTAGAACCATACCGCACTCCGCGGGATCCGTACATGCAGTTGTTGCACCACGGCCAGTTCTTCACTTTGAGACTTACCGCATCCCGCGGGAGCCGTACATGTAATTGCTATACGATGATGATGCTCACGATGTTAAAAAGTTGCAATGAGGCTATAGATACGCCTCTCGTTAGACGTTACTTTGAGCTTGCAAGATCTAAACCTTATTTCCTAATAAGATCGTATATAGCCGCACCGTTAGCTATACAACTTATGCTTCTTAAACAGGACTACCTTTTACTACAATAGCTCAGTTCGGACCAAACAGGGTCTCAAAAGGTCAACATGTCTTTTGTGTAAAATCAACACCGATACTATACAAGATACATGCATTCGTACTGCCAGTTCCCCACGCTTCTAGAATGAGGTCAAGACCAATCAGTGGTCCCGCATGAATTGTTCGTAATACATATCCAGCCACCGCACAGCGCTTGCGCCACTCTCTCGGCTGCCATCCGACCATCGTCGAACGGTGCCTAGATACCCATCTGGCCGGACATTCGCCACGACGACTTCGTGATCGTCCAAACCACCCAACCATTTATCTATGCACTTCTGGCCGCGCGTATCCTTGTCCGGAACGTCGTCCAGATAGAAAGTCCACCGTGAGTCGCGGAACACGTGAGGCAGGTCTTCGAGCTCAACATCGGAGCGTTCCATGTCTGTCACTAGCGCGTAGGTGAAGACACCACTGACAGGTGTGTAACGCTCTGGGCACACAAACTGGTCGTGCGGCGCGGCTAGAGGCGGCTGGGACGTGTACGAGGCGTTTCCGGCAGTGGTCAAGCGACCAACATATGAAGCGTTCGTCTGATGTGCCGTGCAGACCGCGTCTAAGAAGGGTGTGGACGCAATCACGTCTTTGGTAAAAAAGTAGATGCGAAATTGGCCGAGAGCAGGAATGTCCGTCTGGATATCGACGGGGTTGGCATCGATGAAGCGCGAGACCTTGGCTGGAGGGAGCAGAAAGCCGGGCCTGAGGCTGCCGCGGTGATAGCCTTTGGACTCTACGTTGAGCACATTGGCCTCGTAGCTCACGCCGTAGCCCGAGATAAAGGCCACGTTCTTGGTGAAGTTGGCCGCGAGCGCTTCCGGGTCGCCGGCGGAAAATGCGTTGGCATGCTCATAGTCGAAGTTGATGAGGTCTTCCGCGATCTTTTTGCGCTCCTGTTGGTACGTGTCGATGAGGATGGGCTTAGAGAGGCCACGCACGGCAAAGTTGAGCTTCCACGCAAGGTTCCAAGAGTCATGCATTGACGTGTTCATGCCCTGGGCCGCCTTGGGCGAGTGCGTATGGCTGGCGTCACCTGCAATGAAGACATGCTGATCCATGTCGGCAAAGCGTGCCGCCACGCGCTGTCCGTTTCTGTACCTGCCGAACCACTCGACACTCCGCCACTTGAGGCGGTACGGGTGCATGATCTGCTGCGCACGCTTCTGCACAAATTCTTGCGTGTGGCGTTCCTTCATGGCGGCCTCGGCGGAGTCAGGCTTGAGCTCGATGTAGAGGCGGGTGAGGTTGCGTTCGCGCGGTAACATAAGCACCGAGCCGTACTGGTCCGAATGCACCACCACCTTGCTCCAGATATCCGGAACTGAAGGAGGGGGGTAGTATTAGCGAATGTCTGAGAAAGGTTGTTCGTACTCCAAGCTTGCTTACAGTCGGTGTCGAGCACGCCGTCGAGTACGCCCCAGATGGTATCGGACGAGGCGCCCACGAGAGTCGCGTCGGGAATCGCCTTGCGCACCTGCGAGTGGGCACCGTCGCAGCCCACCACATAGCGCGTAGCATATGACTTGGGCTTCCTGCCGGGCTCCTGCTCGCAGAGGACTTTGAGAGGGCGCACACTGTGTGGCGTGTACTCGAAGCCGGTGAAATTCGTGTTGCGCGTCACTTGATTGCCCCGCTCTCTAATGTCGTCCTCAAAGATTGCCTCAACCATGCCCTGGTGCACCAGCAGGATGTAGGGGTCAAGCAGGTCAACAGCAGGCGGGTAGTGCACTTTGCGGCTAGTACGGTGCATGCTCTGCGTAGCTGTTGACTTCCAGAAGGCAATGTCGTGGACCTTAACACCCTTACGCAGCAGCGGGTCGGCCAAACGCATTTGGCGCAGCGTCTCAATTGACTTTGGCTGGATACCGTCGGCGCGGCCCGTTGAGGTACGATTAGAGCGACTGTCGACAATGCGCGTGCGGATTCCGAATCGCATGAGGTTGGAGGCTAGCATGAGCCCACTAGGGCCCGCGCCAACGACTAGCACATCGCTGAGGAAGCTGTAGGGAGCGCTCTCGCCGTCGCTGTCGCAGTCGTGTGAGGTTGTCGACACCATGTCGAAGCTGCTGGAGCGCGATTCAGCCGTGACGCCAGGCGCCATCTTGAAGGCCTTGGGATGGTGCGGGTGCACAGAGAGCGGCGGCTCCGTCGGTTTTGAGCGCTTCGTGAGGAACCAGAATGAGGGCGCCATGCTATATGTTGGGTGCGGAGCTGGATGATGGGGGTCGGCTGCGTGCGACGGAGACGCTGAGATGGAGACCCCATTTTACTGGCGACTGCGTGCGTCCGAGAATTCCACGGGAAGGGTGCAAGCTTCTGCAAAAGGTGCAGAATTTGCAGCAGCGTGGTGTGATGTTCCGGGATGGCGTGGACACTGGGACGAGGTTACGAAACGGCTGCTGGCGACAAGCGAGGCCCCCACTATACAACAACCGCGGCTTCGTAGTCCTACCACCGGTGGTACGGCGGCCTCCACGCCCAATCTCCGACTTTCGCCGGCCAGGTACCGGCACCTCCATTTCTGGATCGTGTATGCACGATTTACCCTTGCTGAGCAGTAGCTGTTTGGGCTCGATTTGGCCTCGTTCTTCCCTCGACCTCGCTCACCGTCTCGCCTCGTTCCAACATGAATGTACTCTCAATATTCGCGTAAAGGATGTAGCTCCATCAAGCTTCCTAGTTTCAATCACAAGTCCATCGTTCCGCATTGCTTCTTTATGTCACCTTTGCTTTTCCCAGGCTGAGGCTCCTGCTCTTTTCTTCGTGGCCTGCCACCTGCTCGCCCATGGCGGCCACGTTCCCCTCAGGCTTGGTCGTAGACGAGGGCTACAAAGCGGCACTTGCGCGGCCAGGCCGTCCAGAGATTTGTCGACGCGTACCCACACGAGCGCAAACCTGGCCCGGTGCGAATTCCGGCTTCGAACCTGTTACGAATTTAACTAGACAAATCGTACGTACTCACGTGCCCGATTACCTCTCCAGGACTGACCCCTCGGCTACGATGTGCGTACGTTGAAGTTAGCCTTGTACGACTGCGTGCTGTTAAACATGCTGAAGCAGATGAGCGCCATCATCATCGCCAAGTCGGATCTGCCCATAGCATCATGGTGTATGTCGATGTAGACATATACTCTATCAAGTTGCCCGCCACAGTTGCGTAAAACTGACAACTCACTCTGGGAACAACCGTGCTTCCGAAGAGCTCCGACTTTACTCTGGGCGGCTCGTCCAGTGGAGAGGGCATGCTACTCGCCCTGCAAAGCTCGGTCGTCGGATAGGGCACAGTCATCGATGGAAGCATCCGCGCCCCTCGCACATGTTGGGGCTGTACTACCGCGAGTCTCGCCTTGATCCTTCCACCGTTCGTTTGCTGCAACGAAAAACAGGTCTCAAATCACAGGACCAATCATGTACCGTTACACCCGCCAAGCTCGAACATTACCCGGTACGCGAGGATGCCCTACAGTATTTCCTATAATACAGCTTGTTCCCCACGCTAACCTGCTACCCACTGTGCCGAGCCCTTACGTCCTTCACTATGATTGTTACTACAATCTACTATCTGGTTTTGATCTTTCTCTTTCGTGTAAGTTCTATATTCTAGTTATTATAACTGTTCCATGTCAGTACTAATGGCTTTATTCTCAGTGCATGGTAGTCTATTGCTACCGCGCCCTCCTTCATCCCCTCAGCAAGTACCCGGGGCCATATCTTGCGAGCGTATCGGACTGGTATGGCGCGGTATACGCTCTGCTCAAAATTCCCCATGTCGTTTCATATCAAAATCATCAAAAATATGGTAAATTCCTGAAATGCCCATGAACTGATGTCACTGTCTGATGCTGGTTTAGGGAGCGTCTTCAGACAAGGCCCTAATCGACTCGTCTTCGATTCGATCGCCGCACTTCGTGACATATACCAAAACGACTCAGTGCACAAGGCACACGTGTATCTGGTTACTCAGAACGACGACAAGACTGTGTACAGCATCTTCAACGCCATTGACAAACGCATCCATGCGACCAAGAGAAGGATCATAGGTCCCAGCCTGTCCGAACGATATCTCAGAAGATTCGAACCCACAATGTTATTGCACATAAACACCTTTCTGCAAGAATTGTTGAAGTCTGCCCAAGCAGGTGAGATAGTAGATATGACCCCTAGATGCAAGTATCTCGGCGTCGACATCGCTGGACATTTTAGCTTTGGTTCCTCGTTCGACATGCAAACGAAAGAGGACAATCGATTCATAGTTAACGGAATGGAGGCTGGAACCTACCGCAGCAACGTATACATGCAGTATCCCTTGGTGCAGTTCCTTGGAGTCGAACTATTGCTGCTACCTGCCTTATATGCAATTCGGAACAAATATGGAGCCGTGCTACAGAAAATTATGAAGCAGCGGCTTGATGTTGGAAAGCATACTAAGGACGATTTGTTCTCCTTTGTTGTCGACACAACGGATCCGGAAACCGGCACTAAGATTACACTGCCGGAACTTTGGTCAGAGGCTGAGTTCTTTCTCCCCGCTGGTACGCTGTACGACATTTCGATTCCAGTCATTATCATTAACCAATAATTAGGGGGTCACACCACCGCAAGTACAATAGCGGCGTCTCTGTTCTACCTCTCGCGGCACTCCACGTGTTACGACACCCTGGCTACAGAGATCCGATCTAGTTTCACGAACAGCGCCGACATCGTAAGCGGGTTACAACTATCAGGCTGTCTCTACCTGCGTGCCTGTATAAACGAGACGCTACGTATGTCATCTCCGGTTGCTGGAACATTATGGAGAGAGGTCCCTGCCCACGTGGCAAGCGGTCCATTCATCGTCGATGGCCACACCATTCCACAAGGGACTCTCGTTGGCGTCAACACCTACGCTATCCATCACAATTCCGCATACTTCCCTGAGCCGTTCAAGTTCCAACCCGAAAGATGGCTCGCAAAGGATGATGAGAGGGGCTCAGGGGAGTTTACTGAGGCGCAGAGGAAGCTGATGCACGATGCCTTTAATCCTTTCTCGACGGGCACACGTGGTTGCGCTGGGAAGCATATGGCATACGCAGAGATTGGTATCGTCCTGGCCAAGCTGTTCTGGTACTTCGATTTCAGACAAGCGAAGGGTGGATTGGACATACAAGAGTTGGAGTTCCAAACTCGGGACCAGCTGATTGCGTCGCATCAAGGGCCACATCTGCAGTTCGAGGCACGAGACGGCCTGTGCAGTGATTTGGTTGAGAACTAATATCAAGTGACCACTAGAAGTATATGAGCTGTGGGGGGTGCAAGGGCAGTTTTGAACATCATTTGTCGACTCATGGAATCAGTCACATTAGTATGCTCTTATGCGACATCAGCCGTGGTCAATGTTGATCTCCTTGGAATGTTTTTAGGTTTTCAAAATTTGATGGACGACTTGTTACGTATCAAAAATATATACACTGGTGAAGCGAGCATTACCATGTCACGTTTGCCATTCCATTTCCAAAATCCGTTATCAGCCTCAATCTTGTCGGTGGTATTCACTTCGCCCCAGCCTTTCCACATCCGACATTATACTGATAGAGAGAGTAAAGTTTATTACTTATTTATTATAGAAGATGCTATTTAAAGAGAGAAAATAAGCTAAGAGTTATAAAAAAAGGTACTAACTTTTAGAACTTATAATCTAGCGCGCGATTATAAATTAAATACTCTTCTTACTTTTATAAGGAGAACGCTCGTCATAGAGATATAATTATTAGAAGGTAGATTAGCGATCGATTTAGACGCGAGATTGCGCTAATCCTAATTAAGAATATAGTAGTACTATACGTAAGAATATATGCGTATACTCCTAAATATATATATATTTATTAAGAATTTATCGAAATAATAGAAGAGTATTATAAGAATTATACGTAGGTTCTATGGTCGGACGCGGGAAAGTGGCGCAGCGGGAGGCAGCCTCCATGGATGTGTACGCGGGGCTCTGTGACGCAGCTGCCTAATTCCCAATGGTGTGCGCCACCAACTGGAATGTCAATGTTGTTTTAACGCGCGCTTCACTTCGGAAAAAACTTGCGCGCGCAAAGGATCAAGGGGAATCATCCAAAATTACTTTCGCGTGTCTCTTTAGCTCTGCGATGACGATCGAGCCATATGTAGTACTAGATTTGATCGTCACTCTTACTTCGCAAACCATTCTTACGCCATCTCACCTTCAGGAATCGTCTGTAGCGCCCAAATTTCCCTCTCCGCCTTCGTGGCTGGCTCCTTCGGTAGCAGTTTGAACAGATACGGTGCCGCGATTGCCAACACCGCCCCAAATCCACACGTCGCCGTCAATGTGGCGAATCCGATCAAATGCTGCGGCTCGTTCACACTCGGCCAGAGATAACTCCCGTAGATAATCGCGAGGTGTCCAAATGAATTGACGAAGGCAATTGCGACCGAGCGTTTTTGGTCCGGAAACGGTATGCTCTCGCTAGTCCAGTTCAGCATGAGCGGAAGTCCGGTGTATAGGCCCGCGACGAGAAGGCACATCATGATGTACTTTGCCACGACGGCTTTGACAAAGGCGGAAACAATGCATGCAAAAGCACCGAGGCAGAAGAGACCCACGGTATGCCAGCGGCGGTCTTGCAGCGTATCCGACGTCCAGGACAAGCCGAGTTGGAAGACCGTCCCCGTGATCCAGATAGGTACCGTCATCCACTGCGCGGTTACTTTGGTGTATCCCATCGACTTCAGGATGGTCGGGACAAAGTACGAAATCGACATGCCCAAGATGATGATGCTATAAGAGACGAGGAAGAACCAGGATTTGCCATCGGTGACGACGGCTTTGAACGCCTGCCAGGACGTCATGCGGCGGCTCGTCGAGGTGACGGTCACGTGGCGGTCGGCGAGGATGCGGATGTGTGCTAGCTGGCGCTGGGCCGGTGTGAGGAAATGCGCTGTAAGGGGATAGTCGGGGAGAAGGAAGTAGAGGGCGAAGCCACACACGACGGTCAGCACACCTTCGACGATGAAGAGCCAGCGCCAGCCGGGGATTCCGCGCGCACCATCTAGGCCGGTGACAATGGCGCCAGCCATGATTCCACCGAGTGCGGGAGCGATAGTGCCTGATGTGTAGAATATGCAGAAGCGCTTGCCTGTTAGGCGGTCAGCTCAACTGCAAGCTCTCCCTGTCCACACCAGATCAGTAGCACTCACCAATTTCGCTCTTGGTGTAGTAGCAAGTCAAGAGGTAGATCGCACCCGGGAACAATCCCGCTTCCACACAACCCAGGAAGAAACGCCCTGCCAGAATGCCTTGGAACGTCTTTGACTGCGACAGCGCTATGACGATGGTGCCCCAGACCCATACTGTGGTCGGCAGGTAGAGCGACGGACGGACTTTGCTCATGATCATGTTGGAGGGAACTTCAAAGAGGAAGTACCCCACGAAGAAGAGGTACACCAGAAGTGAGTAGTCGCCGTCAGCCATGTTGAGACTTTCGCTCATGCCGGCCGCGTTCGCGTTGGCCTGGGTTCATGTCAGCGCTCTTTCAATATGTACGAACAGAGGTAGTCGTCACTTACAATGTTGCCCCGGTCGAGATAGGCCAGGACATACATCCACCACAAGCACGGAAGCAAAACGAGGTCGATTTTGCGGACCAGGCGCTTTTCCTCTGGTGTGTTGGGGACGTAATTTTGCAGCGCGAGCACCAATTCCGGATCGACGTTCAGATCTTCAACATCGCCTTTGAGTACGATGTCCTCGTCGCCTTTGGTCGGAGAGACATTCTTGATATTGGTAGAATCCATAATCGGTTCCTAGGAGATTTGTCCACTTGGACAAATGCCAGAAGAGAAGAAACTGTAAGAGGTGAAGATGTCAAACCGGTTGAGTTATTTCGAACCACAATGTGGATAAAAACAAGTTCCCCAGGTTTGTGTGGGGACTCTTATGTATATACGCGCTTCCGTCCCTATCTCCAAACGCCCTGACCATCCTGGCTTATCCCACACGCTCTAAACGCTTCGGAGAACGTTTACCATGCCATTACGTCCTAAGAGACTGGATTGTCTCTTAAGCTATGTGGGTATTTCGACCAGGCCAAGGCACTGTCCGCATGGCCAAGGCTTGGCGGACGGGTATAATGCTCGCTGTGGGTAAGAGGCATCGCGGGAGATAGAGTCATGGGTCGGCAGAAATTGGCGGTCTCCGCATCTCAGAAAAGATAATGAGGTTACGCGATTGCGGCCATAGCGCGTTGAGTGTGCGGAGTTATGAGGCCGAACGTGACGTTAAGACGTAGGATCTTTATTGAGGCCCGTTACCTCGTTGTTCTTCCTAGAGCTGTTCAGATTGTAATAGGCTTTCCTCGCTTTCTAATGAACATAGGAGGTGAGTTAATTGTGCGAAGCCATGCGTTACACCGCGAAGCAAAGACAATAATAAACCGTTGAGTCCGAGCTTGGATAATGAAGCTTCGACTTTTTCAATCCATGGTGAAAGTCGAGCATACTTTTCTTCCCCTTTCTTCTTACTCTCAAATCTCGCGCTCGATACACTCAGGAAAAGATACAGCACCGGTCTGTTCAAATAGCCTGTTCTTGGACATCAAGAACCAAGGCCTAGGGCCGCGTGGAGAATTTGTGATACCCCAGGATCAGTGCACCTGCCCATAACGAATGTATTCGATAGAGGCGGTTGTTTTAACGGACTAGATTAAGGGCTCCAGGAAGACGGCATACCAATTAGTGGTAAACAGGGTGTATAGGCCCTCTTGCTGGCTAAGTTGGTTTGGATCGCGGTGCATAAGCTAACATCTGTAAGCTCGCGACTATACTCAGGGTTGCCAAAACGTACGCTCTTTGTACTAGGACAACGCCCGACTCACTCTCGGGAGAAACCGAGATGACTAGCAGTTCGGTTTTCCACTACGAACCCTAGGCGCGGTTACAGTATCCGTCTTGGACTACTTGGCAACATCTGTTAGCCTCTAAGCGAGAAGCATCCCCGGGTCCGATCCCCACACACCGCTCGGACCCGGCCCATGTTTTGATCCAACAGTATTTCGTTCCGATATCTATAGACGATTAGCAACTTGTCTGGACAAGCGCACTTTTTCTTATCCTGAAAAGCATTGCACGCGATAATGGCCGCATGACACTCGAGAACTAGATGGGATGATTCGATACAAACGCAGTGCGCATGAAGGCTCAACGCTGCTTTGTGGAAGCCTTCAGGCCATTTTGATCCGGTGTATGTGAAATACGCCCAATGTTCGATACTGTTGATTTGCGTGGCGCTAGGTATAGAAGGCGCTTGATCGACATGTTCCTTGTGTTGTCTGACATGGGGCTTCCCGTCCGCACTCGGCGCGTGCAATAAGAATCGTGAGCACGACGCGTTTTCCGTGATCGCCGCCTGGTGATGGTCGAGATGCGCAGCTACCGGTTAGTCTATCGTCTTGATGGTGCATTCGCACCACAAACGTTCATCACGCTTGTGTCTTATGTTAGATGCTAGGGGACAAGGTCAGAGGATTATAGATGCAGCAAAATCCACGACCTCTGGGCGGCCCACTGCCAGGTTGCCATCTTCTAGGAAGCCTTGTCACAACAGACGGGCCGCGTTCGCTTCTCTTCGTCTTCGGCAACATCGAGTTTGACGGTGACGGGAGTCAGGCGTTTACCGAGGGTGCATCTTCTAGTGTCCAACAGCTTTGCGATTTTCGAATGCAATCAGAGGAGCGGGAATGCCGTGATGGTCCTGATCAAATGCCGAAGTGAGGGCTGGAAGATTTTCTTTGTGAATTTCAATTCGGGCGGTTGATCTGCTCTGGCGTGCTAGACACCGTCGGCGGACTGGGTCATCGTATTCAGCGGCCTGTGTTCCACTGCAGTCATAACTGTCATCGTTGCCGATCTCATCTCCAGCGCGAACAGGTGCGACGTGGTGGTTGCAAAGATTGCCAAATTGCTTGTACATCTCGCGCCGCGACAAGTTTGTTTTGTTTGGAGACAGGCTGACCTTCGCTCCGTCGTCTTGAAATTACTTCGGCCAGTCAATCTGGTTGTAGCCCTTTTCGCTCCGCTGCTATTTTACTGCTTCGACGTCTCGAGCTTCCCCTCGTCGCCACTCGCTTCGTGTTGTAGCTGTGGTCGTCCGTGGAGATGGAGGTTGTAAAAACGCTAAGCTCTTCGTCGGGATCATAATCGAATTCTTCGTAGTCTTCGCCGTCCGCATCTTTCTCTTCTCCAGCTCCAGCAGCCATTCATGCAAAGTCCGCCCGCAATAATGCGCCTTGCCACTTGTCGATCGTCAAATAGTCTTGACATTCCGGACAGTCGGTTAGCACATACTGTCTCATGCTAGAATATCGAGACTTCTGCCATTGCGGTGCGTTTCCTTTTCTATCCAAGGTGCATTGCACCCAGCTCTCGCGTCACTTTAGAAAGGGAAGTGGTGGTTGAGGTTGTGGGGGCGAAGATACATGGCGCAGCGGCATTTGGGCCTGGACACCGGAATTGACAGGTCTTCTTTACACTATTAGCGCAATTCCGGGTATATCTAGCGCCCAGTATTAAGGTGGTGAGCATTAGGTGCCGTTCGTCGTCCTGTCTCACAAGGTGATCGTTAGGCAGCAAGGAATGGGGGCGGGAAAGGAAGCCATTGTACCGACACTCTTGGGCGTCTGTGGCGTTGGCGGTAAAATCAGGCCTGGGCGGAAAGAGATCCAAACAAAAGAACTAGATAAGCAGCCACGAGAAGCTTGGCCAGTCTTGTTCGAATGCTTATCGCGTAGGCGGGCTGGTTCAACGAATAGTTGAGAACGGAGTGCCAACGTGCCGCGTCTGCGGAGGATGGGGATCGAGGACCGGCATCGTACGGAGTCCTTTCGCGCGAGTTAAAGGCAGATGGAGAAAATGCCGACGACTCGTGCATGACCTTCTGTGATTGATGCGACGCGTATATTCGTAATCAAGAATTGAGAGCGGAGCATCGGTGGTGAAAGTTGCCCGTCGGAGCGCGACGGCACTGCGAAGGGACCCGTCCCTTGTTTGCGCTAAACTGGATCCGCCCGTTCTGACCCTGTCGGATCCGACGTCGACTGTCTACACGCTTCGGGTCCGACTCACTTCGACCTCACACCCTCCCAAGTATTGCTGCTTGTTCAATGATATAAAAGCTGTCCACCCGGCAATTTCAAGATGTATCCACAAAGCAACAACGCTCCACCTACCCTCTCATGTCTACTCCCAACCCCCACATCGCCATCGTCGGAGGCGGTCCAGCCGGCCTCACGCTCGGTCTCCTACTGCACAAGCACAGCATCCCCTTCACCATTTTCGAGCTTCGGCAACGACCCACCGATGAAGAATTTGCCCAGCCGTCTGGATCCCTCGATCTACACGAAGAGTCCGGTCTCGCCGCTGTGAAAGCATGTGATCTTTTCGACGAGGCCATGTCGCTCATGGGCGACTGCACCGAGGAGACGAAAATTGCCGACAAAGAAGGGAACATTCTCTACCAGGATGCGGGTGGACTTGATCGACCTGAAATCTATCGGCATGATTTGACGAAGTTGTTCATTTCACATCTGCCCGCCGATTCGATTCAATGGGGCCACAAGCTCGTGGGCTCCAAGAGAATCGCTTCATCGGAGATTGAACTAGACTTTGGCAAGGACGGTAAACACACCTTCAGTTTTGTCGTTGGTGCCGACGGAGCATGGTCTCGCGTCCGACCACTGCTCACAGACGTGAAGCCCCATTACGCTGGCTTCCACAACATCACCATCAGCATTCGACAAATCACGACGAAGCATCCCGAACTACTCGCACTCGTAGGCCACGGTACGTTCTACTCGCTCGCCAACAAACACGGCGTTTTCTCCCAGCGCGCAAGGCACGACTCGGCCAGAATGTACATTATCATCTCGGCCGAAGACAAGGACTTTGCAACTTCGAGCGGCCTAGCTAGCAAGACGCCCAGCCAAGCCAAGGACGTGCTTCTCGGCGACGGGGCTGTATTGAGCCAGTGGGGAGAACTCATCAGACAGCTCGTGAGCGTCGCATGCGAAGACGAAACTGCTCATAACGGCGGGGCATGCGTTGACATCAAGCCCCTCTACGCACTTCCCGACGGACACTCCTGGGAGCACTGTGCGGATGCAACGCTTATCGGCGACGCAGCGCATCTCACGAATCCGCCCGCGGGCGAAGGCGTCAACATTGCGATGCTGGACGCGCTGCTGCTGTCACGGGCGATTGTCAAAGCGCACGAAGTCGCGGGTGGGAACCTCGATGCCTTCGTGACGGCGCTCGACTCGCCGGTCAGGGACTTCGAGGCGGATATGGCAGGTCGGGCCATGGCGTTGGCCGAAATGACACGCATGATCAGCGGAATGATGTATGGTAGCGAGGATGGATCTAGGGCGATGGCGGACTGGTTTGAGGAGATGATGCGCGGCTCCGTCGGCGTGGAAGGGTAGGTAGATTGGGCGAGAGCCCTGGTTGTCAACCATTTTGTGACTTGCATCGCTCATCCTTGGCTGGGGTTCTTACTTTACGAAAAGCCTGTGCCGGAATACATTAGCATCTCACTTTCAGTCCATTATAACACCTTTTCAGCAGTAACAAGTCCAGTGCGTCCACGACTTACCTCCGATTGCACCAGGCCAAACTCGCCACGCGGCTGGACACTATTCGGTCGTAACGTACACACCGGCGTGTGTACGTGAAGAAGCTAAAGAAACATATGCTCTATTCGTCCCAGAGCCAATTGCGATGCATTTCGCCATGTTGATGCAGTATCCGGTAGACACGACAAGTATGTCGCAAATACCGGCCGATCTCAGACGAGCCTTTGACGAAGCACGTCAATTCAAATCGATACATTGATAGTAATAACAAGGACATGCGAAGCAAACTTCAAGATGGTAAGAGAGTGCGGAAAGAGATGGACATAAAGGCAGGAGTGGTTATTTGAAGCAAGAATTCAAGACTGGCCCTCCATACCGGACTTTCCGAGAGCGCTTTCCCGCATTGAAACTGGGCCTATGTTTTGCAACGAGGTGACGAAGGTGTACAGCATGCATTCAAGCGAGTATGACTAGGTACGTACCCCGAGAACAGAAGGAATTCAACCGTGCTCCGAATTTGCATTTGCAGCAAGGACTTAGAAGACAGCGGAGGTTAAGAAATACGTTAGGAAATTCCTCTTTTCACTAATGATAGTCTATCTGCTTCTCGCTGGCAACCACGAAAGTTTGGGAGATTATTACAATTGTCTGACTTCTATATGCGTCTATAAGTTCCCCCAATCATCTTTGTAAAGCTCTCCGTGGTGTTCGACAACCGAGAAGTCAATGGTTATTCCGGGAACGTGGATGTACAGAGCAATCGATTGTTCCAGTACTTTTGCAACAAAACAAGGGAGTCGAATTAGCAAATTTCAGGTCTAGAAGACAGTAGTAACAAAGCAAAGACACGACACTCTCAACGCAGTCGTGAGCACACGCATTATCATCTCCCATATACACGCATCTATTCGTCGCAGCTCAGCCACGCTATCCTAACGGCTGCAAACCTTCAAGAAAGAATGCAGCATCGAGCCCATCTCAGCCAGACGCACGAGCAGCCATTCCTGCCTGCACCTCTACAGTCTTCCCACAGCTCAAATCAAACTCTTAATAGTCTGGCCACCCTCAAACACCTCGCCCTTCTCCAGCTTCTGCCATCCCTGAACGGTGCCGACCTCGACGCAGACCATCTGCTTGTACCCCTCGTCGGGCGCGAAGTCGCCCATGGCCTTTGCCTTCTCGATCCACGGGTTCCATACGACCGTGTCCTGCAGATTGTCGCGGACCACGTCGAAGCGGGGCGTGCCGTCCTCGACCACGGAGGTGGTGCTCTGTGGGATGGCGGCGTAAACGCGGTCGACCTCGCCGGTGATCTTGATCGAGGTGTCGGACTGCTCGTGCTCGGTGGCGTTGAGCACCTTGTCGATGTACTTGACGCCGAGCAGGCCGTTGACGGCCACCTTGGTGATGTCCTGACATGGTTAGCATTTGCCATAAGTCTCCCCGACACATCCAAGTATGTACATACCTTGATCCTCAGGTACGTGTGCAGCAGGAACTGGAACTCGAAGCTCGTGTCGCCCTCATTGCGCACATTGACCACCGTCTGCAGGCTGTCCTTGGACAAGGTAACGCTGTACACGAGCCCAAAGTCCAGCGGCCACGCCTTGCGCGCGTCTTCCGAAATGCCCGAAGAGTACAGCCCGAAGTCAAGCTTGACCGAGTTGGAGTCGAGCGTGTCTTCCGATGACGTCTTGCCGAGGAACTCCCAGCGCGATGACCGGGCGAAGCCGTGTTGTGGGAGCGACGAGGTGGCATGGCCGGATTTGGGGGGAGGACCGAAGACCTGGCGTTCCGTTAGCACGTTGCTGCATCTGGTGCCTGGATGGGGTTCAGACTCACCGGGAAGACAACCGGGATACCGCCACGCACGGCCTTGCTTCCGTCGAGCGCCGCCTTCTCGCTGAGCCACAGGTTCTCCGTCTTGCCGCCATTGCTCTTCCAGCTCGTCACCGTTGCTCCGTACAGCAGCACCTCGACGCTCTCGCCGGACGGCAGCGTCGCCACGACCTTGGAGCTCGGTCCGGATCCGACAATGTCCACCTGAGCTTCGGGGGCAGCGGCTGAGGGGGCATTGAGCGCCGAGGGGCGGTTCGCGCGGTCGACCATGATGATGCTCTTGAGATGGAGTAATGAACGGGATGAGAGGGTGCTATTCGCGGTATTCGACGTGGGGAGTCGAGGATGTGATGGAGGGGTCGTAACGACTCCCAAGGTTTGCTACTCGACGTCAGTAGCTAGTCCGATTAACCAACTAGCCCCATCGCGCCTAGTCAACCTTGAGGACTCACGCTGAACTGATTTCCGGCGTGAAGCTGATGGTGTGCAAGATGGATCAATCTCGAATTATATACAGCGCGCGAGCTACGAGGTACCGGTACGTGGAAGAGGTAGCAGGAGCTCGAGGCAGAGCGAGCAGAAGGAGGGGTAGGTCTGCCCCACCAACACACTGGGCGACAACATGTCCCTGCACCGACCGTGCGGCCGCCATCGCCTGAAACACTAGCGTTTCAGGGCTCGCGGGTCGCTTAAGCGGTCCGGACGCCGTGCCATTGGACATCCCTCCCGTGGATCCGTAAATAGAGAAGTACATGTGATGCTGCATTCGTATCTGGAAGACCTCACCTGCAGCTGTGACACGCATACAGCAGGTTTCCAAATATTGGTTTGGCCCATGACTTGATGGCGGTATCATTCCACTACTCTATGCACAAGCCGTATGCTTCTCCCCGTTGCCATAACGGCAGCCGATGAATGCAAAACTGAGGGATCCGGAGGCATCATGCCATCAGCCGTAATGCTCTCAGTCGCCAAATAACCCTCACACACTGATCTCACATGTCCTGAGAAAACGCGTTTCTACCACAAGCGCTACTCTGCTCGTCTCCCTGCTTCATGCACCTCGCGTCGCAATTCGAACAGCGCATCGTCGATGTCACGCTCCTCCTGTCGGCCCAGTACCAGCTGCGAGCTTCTGAACAAAGCGTCTTTGAGGTTCCTGAGCTGGTTGATGATGCTGCGCGGGGTAAGGATGACACGTTCAGCGAATGAACGGCTGGGCGTGGACACCGAGGCCTGGCTTTGTTGAGGTACACCGGCAGCACCGAGATCATTTGGCAGCTGCAGTGCAACCTCTGCAACCTGCTCGCCCGCAGTGAGCTTTTCTTCAACGGGCTTGGTTGTTGCTTGCGTGGTAACCCCATCAACTGCAGCCAACGAGCCCCGGGTCGTCGATCCGATATCAGAACGCCTCGGTGTGACTCGGACGTGACTGAGGCGCGCAGAGACAACAGCCTGCAAGCCCTGCGATGAGGCTTTCGCCCCGCTGACGTCCTGGCTGCCGCTGAGGCGTGCTCGTTTAGGTGCAGGTGTATCCTCGATAACGGCATGGTCCGACTGGGTCTCAACTTGGCTCAGTAGCGAAGCCGAGCGGCGAAGTGCTCGCTTGCGGCTGGTCTCGGGCACAACCACCTCGCTTTCTCGGGGGGCTAGCGAGACTTTTCCTGCTCTCCTTGCCGTAGGCTTCGTCCGGGGAGAAGCAACAACGATGTTGTCGAGCATACCATCAGAATCCGGGACTATTTTAGATGGTGTTGGGGAAGCCTCGGCCTCTTCGACCTCAGCCTCCTCAGTCTTGTTTCTCTTTGGCCTGCCGCGGCCACGTCCACTAGATTTCCGTTTCGTCGCGCTTGTTGGCTGGGATGGGCTCGATGTCGCGGACATACGCTGAGAAGAGCGCAGGCTACGTACCTGTGGGCTCTCCAACTCCGCTGCCTGGCTTGAGAACGAGTCACCAATGCGGCTGGTGCTGCTCGTCCCAGCATCGGGTGTAGGTTCGTCCACCTGAGTCGACATTTCCAATTGTGTGTCTTCGACCTGCGCGTCCTCGTTCGGAGTGTCGAGTCCAGCTTCATCAATGGCAATTTTCGCCAAATCGGCCGCAACAGAGTTAGTCTTAGGCTTCTGAAGTGGGTCTCCACTTTGTTTGTTGAAACCAGCGTCCATTTGCGACTGCATGTCCGCATCAATCTGCGCGATGAGCTGCAAATCAATTGTAGAGCTCGGCATATCAGAAGCGTCGATTTCGGCCGCGCACACGTCTTCAACAGCGTCTTCAATGGTCGAATCAGCTTGAGGCAACATCGCATCGTCGAAGGTAGTCCCGTCGTCAAATGAAAAGGAAAGTGATCGCCTAGGTTGATGGGACGCGAAGCTATCGCTAACCAGATCTTCGGAGGGCTCGTTACTGTAGAGACCTTTCGCATTCACTTCCACGTCTTTCTCGAAATGAGGCGGTGACGAATCAAGCTCGGCATCATCGCCCAGTCGTACCGTGCGCACCGCAGTTGGTGTGGCAACACTGGTCTGATCGCTGGGTACCTCTTGTGTGCGGGTACGAGCCTGTGGTGTGGGCGAAGAGCCAACGAAGACGTCCATGGGTCCAAGAGAGGGTAGGCTTCTCAACGGGGTTCGTGCGTTCTGCATCGGCAAATCGTCCGCGTCCATGGCGTCAGAATGTATCTCTAACGGTGAGTGGGCCGGTTCCGTAGCCTCGGGCCGTGTCAGGGAAGAAGCAGAGCCTATATCAGCGAACAAATTTGGACCCATCTGACGCTCGATCATCTCTATTTGCCGTTCTGTCAAGACCTGGGATTCTTGCACAAAAGGATTTGAAGGTGACGAAACAATAGGCTCGAATTGAATCTGAGAATTATCGTGTCGGAGGCGGACCTTGGGGGTTCGTCGGGTAGGCGTCCTTCTGTTCGCGCTGGAGACTGCGGGAGACCGGGATTGGCGAGAGGATTTGATGATCTTGAAGGGCGACGCCTTTACGCGAGGGCTCTTTGGTCTGCGCTTCGGCTCCTCGGCACTGTCATCAGAATCATAGAAAGAAGGTGTGTCCGTCTACTCTAGTCAGTCAAGTGTCATTCGCATGAGGGAAACACCTACTGGATCCTCTTCCCGAGCATCTAAGGAGGGCAGTGACAGCTCCACAGTATCACGCAGCCGCCGGAGCGCCAATTCAAGCTGGGCTGGGTACCGCAGTGTATTTTCTTTGCCGAAAGTGGCGTTCCAAGTGCTAACGGACATGGTGACCACGGCCCGACGGCGGCTGAGGAACCCAGCTGTCATGAGAGGCTCGAGATGCAGCAGAGTCTGTCCATCTTTGCGGGGTAATCGCTCAATCGCGGTACAGACTTCTCTCCATAATAGTATGACCTGTAACCTTGTCAGATTCACTACTCATTTGCTATTAGCTCAACATACCTGAGGATGTAATTCTTTGGACTGTTGGTCCTTTTTTTGCAACTTCTTCTCAAAATCCTCGACCCAGACCCGGATCGTGGCCTGTACCTTGCGGAGGTAAACGGCGAGCAAGGCGATGGGGCATGTTTTGATCGAGCTTGCGAGCGCCGCGAGGAACTCTCGAACGATTTCCACGTTCCTGCCATTTAGCTCGTGGTACGCCGCGGAGCCGACGGAATCGATGGCGTTGTAGAAGTGGTGGTACGGATCAAAGTCCAGATTTCGCCCAGCCATAGGTGACGATGGCCACAGCTTCTGTCGACCTTGCTCCAGGGTCCTCCTTACAATCGTCTTGGGGAGGTTGCGAAGCAAAATACTAAGCCACGGCAAGGCAACAGTGTGCTCTTCCACGGAAACCTGCTTGAGGATGCACTCGGAGACTTTTTCCACGACCGCTAGGACAAGCGCACCTTCGCCTGCTTCTGTCCGAACCGTGTCCGAAAAGCTGGTCAATACATCCTGGCTCAGGGACTGCCCCAGAAGGTTGGGAGATCCCAAGCGAAGAACGTCGACAACCATCTCGTACTCCTTTCCAAGTTGCCGTGCCACGCCGCCCGCCTCCGATGACTGTTGTTCGATGCAGGATTTCAGCAAAGCAGCTGTCTGTATCCAAAAGCTGGTGGGAACGGCGGTGGTCGAGGGGCCTACCACGGCGGCGCAATCGCGAAGCAGCTCCAGCTTGCTAAGGCGCGTACTCTGGTATTCAAGGCAAGGTTCAAGGAGCAACTTCAGCGCCCGAAGCCGGACATTGTCGGAGAGCTTTCCTTCGGACTGGTTTACAAGTAAATCAACAAAGTACAGCAGAGGCGAAGTCCGGGTCCCATGTTGGCGTGAGCGATGTGATGGGGTCGACGCAACCTCGAACTCATCTAGTCCGTTCCGGGTCAGGCATTTGTCGGAAAACTGCAACGCGCCCAATCGTTCCACGGTCGTTTCTAGCAGGAAGCAAAACTTGTCGGCCCAAGTATCCTCAGTCTCTTGTGAAAGCGCAAGCTGGGCAGTGTGTGTGTCCCACACTCGGCGGAGTAGGTTGACAATGTAAGCCATGGCATCCTTGGATTCGGTGGAAGCCATGACCTCTTGGGCACCTGCAGCTTTCAATGATTGCAGCAAAGAAAGCCACATGGTCTTGACAGGCTCGTCCTTGCAATCTTCTACACTCCACGGCGCTGCGTCCAAAAGTGTTTCAACGAACCTGAGGATCGTTGAGAGGGCCTTGCGAACCCATCTGGCGTCCAACACGGGCAGTTCCTCGCGCTGCATCAAATCCTGTGGCTTCGATTCCCGTCGCTGCATCATAGCTCGCATCCACATATCAAGGGCTCGTTGCGGATCCCAGGTTTTTTTGGTGCCATTGAATAGAACAGAGAGAACCCGACACGCGGCTAACGCATGCATGGGCGAAGGAGCATGGACTAGCGGGGTCCAGAAGTTCTCCACGAATTCTGTCCAGCACCGGTCAAGCTGTTTATGGGATGCTTGTGGTCGGAGCGAGTAGTACAACAAGGTGAGGTAGGCCGAAGTTGCAGAGTCCCGCTCAGACTTTTTCGACTGACCGCGCCGTTGGAGTTGGTATTGTGGGACGCTGAGAAGCATCTTCGACCAGCTGCTGAGCGTGTCCTCGTTCTCTTTGCCGTTGACGGCGTAGATGAGGCAGCCAAAGGCAATGTTAGCGTCCATCTTGACAGTGTCATTCTTCGAGTTACAGCAATTTTGAAAGACCATGAGCCAATCCGCCAGTGCCGGAAAGTCGTTCTTGTTGAGGAAACCCGGAAGCAGGGAAGTGACAGCTGCCCAGATTTGAGGCACCATGGCAGCATTGTCCGAGTCCAGCATCTTGTCGAGCTCTTTCGCCATTACTTTCGCGAACGTGTCTCCATCGCTCTTGGTCCGGTTCAGGATGGTCAGGACGGCCTTGTTGACCTGCCGGTCTGTTCCAATTGTCTTCGCGGCAGAGAAGGCGAGATCCAATGCACTGTGGTTGATGTCCTTCTGGGCGGAGAGCAAAGCTTTGACGGTGTGTCGGAACCATCGCTCGGCATGTTTAGACATGACTTCATGTCGTTGCTGGATGAGTTTGCGGTAGATTCGAATGCGGTAGGCAAGGACAGAAAGGCCGGTCACGCGCTCGTGGATGGTGTCGAGTACATCCAAGATCCTCTCCGCCCGCACGGCTGTCATGGTCTTGGGTCGGAACGTCTGCTGCATGAGCATGGCCAGATGCGTGTTCACGATGGCCTTGGGCATGGTCTCATCCGCGGCCACGTGCACGATGCGGTCCACGATGAAGTTGCAAAAGTCGTCGTCCATGGCGGCTCGCAGCTCCGGAAGGCGTCCAAGGGCCATGAGCAGCTTCAGCGCCTGGCCGATGAGCTGCGAGTCGAGCCCGCTCCCGTTGATGCTGACGGCCTGCACGTCTCGTCGTATGAATTGTGTCAAGAGCCCCATCTTGTCGAGCAGCGCTTGTATATCTGGGATCTTGTCGTATGCCTGCATGGTCCTGTGGAGCGAGTGATAGGCATCGACACTGGAGGAGCGCCGCCCCGAGGCCAGTTGCTTCATGATGGACTCGAGCATCTCGGCGAAGGATTTGTATTTGTGGGCGGGCGCGCCCTGGTCGGCTGGGGGTGGTGTAGATGCCGCGTCCGAGGGCTTGAGTATGGATTTCAAGGGCTTGGAGACGCGTGTCTGGGGTAAAGGCCGCAGCGGCGAGCTATGGAGCGGGGTAAAGGACTGCGGGATGAGGCCGTTGGCTCGTGTGGTGCATGGCTGAGGCTGGAAGTTGACCCTCTTCTTCCTGCTCGCGGAGCTCGAGGGGATGCCGCCGTCCGACGAGGGGGACTGCTCGGGCGTGTTGAGCAGCGTCTTGGTGGCTGCCACGGTTGCGACGGGGGGCGGCTTCGTGCCGAAGGGGTCGTGGAGGAAGTCGAGCACGTCGTCGGCGTCTTTGTCGCTGCTGTCTTCGAGGTCTTTCGGGGGTGTTGGGGGACGGATGGAAAGGGACTGGAACTTGGAAGTGGATAACAACACCATGGCTATGCAGAAACAAGTACGAAAAAGGCAGAAAGAGAAGAAAACAGCTGCACTCGCATGGCGGTAGGACGGGGGTATGGGTGTGGAAGCCTGTCGAGGTCGTGGTTGGCGACCCGTGCCCCGAAATGGCTGGTCTCGCGATGCGATCGCGTCGCGTCCACGAACTCTACATCACGTGCGTGTGGCGTTGGTTAAAGTGCTTTTAGCGCGCGCTCGTCCGCTAGTCTAGTCTAGTCGCGAAATGTTGCAGGCGCTCAGATTCCGAGCGCTATAAGATATGTCTTACCTGAGGTACATGATGATTTGCGTTGGACCTACATGCAGGGAGGCACTGCGCATAGCCCGCCATCCATACTCTTGTGCATTGGCCGGATCTCTGCTGCCAACTCCCCCCGATCGCCCTTTGTAGAGCGCATGGCTAGAGCGCAACGTTGTCGTGTTGTCTTTCAAGTGTAGTGTGCGTGCTGCTTTGCATAGTGTGCTGCCTTGGAGACAGGTCTTGTTCACCAGCAGCGCACCAGCACGATGCCCCCCCGCCCTGCTTTCTATGCGCGTGCTCGTGCTCGTGCAGGCTTGCCGCCGTGGTCACCCGTCGCCCGTCACCCGTCACCCGTCACCCGTCGTCCGTCGTCCGTCACCCCTTACCCCAACGACGGTGCGCCGCGCCACCCGCGGGGTATTTCGCATCGCACCCCACCCGCCTCGGAGCTGAACCCTGAACACAACCACCACACCGACCCTTTTCGCTCTTTCGTAGCCCACCATGTTGACGAGGCAGGCATCCACCCCACGCGGGGGCAAAGGTACGCCCAACACCATGCGACTCTCTCAAGACCGGATAGACCAACTCACCTCGTCCACAGCAAAACTCGACGACGTGACGCGCATCCTCGGCGAGCTGCAGGCAGACCTCGCCGCGAAGACGCTCCCCGCGAAGAGTAGGCCCGCCGCCACTTCCATGTGCTACCGGTCGGCTCACCATTCCCAGGGCGGAAGCAGCTGCTTGAAGAGCTCAAAGTACACGGTCGAGCCGTGGAGAATGCAGACCCCATATTCACAAAGGATGTACGCCGCTGCACTCGAGCCCAATAACCCCAGGACGGCATTGATGGTACCATCTAGGGTCTGCAAACCTTGGGCCGCTATGCCTTCGAGGAAGCCGACGTCCAGGTTGCCCAGGAAGCGCTCCGATGCATCGCAAACGCCCTGCTCCTCGAACCCAAGATGCGCCAGGTCCTCGTCGACCTAGGCTATGGCCCAGATGCGGCAGAGAGACTAAAGGCAAGCCATGCGCGTGCTGCTACCGGCGCCTACTGACTCTGCGCAGAGCGAGAGCATCGACGACGAGTTCCTCCTCTCCCGCATCCTCTTCCTCATGACCTACGACACCGACCTCGACTACGACAAGCTCGTCCAGGAGCAGCAGCTCGCCGAGCACATAAACGCCGCCATGACCCGGCACGCAAAGCGCTACTCCAGGTCCGCCCGCCGTCTCTCGCAGATGCACGCCTCGCCCATGGACCTCATGGCCCTCTCCGAAACCCTCAAGCTCCTCTTCAACATGACACATTTCTACCCCGACCTCGCCGAGCACTTCTCGCGCTCCATTCCGCATATTTTCAAGATTCTCACACGCCGCAAGATACCCAGCCCGCCCCTCCAAGCGCCCGTCAACTACCTTATCAACGCCCTCATCAACCTCGATCTCGAAGACAAAAAGTCCCAGCAGCTCCAGTTCCTTGGGATAAATGCTACGTTCCCCAAGTTTGACGCCAAGTGCAATGCCGAGCATTTGATCAATATACTCGATAACGCCATTGTGGCTTACTCTGAAAAAGAGCTGGATGACACGATTGCACCTGTTCTCACGCTGATCCGCCGAATCTACGAAATTGCGCCTGATGGCGTGCAGAAGTATATGGAATGGCTACTCCTGCCCACCGACGATGAGCGATCGCGACCCCTTGGCCAATCCGACACTCTCTCCGCCCGCCTGCTCCGGCTGTCCACATCTGCAATGACGCCCTCATTACGAGGATCCATATCCGCCATGATGTTTGAACTATCCGGAAAGGACGCAAGCAAATTCGTACAAAATGTCGGATACGGCTTCGCTTCTGGCTTCCTGCTCAGCAACAATATACAGATGCCGGAGAACGCATTGGAGGCGCACGCGTTGGCGAACCCCGAAACGAGTTACCCTGTCAACCCCATCACAGGGCAGAGGTTGGATGCTGAGGCGCCAAGTAACGAGGAGCCGATGACCCAGGAGGAAAAGGAGAGGGAGGCCGAAAGGCTGTTTGTACTGTTCGAGCGGTATGTCTTGGCTAACGCAATCCTCCTCACAGATGCTGACGCGTATTTCAGTCTCAAAGCCACCGGCGTCGTGGACATCAAAAACCCGGTGGAGGAGGCATATACTTCTGGACGAATACAGGAACTGCCAGATGATTCTGATTGAGGGATCGTGGTGGTGCCTTTGGCAAAGACTGTGACGCGTGCATTTTCTTGGACGATATTAGGACACGGATTTCATCTGGCGACGTTTGTCACCATCAACGACTCTGGCAATTGCTCCAAACACGCTCAAATGGCGACACAGCACTGCCGTTTTCGGTCTTGGAAGAGACGAAAGGCAGCTGATGACAGCAGAAGAAGTCAAGCACTCATTTCCAGTTTCTTGATCGCTCCAACCCCTGCTCATCCCCACGTCGTGATCAAGCGCCAGCTAACACTGCAAGCGTCGGCGTACGTCATCGGATAATTATTTCAACCAGTCGCATCTGTCCATTTCGAGACCCATGTTCCTGCCTAACCTCCTTGAACCTCTAGATACGTACGTACTCGGCGCTGGTACAAATCTGGCCCATATCCGGGGCAGGACGTATGCCGATTTTTGTAGCCGTCAATGCTTAGCTGGACGGTCAGATGCTTGATACGTTAGCGCGCTGTGGGGTAATTACTGACACCAATTCGTGGGGACGCGAAATCCAGACCGTGCGGAGATAAACGGCGATTCCAGGGAATTTGATTCGATGTTCCTCGTAACAAACGGCTGCGCTTCGAGGCAGTTCGGTACTACTATACGTGCACCGCGCAAGCTCCAGGGGGCTGGGGACGCGGGAGCTCGCCTGGTTGCCGGGATGTTTGACAGCTGCTGAACGGAGCCGTCCCGCTTTGTCGGAACTCGAGTACTTACGCTTGTAACTGCCGTCCTTTGTGGCTTTGGATCATCACTAGTCTTCGCGTGCGACCTTGCCACTTTCAATCGGTTATCAGCTGGGGTTACGAATAGCGGAATTGGAAGCGGTATTTAGGTTTCGAGCAATCCCATCTCCCAGCAACTTGAGAGGCGAAGTCGCGATAAGCTACCATTGAGGCATCGCAATCACAGATCGCCCATCATGGCATCCATCCACGATGAAAGGGTATGTCCGTCCATCCTAGTCAACCCGCGACCGGTCTCACAGCATCTAGACAGCCCGCGAGCTCGAGGCCGAATTACACACGGAGATTCTGCCGGGCACTGAAATCATGGCCGACGTTGGTAGCCACCACTTCGTCAAAGGCGCACATCGCACCGTCCTGGTGCCTCAACCGTCCGCGGACCCACACGATCCCTTAAACTGGAGCACGCCGTGGAAGATTGCGTGCATCACATCTGCGGCCATGGTGACGTTTACACAGGGACTCGGGCCGCTTGCCCTTGCGCCCATGTTTCCGGCGTTGATGAGTGCTTTTGAGTGCTCATTGGCGGATGCAGTGCAGTTTACCGGCGTGTGTATCCTAGTCTTGGGTTTCAGCAACTTCATCTGGTGTGTAGAGTCGTTTGACACGCGAATCATGTCGATTGATGTAGCCACTGACACTTTTCAGGGTACCCATAAGCACATCCTTCGGCCGCCGCCCCGTCTACCTCCTCTCCCAGCTTATCAACTTCGGCACCTCCATCTGGCGCGCGAAAGCCACCTCATATAACTCCTTCATGGGCGCATGCGTTGTGAACGGCATCGGCGCCGGTCCCGCCGAGACCATTATGCCCTCCGTCATCGCGGACATATTCTTCCTTCATGACCGTGGCAAGTGGAATACGCTCTACTGGGTTGTGTACATGGGATCTTTGATGGTCGGGCCCATCATTTCGGGCAGTATGGCCGAGGAGGTTGGATGGAGGAGCTTTTGGTGGCTGAACACTGGACTGCTGGGTCTGAGCTTTGTCATGGTCGTGTTCATGTTCCCTGAGACGAAGTTCAACAGGCACGGACTCGTGGATGCGAGTCCAGCGTCGTCGGTCACGGAGAAGGAACGACAGACAACCATCGAGAACACTAACCCAGCGATGGGGGAGGACTCGGAGAAGATTCAGCATGTTCCGACAGCGAGCTCGGCCCTGCCCAATACAGAAGAGCTTACGCTCGAAGAGACGGCTGCCCGCGATCCCTATCTCGGCAAAGGAAAGCCAGCCAAATTCCAGTGGGCCGTCTTCCAGCCAAACGCGCACCCCTTCAAGAGCATCCTGCTCGATCTGTGGCTTCCGTGGAAGTTATTTGCGTTTCCCATTGTCGAGTTTGCCAGCTTCGTGGTATCGTGGAGCTGCAGTTCCTTTTTGACCATCAACTTGACGCAGAGCCAAGCGTTCGCCGGTCCGCCTTACAACATGAAGCCTATGGCCATTGGTAAGCACTTCAATATTTCCCCTGAAGTAAGCCGAACATAAGAGCAACGTTAACATGCCATCAACAGGCTTCCAGAACTTCGCCATCCTCGTCGGCGCCTTCATCGGCCTCTTCACCGCCGGCCCCCTCTCCGACTGGGTCTCCGCGCGCTCCACGCGGCGCAACAACGGCATCCGCGAGCCCGAAATGCGCCTCCCCGCCATGATCCCGTACATCATAATCATGTACATCGGCAACATCGTCGTAGCGGTCGGCTACGAGAAGCACTGGCCGTGGGAAGCCATCGTCATGATCGGCTTCACCTTTGCGGGGATCCAGGTCGCGGCGCTGCCGGCCATCGTGAGCACCTACGCCGTGGACAGCTACAAGCCCGTCGCCGGCAGTCTCTTCGTGAGCATCACGGTGAACAAGAATGTGTGGGGGTATGGGTTTAGCAAGTTCATCACGCCGTGGACGGAGGAGAAAGGGTTTGTGGATCCGATTATGACGAATGCTAGTTTGGTGTTGCTTTGGTGCTTGTTTGGCGGCTTGTTTTGGTGGAAGGGGAAGACGTTTCGGAGGTGGACGAGGGATAGTAAGGTGCATCGGATGTAGGGGTTTCTTTTCGGGCGGGGCTGAATTGCGATGGTGCATGAGGGTATGGTGGGGGATGGTGGGAATGTTTGTGGGTGAGTGGGCTTCTTGAGTAAATATGCACTTTGTAAGCATGGTTTAGAAGCTCATGTATAAATATGTATATATTATACAACCTTCGTCTGAAATTGACGGTTGTGTTTCAACATGGCCTAACGAAGCAATGCTTTAGTTTGTGACTGTCGTGTTCCACCAGCATCCTGGCCACACCACCGACCTGGCCACACCACCAAGCTGGCCACCCAAAAATGCACTAAACTTTCGAAGATTGGCCCTTGCAAACTCAACAATGAGCATGTCATCAGATCTAAAAATGCGTTTCAGTCTTCAAAACTTACTCTAGAGTCTTTGTGAAAGTCTGAGAGTAACAAGCCTTGTAGTCAGGTTTCTAGCTCTAAAAGCATGCTAAATGGATATATCTCTGGGAGTAGGAACTAGAGTTCTTTTCGTGTTTAACAAGAGTTCTGTAAGAGTTTTGTAATATGTGTAACAAGATACTAGTGAGTTCCAAGACTCTATGAGTTTGTTGTTGAGTTTGTAAGGGGCGGTTGTTCGAATTGCGTTCTTGGGTAGCCAGCTTAGTGGTGTGGCCGGGATGCTGGTGGAACACATTGGTGCTAATTTCCATCGAACCACACAAGCGCCGATATTTGCAGCATCCAGTCGGACATCAAATGTAGCTATATTTGGTCAGAAAATCCCAAGAAGCACCGCAGTAGTCTCAAGCCATAACTATAGTTGCACACATGCAGTGAAGTTCGATGTGCTACAAAATGCGAGTAAGCAGTATTAGTAACGTGATTGCCTGATTGGAGGGGTAATCGAGGTAATATATCTTGCAACCTCCACATCGCCCCCTATGCCCCTCTCCCGAGCTGATCTCTTAGCTTATCAGGGCTTCCTGTTTAAACGTTGGCAACCTACCCTCTCCTAACTTTTGCATGCGAGCACGCGTACCTATCCATCAAAATGCCCACTTCAATGCCTAACAGAGATTTGCCAGTCTTCTCCGATGTTTCAGTTGACGAGGCTATCATGTCGAGTAAGGGCACGGGCAAAAATACATATGGTTGATCGATCTAATGCCTTTGGCAGAATTACCCAGCGGTGCTTTGAAAGTGGTAACGTCTTGCCATGGAGAGAGCGAATGGACATCGTCGATCAAAGTTGAAATGGAGTTTGAAAGCGGAGCCACCAACTACTTCTTCGTGAAGGTGATATCGAATAGTTTCCTTTCATCCGTCGTGTAGAGGCACAGCAGCTCACGATTTCTACAGTTTGCAGCGACTGATCTTGGACTCAGCATGGTTCACGGTGAATTTGAGTCTATGAAAATTTATCATGCACTTGTACCCGATTTTGCGGTCAGACCAATTGGATACGGTACTTGCGCATCCTCCTCAGATACCCACTTCTATATCAGCGACTTCAAGTTCCTCAGTGACGATATCACCGATACGACAGCCTTCTGCCAAAAGGCCGCCGAAATGCACAACAAGAGCGCGAGGTTGCACGAACAAACTCTGGGAACACCAGAAGTACCGGACAACTTCGGGTTCCACGTTACAACCCACACAGGCATGTTGCCGCACGACAACAGGTGGCAGCACTCCTGGGAGAAGTTCTTCACCCACGCCATTATCAGCATTCTGGCTTTTGAAGAGAAAACGCAAGGCCCTTCAGAAGAGTTGGACTTTTTAGCAAATGCACTCATTCAAAAGGTCATACCAAGACTTCTCAGGCCACTGGAGACAGGTGGGAAAAGCATTCGACCAGTCCTGGTACATGGCGACTTGCAGCTTCGCAACGCGAGGATGGACTTGACAACTGGTCGGCCTGTCATGTATGATGCCGGTGCCTTTTGGGGTCACAACGAATGTAAGTAACATACGGTCACAGCCGGAATAACTACCCTGGGCTAAAGCATAGCAGGCGAGCTCGGCAAATGGAGACTGGATAGGTTTGGAATCACGACACAATGTATAGAAGAGTACCATAAGCACATTCCCAAGTCTTCTCCCGAGGAGGACTGGGAAGACCGCATCATTCTGTATTCTGTGTAAGCGCCATGACCTTGTGTGGAGGTCCTTTCCATTGATTCTTTTACTAGTCGAGTCAACCTTCTGTCTTCGGCGCACTACACCGGCAACGATGCGATGAGGAAGATGTAAGTCTTGATTTCTCCTCTCTTGTGTCAGAACACAGATCGCAATCAGCGTTTGACACGCTTAGGGCATTCGAAGACATGCGGTACCTGATAGGGAAATACGGGGATCTTTAGTTGGTTGAAAGAAGTGTCGAAGGTCCTCGATCCCAAGAGAGTCAAGGCGGTTACTATGGGCCACAGAAGGCAAAGTCTAGCTATTCGACTCTCCACTTGCTACTTGCTGCAAATTCACCAGAAACTTCCAGAACCCGTTCTTCTTCCAGGCTTTCGTCTTCCAATCATTTGCGACTTCAGGGAAGAACTCGATCGCATTGTATATCGAAGTATCGTGAGTGAAGATGACGAACACTCGATCATCCGCATCAAAGTTTTGTATCAATTCAATCGTGTGCTCCGCCTCCTTCAGCTGCTCGGGGAAGCAGGGATCGAGCCCCAGAAATGGCTTGGTTGAAGAGTGAAGGGGATGAATCTGGAGTAGTTGTGATGAAGGGCAAGGTCGAGGCTCAATTCCAGGTTCATCGACTTCATCGGGTAGAGGCAGCAGCTCGGAGGGACGGATTTCGCCCCCAAGATGCACACTGTCGGCGGCCAAGAAAATGAATGTGTCTGGATTGGAACTGGTCCTTGCGAGAGCGTTCAAATGACCAAGTGAGTGCTGTACCATGGTGTCAGTGACGCACGAGCAAGACCAACACAGTATATGGACATACCCCTGGTGCATCCAGTATGTAGAAGCTACCATCGCCAAAATAGTCGATAGCTTTGAACCCTCCGATGGTGAGATTGAAGCTGTCTGTCGAGAGGCTAACAACCTCACGGCCTGATATGTCGGATTCTTTGAACTCAGCATTCGGTACTACTGGCCAACCCGGCATAAACTTCTCCTTGATACCAGGCCCTACAATCAACTTCGTCGAGGACGGAAAGGTGGATGGGCTGCCAGTGTGATCCCAGTGTAGATGACTACAGCTCAGGTTAGTATTCGTGAAGTGACAAAAGAAGAAGCAATTACCTCCATATGATCGCCTCCACGGACGTGAGATCCATGTTGTTCTCTTCTAGGATGTCGGCGACGTGTTTTTCCACCTGAACCTTGGTACCCCACTCCTTGAATTTCGAGACCATGGAGGGCACAAGGTTTTGCCAGTCCTTCCGGATTCCCAGGTCGAACAGGACATTCCGCCGGTTGTTATCAGTGTCATGGGAGATGAGAAAAGAGTAGGAGCAGAGGTCGAGCGTGTCAAGTCCTGGAAATCTGGGTTTGAACAGCTCTGCGCACGGAACGTTGTATGCCCAGGCGGTTGAGTCTATAATAGAAACCGTAACCGTAGCCGCTGACGCTGGTATCACCACGCTAGTCATAGTGGCAAGCCCTCGATACCTGTGGGAGAATGGCAGACTGGCTATGCTCCAGATCACCCTTTTGGAAGGGAAATGTGACCAATTTTCGTATTTCAAGAGGGGCATGCTGTGGCAAGAGTTGCCTTACGTGCAGCAAAGGCTACGCCAGGGTTCGATTGGCGTATGGTGGAGCCCCCAGTATGACCTCAAAGTGGGTTGAACGATCGCGATCGCTTCAAAATTCTTTAGCTGCCGAGTGGTGAGCGCGTAGATTTGCGTGGGCGGGGCCTGTATCTAGACTGGAATAGCACCAAGTAGTGTTATTTTTGACCCCGCACGTGTGCAACCTCAATACGAGATTGTCAACCAGTGCCCTTTCCTTCGATCGTGACCGATCAGGAGTGACTATGACACCAATGACCCCTTCCCTTCAGCCGTGCGATGGTGCATGAGGGTCAACACCAATTCGGTTTTTCGAGTCCTCCCCGCGGAAGCACCACTCGGGTCCAATTCGTACGTGCAGAGAGTCGGCTGGAACCTCAAGGCAGATAGACCATTGGAGTTTCTTGGTCAAAACCTTGTGTTCGTGCCCCAGGCTCATCACTCATCATGCCTTGCGGTATCTGTAGCCATCTTTGCCGCCCCGGAGGGCGTCAAAAAGGCTACGCTTTAGTTTTAGATGAAGACTACCCTGCTGCTTGGTTCTACTGTTCGAGCTGTGCAGCTTCTACTCCTCTTTGCCCTATCTGTGGATCCATGGCGTGGCAAGCGACTTCGAAGGCCCGGTGGGATTTGACCCTCAAGCTCCAGATACACCGGCTGGGTAAACATGCCAAAGATGTCAACGTTCATCTAGATTACGACACTTTCGACATCTTCCTCAAAGATCTCCAGGCCAAGCACTCCCAGTCCCCAGTCGGAAGGATCCTGTCATCCAAAGTCATAGACCAAATCCAGGCATTCACAGCTGCAATCACTTCTATGGCTCAAGCGAACCCGTTCGCCAGTATTACTTGGGGCATTCTTCAAGCCGTACTGAATGTAAGCTGACGCCATCGTACGTTCAGTAGTCACTAACGAAGAAGCTAGGTTGCTTATTGCTTTGCTTCGGTAATGAACACTGTTTCCGGAATGCTCGCGGAGGTCACTACCGAATTGCCATTCTTCGAAGAGTATAGGAACATTTTTCCAAGCGCGTTCGAGTTGGAAGATCCTTTACGCGATCTCTACAATACCTACGTTACGTTCTGCATCGATGTCTTCCTGTTCTTCAAGAGTACAAAGTGGAGTGAGTGAAAGCTTTGAATCAAGGCAGTATCGTTTCTCTAACTCCATAGCTCTCTTCTCGAGATTAGTTTTCGGGAGCCTAAAGCGACAATTTCGACAATCGAAAAGTCAAGTCGCACAGCACACACTACGCTTCAACAGATCTGTCGATCTAGCAAGGACTAGGTTGGGCGCAGCCGCCAGCGAACACATTCTGAAACTGGGGCCTGGTCACGTCCGTCAACACGCAGTGGTCAAGGGCGTTCCGTTTCAGCAGAATGCGAGGTTCATGGCACGAGATGATGTTCTTTCAACCTTACACAAGCATCTCAAGCAAGTGCCGTTTCAGGATAATACACGTCAGATGTCTTGTGTTGTCCATGGCATGGGTGGCATTGGAAAGACTCAAGTGGCTTTGGAGTACACCTATCGGCACCGACGCGAATACTCCCATATATTTTGGATGAAAGCAGAGAGTGGCCCGGAATTGGCAACATCGTTTGGTAACCTTGCCAAAGAGCTAGCGCCAAACTTTTCGGCAATGGACCAAAGTCGCAACATTGAGTTGGTTCGGGAGTGGATGCTGCAGAGTAGGTGAATGTTCCTGACTAGGCGATTGCATTGAGCTAAGATGTTCTATCATGTAGATCAATCCTGGCTGCTGGTATTTGACAACACAGATGTTGATCTGAAAGATTACTGGCCACCCAGCTCCCACGGATCAATATTGATCACAACGCAGAAGCAAGATCTAGCCCACCAAGCAGTGTCGGACATTGCACTGGAAGCATTTGACGAAGATCAAGGCTCTGAGTTGATACTGAGCCTGACAAATTCCTCTGGGCAAGCTCCTTCAGAGCAAGCAACACGATTGTCGAAACAGATCTCGAATGAGCTAGGCGGCTTACCTCTGCTTCTCTCGCATGTATCCGGATTCATTGGCACTTCAAAATGTCCTTTGGCTGACTTGTTGTCGAGTCTTCAGCAACCTTCCAACTTCAAAAAGATATGGGCATTTGACTCTACCACATCCACCACCTTCCAGTACGGGGAACCCATGGAAAAGGTATGGGCTCTCTCGTTACGAGCTCTATCGGCAAACGCACTCGAAACGTTGTACATCCTCGCGATGCTCGACCCTGATGGAGTCGCTGAAGATGACCTGATCGGAGATTGGGGAGGTACCAGCACCGAGTTCCTAGAACCTCAGAAGAAATTTGAGTACGTACCTTGATCTCGAATGCATTCGAGTTGCTAACAGTCATACCCAGGTTTAACGAGATTAGGCGTAGTTTGATAGACCGGCATTTGGTGTCAGCCTCTAGCCCCGAGCAGCGTCCCATGCTATCGATGCACCGGGCTTTGAAGCAGCACCTCATCCATCTACTCGATGAACAAGGCAGTGGGAAGCTTCAACTGGTCTTCGAACGGGCCTTGTCTCTAGTGCGCAGGGCGTTCCCACGGGGAGACGAGCTCCAAGCACCCACCAATCATACCTGGGAGGCATGCGAAGCAAGGCTTCCTCATGTCAGCAGTCTGCAAACCATATTCGAGTCCTGGACGCCCCAACTCAAAGCCACGATGCCATTTGCCACCTTGCTCGCTGATACTGGCAACCATCTTTGGGAACGTGGGCTCGTTAAACAAGCCCTCGGCATTATGGATACTGGTGAAAAGGTCTGTGAGGGTCTTTCACATGAAAGCGAAGTGCACACAGTTCATGCGAACATATGTGCCATCTCTAGCGCTGTATATCTTGACATAGGCTTCAGCGGGAGACATAAAGCCTTGGCTTTGGTCAAAAAAGCATTGGAGCTACGGCAACGAAGAATGAGGATGCTAGATGAAAACGACAAAGGAACCGCAACAGACGCTCTGCAGCTAGCCAATGCGTGGAACGATCTCGGGGTGATTCTCATTCAAATGGGCGAATATGAGAAGGCGGTTCCAAGCTTCGATGAGTCGTTGAAACTGAAGAACACTTGGGCCAGCGAAGATATCATCCCGTGGCACTTCGGCGAGACGTACAAAAATTTGGCCATAGTGGAGCTTTCCCGAAGAAACTTCGAGAACGCAAGAGCGTACGCAACCCGGGCAACTTCCTTGTCTACTCGCAACATGGGAGAAAAGACTGCCTCCACCTTCAAGGCAAAGTTCGTCATGGCTACCGTTCTACTGAATTGCAATGATCTCCAAGCATCTTTACTTATCCACAAGGAGGTACTTGCCGGTCGGCGAGAGGTGATGGGCGAGAGACATCAAACAACCAAAGATAGCTTCTATGCGCTCGGAGCAATATATGAATTGAGAAACAAGTGGGACAAGGCCGAGTGAGTATAAAAGCAACGAGGGTTCTTGAGCGGCAGTTAATGACTTATAAATCAGAACGAATCTCCGCTTGGCACTTGAAAATTCAGATTCCTGGTCGTGAGTTTCCTCACAAGGAGACCAAAGCGTTCTTAAGCTAACGATACATAGCCTTGAAGCAGTTGCAAGATGCAAATATCATCTCGCAACTGTAATTCAAGCCAGAGACAAACAGCTCACCGAAGAGAGGCAACGAGAAGTGTCTCTTTTGCGAAAAGAAGCAGCTGAAGCTCGCCGAGCACTTTCCTTTCCAGAGTCAACTTCACAAGCTCTGGATGAAGAATTACGAGTTCACGAACTCATGGTCTCACTTTGGGCAGGAAGGTCCACGATTGCACTCGCAGAAAAGAACGGAGCGAACGCGGTTCAAACGAGCAACTAGTGATATGAGGTCAACGATATATTTTCTCCAAAGTGTGACTGTCTTATTGCCGTGCTTGTGATATCCAATTTTGCTGTCGAGATTTACCCCTTGTTTTCAATATCCTCAGTCATGGCACGAATGATGGCGGAAGCAAGGTTGACTCCTCTTTCGATGTCCGAACTTTCATGCTCAATCGGTGTATGAAGAAACTCTACCCTCCTGTCCTCGTTTCTGATGTAACCCTCGGCCAATGACACCCAGTAGATGTAGCAACACAAGTAGCGCTCAATGTCATTCGAGATGACGATCTTCGGGTCCTAGATATGTTCAGTTGCGCAGCTTGGACATAGACCACACGTGGTACCTACGTCTAACTCTGATTTGATCTTCTCGAACACTCCCTCGATGTCAATGTCGGTGGACAGTCTGTCAGGCAAATTTTTCCAAGTGCCGCCTCCCGTCAAGTCGTCTTCGCTGGGATGCTTGCCGTCTATATCAGGCAATGTATACCCTTTCTTGAAGCCGTTACGCTCTAGGCGGAATGAAGAGTTTGGCTGATCAAGCATACCCATGTGAAGTATGGCGTGAACCTTGAACTTGTGTTCCGTCTGACCTGAGCCCTTCTCAAGACCAAATAGATCTCTATCGCCATCCCAGATCTTGGGAACGAAGTGGCGTAGAAAGGTCCATCCGTTATGCAACGGCTTTGGATATGTGAGGATCCGAATGTCAGGCTTGTTTGCCCGGAAGATGACGCGAGGAAGGGCGTTGGCGATCAGCCAGGAGGTATTGACAGGTAGAGGAGGCCACGGCGTTCCCTCGCCCCAAGGCTGCGAAAGCATCGATCAGCTTTTTCTTCAGTATGGGATTCTTGCTCGAGATACACACGGAGAATCCTGTTACAACAACATTGACTTCCGCAGGGGGTCGGTCGTCAGATTGGTCCGAGCCGTTGGATCGATCTTCCGGCAAGCGCTCCTCAGCCATGTTATTTACAGAAGAGCGAGAGCTCGCACGCCGTGGTGCTTCTTTAAAGAAAAGCTTCAAGGCTGGTGTTACTAGCAATCACCTTCCGACTTGGACATGCACACAAATGATTGAACAGAGTGACATCAAAATGTGTTGGCGCCTCATGCAGCGACGAAAAAGATTACGCGCAAAACATGCGGCTCTGCTATTAGACCGATTCTGAAGTGTTGCTGGGTATATTGCTTTTGGCGACCCCGCGCATGAAACATAAACGATCGCGCGATTAGACTACAGACGGCGTGGCACTGTGAGTATCTTTCACCGATCACAAACGGCTCTGTGAGCATGTGTCTCGACAACCCCGCAGACTAGCCACATCCGGCGATCGGGCTACGGATCATACGTCCCGCACTGGGCCCGATGTCCTTTACACGGCCCGTATTCCTTGCCAGGACCCGATGAAATGTCTTCACCGGTCGGGCAGGCAAACATGATTTCATCCTAGTTGCGATTGTTTGCTTCTCCGCACGTGCCGCATACGTCTTAGTGCTGATCATTGTGGGGGCGACGTCTGATGCATGTTGGGAACCTCATTCGGCAATTAATTTCGCTGCGGATGGACATATTCGAATATGAAAGTTGGATTCCGCGCACACCTGTTGAACGCTGAGGAAACCGATTGACTGTCAGTATGGTGGTAACACAAGATCACTTCGCCACACTAGGCTTTTTCGATTCACATCTGGACATCTACAAAGCAGCGAAGCCATATGTTTGTCTGGTGCCACTGACTCATGCGCCTAAAGACTTTCCGCAGACAAACATCGAGGGCATTCGCAAGGAGATACCAGTGACCGACGTTCGCGGCGCCGAAGACCAGTTCACGTTGGACGTCCAAGGCTTCCAGCTTGTTCGTCATTCTCCTTCATTTGACGACTGGCAAAATGGAAAGCGGGTCGTGAAGGAATACTACCCGCACATTACCAATCTTATCAAGCGGAACATGGGAACCGAATCAGTGTACATTTTTGACCATACAGTAAGTCACTTCAAGGAAACTTATTCGAGGAGTCTAACTTAGACGAGGTACGGCTTGGTGATCATGTCGATACTCCAGATCGCAAGAGACAGTATCATGGACTGCCAAGTACAATGGCTCACGTTGGTATGATGAACAATGAGGGAGAAAACTCTCCAGACTGTAGCTAATACGGGCACGTTAGATCACACAGTGGCTTCGGCTAAGCTCCACATTCGCGATGACTTTGGTGCCAAAGCAGATGAGCTCCTCAAACGGCGGTTCCAGATTATTAAGTGAGTACCTTTAGGATACGTTCAATAGTACTGCAGTGTGACTGATCGTGTACAGTGTTTGGCACCCAATCAAGGAACCAGTAGAACAGCACTTTCTTACGCTATGCGACTACAGGACTGTAAAAGCTGACAGTTTTCCTGCTGATCTTATCTACCCTCACATTTCCTCGGAGAATCAACTGATCAGGCATTCAGAAGAGCAGAAATGGTACTATGCTAGTGGCCAGCTTATCACGGAGGCTTGGATGATCAAAATTGTCGACTCTGAGGCAGAGACCAATGACAGTGTTTCTAAATGTAAGTTCAGGCCAGTATCTTACTCTCGCTATCTAACTAATGGAAATGTTTAGTCGGTGCTCACACGTCCTTTGTTGTTCCTTGGGCGCGTCCGGAAGCGATACCTCGCCAGAGCATTGAGTTCCGTGCATTCGTGTTTTACGGTCCCGAGTCAAGTACGACGGAATCTCAAGAAATGTGACAGTCTCTACTGGTTAGCATAGTCATGACTGACATGCATGATACTTCTGTATGAATGGCAACAATTGTAGCATTTTACTTGTGGAAAGGAATATATCATGCCTTGCGTCCACTACTCCAAGCTCAGATCCCGCTATCTACTAATGTTGATCATATATTGCAATCAACATATACCGCGATCAACCGGCCTATGTTGACACCGGAAGAGTTTCTCAAGCTGCAGACTCCTATTGTATCCTTCTATCCGCGATTGATTGCGCCAACCTCGGCAATCATCAAGCTTGATCATACGCGGTGATCTAATCCAATGATGCAATTCGGGAAATCCCCTAGATAAGCACTTACCTCCGCTTTGACCATGAGAACACACATCGCCCCTGCCACATTCTATAGCCTAACCATCGGCAGGTGACACGCAGATATTTGCATGGTATTTTTATTACGATCGTTATTGGGCACCAATCCTACCGATCACTGTACGTGGATGGCAAAGATAATGCATACCCCGCTCGAAATGTGTGCCACGGCAGCTATGGAGGGCAACGGCTCCAGTACGGTTCAGCCTCGTTGTGTCTCTTTAAGATAAGAAGACCCTCTCCGTGCCCCAGTGGACTCTAGAACACAAAATTGCACCCGACTTGTCTTCTGACAACCATCACTTCACTCTCCTGATCAAGAAGTATCCATTTGTCAGGACTAGACATCATGTCCCGGGAGTCCACCCCGTATGTTTACGCGATGCCCTCCGTTTGCATGCAAGAGCTTATCATGTCATAGAGACCGTGCGCAACCATGGAAGCAGTACTTTGAGAAGGAGCTTGCGGAGAAGGAGACCGCTTCCGAGGAGATTGTTCAGAAGAAGCCATGGCTTAATTGGAAGCCAGAGCCTGAGGACCCGAGCTATAAGCCGTTTCTTTCATGGAACCCTAATATTGACAACGGCGAGGTTAATCCTATGAAGAGGGTGTGGAAAACTCAGATTATGGGTGGCTGCTCCAGGTAAGGACTTTGTACTACATTCGCGTCGTCGCTATTGTACCTAACGTTCTCCCAGCCTCGGAAAGCAATACTAGACATCCCTCATCTCGAGGTGGTCTGCTCTTGAGGACATATCAGGGTATATATGGCGATAAGCTTTCTCGATGATTCAACCGCAAACGATCATAGCCCATCGTTCTCGCAATTTTTAGTTATTCAATCGAGTTTAGTTTCCTGTGTTAGACATACGTGGATATGTGACGGTTCTCGTTGTGCTTTGTAAGATACCAGCTACCTACCAAGAAGGTTGGCATCTGTAATATCAGTGCTGAGGACACCATGACTAACCTTCACGAAATGCAGCTTACGCCGCAGGGTGCTGACATGCACACTGATGCTCTGCTCTCAAGTATGTTACACGTTCGCCAGTTCTATAGTGTGGTGTAATTTCTAGCCTTGCTGCTAAGTCTAGTAGTCCCAGCGTTGACGAACGCATTAGTGTGGCCCTGTCTCCTCCCAGAATGTCTCCAACCCCTGCGTCCATCACTACCATTGTTCATTCTGTTGAGCGACGGCTTTGATCATGTAAGAATTTACTTGATGGACTTCTCTTCTCGGATTGTCATACAGGGGAGGACGTTAGGTGTGTAGTGAGAGCGGTGGCAGGTACAGCAGGCCACACCGTTTTCTTGGCCTAAGACAAGATAAGTATGTTAGCAAATTGAAATTGTGAATCTTTGATCATGGACGTAAGCAATATCCCGCGACGAAGATCTCGACTTCGGCGGGTGCTTTATTACTAGATCCAACAGAGCTATGAATCTGGATTGGAGCTTGCGAATTACAAGCTTTGTGTTTGAAGAGGTGGAGTATGTAGTAACTACAATCCAGAACGTTGACGAATTATGTAAAGCGTCAATGAAGATTCTACCTCTACGCGAATATTGGGTGTGAAAATTGCCACAAGGAGTATGTGGGTGGGCGTGGTAAAAATTCATGCTAAACGATTGCCTACGGTATAATAAGTTATAAATAAATAGACAAATATGACGCGCTAACCATGACTCTAACAAGTTCTCCTCAATGATCAGGCTGCAAATGTGAATCGATACTCGACAGTGAATTGGTCCAAATGTCTTACTTCGCGTAGCGGAAAGGAAAGTCTATTGTTGAGTTGCTAGCTAAGTGTGCAAATGAAAATTCCGCCCACAAGGACTTTAGCCAAAGCCTCGCCAGTCTAATTTATTCTACAAAACGTCCCATTGCTATTGATGAGATCACACATTCGCCGGCCCTTAGGCGTATTCTCCCTCCCTGCTTCTTCGCGGAGCTCTGGCGTAGTCCGCTTCCTGGCCTCGTTGCTGAGTTCTCGCAATGCCAGCTTCGACGAGCGCATGGATAGGGCCCTGTCTCCGCCCCGAATGTCCCCGACTCCTGCGTTGTCCACCACCACCACCGCCACCACCATTTGTAGCGGGCTGTCCACCAACCGGTCCCTTCCAAGGGCGGCTGGCGATCGGCCCGCGCGCTTCAGGGGCGGTGGCACTCGTGACCCACCCCACAATCACGTACATAAGAATGACGATGAACTCCTCCAAGATAGCCATGAAGACGTGAATGATGACCGAGCCCGTAGCGGGGCGAAAGTGCTTGTTGTTTGAGAAGACCGAAAGGATGGCGTAGAGGAGGCGAACGCCGATGAAGGGGAGCGCGAAGATAGTGACCCAAGCGATTCTTCGGTCGTCCTTGGGGCCGTTGGAAAGCTTCGTTACGGTGATGAGGGCGATTAAGAGTAAGGCGACGAGGGCGACGATGTAGAGCGCGATTCCGACTTTAGACTCGGTTTGCGGTGTGTAAGTGCCATCGGGAGCGATGCTGCTGGTTCCGCCGGCGACGCTGAGGATCATGCCGACCGTGACTAGTATCTGGACAAGACGGAAGTGGATGGCGCTGAAAATTCCTCTGGAGCCGGAGGTGACGATTGAGTCAGCACTGTTGATGCTGTTAGTGATTGTAGTGGTAAGCGTTCAGTGTTCTTACCAGCGCGACAGCAGACCAAGCGTTGCAAGCAGTAGCGGCGATAGGCCCACTGACTGGAGGATCAAATATGTCTCGATCAAGCCTTTGGAGTCGGATTCGATGGTGGCAAGCTCGCAGCATGCGCCGACGATTCGGACGAGGCAGAGGATGAGGGTGAAGATGAAGCCGGAGCTACGGCCGAAACCGTGGCGCTTGCATACCACTGCGGCACCGACTAGAAGTGGGAAATAGATAACAAGCTCTAAGATGGACACTCCATTCTGTTTGCTGAGACCCATGGCGAAGGTATCGGAGCTGGTCTTGGGTAATGAGGTGGCCCACGTGGGAGAGTGTTAAAGTTCAACGGGAGCTGTGTTCGAGAATTTTTGCAAGCAGGTGTTTTGAGCCGGTATTGTAGTATACTCTGAATTGGAGTCGAGGTAGTGATTGCGTTCAGCAGTCATATATATACCCACAGTGCCTGATCAACAGAGCCGTGTCTCCGAAGTACGCACTGTGGCAGACACGAACTACATTCCTCTTCGGGGGTTGGGGCAGTCGCACCGCCACCAACTAAGATGACTACATCAAACAAGACTGCATTCATCATGAGACCCTTGCGGTGTGGAAATGCTAGGGTTGAAGCTAGCTGGCAACGTTGCGACGAACAAGCCTTCTCTCGCTCCACGCTACGTCGCATTAGGATTGCACTTCGCGGCTAGTCTAAAGACAGTTAGGATGGATCGACGGCCTACCACCGCGGTGCCTGACCCCAGTATCACTCAGCAACGTCTCAACCCCGCTACCTCTCCTCGTTGGATCCACACCGAATGAATTGCGCCTCAACGAGTGCAAGGCTGATCGCGTCCGTATCGGTAGCGATGACTCCCCGCTTGCGCCGCGTGGACTGTCGCTTTTTGATTTGTTCGACCCCGTGCACGCCCCAACCTTGAGTAGCGTTCGCGGCTTCGGCGTCATCTTTGCGCGAGACGACAAGCGGAGAGATGACGAGTCCTTCATCATTGTGGTCGTTGATGCTTCAACCGAGGACTGAGCCACGATCCAACCGCGCGCGACGTTAACCTTGTGGGTTTGCGGTAAATTTATCATCCTCCACCGGTATATGCTTTAACAGGTCTTTTCTGCCGGCCATACGACCCAGATCCCTCAAACAGAAGACGTGAAACGGCCCCAGGAATACCGTCATCCAATATCGCCATACCTGTCTCCATATCGTCTACAATGGGTTACTTCGGGCTTCCAAGCAAAGCTTGTGCGTCGTGCAGGAGCCGGAGAATAAAGGTTAGTGGGGAGATGTCGCACGAGGCTGCAGGTATCATCGCTAACATTGTGGCAGTGCGATCTGGCCCTGCCATCGTGTGGACAGTGTGCGAGGATTTTCAGAGTGTGCTCTGGATATCGCGACCCCACACAGCTCCTCTTTCGAGATCAGACCGACGACGTGACCCGCAGAGTGCAACGAGCGAAACGCCCATCTCAACAAAAGCTTGTTGAGGCTGTTTCCAAATCAGCTTGTTCGTCGTCGCATATCGATCGTGAACAGATGCAACTGGATATCCCCCATCACTTTGTTGCAGCCCGCCCGACGTCCCTGTTTCTCCCCATTTCCCTCGAACACCAAGCCTTCTGTTTCTTCTTTAGCAACTATGTGTCCTGTCCTTCCAAGAATTTCAATACCATCTACGAGAGCATTCCAGCGCTCTACCTTGCCTCCACAAACGACAGCGCCCTCCTGTACGTCATCACGGCGCTAGGCCTCGCCGGGCTCTCCTGCCACACAGAGACGTCCGGAATGGAGACAGCTGCGGGGGCCTGGTACAACAAGGCCTTGGTAAAGCTTAATCGGACCCTCCAAGACCCCGTGCTCGCCAAAGCGGACTTGACCCTGCTGGTGGTGCTGCTGCTAGGCTTGTATGAGGTGTGCATACACTGGCGTCCTATTCGCTACTTGGAGACTGACTAGTCTGCAGACAACTACATGCAGAACGTCACAATCTATGACTTCGTGGCTTCGACATGCAAAAGGCGCAACTGCACTGCTCGAGCTCCGCGGCGAGGAGCAGCTCAATACCAACCTGGGACGGGCGCTCTTTACTCAGACTCGCACACACATCATTGCCGGTAGCGTCCAGACGAAAACACCTCTTCCAGAGCTGGTAATCCGTCTCTCACGGAAGTACCGTGAAGCGACAAGCAACCCTCTCGAAGATATTATCCCGCTCATATCTCACTTTTGCCAGATACGCTCCGGGAGACCATTCTACCCCGTACGAAACCAAACCGAGTCGACGACCAGAACCATCATTTCCCAATACACCACACTGTCGCAGCAGATGCAGGACTGGCATGACCAACTGCCATCTAGCTTTTCTCCAGCGAGGAAGTTTCCACAAAAGCCTAGTGCGTCCATGCTGTCGGAATACTACCACGTCTACGACGACGTCTGGACCGCCGCCGTGGTGAACAATTGCAACACCAATCACATGCTCGTCAACGAAGCTCTGATCATCCAACTATCCTACCTTCAAGACCACTTCGCCCGCGATGCAGCCGAACTCGTGGAGCTCAACGAAAGCATCACCAGAGCCCGCAGTACGGTGATTAACCTGGTGGACGAGGTTTGTGCCAGCGTTCCACACCTGCTCCAATCGAACATGGCTGCAGCGGGCGTCGGTCTCTTGTGGGCTCTCTATGTCTCGGCGCAGATCTCGCCGCGCGCAGCTTCGGTGCATGCTTCTACGCGCGGCTGGATCATGAACCGTTTGGAGAATATTGGGGCCGAATTGGGTGTGCGGCAGGCGACGACTCTCGCGGGCTTCTTGCGTGAAGGCGTGAAACTCTCGCAGGTTTTGGATGGGTCTGCTGGACAGGATGAGGAGGATGATTAGATCTTTTCGCTTGAGCGAGGTTGCTGGCAGCCTCCGTGGATAATGCGTGTATGTTTTCTTTCACCATCTATCTATTTCAAAATATACTTCATCTAAAAGCTCATCGATTGCATAGCCAACATCTCTCGATCGCCCTATCAGGTCTAACACTAAACGCAGTTACAGGCATACCCAGATCCCCCGAACGGATACTCGTTTCGGGATGCGCGATTACTACGTAGCACCAGCCACGCCTCACGAACTCGTTGCTCCATCGAGTTAGACCAGTTCCGCTGACAAGTCCGACCGCACACCGATCCGATTGGCTCGCGACCTGCGCCTTTAACAGAGTGCGAAGGCTGAGCACGGACAAGCGGTCGATTCGTGTACAAGCATGACTGAGCCACGACCAACGCGTAGTACGATCCCGTCCGAACTCGGTATCATGGCAAGATACATAAAAGAGAGGATCGAAGCGCTCCAAACGGGTCTTCCAAACCACTCCACGCCTTACTCTCCTCATACTCTACCTCTCTCCAAGCAGATATACTTCCAAGATATCCAAGAGGATTGGAGCTCACCAAATCTCACTCTCTTGATCCTCTACCTCTACCACTACCTCTCTCTCTCAGTCTCAGTCTCATTCCCAAAGCAAGCAAGTCGACCAAAGGTCCAACCAGCCATTCTACCACCCCCACCCACTTCACAACAAAATGGAAGTCGCCCTCTCCCCCCCACCCCCTCGCCAATCGCAAACCCCCCAATCCACCCCCTACACCCCCTACACCACGCGCCCGAGCTCCACACCCTC
>Ga0247733_1000121_pt1 | contig 110418 bp, 111 predicted proteins | sample UWRJL043104R2_FD_180932 | JGI IMG/M metagenome (GOLD analysis project Ga0247733, IMG submission 180932) | Plant litter microbial communities from Arlington Agricultural Research Station in Wisconsin, United States - UWRJ-L043-104R-2 | ecosystem: Environmental > Terrestrial > Plant litter >... | reverse complement strand
GGGCGTCACCGTTCCCACTGTTGGAGGCGTGAGAGGCAGGTCAGCCACCGGGGGCGTCACCGTTCCCACTGTTGGAGGCGTGAGAGACAGGTCAGCCACCGGGGGCGTCACCGTTCCCACTGTTGGAGGCGTGAGAGGCAGGTCAGCCACCGGGGGCGTCAGCGTTTCCACCGTTTCCACCGTTTGCACCGTTGGAGGCGTTAGAGGCAGGTCAACCACCTGGGGCGTCACTGTTTCCACCGTTGGAGGCGTGCTGAACTGTACTGCATCATCAACCGTAGGCGCAATCAGTAATGCTGACTTGTTGATCGAAGGAATTTCGCTCAATGGGTTCGAGAAAGCTTCGTTTACATGCGATTGTCCGATCGGTGCAATCCCGGGTGGAACTTCTTGTCGTTTCACTGCAGTTGTATCGCTAGACCCAGGCAATTGGTTCGTTGCATCCCTGTCCGACAGTCCTGACAGCCCACTCCCGGCCTGACTTGTGTCCTCTTCTCCAAAGGATAAGGAGGGAGACTGGTCAGACACCGTGTCAATTATATTGTCCACAACCGAAGCCACCGGAACAGCCAGATTGGGTACTAGTGCAAGAAGTTGGTCTTGCAAATCGTCCTCAATGGACCCCCAAACTGACGATGGAGGGGGATTTTCCAACAGCTCGGGTGGTACGACGTCGGTAAGGATGCTGGGTAGGATCGGATCAGTCGGTGGTGTACCTTCTGTTGCCCACGACCCAAAAGGCGGAGGAAAGAAAAAGGCGTCATCTATGCTGGGAGGAGTGTGCTCAGGGATGATTGTGTCAGAAGGGAGTACTTGGCTAGCGATACCTAGGAAGGTGCCATCGCCGATTCCAGGGTCTATGGGGATAGGCTTGGTGAAAGGACTGACCGCAATCGGGTCTTCGAATGGAATGTCGGCTGCGTCGCTGAAAGGATCTGTGGAGGGATTTGCAGACGAGTCTTCGTAGGGATCTTCGTTCCAATCTGGGAACGTGCCTTCGCCATACGCGGGATCTAGTACGTTGGGAGCAACCAGTGGTCCCGTGGCCAACTTAGAACCGTTGCCGAGACTCAGTACGCCCCCCGTCTTTGGAGACACGCTGACAGGTATCGGCACTGTGATCTTTGCCAACAGTGACTCGATTGGCGACACCGTGACATCAGGAACAGCCGTTGTGAGTGTTGCCGGTTCGAAAAAATCATTCTCGACGGTACTGTCCACAGCAAACGACGGCTTCTGTGTCTCTGTCGGGAATAGCGTGGTGGTTCTCGTAATACGAATCGTTGATGTCACGGTGTTGTCAACATCCACACTGGCAATTGGTGCTTCAAAAATAGGCGGTGATACGTCGACGATGGACGGATCTAACCCAACAGGAGTCGGCTCTGGCGTCTTCGGAAACGGTCTGGTAAGTGGGGGCGGAAGCTTAATCCCCCCTGTCTGATTCCCGTAAGTAAACGGTCCGTAACCAGGCACCTTCTCATACACTCGAACACTTCTGATATCCCAGTATGCTTGTTCCAGTGCCTGAGGATTGGTCGCCACATATTCGATGCAGCTTTCTATCGGGGTCTTGTTTTGGGCTATTGGACAGCTTGAGGCGCCTGAGCCAAACGTGCCACCGCTCCAGCTGCCACATAACGACGTGTCGATGATGATGCTGTGATTGAACAGCTTGTCGCCGAAGGAGTCAGAGCATGGTCCTGCGAAGGAAACACTTGGTATGCCAAAGGTTTCCGGATCGGGAACATTCTCAGAAGTATCTAGCAAGCTCTCAGGTACCCCACTCGGAGGGAAAAACCAGACGTTGACCGCAGTACTGGTCCACTCCATAACGTACACGCCGCCTCCGTTTGCGTTAAACTCTGCGCCATAGTTGAAGGGTTCGGTCAGTGTGGCGGCACAGCCTTGATTCTCGTCATGGGCGATGTTGCAATCTGTATTCAGCCATATACCAGTCTGATTGGTAGTTTCTGCAACTGAACAGCTCCCTGTCGCATGAAGAGCGACGTTGTTGGTACGAGCTTCGTTGACGTTCTCGATGATGTCGATCTCGCCGTCAGCGGGCCAGTCACCGAGACCTGCGGTCCAGAAAGCTGTCATGAGGTGTCAGCAACACTGCATAGAAGGAGGACTTGATATCTAGGTACGTACCTGGCCATACCCCACATCCAGCAGGCATATGCGTAAGATCTATTACGAAGATCCCTTCTGTGAATGTCATTTTGCTCTCTAAGCGTACACTGGGTCGACCCGGACCATCAGGTGTGTAGACGTTGGTCTTGTCAACGCTGAGGTAAACGAGGTCCGAGCCATTGCGAACAAGGCCTGCAGAGGCGGCAGTGTCGTAGGGTACGTATTCCACATAGCCGCCTGTTGGATCAGGACCCTGCGAATGATCATTATACATTTAGCAAGGTGAATTCTCGAAATTCTTACTGTGAAGAAATGGAACTCGTCGAAGATGTTTGAAGCGTTGTACGCCTGGATGAGTTGGTATTGCTGAGCAAGTGCTGACTGCAGGCTGAGTATCGGCAGAGCGAGCGCCGCTTTGAGGCGCGCCATGTTGAAGACTCAAGTCATAAATCTGCAGGAAAGATTGGGAGGAGATAAGTGGTGTCAGTGCCCAAGTTAAGCCAGGATAAGAGTCAACACGTTGGTGGGCCAAGGTACATTCCTCGCGTTGCGCGGCCCGACGCGTTAATGGATGACGAGCATTCTTCAAGCCAAAGTGGAAACTTATTACGAGAGAGGTGGGGAAAGAGGTTACATGTAACGAGGGCCATGCATTTCTGTGCTTGGAGGCAGAGCACTAATTGGGGTACTTCGGTCAGATGATCGTCCACGGTGGTGCAGTGCAAAGTCAAGCTATCGGTGCCATGTCTTTCGGTTCTTTACTAAATCTTAAAGCTGTGCTGCGTTAGCACATAATAGTAGCAACAGGATCCCAAGAAGCTTACCTACGTCCTGATATGCAAAGGTTGACTCCAATCCCATTACTCCTCGCGGCCTATGCGTACAAACCAACACCACCACATCCCGTCCTAATAACCGCATCTTAACAGCATCTTGGTCAATACAAAGGGACGCTCTTTCGCCTCAGACAGCATCCCAGACTCCCAAGCCCCAAGAAAATATCCAGGCTGGTGGCCTCAATTACCTCGCCTCTGTTCGCCCAAGATACGATCCTTTTGAGTCGGCTTGGCGTTCTCGTGCTCGTGCTCTTTCTCGGAGCTACTGTCGGATTGGGTAGCTGAATCTTGCTGCTGCTGCTGTTGCTGCTGCACCTTTTTCTCATAGTTCTTGCGCTGCCGGTTGGCCTCGTAGATTTCCAGGTCCGCGGAGGTGATGGTGATGGTGGTGGGCGCGCGGCGGAGCATGTTGAAGATGAGTGGCTGGAACCGATATGAAGGTAGAATGTGTATCCTTCTGAAGTCGGATGACAAGGGGGATGTATAAAGAAGCAAGCTTCGTGGAGGTCTACGGCGATGCGGTTGGGGCGACAGATGCGGGAGATGGTCGGAGAGAAGATGTGTATGTATATGCGACAAGATGAGGCCAAGATCAAGCCCAACGCGTTCCTACGTGTATATCGCTCAAAATAAGGATGCAGTGACGTAGACAACGGAGTGGAGTGGCACTGATGTTGCTGGGGTGAGCGTTTCGGCACGTGGATATGCGTAGTCGAAGCCAGACCCCTGTCGTCGCCAAGGCTTCTTCCAAACCTCCATCCGAAAAGTCGACGACTGCCCTGCGCGACGTCAACCATCCATTGCCGGCATGCCTCCTCGCTATGTATGTCCTTCCATGGGCGCAATACGTCGTCCGTTCTCCAAGGATGTAGTCTCGATATCCAATTGCTGCCCGCGCAGCTTCCATGCCTCCGCTCGCAAGCTCGAGGACGGCTCCGGCGGAGATTCTGCGACACCTCCCTCAGGTACACAGGCACCGGCAGCAGCACATTGAGGAGCTCCTACTAATGGAAATACGTATAGCACCATCTGCCGACCGCTCACCACGCCGAGTCCGCAACGCCCGAGCCGTCAGCGACATAACCTCCCTCCAATTCCGCCGCCCACTCCCCAAAACCAGCGGCCTCGCCGGTGGCTCTTTCCCCAGCGGCCGCTCATCTCGGGAAATTGAGGACGCTCCTGCGCCATCTACCGCCGCATCTTCTTCCACTCCCAAGATCATCACACCCACCCGAAAGCCGCTCATCACTCGCCAAATGGTTGATTCCCCCGCTCCTCGCAGCGGCGGCGCTGGCCCCCAAGGCACTATGGCCCGCGCACCCGCGCAGCTTCGCGTCACGCGCAACGCGCCGAGTGCGAAGAAGAATACGGGCCCCAATTTACGCGGCCGTAACGCAGGTGGCAAAGGAGGGAACCGTACCGGCGGTGCTCGTGCGCCCAAGAAGCGCGAGGGAAAGGGCGGAGGAAAGAAGGGGCCTGATCCCACACGTATGGGCGAGGACGTCACACTCGAACATGGGCTGTCGGATGGCATGGTGCAGCACCTTCTCCGTTTGCAGCGGAAGGAATGGGATCGCGTGCCTTACGAGCCGAAGTATGCCCCGGGTAGTTATGCTGCCAACGAGTTGGTCCATGCCGGACGGGAACTGTTCCGAGGTGAAGCGCCACCCGTCAAGGTCTGGGGCCGTCTGGAGCAGAAGCTGAACATTGTTGGCATGCACGGCGCGGCGGCGCACTTGCAGGTTCGCAGGATGCCGGAGGAGACGATGACTGTAAAGTCGGAATTAACACAAATGAAGCAGCTGGGTATCAGCGAAAGACTACCTTCATTGTCAAAACCGGTACAGGAGCGAGCGGCGTCGGGGAGTGCGAAGGTTAAGGCAAAGCAGGAGGGGAAGCGAGAAGTGCGCCAGAAAGTAGAGGCATAAGTCACGCTGAGTGCTATAGTATTGTATCATATGTATATGTCTCTGTATACGTCCAGAACGCTGAATGTAGACCTCGATATTCGACCTTTCACGTCCTTTTCAAGGAAACAGAGGGGCTGCCGTCATTCTCCAAGCAAGGATCTCGTCTACTCTATAGGCAGTGCACTCGTAATTGCAACCATGTCCACCTCCGTAGCGCGTTGCGCCGCTCTAAAAAAAAACCCCCCCTAGTAGTCCATCAAACTCCCGACCAACCTCCTCTGATACTTTTCCACCACCTCCTGACACCTAACAACCACGCCCGCCGCCAACACTCTCACCCTCTCCTCATCCCCGCCCTCCTGCCCACCAGGCAAGTTCTCAAATACCATCTTAACCCACTCTTGGGTCTCAACCAATTCCTTCCCCTGCTCAGTCGCTAGACGCTCCTTATCCGCATTCGTTTCAAGGAGCATGAGGAACGCAAATAGGAGCGCAGACAAGATGCGTTTGTCGTTCAAAGCGTGAGCGCGCAGCGAGAGGAGGAGTGCCCAGAGTTCTCGGGTCATTTGTGGCAGGGCGAGGGTCGATGGCCCGGCGGCTTGGAGCAGCAGTGCGACGGTTTGGAGGTAAGCGGGTAGGAGGAGAGGCGAGGTGTATATAGAGTCTGAAGAGGAAGAAGAGCGCGTAGCGATCCACCACCGTCCTGTGAGCGGGAAGAAGAAGTTCTCTGCTACGATCTGTGCGAGGGCATTTGGTATAGGCTTGCTACGTCGTGCCTCAACTTCCATGCGGGACGAGAAGGTGCGGACTTTGAGGATGGAGGGTCCGGTTAGGGAGTCGGCTGCCTGAGCGGCGAGGGGACTGAGAAGGGTCTTGGTCACTCCTGATGTGATTTTTCCGAGGGTGGAAGGGGAGGATTTGGATGCGTAGAGAGCGTCGAGATGTGGTGGGAGTTGTTTACTTGGGAAGGATGCAGGTGGGGGAACGAGGTCTTCGGTCGCGGCGTCCTTTAGACCAGCGAGTTCGCGGGCGCCGAGACCGAGCGTGGTGAGGATAGCGGTACGTTGTGTGAGTGAGTAGTCGCCTGAGAAGTAGGCTCTCACGAACCATTGTGCCATGGCCGCTGGTTTCGCCAGTAAGATGGCTATCAAAGCTTGCTGTCTATTCTCAGCGAACTTCTCCAAGTCATATGTATCTTGTACGCCGATGAGGATCGTCGCGAGTTCTTCCATATGGTCTATAACTTCCGTCCCGAAATTCGCTTTGCGGCGAATGAGCGGCGCTGCGGTGGAGATGGCGAGGGCGTGGCGGTCGTAGTCCTCTTGGTCGCGAAGACCGGCAACGAGATCGCGGATGTAGACTGGGGCGACAGGCTTGTTGCGGTTGATTTCTGTGGGGTCGTCGGTATCGTCTTCAGGGTCCGAGTCGGGCTTTTCGTATGGGATGAGATCGTCGTCTTCTTCTGAGTCGTCCAAAATTTCGACTATTCGGGGGCCCTGGATTTCTGTAATTGACGGTTTGTTTGATGATGCGGGTCCGGCTTGTTGAGGCTTTGAGGGCTTAATCTTTGAAGCGGGACGTTTCGCTGCAACGCTTTTGTCGTCTGATTTGAGGTCTTGAATCTTGCCGAGTTTATCATCGACTTTCGTAAGCTGTTGATACCACTTCGCTTCTGGGGCTTCATCTCCATCCAGCTCAAACTTGAGCTGCAGCTCTGGCTTGTCAGCCATCTTTGAGATCGCCATACCCACTGCAATGCCTAAGAAACGAGCTCTTGTCGAGGACGAGTTAAGTCGATTGGACATTCCTGACGTGTGGTAGCTCGACCTCGCCATCATAGTAAGAAACATGGGTTGTGAGCGATGAACGTAGCCGCAAGTCATTGCAAGTGTTTGAGCGAGGCCTTATAGGTTAGTATGACGTTTCGCGAGAGTACAATTTGCTACATACCTTCCTGCTGCACGATCGGAGTGTGTTTTATGTAGAACGTGTCTCCGAAGATCTTCAAGCTGGATTCCAATAAACTATGCAGTTGATCTGGTATCGATTTAGTTGGGGTCGAATACACGGATCTTCGTACTGACCTTCGTCCTGAGCTACCACAGCGATGACGCTGCGGCGAGCGAATACAGAGTCGTCCAAAGCAGGTATACTTGACTTCGTCAGAGCAGAGAGAAGGCTCTCTTTCAGGATCTCACTATCCTTGACTAGACTGTGTATCAACGCAGCGGCCGCTGAGACAGTTGTCGATGGCTTGATTGGTACATCTTCTTTCATCTCCACCTTTCTATTGAAGTACTGCTTTGTGACGAAAGCGACAACGGCGTTCAAGTACTTCCGTTGCTCGAAACTTTTCATCTTCTGGATGAAAGCAGCGAAGATAGTGCTGGAGTCTGAGTGGAGTAGGACCGTCATCAGGGAGCTGACAATGCGATCTTCGGAAGTAAGCAACGAAACGCCAGAGGTGACCATGATAACCTACCAGTGTATCCCAGCGTCAGTGCTTTGCCACAGATATCTAATACAGCAGAGGCAGCCTCGTCGCTCTTCTCAACACCCTTCATAAGCGTAGCAATATTACGACCTAGCCAAGCCGCGTATTCATTGCCATTCGCAAGCCATGTTGTAGATCGAGACGTCCCCCTCTCTTTCAGCACATCTTCCGCTTCCGCAGCAAGCGATAGTATTCTCCCTGAAGCGATCTGTGTGACATATTCTTTCCACATCATCTTACCCTGGACAGCATCCTTCGCAAATTTCTGGACATCGTTCCACACGTCGCTCGAGCATTGATCATCTCGCAATACCCGCTCAAGAAACTCAAGCAGATCTTCAACGTAAGACGATGCATCTCTCGTGTTACCGGCAGGCTTCTTCTGTCGACAGTCTGCGATTAGAGGCCGCAAGCGAGTGATGATCGATCCAATTCCACATGGGTTCCGCAAGCATCTTAGTAGCTGCTTTTCTGGCACCCTTCGCTCTTTCAACGTACTCCAGTAGTTTGGGATTGTGTTGTTGACAAGTTGGAAGGCGATGTTTGCTGCCACGGAGTCTGGAGCAATCAGATTGAATCCATCACTCTTGTCCGCTTCTACAGCAAGATACTTCAAGATCTTGCTAACGGTTTCGAAATCCGGCTCTTCTTTCAGTGCTTCGAGAGCTGCATCCGGTGAGCCGATTGTCGGTGCTGCTGTTCTCGATGGAAGCCGGTATTCCTGAACAAGCGGTTCCTGCGGTCGCTTCACGTTGGTGGTGGAAACTGGCGTGAGGAAATCGTCCATGACGTCGTTTGCATGGTCAAGGCCAGAACAGACTTATCGCAGTTATGTTTGGTTTCGAAGACTTCCACTTTTTGAGCGTTCACAAACGGTGACCGCGCAAACCAATGAACAGCCTGAGAGAAGAACTCGGCAATTCTTGCCCTAAAAGCTAGCGCCTTGGCACATACGCTCTTCGACTTACCTCATCCAGCCCGCGCCGTGGAACATCTGCCTACCGCACCCAACTGTCATCCCGAGAACACCATACTTCCTACCACACAGACTAAGTCATAAGATGGCGGAAGCTTCCACATCTCAGCCCACGGATGGCTCAGACACCAACCGAGCACGATGGTAGAACCAACCCTCGAATGTGCCATGAGCAAGCTAACGCTTGGGCGTAGGAAGTACCTAGATAGGATACTGAATCGGCCGGGGCCATTCACGGATCCTGATGAGTTCAGGCCAGGGAATACGGAGAGTGTGGATCGGGCGAAGATATTGTGAGTGACTGACTCTATCTAGCATGATCAAGACGTCGAGCTAACCAAGCACCAGGGTCATGTGAGTTTGCTCCAACAACGCAACCGTTCAGATATCACGTAGGTTCTAATACCATAACAGCGGAGCCGGCGGTCTAGGCTGTGAAATCCTTAAAAACCTCGCCCTCTCCGGCTTCAAAGACATCCACGTAATTGACATGGACACCATCGACGTCAGCAACCTGAACCGCCAATTCCTCTTCCGCGCCTCCGACGTCGGCTCCTTCAAAGCCGACACAGCAGCGCGGTTCGTCGAGAAGCGCGTAAAAGGCGTCAAAATCACCCCTTACTGTGGCAAAATCCAGGACAAGGATGAAAGCTATTACATGCAGTTCGCCATGATTGTTTGCGGGCTAGACAGTATTGAAGCGCGGCGGTGGATCAATGCGACGCTGGTAGGGATGGTCGATGAGAACGATCCGGATACGTTGAAGCCACTGATTGATGGTGGGACCGAGGGATTCAAGGGCCAGGCGAGGGTCATCTTCCCAACGATGACGAGTTGTATCGAGTGTCAACTCGACATGCATGCCCCGCGCGCCGCAGTCCCCCTCTGCACCCTCGCCACTATCCCGCGCCAGCCCCAACACTGCATCGAATGGGCGCACATCATCGCCTGGGAAGAAGAACGCAGGGAAATCACGCTCGACACAGACGACCCGGAACACATCACCTGGCTGTTTCAAAAAGCCCTCACGCGCGCCCGCGAATTCGACATCCCCGGCGTCACGTACTCCATGACCCAGGGGGTCGTCAAGAACATCATTCCCGCCATCGCGAGCACTAACGCCATCGTGGCGGCTAGCTGCTGCAACGAAGCCTTCAAGCTCGCTACAAACGCCAATCCCTTCCTCGGCTTCCCGGGTACGGAGAACTACATGATGTATACCGGCGACGAGAGCGTGTACACATACACCTTTGAGCACCAAAAGAAAGACGACTGTCCCGTCTGCGGCTCTGGCGCTGTCGCTCGCCCCCTCGAAGTCAGTGCCAACAGTACACTGCAGGAGTTTGTCGACAGTCTAGCCGAGCGGCCCGAGGCGCAGCTCAAGAAGCCCTCGATTCGCACGGGCACGAGTTCCCTGTATATTCAATCTATGGCCGATCTGGAGCGGCAGACACGGCACAACCTGGAGAAGAAGATGAATGAATTGGTTGAGGAGGGCGAGGAGATGGTCATCACTGACAAGGCGTTCCCTACGCAGTTTAGATACAAGGTCGTCTGGAAATAGTGGGATGGCTTGTCTTCCGAGTACACAAAGAAGGCGAATGGATGCCGCCGGGACTGAGTTCCAACAACGCGGAGCATCAAGCTCACGATATAGAGCAAATCAAGGATCCACGATGCACATAGATCGACACGCAAAGAAATGCACCATCAGCGTAGCACATCACACAATGGCAGATATTTACTTATCGATCTCATAAGCATTTACATCTCGCAATCCCTATACACAGCAGTATATCCACACGGCCAAGCTGGCCCAAATGGCTATGCACAGCCCCAGAACGAGCCCTCAACTCAAATACAGATTACACACAAACGAGGCCACGACTGATCTCCGCAGTCCGATGTCCACACGCCAGGCACACCAGCACCGGCATTAGAATTTAGCAAATAAGAAGGACCTAGCCATGAACAGGGTCAAAAAGGCAAAACACAAGGAAATCAAATGCGCTTCATCAATACATTGACCGTGATCCCGCTGACCACCCAGATGCTTTGGAACAAACAAAAGAAAAGATAGTTTGATGAGAAGGAAGCGGTATGTCGATAATGGGGGAATACTATGGTGACGTCGCAATGTCGAAGCTATGTCGGCGGGAAGTATGTGGGAAATCGTGCACCAGGCCGGTATGGTGAACGAGGATGATTACACGCGAAGTAAAAGTGAGGTACAAGACCGAGCTAAAGCACGATCGCAATCCCGGGTATATGCAAAAGTTGACCAGGCCGCGAAGAGAGCAGCGCAAGCAGAACCAGACGCCGTTGCCAAACAATGTAAATGAAGAGTCGTGAACACATGTACAGGGCAGGTACTGCCAGGCTAGGTGGAGCTCTTCTTGCGGCCAAATATAGTCCTTGTCCGGCTTTTGTCGCGCGGCCTCTGCGGGGCAGCGTCCTTCTTGGTGGAGCGACCGGAGCGAACGGAGCGGTTGTCAGAAGCGTTGCTGTCATCGTTGTACTTGTCTTTGTAGATCCTGCATAGCTGTTAGTGAACATCCGGAGGGTTTCTGATTAACCAGCTTACCAGCTATTGCCCACCATGCTGACGCCCTTTGCCTCGGCTGCGCGGTAGAACTTGGCTGCCTTCATCATGTTCTTCTTGCAGCCTTCGCCTTCCGCATAGCAGTAACCAGCTTCGACAAGAGCATCAGCATCGCCCCAGTTCCCAGCAATCTCGTAGCAGCGAAGGGCGAGCGTCTTATCCCGTGACGCACCCCAGCCGTTCATGTAGCACTTCCCAAGCTCGTAGATGGCGACAGCGTACTGTGCCTTGTGCTGTTTCTTCTTGAGCTGATCAGCCGGCTGGCCGTGCTTTGACTGGTCTTCGTCGTCGGCGACTTCGAGATGGCCGGAATCGACGGCACGACGCAGCCATTGGAACGCTTCAGTCTTGTTCTCCCTCATTCCCCAGCCATGACGGCACGCGAGGCCATACCAGAACATTGCTTCGGGAAGTCCGGCGCGGGCGGCGAGTCGAAAGTGGTAGGTCGATTTCATGAACTCGCCCGCTTCATGGAGCTCAATGCCCTTGTCGCAATGCTCTTGCGACGTGACTTCTCCACCTACGTTTGTTCCACGCACAGTACTGTTGCTGGAGGTAAGGGAAGGCGCGCTGCGATCCAGAGAATGGTTCCCACGAACGGGCTCCAGTGACGGTCTTTGCTGGTCAAAGGAGCGAGGCGGAGACTCGGGCGAGGGCGGCCGCCGTGCGCCGGCCTTCTTGGGCTGGTCCCAAGTTATCGCGTTGTTCAGGAAGTCTTCCACGCCGACGGAGCGGCGATCTAGCTTGCGTCCTCTTGGAAGGATGAATTTAGTGTAGGTATAGGTCGGGGCAGGGTTGGAGTAGTCGGTCGAGCGGCGCCAGTCTTCGCTAGTCATACTGACGGGCGTGTGCAACATGTCGTTGGCGTAATTCACGCTTGACCCGTTGGAATCTTGCCGTAGGGGATGGGGCTGACTCTCGTACGAGGGGCGTGTGAATGCAGTATCATCCGAAGCCTGTCGCGAGGGAGCATCGGGTCGTACATCGAGAGAAGGTCGGCTTGCGCTGCTCATCGGGCGTGAGAAGTTGAAGGCCGGGCGAGACAACTGATGGCCTCCGACAGAATATTCCGAGGATTGCGATGGAGAGCGGCCGACCGAGGCATTAGTAGCGGGGGTGAAGGGAGACTGCGCACGCGAGAGACTCGAGCTCGGCGAGAGGTTCCTCGCGTGTTGGGAATCGTAGGAGCCGCTCAGCGACATGTGCTCTGCATCATCCGTGCTGTCACCGGGAACTGATCTGATGCTGGGCGACACGGCTGGCGAGCGCGAGCGCTGCGAGCCCGGAGATCGGGGAGGGCGCAGTCCTGGCTGCGACCGGTTCCTGACGGGGAGCACTTCGAGGGACTGCTGTTTCTTCACTGCGCGCTGGAACCCGGCAGAATTGGTGCTGTTTACCGGTGTAGCTTCGGTTACCTTCATGCGAGGCTCGTCTGGCTCTGGCGATGCGGTCCTAGGGAGATCGAAGTAGCCGTGCGGTAGCGGAGGCGTGGGCTGTTCGCCGATCGAGGGCAGGGGGTCGGATCTTCCATATGGATGGTGGCCGTGGTGCTCGTCACCGAATTGGGGGACAATGGACTTGTGCTTGTCCGACACGTGCTCGCGGGGAGACGAGGTCACCGGCTGTCCAGGGCTGACGGGCGGTACCGCCTCCTCGCTGGGCGAATTGACGGTGGAACTGGAGAGCGACGAGAAGTATCCGCCGCGGTTGCCAAACTCGTTCTGGATGGTGAGGGGTGCCAGTCGGCTCATGCGCCGGCCGGCGCGCTCCTCCTGCTCGAATCTTTTGGCCAGCAAGCGGCCCTGCAGGGCAAGCGCGTCCAGCGGCGAGAGCGCGGGCGGCACCTCGCCAGCGCGCGGACTGGGGAGGTCTTGCAGCGCCAGACTGCTCATGCTGCCGTTGTGCGGGGGTTCGAACGAGTGCGCGCGGACGTCGAGGCCGCCAGGGCGATCTGGCCGGTTGACCATGGTGGAGTGCGGTGTGCGATGCAGTGTAGTCAAATGCTGCCAGTGCTAGGTCGAGTAGTCCGGGGCGAGGGCTTTGGTGCACTCGGGGTAGTAGGCAGGCGGCGGCGGCGTGTCGTCATGCGAGACCGTGAGACCGGAAATCGAGGCAAAAGTCCTGGAATTATGCGGGGGTGGTGAGGGTGCGGTGAGTTGCGGGCTGCAAGTGGTCCCGGGCAGGATGATGGCTGTTTGATGTGCTGATCAGCGCAGCATGGGAGGCGCAAGCGCAACGGTAAGGAACGGCAGGTATAGATGGACTCCGAGGCAGCGAAGGCGCGCCTGGGGACGGACTATAGCACAGAGTAGTTGAGGGGAACGGCGAAGCTCAGCAGCAGGAGAGACGGCGCATGCGCCGAGGAGATTTCAAGACCATCTTGCCGTGTGTGCAACGCTCGACTTTCCCCCTGAGTATTGGCGCGAGGCATTGGCGTGAGGGCAGGCCTCCGTTTCGGATGGAGAGACGCTTAGCACCGTGTAATTATAGGCTACTGTACATGGCGCTCGGCTAGCTTCACCGCCGCGCGGGACCTTTGCGCCGGCCCTGGCTGGCACCACTGCTCGCTCTCTACACACTCGCAGACCTGCTGGCTTGCTTGCTTGCTTTGACGCCGCCGCCGCCGTGGACGGGTGGGACGAGCCTGGCGATGCCGTCTCGCCGACCCCGATGCTCGCTGGCAACCGCAAAGCTGGCCAGCCGCCCCCCTGGGCCGCACGTTACGCTACGCACTCACGCACAGCGCACGCAGAGGCCGTCTCACCAACCTGCAACCAGCTCGGGATGCAGGGACGATGACACATGATGCGCGGCGATGCTCATTTGTGGAGCCGCTCCCGCCCCCCATCGCGACGTGCAGCAGCCCGAGGTCGGTGGCGGAATCTCCAATTTGCTGCAATCTGCTGCGAACCACTGTTTTGCGCGCATCCCACTTCGCCGTGAGCTGAGATGAGATGAGAATCAAGTCGTCGTCCTACAATACCTGCCCTACGTGCCCTACGTGCCCTACGCGCTAACTGAGTGGAGAGGGCTTCCGCGCCCTAATTACTCGGTGTCCGGCGAGTACTATAAGAGCCAAGAACCACCCTTCTTACATAACCCCGTCTGATCGCCATCGCCCCATCTGCCCAATCACAGGCCGATGTGGCACGGCAGCATCGCCAACTGCAGGCTAATAGCTCGGGGCTCGGAAATCAACTCATCAAACCACCCTCTCGACCTTCTCCCAGGACTGCACACTGTCCTCCAGCTGCGGTTCCGTCAATGGGTTCAATGATACCCGCTGTACACCCATCATCCACCCGACCAAGCCAGCCGGTACCCAATTCCCCACGAAATCATACGTTACACTTCCACGCCCGACTCGCCAAACTCTTCGTGGGCTCTTCTGTGTGAGCGCGTCAAATACGCCATGGTGGAGTTCTCGTAACGAACTGCCCGCGCCGCCCTGGGTCATAAGCCCTCGGCTGTAAGCCACGCGGCTTTGGTTCACGTAGTTTGCTGCAAACAGCTTCCTGGCCGCCGAGGGCCAGAGAAATGTGTCTGGGCCCACCGTCGGCTGCAAACGCTGTTTGCTTCCTATATGCGTGCAGTCAAACGTTCCCAGTCGGAAGCTTACAACGTCAATACCTAGCGTGCCGAGCTCGCCTCTCAAGGATGCCGTGAACCCTTCCAATGCGCCTACAACGGCCGTTTCGACGCTGTGGAACGGGGGTCGCAGTGACGACACGATGCTGGGTGTGCACATCAAGACGCGCGCCTTAAACTCGCAGATGGTAGGCAGAAACGCCTGTGTGACCGCGATCGTGTTCAGCACCTTGGCGTTGAGCGCATCGGACCACAGTTCTGGTGACACTGTTTCTATGGGGCCCGAAGGATAGATGAGGTCAGGGACCAGCACAAGGCCTCGGAAATTCAAGTGGTGTGGCGAAGCGCCTGCGAAAGCGACGTGCGGCCTGAGAAGCACGTCGTTGAAGCGCTCCATGGCCTCTCGCGTTCCCAGCACATCGGCCACATCGAGATGCAGCGGTCTCACATCTGCCCTCGGCTCGCCCCGAACCTGCTGCTCCTCTTCCATGTCCGAACACACAATGTACACGATGAAGCCTCGCCGCTCTAAGTCAAGAGAAAGCGATTTGACCATGGGCGAATTCGGAGGGCCGGCGATTACTGCCATCGTTAGTCCCATACCGCGCATGTGCCATCACTCTGCATACCGACAACCTCTCTTCGCGCCCCGTTGCTGGCTCTCCGCGCCCGTCGCCTTCGTGTGCTCTTCCTCTTCTCTCTCCATAGCAAGAACCCGCCGGTGCCACAAAAGGCGACCAGCGCTGCGGTTAGCGCGCGATTCCTTAAAACCCAGTCCTGCAGACGATGTAGATACGCGCCGGTGATGGGATGCGGAGGTGGAGGGGGCGGTGGCGGGCGCGCGTGTTCAGGGAGCCAGCCCTCGGGCACAGATCGCTTCAAGTAGCCGGCTACATTCTGGAAGTGCCTGTCGGAGGCGTCAAAGATGCTGCCTGTAAATCTCCGTATGTCATGGGTGTAATCGGAGAGCTGTTCCACTGTCAGTCACTCCGCAGACAAAGTCCGAACGCAAGGCTGCGTGGCTTACCACGTTCAGAAAATACTGGTCATCGCCGGACATAGCTGCGAGCAGTACTGCGATGAGAGGGAGTGGTGAGCCGGTAGATGAGGATCAAGTGCACTCGAACTGCGATCCATAGGATGATGCAAGAGTTTAGGTGTGGCTAAACACGCCAACGCCACAGCACGTGACAATCTGAGGGCCCACATCCGTATCTGGGATCCTTCGCGCCGCACTTTCATATGCACCCACTGCTGACAAGCAGGCCGCCTAAAAGTAGGCCGTACGTATGGGGCGGCCAAATGATAGCTACAAAACCCGTGATTTAGACCAAAGCGCATGCGCTCTTCCCCATTCGCCTCCCCCAAGGGATCGATTCACCATCTGCCTACCCTTTGCCGCGTGCCCAGCTTACGTGGCCAACAACGCCTCTCACTTGTTGATAGAGCTTCTATTACCTTCTGCGCCTTACAAACTGTTCAACCACACCTTTGTCGCTCTTGCCGCCAGATATTCCGCCTTGTCTGGCGTTAGCATCTTGAATCGACTCTGGTCCCGGCGCCTGTATCGATTCGTGCCAGGACTCTTGGATATCGATTCGCAATATTGCTACCGCAAGAGACGGGAAAGATGAGGGAAATAAACGCGCATTTCGATGCGTACGAGCATCTCAAACACCTGCCACGGGAGAGCGAGGCGCTGCACATGCTCCGCAAGGCTGCATCCATGGTGAAACCTATGATGAGGAAGCGCGGATGGAAAGTCGGCACGCTCGCCGAGTTTCTACCTGACGAGCCTCAGTTACTGGGTACGTTGCTTGGGCAGGCGGGAGATCGCTGCTTCTAACCATGTGCAGGCTTGAACATCAATAGAACAGAGAGGATCCTCATACGGTTGCGGTACCACCATGACTCTCGGCAGTTTCTGTCCATGGAACAAGTTACGGACACCTTACTACATGAGCTATCGCATATCATCTGGGGACCCCATGATAACAACTTCCACAACCTCTGGAATGAGCTCCGCGACGAACACCAGTCGCTCATCGCCAAGGGCTACTCTGGCGAGGGCTTCCTGTCCCAAGGCCAGAAGTTGGGCGGCAAGCGGATCCCGCTCGATGAGATGCGTCGGCAGGCGCGCATAGCAGCTGAGAAGCGAAAAGCCACATCGAACCAGAATGGAGGCGGTCGGCGACTAGGAGGCCAAGGGATATCACGAGGTATAGATATGCGGAAGGTGATCGCAGACGCAGCGAAACGGAGGAACAGCATTACGGAAGGCTGCGCGAGTGGCAGTGCGCAAGCACCGGATTTGATCAACCAGCAAGCGCGAGAAGGATTCAGGACAAAGGCTGAAGAGACCGATGCAAATGACTTGGCCATTGCAGAGGCGCTGCAAGATCTTATGGAAGAAGAGGAGTTGCTCAGACTGGAAGAGTTATGCGCACCAAACGGCGGTGGAGGACTGGCATGGGACCCAGTCAATGGCCTTCAGTTCGACAACGATCCACCATCACGATCATCAACTCCAGGAGACATACCACCCGCATCAGGAATCCTGCCATCGAACTCACGACGACGGCCCCTCTCCCGCCTTCTCGGCAAAGATGCAAACAACAGCTCAAAACCTAAGTCCACAGCTCCAATACGTCAACCCTCTCGCCTCATCTCTGCTGAAGAAGAGCGGGCCCGTAACAAGAACCTTCCACCATCGCCCCCTCCCGAATCACCGCCGCCTCCCGCCAATCCTACCAACCCAGACGAATGGGCCTGCCCGCAATGCACCCTCCACAACCCCCTCGGATACCTCTCCTGCGAAGCCTGCGGCTTAGAACAACCACCCCAGCCTATCCCCCCAAACCAGCGCTACGGTCCTGCAAACCACCCAGCCGCTTTACCAAAGCCTCCACCCGCAACTGAATTGAGGGGGCAGGGCGTGACACCGTTTGAGCCAGCAAAGGGGAGGATAGGCTGGAATTGTTTGAATTGTGGGACTTTCATGGAGAACCAGGTAAAACTTCCTTTTGACAAAAGTAAGAAGAAGACTAACGGAGAAGCAGTGGTGGACTTGTTCGCTTTGCGGGACGATGAAACTGGATTCATAACAGTACAGGCTGGAAAGGGGAGCGGACGACCTTGGCTATTTGAGAAACGCAAAGCATACGAAGTGACGATAGGTTATAGAATTGGCGGCATTTTAGTTCGAGCATATAGCGCAGGTTCTGGGGAAATGACGAGAATCATCGTCGGTTTGCTTAACAAGACGCGTTCTAATTCCAAGACAGCTTGGGGGTCCAGTATGAGACATTACGTGCCGAGACCCTTCTGGATGAGCTTTGCAGTGTACGATGTAACACCCCCAATCTTGAGCCTGTCCAAGGCTTGGGTACAAGATGCGTTCGTAGAAGTGAGACATCAGGCAGGTCTAGTGCAAGGTACTATGTACTGAGACCCCTCTAGATAATCTTTACAGTTAACCACTTTGCCCTCCATCTAACCTTTATGACGCATTTGTACACCAAAGCTGGGGATGACCATCCCGCACACAACGTAGGATACTAATTCTAGCCCCTGCGTATGCAATGCTCGCCATACATGCCAATACTCCCTACAGAAAAGGTCACCGCCATCGAGACTAATTAACACTGCCCCGATATTTGAACAGTACAAAGTGCGTCGTGTTTTGCGTACAGACAAACTCCCTCTTCAGACAATTGGCACCGAGGCACCTCTGGCTGAGCTTTACTATCGATATGCCAGATCGTTTGCCAGGTTCCGAGCGAAAAGAATAGCTGGGTGAGTACCATGTGGGGCGTATGAGATCACAGACACGCGCAATTTGAAGTTTTACCCCTTTCCTCCAGACGGTCGGTCTCACAGGCCGCACGCCTCTATTTCCTGTCCTCGAACTTTTACCACCCAGAGCTGTGCCGAGGAATGTGAAGACCGAAATGTAGACCGAGAGGAGACTCGCATACGACGAAGGCGGAATAGATATGTAGGAAAGCGTTTCTGTTCCCTTAGGGAAGTGGACGAAATGCAGCAAACCATGAGTATGCTCGAAACATTGTTTCGTTGACACAGGGTACAGAAAGTCCTCTGTGTTTGAAGAGAACGCGCCGAACACAACGCATAGTTGGGTGGAACGATGTCCTTTAGTAGGTCTCTCTCATCTACCAGCACATTACTCTAGAAGCACCTTGGGTTGGGACTACTGAACCTGGTCGTTGAACGTCACCCGATCTCGAAACGTATCGCAAAGGAATATGGCAGTGGTCCAGATTTCCCGAGCGCACAAGAGACTCATGAGCTCAATACTTCAAGTGCTTTCATTTGTCAATAATTGGAGAGTGCAAGATATCCATTCGTAAGCATGAACGTTCTTTTGAAGTGTCAACGAGGCGGAGCCGGCCAAATGCAACATGCGAAGTAGTCGGCCGATTTTGAAGCACCAACGAGACCCGCAGAACCCAACGATTTGGCGAAATAAGAATCTAGAGCATGCTCCTCAGAGCGCAATTTCATAGTACGACTGACAGTAATGCTTGGCTTCTCTCTTCACCTCATTGGCTGGAGCGATGTCGGGTTTTGATACAAGGCGCAGACAATGGAAACGGATCCCATCAACGCTATCCGCTTTGTGGAAACTCTTAGAACATATTCTCCAGAGCCCATATTGGGGTATGCGTCTGTTACGGTCTTGTGGGTGGAGAGTACCAGAAGATGATGGAAGCAGTGGTATATATGGCAGTGGTACAGTGGCATGTATGCGCCAAAAGAGAGGCGAGAGATAGCTCTGGTACATGGGTCGTCCTCTTAGTTCCCACGGCCACTGTAACAAAAACATAACGCGTATTCCCTGTACTGTTTCGTGTCTAGCGGATCGATCTTGCAGAAAGTCATGGTCTGGTCAACGTGGCGCTTGAGTACTTCGGTAATTACGATGTCTCGGACAAGTCAGCGTCTTTTGATACGCAAAGAAAGTCGGGAGGGCGGAAGAGGGACGGCGCCGATGACATGACTTGTCTGTCGCAGACTTGATTGGGGAATGGAGGCCATGGAAAACACATAGTCCGTTGTTGTAGTCAGTTTTATGGAGGACTGATATCGAAAGGGCGTCGTAGGCGATCACTGCGCGAGGTTTAATGACGATATGACTCCACCAATAGGCAGGGACCGCGTGTGTGGTAATCTGTCATCTTAGTGCTCGAGCTTCCGAGACACAATTGGTCCAAGTACTCAATTTTTTGAATACGTGTTCCTAATTCTAAGGATGCAGTAATGAGGGAAAGTGGGCCACAGCAGCTGCAGACGAAGTTGTATATCTATAGCCCTCTGTGACAGCGCAAAATGACACATCACAAGATAAACACCAACAGGTGTCGCAATAATTCGTGCGCGCTTTTGCTAAGCAAATCGCTGAGATAAGCGCGCATGAATTATTGCGACACCTGTTGACACCGCGATTGCGCAACGAGACAGAAACAACTGCAAGGAGTAAAGTCATATTTGAAATCTATATTCGAGCCAAATCCAGACGCTACGATGCAACGTGAAAGGCAAAAGGAGTATCTCTAAAGTGGTAAAGAACAAGAAGCGGACGCATCATGTGACTGGCACAGAGCCAAACCAATCCCAAACGCCTTCCCCATCACGTCCGGAGGACATGTTCATATCAGTTGATACCAGCGTAAGCGGCACCAAGTTCGTTCAGCGAATCGCCGTTGGTCATCTTCGCGTCAACAGAGAAATAAGCATAACGCTGCACAAAGTCCTGCTGGTCCATCCACGCGCTAGCGTCCTTCAGGAACTTGACTTGGTCAACACCAGCGGGTGCCTGGTACTCGGTGACCCAGACGGGCTTGCCGGTCAACTCGTGCGCCTTCTTGACGTGGTCGGTGAAGGTGCTGACGTCGGTAGCAGCCTCCGATTGCCAGTGAATGCTGACAAAGTCGATGGTGCAGCCAGTGCATTGGTCGAGGAAGTTCTTGAGGTAACTGAGACCCTTGTTGTCTTCCCCACCGTTGGTGACGGCGGGCGAGCCAATCTTGATTCCCCTGTCGGCATAGGGCTGGACGAGTTCCCTGTGCTTGGCAACGGCGACGCCGACGTCCATGCAGGTTCCACCCTGTTCGATGGGACTGTATCGAGTCAGTTTGTGTTTGATGACAGATTCTTGCAATGGTGATGACTTACCCGCAGTGATCGGGCTCGTTGAAGCTGAGGATGTGCTTCGAGCCGGCACTGATGGCTCCCTCAGCGTCACCCGACTTCCAGGCATTGACAAACATGTCGCCGCCATCGTGAAGCATAGGCACGAACTCGCAACCCGACGGGAGGTTGAAAGAAGGCGCATTGTCGACGCGAGCCTCCCAGTTGTAACCCCAGCAACCCTGGGCGGGAGAGAACATGGCGATCTTAGACTGAGCGGCCTTGCCAAAGGCATAACCCTGCTTGCTGCTTCCTCCTCGCCTGGCGAGGGAGGTAGGCGCTGCCTGAGCAAAAGTAGAGAGCCCTGCAAGGGCGAGAAGGACGGCGGAAGAAACCATTTTGAATGAAGGTGTAAAGAATGAATGTAAACGACTGAAAAGTCAAAAGAAGGAATGTGTAGTGCTGATCGAAGGGATTGTAGACTGCCTGTTCACAAAAACATATGTCTGGGGAAGGCAGCGCGTTTATAACCACGCCGCATGGTGGGTCGCCCTAATCGACTGCACTTTGCTCCACCTCCGTCAGACTAGGATATTACTTTCAGGTGTGCTGTTTCCGGATCCAGGTTACCGACCAATGGACACGCACTGAAAAGAGCGGAGCGGCCTTTTAGGGAGTATTAACATGGGTTAACATGGGTCCACATACCGGTTGGGCCGTCGGTTGTGCGCTGACGCAGTACCTGGACTGTTGGCTCTCAGCCAAAAGAAACAAGGAAGCCATCATACGGACTGACATGTGTCGTTTCATCCAGGCGTGGGCGTGCCGCCCGCATCTCAGGCGGCCCAAGAACGCCATGGCGGACCTGGACACGGTCCCAACCGTACGGGACCTCCGCTCTGCCGCGCTCTGGCTCTGAAACGAAAGCCAACCCAATAGACGCCGAGTCACTGGAGTAATCGATAAGGAAGTTGGCCTGTTTCAAACCGCCTTGTCTTCTCTAAGATTGACGTTAATCGCCGGCTGTCACAGAACCAACACAACCAAATCTTCGCAGCAGACAAAATCGCAACGGTGGGGAGGAAAACTCTTCGCTCCCCTGGTCAAGCCATTTAGCCATCGTATGCTCGACAAAAGAACTGGACCCGTCGTGGCAAGTGCTGCGCTACCTAGCCGGACTTCGGGGGTGCGCTTAAGCTTACTTGTCTTTTGGAGAATCTCCGAGAGCCACTGGGTCCGGTGGCTTGAAATGCGGATCTTAAATGGCCGCCCGGTCCTGGGAAGTAAGCCACAACGGACTCCCTCTTGGGCGACGCGTGGCATCTTTCTGAGCGATGCGGCGTATGAATCGGTTGGTCGGGAAGACAAAGTGGAGATGATGAGCAGAGGTGTCGTGACAAACTGCGTTAGCGCACACCGCGTAATCGAGGTGGTACATGCATCCCGCACTTTGTCTTGCGTTCACAGCCATAGTTCATTAATTTCTGTCTACACCTGACTGCTGTCGTGGACTTGTCACTCCGTTTTTCCGAGGTGGAGATCCGTCCAAATAGCAGGCGCCCCGCGAATGAGAAACTCGAGCACATGCAACCAGAAAATGCACCTCTTCTCAACACTTTCTCTTACTCAACGGCCAGCGGCACGTTGTGGATCGCAATCTCCAGCGTGGGGACGAAGAAGCAGGAACGAAGCAAATAGCCCACCACTAACCCACTACCATCTTCTAGGCGCTTGATTCTGGATGGCTGCAAGAAGAAGAAAAACCCGCATTCTGCTTGGGCTGCATTTACCCCACATGTACAACTCTGAGTGGTTCACAAAGGGCCGCGGACCGCCCGTCCATCCAACCGTTTGCCACGAGCAGCGGCAAGGTCCCGAGGGCTAGCAGCGCTGATCCGTTCCAGAATGTCGTGGTGAGCTCCCGGCAAGTCATCGATAGATCGGGGCCTGCGGATACGCCACGCTATTCGCTACCGTCTGTCGATTCTCGCTACCTGTCTTCGACCCGTGCCGGTGATATTCAGGCACGCGGGACACCGGGGCCGTGGACGCGCACACTTCACATGACAATATTATGTGAAAAGCCAGAACATGTGAGCGCGACTGAATGGACGTCACGACTTTTGCTGCCTGCGAAACTCAGTCCAACTAGTTTCCATTGGTACCACCGGTGGTGCCAACTGCCGTATGATAGCGTGGTCGCGTTCTCGGCCAAGGCCACCAACCTATCATTCAGGCCTTGTTTCGAAAGCAAAAGCTCCGAAATCGGTCGGCGGGCATATTACTTCTTAGTTTTGTTCCACCAAGACTCCGTACGAACGACGCACGGTTAGGTCGTTCTCTAGCCATTAGTCGAAGACTTGCCCGCCAACTCCTAAGTTTGGATGCCTTGATCGGACCATGTGACTGTCGATGCCGGGGTGGACGGTCCTTCTCTCCCTACTCCGCATGGCGGATTATGATCATGCATGTATGGAAGTTTCATGTTCCAGAGGTTGTTTCCAGTGTGCAAGGGTCGTGGAAACTACTCGCGCGAATGTCAAAGGTGCATATCCTTTCTACACCTCTTGCGCTCGCGCTCGCACTTGCGCACAACGCATGTTCCTGCTCTGAACACGAGTTGGCCTCCTTTACTCATAAACGAAGTGTACTCCTGGCAGGTTTACAGTCCTCACGGCCTCGCAGCTTGATCACCGAGGCCCGGCTTCTGCTGAGTCACCGACGAAAATTCTTTCTGGAGTACGCAAATTCCTAGGTGAGTAGCCTATCCAAGTCTTTAATCTAAGCATTGTGCTCGTGTCGCACTCACGTGGTAGGTGAACCTGAAGGTGAAGGTAAAATGCCGAGTCAGCCCGGGCCTCATACGTAAACGACCAACATCTTCATTACCATAACCTGCGCCTACTTCTTCGTTTACATCACAGCTCAACTAGCCTGAAGCTGTAATGCCTGCGATTACTCGCCAGAACTAGTAACATCTATATACTCTTCCACCCTCAAAAACACAAGAACGCAACCCACTTGCCACCGATGATATACCACGACCCTCAATTACCCGGGGAAGCCCACAACCCGCTCATACCCTTGCAACAAGTAGCCATTCACTACGAAAACCCTTAGACAATAATCTATCTCCAGCTCTTCTACGGCCGCTACGTCGAAGCCGACATCCACTTCTTCCCCACCACTCTATCCGCCTCATACGCCAATTTCACGCAGGTGTAACCCAATCTCGACATGCAGAACCAGGACGCCCGGCACGGTACGCTCGCCTTCTTGGTATTTCTTTTGGCTGGGTCATGGGTGGAAGCTGTAGCCGAGCATGCCTGAGGACTAAACCAGCACTTCACATTCTAATTGCAATTCCAACGATCAAAACCAGTCACGATCGTTATCTGTGCTCCCAAAAACGCAACCCGTCCCAAGCATGTCGAGCCTCGATTGTGCTCCGAATACCGTCCGAATTAACAGCTCAACAGACTACGAGGACGCAAATTAATCAGCTATGGCACTCGATAGTGGGCAGGGAGAGGATGGCGTACAATAATTATCGAGCTTTCGATCCGCAATCCTGCGCCGTGATACTCATACTATCGTGCTTACGGGAAATAGAGGGGGGGAAAGCTCGAGCCGCCACCAGGAACTGACATCTAGCCTGCTGTTATCATTCAGAGCCAACACATCTCTCCCCTGGATGCCTTTCCTGTTCTCTAGGCTTCCGTTCCGTATGCCGGGGCCATGCCAGGCGGGAGGGAGAACACAACACGGTTAATACCGAAGGAACAGCTTTCGAGCTGTTTCATCTCGTCGGGATCATTGTGAATAAGCGGTAAAAGAAGCTTCGCGAAACTCTCAAAGTGGTGCTGGTGCTTCGCTGAAGCGGCCTCGAAGATCGGAGGGTAAAACCCGGCGCATCCCCAGTCGATTAGCCACACTTTCTTGTCGGCATCCACGATCAGGTTCCGGGGGGTGATATCTCCGTGAGTGAGGACAAAGTAAGGACATTCGATTGGTGGTATGTCCATCGCCGCCTGATGGTAATATTGGCTGAGGGCGAGTTTCCAGTTGATCCACTTCTCGAATATTTCTTTGGTAGGAAAGGGTCCGGCGCCATAATCGCTAAACCATTTGCCGCGAGACATGCTCCCGCCAATAACGCCTGGTGTGTCAGAGCGCTTGGATTGGAGCTCATTAATCATATCCGCGACTTGAGTGACGATGTTCATTTGCGCCTCGAGATGAATCCATTCCCAGCAACTGTCTAGAGAAGGACCGTCCACGTAGTCCATGATTATGTAGCCTTCTGTGCCCAGGTATGAGCCGGTGCGAGCGACGTTGAAGTAGCGGTGTACTCTAGGAAGCCGAACTTTTGGAAAGGTTTTCGCAATGTAGCTCATGGTTTCGCCTTCGGAAGCGAGAACGCTGGTACCGCTCTTGAGGACAAGGCTGCGGGACAGTCGCACCACTTTTATTCCCGCTCCTAGGGAAAAGATCACTGGGGCGACTTTGCCGTAAGCTATGACTGAATTTTCGGGCATTGCGGAGATGTCCAAGGTTAGTCCATCCAGTGGGAATTGGGTTGAAGGATCTCGGGCAGCGGGCTACGGTAGTTTATCAGTATACATATATATGAGTGGATAGAGAATACTTACGTCACAAAACGGTTCAAACATTATGCCCGGCCAGAAAATGACACTAATAAGAGCGAATGCAGTTGACGAATTCGTGCTGGTGGAGGGTGGCTAGCGTTTTCGCAGGGTTCCGAAATGTCTCAGTGAGTGGTTTACGATGGGTAGCAGCGTTGTTCGGTCTTGTCAAACTAGTGTGGGAGGTCGATTACTAATACTGCCGTTGTCGTTAGTGTGCAAGGCTTGCCAAGCTCGTACCTGCGGTGACACTTGGCGCTCTGCCGCCATTCACCTTACCGCCAGCGTACATTGTGGAAATTCATCGCATCGTCGATTTCATTGTGAGCTCAAACACTCCAAAAATGGCTCGGTACTCTACGCAGTAGTAATTACGCGGCAACAGCTACTGTCGACAATGCATTATGTTGGGACCTGTCGCTACGATCCCATCCACGCGTCGGAGCCTTCCAAATACAGACCTTCCTTAACTGCAGTATAACACGCCCGACCCGAGACGCTAATATTAACTATTGGATGCCTAGGTATGGTGGAGCTGAAGCAATTCGTCAACGTTGTATCCCAATATCGACCTGCCAAAGGCATGCAGGGTAGTTGTAGGTTTTGCACGGATTACGCGCGCGTTAAGGCAATAATGAGGCCGATCGACGTTCCGTAATACTACCAGTGTGCTTTACAAGCGCCTTTATCTTCATACGCTACGCATCGACAATCAAAACGTGGCGAGTAGTAGCCCTCGTTAGGTTTCGATCCATCTCAGCGGCAATGGAAACTCCAACAGTTTCAACAAAGCCACGGTTAGGAAAGGAGCTTTCGCAAACTGCTGGCGTAAGTCCTAGCTCATATACTTTAGGTATATATACTGAGAATATCTCGAACACAACATATTTCTACATCGTTGACAATAGCTGCTTGAAGAAGAAGTCACCACCGCTCATCTCATACCTTGGATCAGTCCTCAGTATTCTTACCCCACATTTTGAACCGCACTGCTCCATTATCCATCATCATACTTTGTTTGTAGCGATTATTACGGCCAACTACCCGCTTTTCGACTTTTGAACGAAATATCAGCTTCACTGGCCATACTACCTCACTTGATCGAACTCACCAACTCGACTTTGGAATCAGATTCAACATGTCGGGCCAACACTCGAACCTCTTTGCTCAAATTGCTGCTCAACAACAGGCCGATGCCGCCGCCGCCGCCGCCTATCCGGTGTCATATGTTCCTTCGTCAGAGAAAGAATTGATCTGATCAAGCATCGTAACCAAGATCTATGCCGTCTGCCATCCGGTGACCGTTACATCTGGAAACGGAAAGACAAACCATTGGACTTTGTCGTTTGACGTCGGCAATGGAAGAGGAGTCAGATTAGACATTGGGCCGAACCCTCAACAAACACATACAAATGGTGGCGGTAAAGCCTGGATCGTCTTATCCTCACTCGAATACCTGGTCACACGCAATGCAAAGAGATATGATCTAATTGCGGTCACATACTTGCGACCGATCGGTTGGTACATGGATTACCTGGCGTCAGGAGGGCGTTTCCAATACGCGTTCACGTCTGAAGGTGTCGGATGCCGAAGGTGGATAAGTGACACTCTGAAGCTTCTGTCTGATGTTGGAGAGGTCAACAGCAACGAGTCCGAATTAGCTAGGCGCGCGCTGGCGTATCTCTGGCCCAGCCAGGAGGCTAGTGAGCCCGCAGCCGGCGTTTACTTTAAGGGGCTGGAATGAAGACAGTATTTGTTTTGTACTTGATCATGTTTGATGGACGTTGTACATATCTTCTTTTGCAGAAATGCAGTTTCTCAAAGCCTCTACAACAGTGATGGTTCTGAGCCTGATGTGCGCTTGAACTATCTGAAAACCCTAATTAGCCTTCGTTGGGGCGTTAATACGCCTGAGTGACAAGCTAAAGGGTAAAATTTACTGAAAGCAGATCTAGTACATGTAGCAGACAAGGTTAGTACTAGTGCTCCTAACGACTATACTTTATTATAGCGGGCGAGCGCATAACGTAACTTCTTACTACCAAGTATGGTGAAGTAGTTAGTACCTCCGAGCAAGAGAGCTTAGAGGTCGGAAAGACGTTTGGCCTCACTACTGAATGAGGTCGAACGTGATCGGAGAGTTCATTTTAAACCTACCAATCAACTAGTTAGATCGGTACTTCCTACAATCACTTTTTAGCAGTCGATATTATTCAGTTACGAGTCGGACAGCTTTTCTCTTGATCGAGATGGTATATTATTCACTATAAAAATTTGACTTTATCTATACCCAAGACGAGTACCGTGCAATTATACTACTTTCGATTGAGCTCCGAGCTGCACGAGGTACTACACAAAGAAATTCTTATACTACTTTCGACTATCCGTATCAAGTACAGTATAAGTACTCAAGGGCCGCTAGTGCATGGGAAACACACTTGACTTGTTCTGTAACCGGTTAACTATACAGGTGCTTCGAGTTTGAACACTGTGTGGAGTCACAAAATAAACCCTTGAAAACAAACCCAAACATGACCCAAGCAGATACGAGCCAGACGTCCCGATTAGGGGCAACAGTCGGACCAAGTCGAGAACTCAGTCCGAATCTGAGGCGACCTAATTAAATTTGCGAATGTTTTTGTAAGGATGAAAGAGGGAGGGTTGAAAGTAGTAGGTGGTTATTTTAGTTACGGTTGTTACTACAGGTCTCCTTTTTTAATTTAATCGTGGTAGACCTCGTCTACTCGTGCTCAAATGGCCTTGTTAAGCAAGTGCGGCGGGAAAGCATCTCCCATCCACTAAAACAACGCACACCCCACCCCTTTGTCCTCCGAACCACCTCTCACTCTCCATCTCGAGCGAGAAGACGGAGGCTGGTAAGCCGCGATGTTGGCTAGGACGAGATTTAAGGTCTGGGTACAAAGTGCATCGTGAAATCAAGACATCGCAGAGCCTAGTCCAAGACCATATGTATGGAAACCCCTCTGATGAGCTTCTCGGACTTTGTACCATGACCTTATGAAATAGAACGCAAGCGCATACTCATGGCATACTGGAAAAGAACAAGCACTAGCAACATGAAGAACGAATTTTGAGAACAGACCGCTGTATGCATTTGCTACATCAATACTATACAGACGCCCGCTAAAAGAAGTCATAGCAAGGGACCAAACAAGTCAGTACACACGGGGATCATAGTTCGCTATGCTCTGGAGCGGTCTCAGCGGCCGGTGCTTCTGAAGGTGCCTCTGGTTCTTCCTCAGCCTTGACTGGCTCCGGCTCGGCAACCTTCTCCTCTTTGGCCTCTTCGGTGGATGTGGCCGCTATCAACGATGCTGCAAGCGTCTCCTTCTTGCCTTCACCCATGCGGATGCTGTCAACCCACTGCTCGACCGCAGACGAGCCAAAGGTCTCACCAGAATACTTCTTGTACCATGCTTTCTTTCCATGCGTGGCGATGAGGTGGACCTGATCCTCGCTGCCGAGGCTCAGCTCCTTCACGAGAGATGAAGCGAGCGGATTGGAAGCTGGAACAGCGACGAAGGGAAAGAGGCGGCTTTTACCCGTGTCGTACTTCTGGTGGATGGAGGCGAGCGAGGCGACGACGGTGGTAGCGGCCTCAGAAGATTCGTCCTTCGGCAGGATCGCGAGTATGCATGTCAGCTTCTTCGGGTTTAGGCAAAGGTCCTGGAGCTCCGTAGATTCAGCCAGTGACTTGATCGTAGGCTTGATCTCCTCCTCGGGGATCACGATCGGCTCTGGGGTGTCCTCTGTCTTGATGTTCGGATCCGGGGACTCGGTGGGCTTATTGGCCTCCTCGATGGTTTCATCAGCAGCTGATGTCGCCGCAGAAGATGCCTCCGAGGATTTGTGAGATGCAGAGGCCTTGGCGAACTTGGACGAGGACTTTGATTCCTTCTTGTCGTCCTTCTTGCTCTTGGACTTCTTTGCCTTGGCATCCGGGCAGTCCGGGTTGGGCAGTGCGACTTGCGAGAGGAACTTGACTATGGCGTCTTTGCTCATCTCGCCGTCGTATTTGACGGGCTCGTCGGACCCAGCGGGCAGGAGTACGAGGGTAGGATATTTCTCGACGCCGTATTTGGCCGCAGCGGCCTCCTGGTCCTTCTTGACTTGAGCAACAGAGATTATGCCGGCAAAGTCAATGGCTGTTGTCCTCAGCGTGGCGCTGATCGGGCTCTTGTCGCTGAATAGTATAGCTTTTGCGCCGTCCTTGTTCTCCGCCAACCACTCGTCCAGCTTCGCGTCCGTGACCCTCTTGACATTGTTCGGAATTTTGTCCTTGACAGCTTCGACAATGGCCTTCGCCTGTCGCGGGCCTTGGTAATCCTCAACCGTGGGCTTTCCCGGCTTCTTTCCCGGCCGCACGATCTTGAGGGTGGGGAAGCCCTGCACGCCCATCTGGCCGCAGATTTGCTTGTTCTTCTCCTCGTCGCAGTTCATGGCGGCGACCTTGGCGATGCCGGCGAGGGATTTTGCGGCGGTCTCCCACGCGGGCTTGAGGTTCTTGCAGTGGCCGCACCATGGCGCGTAGAACCTGGCAGGTGTCAGACGTGTCGATTTGGACAGCGAGAACGGGCTTACTCGACGATGGAGGTGTAGTTTGACTTCGCAATCAAGCGGTCGTAGTTCGAGGTGTCGACCTGGAGGACGGGCGACTTTTTGGTGTACATGCTCTCGGCCTCGGCGTGGAGGGCGAGGGCAGCCACAGCGGCGAGCAGAGCGGTTGAGCGCACCATTTTTGGGTGTTGTGAGGGATTGGATTCAGTGGAGGCGAGGATTTGGGCCGGAGCAGCGCGGTGGTGGGCAGTGCTTATTATGTGTTTCGGGCTCACATCATGTCATTTGTTATTGAAGCCAGGTTGTCCTTTATGGCTCAAAGCTCGCTCGCTGCACCATCTGCGGCTTGGTACTAGCGCATGGCGGGGAAAGGGCAGGGATCAGTGCAGGGGCCGCTGACTTCACTGCATTGTGCCCGCCAGGCAGAGCTTCCACGCCCCCCGCAAGCTCCCACGACACCACGCCCCTCTCTCACACGACAGCAAAACGCACTCAACATGGCGGACAACGTCCCTGCGAAGCTCAAGGCAGCCCAGATCGTGCCCTTTGCGAAACGCGCTGCCCAGCTCGAGCGCTTCAAGCCCATCGTCAGCTACTGGTGTAAGTGTGTGGCGCAAATAATCATATGCGCAAATGCTGATCTGACGCAGTGCGCTTCTACATCGTCCAGAAAATCATCAGCGCGAACCTCCACTCGGCCGACGCAGAATGCACCACCTATACCACCGATCTGATGGAGCAGCTTGAGCAGACCAAGGCCGACAACCCAAACGAGGACGCGCTGCTGGACGAGGTGGCCGCCTCCGCATACTGCGAACAGTTTGCCCTGCAAACATTCGCGAAGGGCGAGAGGGAGATGACGGCAGATGCAGCGACGAGAAACACGGCCGACACGCTCCTCGCTGCTGCTACATTCCTCGAGATGCTGGCGATTTGGAAAAAGGACGCTGAGCCCGAGATCAAGTCGAAGCACAAGTTTGCAAAGTATCATGCCGTACGCATTCTCAAAGCTATCCAGGCCGGCGAGGATCCCAACCTTACCAATCCCGTCCACGATTCGCCGCCGCAGACAGCCTCGCCCTCCGCCCTCGACCCGAACGACCCAGATGTCCAGACTATCAATCAAGGCGCGCCCGTGCCACCCACACAGAATCCGTACCAAGCCTACGTAGAAACAGGGCCCAATACTGAAGCACTGCCGTCGCCCACCTATTCGGCGCCCAAAGTGTCCCCACCGCCCGACTTCCCCTCAGCACCCACCGGTTATGGCTCACACCGAGATGTCTCCCCTATCTCACAGCCATCCACGTCCCGCAATGGCTCTGTAGCTTCGGTGGGTGGAGGATACTTTCCGAGGGTCAATGTACCAACTTTCACGGCGGACACCGCAGCACCTAGTCTCCCAACTGCAACCTCGATAGACGACGAGCCCATGGCCGATGCATTCGCCCAGTCATCCCTGCCTACAGACTCGCAATTACCACAGGCACCTCAGCCCCCTACTCCACAAAATTTCTACCAAACTACGGCATCGCCTCCGCCATTTCAACCTCCCCAGCAGTCAACACCCTCGCAGAACACGTACCAGCCTCCGCCTCAACCACCAACTTATACTTCACCGCCACCACCCGTATTTCAGCCTGCGCCGCAGCAGCACTACCAAAATTCTCCACAGCCTACGCAACCAGTCCAACACACGAAAGCTCAATATAACGCACAACCTCAACAATATCAGCAAATGCTAAATGCCGCACCACAAGCCTTGTACCAAGGTCCCTTCAAGACTGACGAAGAATCGCAAATGGTTGCTACCAAGCATGCGAAGTGGGCCATTTCGGCGCTAAATTTTGAAGATGTCAACACCGCCGTCAAGGAGCTTAGGCTTGCTCTTCAAGCGTTGGGTGCGAATTAAGTCTGCGCAGGGAACATTGTACGATATGGACCCCAATCTAGAGGTACAAGATGCGTCCTAAGAGCTAGTCATGGTACACAGTAGTCGTCTGCAAACCTCTTCCAGAGGGAACTCAGCACATAGTGCCCACACTACATCCGCCCGGTGTCTCACTTTTGAGACGCATCGTGTACTCCAGCCTTAGGCAATCCTAAGTTCGGTGCACGCATTCGGCACAGCTCTTTCAAGAGGATCTCTGTACCGATTTCCTCCAAACGAGGCGCGCTGTCCTACAGTTTACGGCGTAATCTGTATTTTCAAGTTATGAGTTGATGATTGTGCGTGCATGTTTAATTTTGTTTTTGAGAAGGTAGTCATATACCCAGCACATTATAGATTATGATAGAATATGTACATTGTTTGGTTTCTACGTAATGAGCTGCTATTTCCTGTATGTATGTATGTAACGTGCGCTCCCACTTGCAGAGTGTTTTGTATGACTAAGCTTCTGGTGCACGTGCCTCTTAGCTCCCTGCCGCCGCACGCTTTGACCTAGAACCTCGCAAGCATCCAACCTCGCAAGCATCCGCGTATCGAGGCAGCAACATCACAACAATATGCCTCCGCATCTCACCAATCCCCGTACCCCTTAATCTCCGTAATATGGCGCCAATAATCCCGTTCAATGCTTCGGAGATCACTGAGAAGGCTCGGCGAGACCTGCTCCTTTTGCTCGAGGGTGTAAGGTAATATGGTCATCGTGTTCTTCTATTTGCACTAACTCTACGAATAGGTAAGGGGAAAGAAAAACCTTGTCCTCGAAAAGACGCTTGCGGGGACTCTGAATCTCTTGGTCAAGTTTTCAACGCTGCAAGAGTATGGGGTTGACAAGCCGTTCTTTCTAGAGAACGACAATGTCGACTCGTCGCAGCGGAATGTCGTGTTCCTCGTTCGAGGCGAGAAGGCGACGACAGTAACGGCTGTTGCCAGTAAGTTGATATGATCTTCTACCTTCATGATCGCAGGACTCCGGCGCCTTTGGGATCATTAAAGAGGCTGTGCAGATAGAACCTACTCTGCCTAGTCAGTCTTGATCCCTACATCAAAACCATGCTCGTGGTTATACATGAGGATTCTCTTCTACTCTATAAGCGGTCTTTCTAATCATCATGGGCTAACATTCAACCTTAGATCAAATCAAACGGATACGCCGAGAAAGCCAGATCGAGCATGAGTTCTCCATCTTCTGGGTACCCCGGCGCACCTTGGTCTCTGACCAGCTGCTGGAAGAAGCCGGTGTGCTTGGAGAGGCCAGCGTGAGCGAATGGCCGCTTTTTTTCGTCCCGCTTGCCGATGACGTATTGTCGCTAGAGCTTGACGATGCTGTGGAGGACCTCTACCTGGTATGGAAGTCATATCTGCGATCCCTTCTAGTACTGATGATCCGAAGCGGAAAGATCCAACGTCAATATTTCTCTCGGCCAAGGCCCTCATGCTTCAGCAGCAGAAATACGGGCTCTTCCCACGAATCATCGGAAAAGGCGACAACGGGAAACGCCTGGCTGATCTGCTCGTTCGAATGCGTACCGAAGTGACCGCAAGCGAGACTCCCCGTAGTACTGGGCCATCCTTTCTGGGCTTGACACCGAGCTCCACGATCGATAGCCTCATCATCATAGATCGAGAGGTCGACTTCCCTACAGTGCTCCTCACCCAATTGACTTATGAGGGGCTCATTGACGAAGTCTTTAACATCGCCGCGAACCAGACAGAGGTCGATGCGTCTATTGTTGGTGGGGCAGCATCACAGCCTGGACAGACCGGGTCGGCATCCACCAGCTTGAAGCGCAAAGTCCTCATCGAACCCAAGGACCAGCTGTATTCCACTTTGGGAGACGCAAACTTTGCTATCGTGGGAAATTTGCTGAACAAGGCCGCGAGGCGTCTACAAAGCAGCACCGAACGCAATCAGCTCGCAGCGAAGACGACTTCTGAGCTTCGTGACTTTGTCGCCAAGCTACCTAGCTACCAAGCTGAGGGGGCTAGTCTCAAGTTGCATACTTCGCTTGCAGAAGAGATCATTAAGTTCACACATACCGACATCTTCACGCGGTCGCTCGAGGTCCAACAAAATATCATGTCGGGATTAGACCCTACCACGCAACATGAAACTATTACAGAGCTCATCAACCGAGATATCCCCCTCCGAACCATACTACGTCTCCTTTGCCTCGAGAGCACGACAAACGCCGGAATGCGCCATAAAGACTTGGAAATGTTCAAGCGTGCCGTGGTCCAGGCCTACGGACCCCAGCATATCCTTACCCTGTCGTCGCTCGAAAAGATGAATTTATTGCAGCCCCGTGGCGGCTCAGGTCTTGGAGCTACACCTGCTGCAAAGCCAGGCACAGTCACCAATTACACGCCGCTCAGAAAGTCACTCCGGCTTTGGGACGACGAGGTCAACGAGACGGAGCCAAACGATATCTCCTACACGTTTTCCGGTTATGCGCCGCTTTCAGTCCGTTTGGTCCAGTCCATCATCCAAAAGCAAACGCTCGCCAAGATCATCAAGCCACCCTCTGATCCCCGCGCGGCAGCGCAGGCGAACCCGCTTGCCCAAGGTCTGCGTATATTCGATGATGCGAGCAAGTATGTCAAGGGTGCCACATTCGACGAGCGACAGGCGGGTGATGAGAAAGCGCTCAAGGCAAGGCAGATGCTGAATGGTAGTCACAACGATGCCGCAAAGACGATTGTGGTATTCTACTTGGGAGGCGTGACAAGGGCGGAGATTGCCGCGTTGAGATTTATTGGGAACAAGTTGAAGGAGGTTGGTGGTGAAGGGAGAGGTAGTAGAATTGTCATTTGCTCGACGAATATAGTTCGGGGTGGAAGTCTGGTGGAGAGCGCGATTGAGGCGGGGCGGTTCAAGGCATAGCTGAAGTGGTAAGGCTACTGGCGACGCTTCCCCAGCCTCCTGCAACGTCCTTCCCAACTTCATGTTATTGGGATAACGCATCGATATATGCAGGAGCTTGAAGCGGTTAGCGTACATACCCATTCATTGAACAGGTCACTACAATTGTTCCCTGCAAGTCCGACTCACGACGTCGCGACGATGATCAAGTCCAAACTCTAACAAACCGCCAACATGCTCACTCAGGTCATTGGCAACGAATTATCGCAGGGCTTCCGCTCCGCGGGCGATGCGCCTCACTCAGTCTAGCATATCCAGCTCGGTAAAGTTGCTGGCATCTGCCCAGCCCTCGCACGATACGGAAATTGATCTTCCTGAGCAACTCCGGCCCCATCGATGTGGAAGCGAATGTTGCACTAGGACGGCCCCGTGTGATAGGAATTTACGATCTGTTAGGCAATTCTTCTTGGCGGAGCGTTGCTGTAAGCAATGTCGACTCTATACATCTCAGCCGTGATCCAGGTCCATGGAATGCCTCGCAATCTTCAAGTCAACACGCCCTCTGATGTAAGATTACAGATACCGACACCACTCTGGACGAGGTTTGTAACCTTCGTACCCTGAAGCAGGCTTCAGAGGTCAGTCCAAGTGTGCCAAAGGGTCCGACTGGTCAACGCCTCCGCGTCCCCCGTCCCGCGGGTTGCGTTAGACAACTAGTTCACCGCGCTCAGCTGGTAAAATCATCTAGTCCACTGAATATCACGAAATCAACATGTTTACTGATTCATTTCCCGGCTCATCGCCCAGACGCAGGAAATCAACTTCCGGATCGGCTTCTTCCGACCCAATCACCCCCGGTCTAGCTACACTACTACCCCGGACGCCACCACGACCCCAACCCCAGATTTCTCTATCTTCCGAACGGTCAGATACAGGGTTCCTCCTGCAAGGTAACGAGATGCAGTGTGGGGAAGGACCCCCTAAGGTGGAGCTCGTTACCCGACTTGGTCCTGCGAAGGGGCTTAGAGTATGCGATTGCTTGGGAATATTGGATGAGGGGGTATATATATGTCTGCGATGGTCGAGGTGTAGTGACCACGGATCTTCAGGGGTCCACAGTACCACTTGATTCAACTTTTACGTATTCCCGCATCCGGATAACTGGCCCACGCATAGAAACACGGCTTCTTGACTTCAATGACGGGCTCCACGCGCGACGAGGTCGACATCATGGCGGAGAAAGAGGCTGCGCAGGCGGTGCAGATTGAGAACATGTCTGGCTCGGGCGATGCTGGGTATGACGCTGCTGAGATGGAGCCGAGGATGAATACGCAGACTATTCTCGCTTTCATTGTACGGTTGATCCCGAGAAGAGACTCTTCTGGTAAAAAGGTTGTAGGAAGTGGAGCTGACGATTCGTCTAGGCTTTGGCTTCGCAGTACAATGCCTATGTACTCACGCTCCTTATCCCGTCGACAACGTTGAGTTATATCAATGCCGATTTGGGGCCGGATCCAAACTTTACGTGGATTACAGTATCGTGGGTATGTCTCACTTCCACACATCCACTCCGTCTTCTCCGCCACTACGGCTCCGGTGACTAAATTGTCCAGACCTTGTGCGCCTCCTTCCTAATCTCCGTCAGCGGACGGCTCTCAGGTACGCAGTCCCTTACCCCCAACAGCCCCCCACTCCAACTCACACATCCCCAGATATCTTTGGCCGCCGCTACTTCATGATAACTGGTGCCCTTATAAGTTTTGTCGGCACCATCGTCGGCGCAACCGCCCAATCCATCAGCCAAATGATCGTGTCCGGCGTGCTCTTCGGCCTCGGTTCCGGCTTCCAGGAAATGGGCTACGCCGCCTGCCAGGAAATCGTGCCGAACAAGTACAGGATGTGGGCTGTAGGCGTATTCGACGTTATGGGAATTATTGCTCAGTCTGGTCCCATTGTGGCGTATTCTTTCATCGCCAATACATCGCTGGGGTGGAGGGGGGCTTACTGGTACAGTGGGTTACCTTCTTTTGCACGAATTCCACAAGCATGTTAGGACATGTTAAGGTTGCTAATGATGGTCTTTAGTGTGCGCCTTCCATGGCTTCTTCGCCATCGTACTCTTCTTTACCTACTACCCGCCTACCTTCTCCACAAAGCACAAACACGACGGCAAGACCAAACGCCAACTCATAAAAGAAATCGATTACATCGGGCTCTTCCTCTTCATCGCCGGCTGCGTGCTCTTCTTATTAGGCATCAACTACGGTGGTCGCCAATACGCATGGAACGACGCGCACGTTATCGGGCCCATGGTTGTCGGCGTGTTGTGTCTTGTTGCACTCGGGTTTTATGAGGCGTATGCGGATTTGCCGCTGCCGATCATGCCGCCAAAGATTTTTAGGAAGTGGAGGGAGGTTACTATGATTTATGTTATTTGCTTTGTTGGAGGGATGTTGTACTGTGAGTTTACTCCACTCCCCCCTCGCCCATTGTCCATCGTCTCCTCCCTCTCATACCTCTACAAATGAAGGAAAAAGCTGACCCACGCCCTCCAAACAGACTCCCTAAACGTAATTTGGCCTCGGCAATCCCAACTCCTCTACACCGGCCCCAACAAAATAATCCAAGGCCTCTACGCCGAACTCATTCCGCTCGGCTCCATCTCCGCCGGCCTGATCCTTGCCTTCATCTGCCCGCGCCTCGGCCACGAGCGCTGGCAGATGGTCGCCCTTATGGTCATGGAAACAGCGCTCATAGGTTCGCTCGCCACACTCGGCGTCGACAGCAGAATCCAAGCCATCGCTACAGTACCGTTCCTTAGTATTAGTATTAGTTTGCCGCAGTTATTGGCCTTTGCTATGATTAGTTTGGGACTGGGTGAGGAGTTCAAGGATGATATGTGAGTACACCATTCTTTCTTACCCTTGAGGCTGGTGTGCAAAGTATGTCGTAAAAGCAAGGCATCGGGAGGGCCTAGGCAGTAAGACGTTATGCTTCAGATGCGCTTTACCAACCCTGTCCCTGAGCTTACGCTTTCATCCCATCAAGCTATAGAGACCATACTAACAACCCTCAGCGGCTGCGCCGTAGGTCTAGCCGGCTCCTTCCGCCTCCTAGGCGGTTCCGTCGCTACCGCAATCTACAGTGCCATAAACAACAATACCTTCGCGAAGTCCCTACCAGGCGAAGTCACTTCCGCTGCCCCCGACTTCTCCGCCATGCCCGCACTCATGAAAGCCGCCGCAGCCAATACAGCCGCCGCGTACGCCGCCGTCCCGGGCATCACTGCGGAAGTCGTAGCAGCAACACAAATGGCGGTCAAGCAGGCGTATGTACAGGCATATCGCACGACATATTTGAGTGCGCTGGGTTTCGGTGCGGCGGCTATTGCGGCGGCGTTTTTGACCAAGAGTGTGGATCTGGGAATGAAGAATAACAAGAGGATTGTTAGGTTGGAGAATGAGAAGCAGGTTGGTGAAGAGGAGACGGTTGTAGCAAAAACTTGAGTGCGGGTATTGCCTAAGCCAGGGTTACGGAAAGCGTTGCATTCTCAAGATAGTGGAGGTCCTGATATAATACATTATGTGCCGAGACTCCTCTGGATGAGCTTTGCAGACTGTGAGCTGACTTTGCATCTCAACCTCGGGTCAGGCTTACTGAAGAACTGGTCGTGGCGAGCCGGCCAAGGCTATTCGAAGCAGTCTTCTTAGGGAGAAAGAAAGTAAGAGGTGAGTAGCAACGATGTGAAAGCAAGCTCTGTTCGACTCATCTCTTTCTCGCTGTCAAAGTGACACATTTTCCAATTCAGAGGTAGAGAACGCGTCGTAATAGCTAGAGAATCACAGGCCGAGGGCACAACGGTACGCATCGACGCCCCTCTGGACGAGCTTTACACCGTCCGCACCTTGTCATTATATAGCAAGACTTCTCTCTGGCTCAGAGCTAAATTTGAAACCATCGTCCCCAATTGGAATTGCCAAAATAAGAAAGCCTCAATTTGGGGGAGTTACAATGTCCGCTAGGATAGACATTTATGGCTGATTCCTCTTGCTTATAAGCTCATCGACTTCGCGTTTCGGTCATAATAAAATTAGAATCTAAGCATGACTCGGTGGGCATCGAGGCAGCCGAGATGACGGGTAACAACTAGCCAGGGAGTCATGTATAGTGTAGCCAGCAAGCAGAAAGAGATATCGAGCATATGCGAAATCCATGAGAACCAAATGTACTTGGGCGACTTCCCGTATGTATGAGACAGCGAGGGGTTGAAACACAGAACAATACATACTAAGACCACTCTCGATGTGCTTTCCCAATTCCGTACCCCAACCTCCTACCATCATTGTGATACAACATAGTTGCACCACATCACTCATGAAAGAACAAGCAGAGTCAATCATAAGAATTTCAATTTCCCATTTCGCTCCAGCTATCTACCACCCCTCATTGGGCTAATTCGCAAGACAAGGAGCAAGACTCCTTCGGCCGTCACATCAGTCAGTCGCAGTCGTCAGGTCAGAGGTATGAGGTACCGAATACACAATACTTTTCCACATCCATGTGCCGAGAGAAAACCGTAAGGGAAAAGAGGTGTGTGTGAGGAAGGCACGGAAAGGAGGAATCGCGCGAACACCAGATCTATCAAAATGCCGCAAGAAAGTCTCCCTCCTTCAGCATCTCGTCCGCAACACGCAGCTTGGGTATACTACGCCTGCTGTCATTCTCCTCCAAAATGTATTATTAAAGACATTTAGCGGGTGGCGAAAGCCTTAGTGACAGTGCGCTTCAGGGCGAGCTCCTTCTTCTTCAGGTCATCGGCAGGGGCATCCTCAACCTCAAGCTGGGCCATGGCGTCGCTGAGAGCAGACTCGATCTTCTCCTTCTGGCCACGCTTGAGCCTCATAGCCGTAGTGGGGTCGGAAACCATCTCCTCAACGCGGGAGATGTACGACTCGAGCTGTTGCCTGGACTCAAACTTCTTGCTGAAAGCCTCGTCGCTGGTCTTGAACTTGGCGGCGTCTAGAACATATCAGTGCCTGAATAATGATGGTTGCACGTTCGAAATGCTTACCGTCAATCATGCTCTCGATCTCAGTGGATGAGAGCTTGCCAACGGCGTTGGAGATGGTGATGTTGGCGCTGCGGCCGGAGGTCTTCTCAGTGGCGGTGACCTTGAGGATACCGTTGACATCGACCTCGAAGACGACCTCGAGGACAGCGTCACCAGCCTTCATGGGAGGAATGGGAGCAAGAGTAAATTCACCGAGAGAGGTGTTGTCTTCGCAGTTGACACGCTCGCCCTGGAATACGGGGAACTGGACAGTCTGCTGTTGGTCCGCTACAGTGGTGAAAGTCCTGTGATGGGAAGTCAGCAAAGCTCATCCACAGGGGTGTCAGGGGCCGGCATATCTTCTTAATGGTAGGCACAGTTTGGCCACGGGGAACAACGGGAGCGAAGATGTTGCCCTCCATGGCAACACCCAGAGAAAGGGGAACGACATCGAGGAGGAGGAGGTCGGCGGTGTCGGCAGAAGTGGCCTTGCCAGACAGGATACCGGCCTGGACGGCGGCACCGTAGGCAACAGCCTCATCGGGGTTGATGCTCTTCTCGAGCTTCTTTCCGTTGAAGAAGTCGCTGAGGAGCTTCTGTATCCTGGGGATACGGGTGGAGCCACCAACGAGCACAATCTCGTCAACCTTGTCCTTGCCAAGGTTGGCATCCTTCATCACCTGCGCAACAGGGTCCAGAGTGCCGTTGAAAGCCTTAGCGTTCAAGTCCTCGAAACGAGCACGGGTGATGTTGGCGTTGAAGTCCTCGCCGTCGAACAGCGAGTCGATTTCGACGGTGGTCTGGGTAGCGTTGGAGAGCGTTCGCTTGGCGCGCTCGCAGGCAGTCCGGAGACGACGGAGAGCACGAGCATCACCAGAGATACTAAAAGTTGGAGTACGAGTCAGCAAAGCTCATCGAGAAGGTTGTCAGTGGGTATTGTCTGACTAGGGACCGCGTTGTCTTAAGTTTACGACGCAGTTTGTACCCCCGGGTTACGTACTCCTTCTTGGTCTTGCGCGTGAATTCCTTCTTGAAGTGGTCGAGCAGGTTGGTATCGAAATCCTGACCACCCAAGTGAGTGTCACCAGCGGTGGCCTTCACGGTGAAGACACCACCCTGGATGTGCAGTAGAGACACATCGAAAGTGCCACCACCCAAGTCGTAGATGAGCACATTCCTCTCCTTCTCCGACTTTCCGGATCCGAGACCGTAAGCGATAGCCGCGGCAGTGGGCTCGTTGATGATACGGAGGACGTTGAGACCGGCGATGGCACCAGCATCCTTGGTGGCTTGACGCTGGTTGTCGTTGAAGTAGGCCGGGACGGTGATGACGGCCTTCTCAACCTTCATGCCGAGCTTGACCTCAGCGACCTCTTTCATCTGCGGTTTGGTCAGCGCTTGCAAATTTTTGCCGCGGCTTTTCAGGCAAGTCTCACCTTGCCGAGGACCATGGCGGAGATCTCCTGGGGGGAGAACGTCTTGGTCTCGCCCAAGTACTGGACCTGGACCATGGGGCTGCCGCCCTGGTCGGTAACCTTGAATGGCCACGACTTGATATCCTTGGTGACGGTATCATCCTCAAAACGGCGACCAATCAAGCGCCTGGAGATATCAGCTTTGGACTTCCGTTGGGCACTCGAAAGACTCACTTGATGTCGAAGATGGTGTTCTCCGGGTTCATAGCGGCCTGGTTCTTCGCGGCCTCACCAATCAGGCGCTCCTCGCTCGTGAACGAGACGAAGGAGGGAGTGGTGAAGCTACCCTGCTCGTTGGCGACTGCGCGCAAGCGTTAGACTCCGGCCGCCTGAGTACTATTGAAGCGCAAGACATACTGATTTCGACATTGGTGCCCTCGTAATTGGCGACACACGAATAGGTCGTGCCTAGCGGTGTGGGTTAGCAAAATTCGAGTGGGCGGCCGCCGAGGGGTTGTGCGCACCAAGATCGATGCCAATGGCACCCTCGTAGACTTCTTCGCTCATGATGAGGATTTTGTGGTTTGTATGAGAGGGAGTGGGGTGGAGTGGATGTGGTGCGAAGGCGGTGGAGGGACGACTTTTTTACGCTGCAAACCAGGCTAACGAATTTGAGCGCCAAGATTTTGCTCTTGGCGCCGCTAATCGATAACTTTCGTTGAACTGCTCTTGCCGCGGTTATGCTCATCGCTGACGGATAGATGAGTTTCTACATACCAATATAGAGTCTTTAGTGGCCTCTGCATGTCATTTGACAGGTGACAGCTGTTCTGTCTTTATGAGGACTGCTCCACATGAGGAATACGAGCCATTGTTAGAATCGTTATCCGTGGTACATTTCAAAAATTCGCACCCAAGCAAATACATCGAACACCGGGGAAGCAGTGGCAATATGGCTATAAGGCCCCCTAATAGCACACGAGTCTACTCGTGGTCCCCTGACTCGAGAGAGAGCGATACCGCCGCATCAACTTCCCAGGCCTATCAAAACAATATCATGTATCATAACTCCTATTCCCAACCCATTGATGCAATGCCATAATGTCATGAGAACCACGTGGTGCTCTTAGCCCGACCTCACACCCCGCATCCGTACAATGTCTCGTGTATACGACCAGCACCCTCAAACCTGATTATCATGAAACACAAAATTGATATCCCTCGGCCTCGCCCTATTCGTCCTCACAAAGTTATCATCCCCCTCTGGCCGCTCCTTCTTCGTGTTGCTGGTGAGCATAGACTGCAGGCTGACGCAAACGGATTCCACGTTGTGGACGGGCGACCAGCCCTGGCGATCGAGCAGGTCGAGGCAGATGATGCCGTTGGAGTACACGTGCGGGTGCCAGGGGATGGGGTGTGACTCGGTGCGGACAAAGACTACCTCGGGGGCCTGGGAAAGGTGCGTTAGCAAGCGCGGAGAGGAGTTGTGATGGAGACGGATGGGAGAGGATGGGCTGTGGTGGGGACAAGATAAGGGCGAACGGCTTACTTCGATGGGATAGCTCTGACTGAAGACGAACTTCAGCCGATATACCTCGCCCGCATATAGCGGGTTGTCGTCTACCACCCGGATGTCCATGATCCATTCTTTCAAATCCTCTGCTTTGACCAGCGTTATGCCGGGTGGGAGCTTTCCTTGTAGCTATGTGACGTCAGCCTCTGTTCGAGTGCGCATGACCGTAAACTTTCGCTCGGCGTACCTTTTGCAGCTCCTAATGCTCGTTAGCCTTCGCGACCTCTCGAAGCAACCGTGGAGGCCTGGGAACCATACCTTCGCGAGCCTCTTGGAAGCGAACATCTTGCTGGGCCTTCCTCTTCTCTACGTTGAGCTTCGAAACTGCAGCCCAAAAGCGCTCCTTAGCGCCGCTGTGTATGCTCTTGTCTTCTGCAGCGACTATCGTAGGGGTAGTAAGGTTGCGACGGTGTATATATGCTTGCGGCGGTAAGCGGGGCAGCTGTTGGTTGTTCGTGGCTGGATGGAAAAGCTGTTCTCTACAAAACAATGTTGTAGGGAGGAGGATTGTTCCTCGCGCGTTTCATTTGCAAACGTCTATGCACCGTTAGGGTGGAGTGGATTGTTGCTTGGCTGAGCTCTGAAGGTTGTATGCGGTAGCTCCGCCTTCACACGTGATAGCTGCTGGAGGGCACTTCGGGTCGTTGCTCAGTATTCGCAAAGATGACGCCTTCCAATTCCGTGAAAGCGGCGCAGGTCCGTTCACTGAGGCAAGTGTCTTGATTACTTTCACGAACAGGCTTTGCTTTGAAGTGAGATCCTGAATACATTTATTTCGTAGACGTGAAGTCGATCGATTACCCACACTGAAGAAGCTAATCCCACGCCTAGCAGAAGATTTTTGCCCACCTAAAACTATACATGAGAAGACCCAGAACCTGATCGAGCCCGATCCAAACCGAACATAGGCCAAAGATTCCGTAGACCCAAGCTAACGAGGAGAATAATAATAACGTAAATATAAGAAAACACGTTCGCTGAACCGGATCTATGAATAAAATGCACCCTTCTGGAAGCTCTCGACGCCCATGTCGCCCGCCTTCCCGTCTATCTTCGGTCCTTTCGTGGCGGGCGGGGTTGTCATGGTCGCCGTCCGGCTACCCATCGCGCTCGCTGCCGCACTGCTCGTCATTGTTTGTGCGCGAGACCCTGATGGGCTCCCCGCTGTGATTTGGGCTGGCTTGCGTTGAATCGTCTCGAGATATACGCCGGGTAGGTAGCCCATCCTGCCGTCACGCGATCGACATCTCCACCACTCTGAAGCGTTGCCCATGGGGTCTGATTTGCTCAACACGGCCACCATGTCGCCTTTCTTCACAGCTAGATCCAGACCCTGCACCGCGCCGTTGTTGTCAGGCGAAAAGTCGTATAGCACGCGGCAGAATTCAAGTTTGTTGGGGTCGACAGGCTCTCCATATGCCTGCGGGTTCTCCGCCATTCTCCGCTTCTCTTCCTCTTCTTGTGATCGTGCAAGCGTCTTAATAAGCTTTCCCATGAGATACGGCAGCCCAAATACAGCCAGCATGAACATGATGAAAGGCTTCTTAGAGGGTTTGGCGGCGGCCGGTGATCCGTCAGGAGCGCGACCGTTGAATGCGGCAAAACTAGCAGGCGTGAGATCTCCTGCTGCTGCAGGCAGAGGCCGACCTGTGAGTTTCGCCATGGCGGTCCGTATCCATCTCATTATCGTGAAGATGCCGAGAACAGAGCCTAGCGTTTGTCGGAGGTTCCCGAACTGCTCGGCGACTGATACCATTGCTGTGAGATCTCGGTTAGAACTGTACCGCATTTGTGTGTTTGGCAAACGTACCAAAGAACGATGAGTGCGTCGCCATGTATGTGCTCTCAAGCATCTGTGCAAACCCGCCGAATGCGCCGACTATGCTCTCGATGAGCTGGAAGGTCGTTTGGGTGCTTTGACTGAACGACTGGGTGAGGCTCATGTTGTTTTGGTCGCCGGGCATGCCACCCATCCCGCCGTACATGCCTCCCATTCCCATGCCCATACCACCCATACCCATACCCATACCGCCCATACCGCCGCCCATGCCGCCCATGCCTCCATACATGCCGCCCATGCCTCCGCCGTACATCGATGATCCGTAGCCGCCGCCCATTCTCGAATACGGTGACGAGTAGCTGTTCATACCCCCTCCCATACCTCCTCCCATGCCTCCCCCATATCCTCCTCCATATCGGTTCGAGTTCATGGTCGAGTAGTTGGTCGCATTACGATTGGCGACTGAGTTGAGCGCATTTGGTATTTCTGGTAGTGGCGGTGGATTTGACGAAGATGTAGCTGATGACATCGCGTTTGGTGCTGTCGATGTGCCCGTGAGGCCTATGGAGTGGTTAAACATGTTGCCTTTTGCTGACGTCGCAGCGACAAACTTACCAACCGAGGCACTTGTCGCTCCTCCGCTCCGCTCCCAAGGCTTCGGCGGCGAGGGTGTAGCCATCTGCTCTCTATTTGTGCTTATGCGAACTCACCGCACCGTCATCAGGGAGCGTGGTTGCCGTCGATGCGCAGGGTCAAAGTTCGGATGGCGAGCGACGTCAAGTGGCTGGCAGATGCCGTTGCGTTGCGAGTTTGCGGGGTTAGCCGGATTCGTTAGGGCGAGGGCGCGGTTCCGCAGCAGACAAACAAATGCCGCGCGCAGTAACTCGTAGGGCTGCGAAGTGAGTGGGGGGTGTCTTGGGCGTGTGAAGAGCAAGTCGTGCGGCTGTGAGGCAATGAAGGCCTTCTTCGCTATCGGAGCTGGGCGGGCGTGCACAGTCCGAGTTCGCGACCGTCGACCTCGGTTTCTTTTCGCCGCCAACGGAAATCACAAGCCTGCGCTCGCTCATGCCGAGTCATGTTGCACGACCCCGGCCTTCGCCGCCCGATGTAAGGCTGCGTGAAGACAGCTTGACTGCGCAAGCCGTACATGAGTCCTGATATTACACGACATCTCTGAAAAATGATCTTGTCATGGCTTGACTTCGTGTCGTGTGTCGTTTGCCAGCTTTCGCCACCCAGCCATGCACGACATCCAGAAGGGGAAAACCATCCCGGCACCCTCGTGTCTACTCACATTTCATGAAGCTCGATGCTAACAACCACCTCAATGGCGACGACGAGAGAAGACAAGCACGTGTCAATATCATGCTAAAAGCTGCTGCTATGCGCTAAAACGAACACAAATCGCACCCAGTATAAGTATACCCAACACGCTCACTTCTAAACACCCCAGCCGAAAGTCCTACAAACCAGCCGAGCCATCCTCAGTCTCCAATCGCAAACAACGAATGAGAGCTGTCCCTAGGATCGTACCTTAAGATATCCTCTATTTGCTGCGCCGTCACCCCCTCCGAGAAATCGAACCCATCATCCAACACCCGCGCCGTGATGTTCCAATTGTAGAAGACGACCGCAAACTTCAGCATTCTGCCCACCGGCCGGAGGAAGTAGTTGGAATCTCCGCCTTCAAGATTTCCCTGCCTGTGTATCGTTGACTTGGCCCTCGTTTCGCCCCGACCGAGGATTTCGAAGGCGTCGAACTCGCCACAGCCGGTTGACCAGCACGAGCAAGGAATGTTCTTGCGATCGTTGCCGTATTGCAGGACGCGGGGGATTGCGGCGTTGAGAAACCACCATGCCGGTGCGTCGCTGAGCATGCCTTGGTCGTTGCCGTAGTTGTCGTAGTGGTCCATTTGGAACTCAATGAAGAAGGCTTTCGATGGGCCATCCCAGCCATCTAAAACTAGTTAGTGAGCGCCATATCGAGGAACAATAACGTGGGGCCTACAGTGTGCAGTAGCTTCGGGCCTCGAATACTCGCAATCACTATCACATGTCTTGTCTGTGAAGACGGCAATTTCTCGCTCTGAAGTCTCGAGCGCGCCGCTGAAGGGTGTATCTTGTGATGCAACTTTGCTGCCATCGCCAACCACGTAGCTCAAAGAGTTTCCGAAAGAACTGTCCAGACATCAGCTAAGCTATGTACATAGTCTCGTGTGAGATAGCATACTAGTCAAAGGTGCCAGACTTCTGGGGATCCCCAAGATTGGCAAGGAAAGCAAACCCCGTCGCTGCCGCAGGTGCAGCCGATGTATAGTATGCTACCCGATCCCACGTTGCAGGTACCGCCTTTTTGACATCTCCAGAGGTATGCAACGGCTGCGGAATTGGTGTGTTAGCTGGTGTGTAGGTAGAGTTTTCTGAAGGTTCTTGGTCGTTGCGTTTTCTAGGCAGGCCTTGGGTTGTCCACATCCCTCTAGAAGCATCGTTTAGACAAGGCGATGTCGATGGAAGCGCAACAGTGATGTTTGAGACCTTGGTCTGCAGTGTTGACTGACAAGAACATGACGAGTCGTAAGACGTGGAGTAGGTTGGAAATGCGCTCCCTAGGCTATTTACATCGGTCGTAGGGCTCTTCGGGCAGACCGTGGTGGTATCGTGAACGGTGGTGGTCAACGCAGGTTGTGCCGACAATGCAGGTGGTGCTGCCGGAGGCGGAGGTGGGACGGCGGGCGCGGGAGCAGGCGGTGCTGGGGGAGGAAGGAAAGGCGCAGGTACTGGCGGCTGAGGTGGAGCGATGCTTGATAGTTGGCTGACGGCACATGTGCTAGCTGGGACGTGGGCAGTGATGGTGACCGTAGGAGTGGATTTGCAGAACCAGCGCTTCTCGAGCACGGAAGACCCACCCGTCTTCTTAGACTGAGCTGTGTCTTCAACTTGATGCGATGACGGCTTCTTTCCCTGCTCGTTACCTTGGTTCTTGTTATTACCTGAGTGTTGGGGTACAAAGTCAGCAGAGCTCTTCAAGAGGGCTGTCAGTGCCTGTTGTCTTAGACCAGAAGCGGCGCTGTCTTCGGTCTACTACGCAGTTGAACCCCAAGCTACGTACTGCGCTTCGAGATGGAAATGTCTGGTAACTTGTACACAGCGAGCTGGGAGACGTTCATCGGACCGCGCAGATGCATCGAGAGCTTTCAGCTTTGTTAGCAGTCTCATAGACCTCGATCGACTCAAGCGCAGCTACTTCTCCAATCAATGGCGTCAGTTGGCTGACCCCCGAGTAAGCTACGGGCTCATGTTCGCATAGTCCAGTCTTCGGGTTGACGCGTGTAGTCCGGTTGTACTCTCCAGGCTGACTGATGTTCTTGTACGTGATGGCCGTGACTTGAGAGCAGTACCAGTTGCCATCGTCGGAGAGTGTGGATGTACCACTGCAGAGCTGCGCCGACGTCTTACCAAGAGATAGGTATGGGAGAAGAGCCACGAGGCTAGATAGTTGGTAGAGCATGAAGGAAAAGCGCGGGCGCATGGACGAAGTGTATATGTGACGTAGTGTGCAAAGTTGGGAATGCGTTGGAGCACGTGTGGAGGTGTAAGACGCAAGTTGATTGAAGTGTGATTGAACTATCCGACAGAATAGCTATCGCAGTTTGACTGCTTTCTATAGACGCCCGGTTGATCCTGCGCCTTCGGGCGCGACCAGGTCCCAATACCCTTCCCGTCGACTGTACCTTCCGAGCAGTGCAGCCACATGGCCAAGTCGCACCAGCAGCCTCGGAAATCTGTGCAGACAACATAATACGTAGCACCTAGGATAGGTCAGTAAGGGCCGATCGACTCTTAGCGACAGAAGAATTGGGGTTGAGCAGTATTCAGCAGTCCGTTGAGATCATCGCCAATAATATGGCTGACAGTAGAGGTACCAGAAAATAAAGTAATTGGAAATGTTCATCATTGCATCGGATTGGGGGTGTAAGGGTCGAACGTACCATTTGCATCAGTAAGAGCGGCCCTTAAAGCTGTTCGGGGTCTCCGTCAATATCACAGCGTCTCCTGGCTCATCTCATTGAGTCCAGAGGTGAAGACGTTCACTGTCGCTTGTGCTTTTTCTCATCGAGCTGCGAGGTGAGGAACAGAAGGTCGACGTTCGCCGAAATTTTTATGCGCCTGTTCCGCCAAGACCGAGGCCCGTGCATTGTAAGCGAAATCTCGCACACAGGAAGCGCTGCCGACCACGAACTTCTCGACTCCAATCTCCAGCCGCCTTTCGACATCCACCACCGTCGTCGCCAACCAGCACAATGGGTCGTCTTCACAGCAACGGAAAGGGTATATCGGCCTCGGCCATCCCGTACTCGCGTACCCCTCCGGCGTGGCTCAAGATCACGCCCGAGCAGGTCGTCGAGCAGATCGGCAAGCTCGCGAAGAAGGGCGCCACTCCCTCGCAGTAAGGATTCAGCTGCGCGACGGTCGCATCGGAATACTGACGGTCTATAGGATTGGTGAGGTCCTTCGTGACTCCCACGGTGTCGCGCAGGTCAAGGTCGTTACCGGAAACAAGATCCTCCGTATCCTCAAGTCCCACGGTATGATTGCCTGTCCAGGTTGAAGCGCATGTCAACAGCAGCTCTGCCCTTGGGCGTCTGTCGCGCTATATAAATTTGCCTCTGTTGGTTCAATGCTGACAGAGAGCCATTAGGTCTTGCTCCTGAGATCCCTGAGGATCTCTACATGCTCATCAAGAAGGCTGTTGCCGTCCGCAAGCACTTGATGACCAACCGCAAGGACAAGGACAGCAAGTTGTATGTATCACGAAAGCTTGGTTTGGAATTTGTGCTGACCTGGGTAGCCGCCTCATTCTCATCGAGTCCCGTATTCACCGCCTCTCCCGCTACTACAAGACCGTCGGTGTCCTTCCCCCTACCTGGAGGTACGAGAGCGCCACCGCCTCCACCCTTGTCGCATAAGCGTGTGTGGTTGATATGGATGGTGTGAAGAAAATACTCGATTGGAGTTCACGGATGCATGGATGCTTTATGGGTCATATACCCACTTCGAGAAGGACATGATCTGAAATGAATGAAAGCATCATATCTATTATTTTCCATCAATCGTGACCCTCATCACTTACGATTGAACTCGTGCATTGCAAATGTACTGTATTGCTCGCCATATCAGGGTATCTACCGTGCCTTGACGCGCCTTAACCCCTTCCAAATTTTATGAACGCCGCCCATGCACTCAGTTCTTTGTTTCACGTCCATCCACTGTTATGCACTAGATACATCGTACCATGACTCGTTGTTCATAGTCGCTTCTCTGTCGCCATCTGTCATCCTTCAATTTCCGCACTCTTTTGCGCCAGGTATTCGCTCAGCCATTTTAATGGCTTCTCCGGCCTGCTCATCGTTAACCTTGATACAGATCGTTCCGTCCATATCATGACAGTACTCACTCAGCTGTAGCAAGATGCTTCATCGCCTCCAGCAAATGCGGTGTGACATTCTGGTTTAGATATACCCTCGTCGGGCTTCCGTGTGGGTTCGGATGTGTAGGCGCTTGTTGCGGGCCGCTACTGGGGTGTGGTGAATTGCGCGTCGGTGTGGGTGCGGCGACGGGTGTAGGAGGTGCGGGTTGTGGTATCGGCTAGGAGGGTGAGCAGCTGTTTAGGTTTGTAAGAGATGGACGAGCGTACTTCAGTCTTTATGGGTTGCGAGTCTATCATCTCTACATCTACATTTGTCGTTGGCGTGCCGTTTTGTATGGGAGCAGGCGTGGATATGGACGTAAGCTCTGGGTCTGTGATTGGAGGCGCGGAGATGGGGGACGGGTCGGTCATTGTGTGCTCTATGCGGGACAATTGGGATTGTTGAGACTTTGGGTGCTAGAGAAGGCGCGTAGATTTGTTGTTGATCGTGGTGTTGTGAGTAGACGATGGGGTGGGGAAAGTTGGAGCTCGGAATTGATGGTCGGTGATGGGTCGGAGATTGCGGGGTCTCGGGTGTTTCCCATCATTGTGACTCGGATGGGTTCAACTTCCACAACGTTCAATGTTGGTTTGGGATCATGCGTATTGGCAAGCAGCAGTAAGGACGTATCCATCTAAGCTACCGACATATAGTATTACTTGACTTACTATGTGCTATGTGTGTATGCAAACAGTTGTTGTTCAACGATACCTATCAAACTTGATCGATTCAAGTCCTCCCGCGGCCTGCAGGATATCGTGACGTTGTTCTTGCTTATCAAACAATTTCTTCTTCTACATGTGCTGCCATGAATTAGATCGAAGTTGACTCTAAGTTTAAAAAGCTGCCGCGCTGTTGCCTCTTGCTACGCGGACCAACGTTGTTCCGTGGGTGGCACGTGCAGCTGCGCGTCGCATGTTAAACTTTACTCACCCTCGACTCCCCTCAGTTCGACGGCAAACAACCGCAAATCCATCGCCACACCTGCTGCACAATGGCCGGCTCGCGCGCAGGGAACAAGGCAGCCGCCAACGGCTCTGCCGGCGCAAACACCTCCAGCAAGCAGTCACTCTCGGAGGCGTTCGACAAGGATCTATATGACGGTAGCAACGGAGTCGACAAGTATGCCGGTTACAACATGTCTATCGCCGCCAACGAGGACGAGGATATGGACGAAGGTGGCGAAATCAACGGCCGCCGCCTAGTTGGACAGTACACAGCGTCCAAGGACATGCTGAACGAGTTCGCGCATGGCGACACCGCCGAGGACGACATGTTGCAGAGCCGTGAGCAACAGGCGCAGATTCAGAACCGTGAGACCGACTACCAGCGACGCCGATTCGACCGTGACATGTCACCCGAACGTACCGACGGCGAGTCTTATAAGGAGTCTATGAAGCGGCGCGAGCTTGAGAGGGACGAAGCTCGTGTCCAACGTCTCATAGAGGAGCGGGAGAAGAACGGGAACGAGGTTCTCGATCACAAGCCTACACTCAAGGATGTCAGCGATGACAACGGTGGCGCGACTCCAGTTGCTGGCGACAAGACACCGCCAATGGACAACAAGCGCAAGCGGCGTCGGTGGGGCGCCGTTGACGATGCGGAGGACACGAAACCTGCAGAGATCGAGGACGAGAAGATGGACGATGTACCGGTGGTACCTGCTGTCAAGAAGAGAAGATCGCGGTGGGCTACCTCACCGGAACCCGATGAGGGAGCAACCGTGCCCGCCGCAGAGACAGCTGTCGCGCCCGCCGCGGCAGAGCCCACGAAGTCGCGCTGGGACACAACGGTTATCCCGTCGTCCAGCGCAACGCCCGCCCCAGTTGCCAACGGCGCCCGGACCCCCGCCCCCGCGAGCTTTGCCTTTGGCACCGACATCTCAGCCCGAAATGCGCCTCTGTCTGACGAGCAACTCGATTTGATGCTCCCGTCGGAGGGCTACAAGATTCTCGATCCTCCACCGGGTTATGAGCCAGTTCGTCGACCGGTAGGAGTGCCCGCTCTTCCCACTGGATATCAAGGCTATTTAGTTCCCGAACAAGACAACAGCTTGGCGATGATGGGCAAGCAGCTGCCGACTGAGATACCCGGTGTTGGTGACCTACAGTTCTTTAAGAATGAAGACATGAAGTACTTCGGAAAGCTTACCGATGGTTCCGACGAAACCGAGATGACCGTTGAGGAGCTCAAGGAGCGAAAGATCATGCGACTACTCCTAAAAGTCAAGAACGGCACACCGCCTATGCGCAAGACTGCGTTACGACAGCTCACCGATAATGCTCGTCAGTTTGGTCCTGGTGCGCTTTTCAATCAGATCCTCCCTTTGTTGATGGAGCGCACACTGGAAGATCAGGAGCGCCATTTGCTCGTCAAGGTCATCGATCGCGTTCTGTACAAGCTTGACGATCTTGTCCGGCCATATGTCCACAAGATCTTGGTTGTCATTGAGCCTCTCCTGATCGACCAGGACTACTACGCTCGCGTCGAAGGTCGAGAGATCATTTCCAATCTCGCCAAGGCTGCTGGTCTCGCCCACATGATTAGTACGATGCGTCCCGATCTCGACCACCAGGACGAATACGTACGAAACACCACTGCTCGAGCATTCGCTGTGGTTGCATCGGCACTAGGTATACCAGCTCTCCTTCCCTTCCTTCGAGCAGTGTGTAGGAGCAAGAAGTCATGGCACGCACGCCACACTGGTGTCAAGATTGTGCAACAAATTCCCATCCTCATGGGCTGCGCTATCCTCCCGCATTTGAAGGGCCTTGTGGAGTGCATCGGCGAGAGTCTGAACGATGAGCAGCCAAAGGTGCGCATGGTCACTGCACTTGCGCTCGCCGCTCTTGCCGAGGCTGCGTCTCCATACGGTATCGAATCCTTCGACGACATTCTCAACCCGCTCTGGACTGGAGCTCGACGTCAGCGTGGCAAGTCCCTGGCATCCTTTTTGAAGGCTGTTGGATACATCATTCCGCTTATGGACGAAGAGTACTCCAACTACTATACCGGCCAAGTCATGGAGATTGTCATTCGCGAGTTTCAGTCCCCCGACGAGGAAATGAAAAAGGTCGTTCTCAAGGTTGTTTCCCAGTGCGCCGGCACAGCAGGCGTTACCCCGGTCTACCTGAAAGACAACGTTCTGCCAGAGTTCTTCAAGCACTTCTGGGTCCGTCGGATGGCTTTGGACAAGCGGAACTATCAACAGGTGGTCAGCACCACAGTCGACATAGCTCAAAAAGCCGGTGTCGCCGAAATCGTTGGCCGCATTGTTAACAACCTGAAAGACGAAAACGAGGCCTACCGCAAGATGACTATGGAGACCATCGACAAAGTCGTCAGCACACTCGGAGCTGCAGATGTCGATTCACGCCTAGAAGAGCAACTTATCGATGGTATACTTGTCGCTTTCCAAGACCAGACCGTTGAAGACCCGATCGTTATTGATGGGTTCGCCACTGTTGTAAATGCTCTCGGCGAGCGGATGAAGACGTATCTACCACAGATCGTGGCCACAGTCCTCGCTCGTTTGAACAACAAATCTGCTTCCGTGCGTCAACAGGCCGCTGACTTGATCTCACGCATCACCTTCGTGATGCAGAAGTGTGACGAGGATCCACAATTGATCAAGCTTGCTCAAGCGTTATACGAATACCTCGGCGAGGAGTACCCTGAGGTGCTGGGTTCTATACTGGGTGCTCTTCGAGCCATCGTCACAGTCGTCGGTCTCGCTGCGATGCAACCTCCTATCAAGGACCTCCTGCCCCGACTTACACCCATTCTTCGCAATCGACACGAGAAGGTGCAAGAGAACACCATCGATCTTGTTGGCCGTATAGCAGATCGAGGAGCAGATTACGTCAACCCGCGAGAATGGATGCGCATTTGCTTTGAGCTATTGGACATGCTGAAAGCCCATAAGAAGGGTATCCGGCGAGCAGCCAACAACACTTTCGGTTACATCGCCAAAGCCATTGGGCCCCAGGATGTCTTGGCTACTCTTCTCGGCAACCTTCGCGTGCAGGAGCGCCAGTCTCGTGTCTGTACCTCCGTCGCTATCGGTATTGTTGCCGAGACGTGCGCACCGTTCACCGTTCTTCCAGCCCTCATGAACGAATACCGCGTACCGGAGCTGAACGTGCAAAATGGAGTGCTCAAGTCGCTTTCCTTCATGTTCGAGTACATCGGCGAGATGTCGCGGGACTATGTCTACGCTGTCACGCCGCTTTTGGAGGACGCCCTTATCGATCGGGACCAGGTTCATCGTCAGACCGCTGCGTCAGTCGTCAAGCATGTTGCGCTCGGCTGCGTGGGTCTCGACTGCGAGGATGCTATGCTCCATCTGCTCAATTTGCTTTGGCCAAATTTGTTCGAGACGAGCCCGCACGTCATCGATCGCGTCGTCGAAGCCATTGATGGTATTCGGAACGCCGTCGGCACCCCGCTTGTCATGAACTACATCTTGGCTGGTCTCTTCCATCCCGCTCGCAAGGTCCGGACGCCGTACTGGCGCATCTACAACGATGCGTATGTGCAGTCTGCAGATGCAATGGTTCCTGCGTATCCGCAGTTCGAGGACGAGAATCTCAGGAGGCACGAGTTGGACATCTTCATCTGAATGAGGGTTATGGTAAGACTCCCATTCGCCATTGGATTTTCTTGGGCTGCCAACCCATTTTTGCGTTGTTCATTGGACGAATGGAGGATGTGGTATTGTGGGCAGGATTTAGTAGTCGATGTTGAGCATTTCGCTGGACTGACGGCCGTGGAGGATATGAAATCGCAGGGAGTGTTTGTCGAGCCCATGGCAGGCGTTCACTTTGTTTCACCGATGAGCTACCGCCACTCTTACGCCATTTGTTCGGCAGATGGGAGGTGATGGCGTAGCGAGGGAAGCGACGACTGAGCTTACGGTAAGCTTCCTCACCCTGTTAGACCAACGGGCCGCGAGCCCCCTTATGTACATCACAGTCGCACGGGAAGGAGTTGTCACTTGGAGTTTACATCGGAGTCTAGGAGTGTATACCCGGTCTTCAATTCGGAGCCGGATAGGAAGCAAGGGAGGCTCACCTTAGTTTGGTAAAAACACAGTTCGATAATACACCCCACTGGGCGCTGATTCCATCTAGGATATGTGAGGTCGTCTCGTCTGTTCTCATAGTCACTGTTCCGTGATCAAAAATAGCGGTGAGTGCCCGTCAGGATCTATCGCTGGGCTGAGTGGGTTGCAAAGCTTTCAATCCCGAACTCCACACCGTGCGCCTCCACAGCACACCTCGGTCCTGTAAGCACTTGAGCGCGCTGGTTTGGTGTATATCCCCGACGCTATGTTCTGTTCTATATTCAACGTGACTTGGCGCGAGAGCAAAGCGACAATCCTCCGGGAGTCTAACGGCGGCTCGTCGCATTGTCCGGTTTGCGTACGAGGGTATTGTTGCGATTCCTCCTCCACCACAAGGCGTTAGCGATCTCATGGCTCAAACGCACAGACGTGTAACCACGGTAGCGTGACTAAAGTAAGACACTATGCTGCGTAGATTCCACATGTGGTAAGGCGAAGGCAAAATCGAGTCGGTTATGCGGCTGTGCTATTTTGGGTGCTCAGCTTTTGGTGGGTGCGGGGCGCTGCGCTAATGGCCGAGTCCTCCATCCTAGCATCTAAGCCTCCGCATGGCGTTCCCGGAGAACGGATTATCGAGGCGCATACGAAGTGAAAAGTCGTGCAAGGTGGGCGCACACTCCTGAAACGCTCGGATGCGGATCTAAGCGGTTGTCGTGGCCTTATGTGGGTTTGTGAGATGCCATCTTCGGGTCTGCTCGTGCCTTTATCGGTATCGTCGTATGCAGTGGGTGCAGGGGTGCGAGGCTGTATAATCTATTGATCGGCTGCCTGTCCCACGTCATATCATCTCTCCTTCGCACCGTCTAGTTCCCTTTCATTTCTTCCATTTCATCCTAACGGTTTTTTTGCATTTCGAAAGGTCGAGGCGTTGGCACGAACGGAATATGGCCGCCGTCGCAATGCACCGCGTTCAGCACGATGATCCGCTACGAGACGAATCCATACAGATGCCATTCCTCTTCCCGAGACCACCATTGATGCCAGTGAGGGACTCGAAGAAGGCGCAAAAGATGTTAGGGCTTGTGACGGAAGTTCCTAGGCCCCGAAGTGCGACTATGGATATGCAACCCATCCGAGATGCGACCAAGGCGAAGCGGACACTGGGAATAGTAACGGATTTGCCGAGGGACAGGAGAAGCTGGAGGGCGAGCATAAGCGGAGGCGAATCGTATCAAGGAAATCTAGAGGATATGCTAGCAAAGGCGGAGCGGGATGTCAGGTCTTCAGTGAGGGTGGATGAGCATGATGAGTGGAGGATGGATACAGGGCGGTGTCAGCGGAAAGATACGCAATCCATTACGCGTGGTTGGATCGACATCGCACTCGAGCAGGAACCAGAGCAACTGGTAACCCAGCCTCACTCGTCGGCGCCACATAATGAAGCTCCGCGAATATCGCCATCTCGACTCTCCGCTGTGTCACCCATCGACTTAGATGCCGAACTCGCCGACCTAATCGATCTCCCTCCATATCGCCGGACGGGTGGCTCGCGTCCCCGCCCTCTCTCATTCGCCTCCTCCAATCTCCAATTTCACAATCGACCTCACAACAAGATAGCCTCGTCGAGATCTCGGGGATTAAGAGCGAACACGTACCCCAACTTTTCGCGCCCGATTGCACCGAACCCCGTACCTGGCGAAGAGATGGAGCGGGATCCGCTACATTTGCGGTATCAGGCTGAGCCGCCTACACCCGCTTCGCCAGTCGCGAATCACGGACGCAATGTATTTGACGGAATAGTCGCAGCAAGGGCGCAAGTAGAAGAACAACTCAAGAGAACACAAACAGAGGAGCAACTCAAGAATTCACGAGCAAGACCGAAGAAGGCCAGGTGGTCATCCCTTCCCATATCTCTCCTACACTTTGCGAAACGCCGATCAAAGACGGAAGAAGAGAATCTCAGTGGGAAGAAAGCGGATGGCAAGAAGAAAAGCAAAATCGATCTCACAGAGGATAATCTGCAGAGATGGGAAGACGAGGTCGGCTACGTGCCGAAGATGTATAGACTGGGGTACGACATTCTGCGAAGCCCTGTGGAGATGGATATGCAAGTCGAACGAGCAACGTCGACACCTATACCCACGCCAGATCTCGGAACGAAAAACTCTGCCGAGCTGCCTAGGCTGGAGAATTTGTCGCTCCTTACGCCACCGTCATCGCCACCACAGATGCAACAGCCCTTTGCTTCAAGTTCAAAGGCCGTTGCCGCACCAACCCCAAAAGCACTTCCCACACCACCCCTCGACGGCTCGAACGAACCCACGCTCGCAGCACAAAAGGAATGTCTCTCCCGTCTTATCACTTGCACTATTTGCAGAGAGACTGAGCACCCATCTACCTTCCCTTCTCGCCGTATCACGAGTAAATGCATCCATACGACACGGACGTGTAATGAGTGTATTCAGCAGTGGGTTGAGACCTGTGTTGAGACGAGGGGTTGGGATCATTGTACGTGTCCTGAGTGTGGTGAGGTGATGAATCGAGAGGATGTTGGAACCTTTGTGGGTAGGGCGGAGTTTGTGCGGTGAAGGGGCTTGTCTTAGGATGGCCCGGTGCTCACGTGTACACCTGGGCATGGTTCCACTCTGAGGAGTCGAAAACACGCACCACAGTCTCCGCATCCCGTATCTCGAAATGGTTCCAAATACCTCCCTGCTCATCAGGCGAAGTCATCAAAAGGATCAGCAAATTCGTCTTCGTGTTCAAACTATGCGACCACACGTACTGCGCCATCCTTCCCTTGCCAATATGCGCGCATTCGGCGCCACGAGCGCGCTGGAGAGAACGCGTATAGAGCGCGGAGATCAGAGAATAGTGCAGCAGACGAGTAAGAAGTGTTTGAATGCACTGTGTCGGTGGCAGATTATGAGCATTGGGGATTACGACGTTATGTTGGGAGTTGGGAGTTGGGAGTTGGGAGTTGGGAGTTTTCTTGGATGGTATGGCGCCTCTTGGGCTGAAGGATGTGAGGGGATATGATGGGGTGGCAAGGCTATGGTGGATAATATCGATTGGCGTTGGTATGGGCTTGAGTGAGGACTGTAGAGAGCTGTGTTTAGAACACTATTCAACAGCTGAACGGATGATACAAAGAGACGCATTTCCACAACACATGGATGACATTGAACGTGCCATGACAGGAAAACTATCCTTCAACTAAGGTTGATCGAGTTAACCGGCAAACTCATTCTACTCCATCAACCGAGTTCATCTCTGGTGATTCTTTTCCACCGACCCTTTAGCAGCGGCCAATACAGAACACCACCCTAACAAACCAGCACCCATGATAAATACCATCATTGTGTTCCCGCAGACGCCGCCCATCAACGTCCTCGACTTACCTGTTCCAGGCCCCAGCCCAGCATGCAAGTTCTCGACCCGATTCGATACTCCCTCCCGGCAATCGGGAGTCTCACCCATTCATAGGGAATACTAGGATTCGTGATGTATGTGTCTTTATCAGGTTCGGTACTGGAGGCGATCTGGTTGCAGGCGTATCCGAAGATGAGTGTGGGAGGTGCAGGTAATTTGGGAGATTTTCGGGAAGGGATGATAGTTGTTGGCTTGTCAGGTTAGGATTTCAATGTATAGTGTGAAGCTCAACATGTTTGCGTGCTGGCTCTTGCTCCAAATAGCGAAAATGCCATGTGAAGATGCCCTCGTATCGATGAAAGACCTTTGTCTTTAGAACCGTCGATTGTAGTAGTCCTATTTCCCGCGCTGGTTTGTACTTGGCTCTGGACTCGGTTTTGGTGTGTGGAAACCGGTACGGGGGCAATGCTAAGGTTTCGTACCAGGTGCCGCGTAGTCAGCTTGATTGGGCCTAGTATTACTTCCTCAGACAAGACTTCGCATGCCACCCATGTTTTCGAGACTCGGTGCATGGCGGTAATTATGAGCTAGGTGGGAGACCGAGCAGGTCATTCGGTGCTTTCGTACGCTTTGCTCTCGAAAAGTAGACTTCGGCCGCTGAACTCACCGTAAGGATCTGAACACCATTCGGGACCGGCAAGAAAGCGTGAACGTCCCAATTCTGCTATCATCTAATGTCCCTGAGACGTCTTTGATGATGTCGTGGGCATGGTCCCTATTTAGGTCACCATGGTAAAAATTTGAATCCGTCTCCTCGAGAATGACCTGAGTCAAGTCTTTTGACTGCTCAAGTTGCATCTGCAAGTTCTTGAGCCAGCTAGTCAGCGCCCGTATGTTCCATGATGTTTTGGAATCGTCGAACGACTGGTCGCTATCGTTGGAAACGAACGCAATTGTGAGCTCGCGTAACCAAGGAGGCAATATGGTACTGGGACACGGTACTTCTCCAGTACCTATTCCGATGAGGTATCTCAACGGGATTTGAAGTTTGTGCAACGCAGCGAAAGCGGAGAAGTCCGCCAGAGAATGTGCTGCATTAGCTCCCCGGGAGCCAAATGGGGAGGAGATTTTGAGGTCTTGAAGAGTAGTTTGCACAGGCTCCAGAAGCCAGCTCATACGGGCCGCTTCAATGCCGGTACTGGTCTTGTCATGAAATTCGAAGGTCAGCTTTTGCAGACAGCGAGGCGACCGAAGCATGAGCCGGAACTCTTCGAGCGGTAGTCCTAAGGCAGAACCTATTCGAAGCTCTGTGACAGAAGAGGAGCCCGCCGGCAGACCGGGTATGTCGGATGTCGTGGATCCCATCGCGTGCAATTCGCGACAGTAGATACTGGCAATTCGAGGAAGTTCCATGCACTTGTAAAGTGTCTCGATCGTCATGTTGTGATTCCAATCAATCCGTCGCACTTGATCATGCACGTGCTCGGACTTCCATGTCAGTGGAAATGGTAATTCGTAATGCCAGATTTTGTAGTCCGTCGACGAGTACATGAATTCGCGTAGGTTGGTGAGTAGACGGCAGATGCGTTTAACAGTGTTCGCTTCCTCCGGCAAATGGACATCTTCACGCAGCAGAACAAGTTCCAAGCGATGGACGTGAGCTGTGAGATCGGGTCGCTCTTCTAGGGTGCGCAAGAAAAGCTTGGATCGAGAAAACTTCGGGCTGTAGGAGACGATTGCATCGCGGACAATAAAGCGCTGAGACACGTCCCGAAACAGGCGGCATGAGAGAGCAACGTCCCGCAGAAGACTGTTGTCGGAATGGAGATGGGATACGATGACGTAAAGCAAATCCACGCTCAAGTCTTGAAACCGAGCCATCATCCGAATGGCGAAATGGCTTCCTTTTTCGGGTGGGCTTCAATTGTATATCGGTTACCTCGGACGCGTCAATTGCGTGATCGGGGTCGGAATGAGGCCTGGACGTCGCTTGTAGAAACGTTCCGAACGGTCGTGAGTGGTCGTGATCAGGACCTGATTGCGCGTAAAGGATACAGAGGCAAATAGCGATTGCAGTGGCTGCAGACTGGAGAAAACAACATGAGGGAAGTACCGCAACTAGTGAAGAGTTGATGGGAAAAATATGACTGTATCTAGAAGTAGGTGTTGGAAGATCAACAATGGAGCGTTGAAAGCAGTCTGTGCATCAATCTTATGTAAGCACACTCTGAGTGGTGGTGGGTCATCTTTGCACCTGACATCCGACCGACACCTCCAAAACAAGAACGTACACTTGCCCTTAGAGCAAGAAGTACAGGAGCGGGTTGACTTATACATGCGCTCTTACCTCACGCTCAACACCCAAGCATTGACGCTGCTTACTGTGTAAGCGGAATTGCTTCCAACCCCAAATGGTAACCTACTCCACGAGCGTGATCCAGGCGCCCTAGAGCTCGATACTTCGAAGACTATCCAGATACAAGTCTGCCTTATATCAACAGTCTCCCGAACGGATGTATGAATCTAAGGAAATTAAAGTCCACCTTAAAACGAAGCTTACTATACACGACCTTTTCCAGACGCTTCAAGAACTCCAAGTTGGTCTCGACATTGTTGGCTGTCTATCCGTGATTAGCTCTCCAACCACTCGTTATCGGCGTCCTCAAAGGACGCACTTTTGACTGCGACGAATCCAAAGATGCAGGACACATCGAGGATGAAACGAACGAAATTACTCGAGGTTATGTGTTCGTTGGTAGGCCCAAACATCCACATCTATTGGGATGACTTTGTACGTTGCCATCGTACTTCAGACGCAGGCTGTTTGCCTAAACCTCGGATCAGACATGGCCTCAGGAGTATTGCCAGTCACCCCTGAACTCCTTTTCACTTGCCTTGCGCTACTGTATCCCTTCAGGCTAGGTTTCCAGTAGCAATGTCTATAGCCAACTAATCCTCCCAGAGCCCAACACTTCACCGCCGTTGCTCGCTCATATATCCTAATCTTATGGTGACATGACTCTACGAACACATACACCCGACTACTACTAGTACTTCGTGCCCTGCCGTAATTGGGAATTTTTCAAACTACGACAATAGCGTTATGCGAGTGGTATTAGTCAACTTTGCTCTACACAGACTAAACGAGAATGGCTGTGATCAAAACAGCTTGGTGACCATTGTTTATACGGAACAACGTCTGAAATAACCCGTTAGGTTTCTTTCCTACTCTTCTGACCAAGAAACCACGTCCAGCAACCTCGTTCATCATCAAACCTCTTCCTTCTCACGCCCCACATCCTCCCCACCTACACCTCCCTCCTCCACCGTCCCCACCCTAAACCCCAACCCTGGCACCCGACTCCTCAGCAACAAACTACTACAAACCACACTAACACTACTCAACGCCATCGCCAAACTCGCCCAAACCGGATCCAACCTAATATGCTTAACCCCGCTCTCCCCCATACCCATTCCCCCCTCCATAGCAACGCCATTATGATGCATCGTCATCTTCGCGGTGCCCGTGGTAATCGGATATAAAACGCCCGCCGCGATAGGCATAGCGATGATATTGTAAACAAGTGCCCATCCAAAGTTGAAGTAAACGCGGCGGAAAACCACGCGCGAGAGGTCGAGGAGCGTGAGTAGGGCGCCGAGATGCGAGTTGATGAGGATGAAGGAGGAGGACGAGAGGGCGATGTCGGAGCCTGAGCCGATGGCGATGGACAGGTCAGCTGTAGAGAGGGCAGGGGCGTCGTTGATGCCATCACCTACCATGGCGATGGTGGCGCGCTTGGTTTTGGACTTGTTGGAGGAGAAGCTAGGGAGGCGGAAGAGGGTCGATTTGCGTGATTTAGTAAGCGTCTGTTGGAGATACTTAATCTTTTCGGCTTTCTGGTCTGGGAGTACGCCGGCGATGATATTGGAGGTAGGAATGCCGACTTGTTGGCCGATGGCGTTGGCAGTAGTAGGATTGTCGCCGGAGAGCATCCATACATCAATACCTCGCTTCTTGAGCTGAGCGATAACGTTGATGGCCTCAGGCCGGAGCGCATCGGCGATGGCGAAGATAGATGCGAGTTCCCAGTTTCCTTGAGGCGCTGGCAAGACCTCCGTGGTGACAGAAGACACTGGCTCTGAGGTCGAGGAAGATGCCGAGGGTGTTGGTTGGGCATCCTCACTAGCCTGCGCCGGCGAATGCACAAGCAATGCGACCAAAGCGACGGACTTGCCTCGCATCTTCCATGATTGTAACGTCGAAGCATCATCTGCCGAAATCTCCACGTGATGGTCCGCCATGAAAGTTTCGTTTCCGATAATAGCGGTCACCTCCTGATCCGCGATCTTGAATGTTCCCTTCAGTCCCTTTCCAGGTACTTCATCAACATTGACAGCTTCGGAAGTCTTGATAACATCATTCCTGCTAAATTCCACCAAAGCTCGGGCAATGGGATGGTTGCTGTTCTCCTCAAGCGCTTTGACGATACCGAGGATGACGGACTGCTCCTGGGTTCCAGAGAACTTGTGGTCGGTCACAGATGGATCACCACCTTGCGTAAGCGTACCTGTCTTGTCAAACACGATGCAGTCGAGAGAGCTGGCTTCCTGAAACGCTTCACCACCGCCTTTGACGAGAATGCCGTGCTTTGCAGCAAGACCTCCGCCGACAAACAGTGCAGTCGGTGCCGCAAGACCGATACCACAGGGGCACGCAATGACAAAAACTGCGATTGCGAACCGTAAAGACCAAAGGGCCCAACCGCCCGAACCCTCGTTCTTCCAATCTTTCGGGATCACGCCAGTCACACCCAGGATCAGCCAGATCACCCATGTCATGATAGCCACTAGCACCACGAAAGGAACAAAATGGCCGGTAATCGTGTCGGCAACCCGTTCGACTGGTGCGCGACGCGTTTGACCTTCTCGGACGGCGTTGATGATCTGGTCTAGCATTGACGTTCCGGCAATCGTATTGATTTGAATCTTGACAGGTGAACCTTTGTTCACAGTTCCCGAGTAGACCGTGTCACCCATTTCCTTCTTAACAGGCTTAGACTCTCCAGTAAGACTAGACTCGTCGAATGTGGTGTTGCCTTCGAGGACAACGCCGTCGAAAGGGGGCGAAGTTCCATGGTGGACGCGAACAACATCTCCAACCTCAAGCAGGTCAGACGCAACTTTGATATCACCCTTCTGCGCGTCGATTAGGATTGCTTCCTCAGGCCTGAGTTTGCCTAGCGATGTGACGGCGTCGCCTGTCTTCGCTTTGCTGTACGCTTCCAGGAACCGACCAATAAGCAAGAACATTGTCAGAAAGACCACGGCGTCGAAGTATGAGTCATTCATAGAGCCCTTGGTTTTCTTGGAAGCGGCCAAAGCCAGCTCTACAATAGAGGCGAAGTACGCAATAGTGGTACCGAGCGAGATGAGCATGTTCATGCTGCCAAAGCGCAAGAAGCGATGCAGAAACGGGGTGCGGCTACCAGGCCGCCACAAGGCATTGAGCTCTTTTAAGGCACGACGATGAAATGTGTCAGCTGCCATAAAGAAGACTGGAGTAGCAAGAATGAACAGAGCCCAGTTGAGCCTAGTAGCATTTCCTGACCACATTGGCTCCATGACGTAACGGCGGATCGGGTTCGTGTCTTTGACGAGACTCATGAAGACGATGCCGAGTATAAAGGTAGGAACAGCGATGATGACAGAAAGCACTAAACGGAACAGTATCCGTCTTCGTTCTTGCGCGTGCATGTCTCGAGCGCGCTCCTCAAGTGTTGGTGGATGATAAACGGATGGTCGGAAGTTCGGATTTAGGCCCATGATCGTTTGAAACACGTCTCGCAAGGTGAAGTTGGGCGGATCCGGGGTATATTTAATGCTGATGATGGGCTGCTTCTCCGAGAAGTTTGCGTTGTCGAGTTGGAGGGAGTATCGCTCTCCAAACTTTTCGCTCAGCTCTTGAACAATGTTTTCGGGACAGTGTCGACAGTACATGCCATTCACATGAATTGCCACCTGCCGCTCGGTCGAGGTCTCTTGCACTGCGGCTTCCGGTGCGATGCTGTTGAGCGTCGCAGTCTTCCCAGCATCTTCAATCGTCTCCTTGATCTCCGGTAAATGTTCCCTGCCCGAGAAAACAACGCTAGCGCTATTGGTTACCAGGTTGACATCCACCCTTTCGATCCAGCTGTGTGCTTCGAGAACTCTGGAAACGTCCCCAACGCATGAACTACAGGTCATGCCACCTATGGCATACGTTGCCAGCCACTTGTCTGGTTGCGGTTCGTCGAGATTCTCGAGCGTGGCGTCGAAACCGGCATCCTCGATAGCTTCAATGACCTCAGCGACCCTGTCTTTTCCGTGAAACACGACAGTACCGCTGTTGGTGAGAAGGTTGATGTTGATCGACGTGACCCAGGGCAACTGCTGCACAGCATGCGTGATACTGCTTACGCAGGAACTACATGTCATTCCCGTGATGCCTATTGTAGCCTTGTAAACGGCAGCGGTGGTGGCTGGGTCGATCGAGACGAAGGTTTCCGATGTGGGAGATTTGGCGCCATCGCAAGAGGCGATATCGAGGCTGATGCCGTCCGCGGTAACGGCAGGCTCCTTGTCGAGTTCGAGCGAAACGGTCTCTTCGCAGCTATGGATGTCCAGATGCACTCCCCCATCTTCTGCCTTGCACTGCGTACACTGCTCAACATGCTTGTCCCTTTTGTGCATATCGATTCGTGAGGGCTCGTCAGTGGGGCGCGACTGGAACCACTTCGCAACGGCGTGTTCCAGGCTGGACTCCCACTCGGCGCTGCGACCTTGGAAACGGCGCACCTCGACCGGAGCAAAGACGGTCCTATTGTCTTGGAAGATACTGTGGATTTCAAAGCCAGCAGCATCTACCGATCCCGCAATGTCCTCCAAGGCAAGGGCGGTGGTGTGGCGCAAGACAACGGAATGCGAAACAATAGAGTGCGATATGAATTCGGGCGCCGGGTCAAGCGCGCTCAAGGACTCTCGGATGCCTTCGATGCACGAGGAGCAATGTAGGTTGGATATAAAGATTGTGGTCGTAACGGTGGCGGCCTCAAGCGACTGTGGCAATTTGCCAGCATTCTTCCTCGGACGCGTGAGCGACATATTGATCCGCAAGACGGTACAATATGTGATATCCGGATTTTCCGATGTGCAGCCGTTCTGAGCCGTGGAGAGTAAGTGGTACGTGGGGTGGATTAAATTGCCAGGCACAACCGGGCGAGTTTAATCTACGGTTAGGGAAGCGAGTGGGCAAAGTAAATTGAGAGGAGCGACAGGTGTCCGATTGTTAAGTAGGAACCACGAAAGCAGGATCGAATATTCTAGTGAGTTAGCCGTTGGGTGGTGAATCGCACAAAAGGCGCGTCACTGGTGGCAATCCGCACAAAGCGCGCAGGTCGCGGAAAGCACGCATCCATGGTCGAAGTCCATCCGTACGTAGATGAGTCAGAACACCGTCAGTCCTCGATGTCGCAATAACGATGTACGGATGCATCTTCAGGGAAAGTTTTCATATGCAATCGGGCGTCGCAAGGCAGAGGTGTCACACCGGGAGGATTGATTGTGATGGGCCTTCACGGATGTCAGGTTAACAAAGCTAGTGGATCTTAGCGTGAGAAACAAGCATTCGCTACCCCACAAGAAACGGATTGACTATTCCCGTTCTGCTTCCAACCTCCATGCCAGCCTCGAATTGCAAATTGATATGCGGGTATCTTAAAAGAAATAAATGAACCAGTTCCCAGGATCGGTACATTGCCGTGCAGCTCGTCACGCGGCGCGGCAAAGAGCTCAATCTGGGAGAACTCGCGAGTTCTGACCTGGCGTGGTCACTTGACGTCTGCACCAGCAAACCGATAATGTGTGCGACTGTGCGAAGCAAACAGTCGACCGCATGACATGTGAGAGCCCAATGGATGCGAGATGACCGACCTATCAGTCAGGCCCGATCGCACTCTGGGTGGTGGTAGACATAGGCCGGCACACCAGTCTGCGTTTGGAAGCACAAAGTACACAAGAGCGCCACGGGACATCAGCGACAGAAGCAAACACCGCAGGCGCTACCGGGAGAGATAAGCACGTCTGTCTCAATCAGAACTGTGCCCACTCTCGGCTTTCCACTGCAGATGCTTCACCGTAGCCCTCTCGGCCTCTAGTTCAGCTTCGAGGGTGTTCACGCGATAGGTGAGCTCGGTGGCTTTGGCATCCTTGGCCTTGATGGTTGCTCGCGCAACGTCGCGACCTTTTCTGACGCCGTCTGCGATGGTCGCGTGCTTGGAGAGTACTGCGGTCAAGTTCCTTCGCGTCTGCTCGTTGAGGATGGTATTCCCCTCTTGCAGGACACCAAAGATATCGTGCGCAAGCTCGCCATCCGTGTTGGAAGTGCCGGCGTCCTTGAATCGGCTAGGTGTCGGTGTGTTGACCGGCGAGGATCCAGGTGTGAGGGTTTGCGACGAAGCGGAGTCGGATTGCTTGGATATCGATGGGGTGACGAAGGTGCTCACAGGTGCAGCAGCTGGCGTCCTGAAAACATCGCGGTCGCGCGGCTCAGTCTGAGGGGTCTGCAGCCCGTTCCTTATCGGTTCGTCATCTTTCTGCCATGGCAGCTTGCGCCTTGTTGGCACCGTGAGGGGCGTTGTGAACGACTCTGTCTTCGCCTTTTTGCTCGGCGTTTCTATCGCAGTCATGACCTGGCCCAGCTCTTCCTCAAACGCTGCGGAGTCGCCCATGTCGAACTCGTCGTCGTCATCCTCAAAGTTCGGACGGGTCCGCTTTCTGCTCGAGGGTCCAACTTCTGGCGTGTACGGTAGTGGAGGCGACTGCCTCTGTGCTCGCGGTCGGGAGGGAGTACTGGGTTCGGTTCGACTGGGTTCGGTCCGGGAGTTGTTCGCAAGGGCGGCAAGCTCGCGCGGTTGAGCGTCGGTGTCCCAGAGGAAGAAGTCGCAGTTCTTAGCGCTGCAGGTCCGAACTGGTAAACGTCAGTCATGCCCACCATGCCCGCCTGGGTGGAGGTGGAACTTACACCATCTGCCCTTGTTCGGGCCCTCTTTCTTCACCGCGAAGTGCACTGCTGATAGCGGAGGGTTGCATTCGCCTGTGGCGCGTTAGTTGGAGAGAAGTCGTGCTTTCAGGCTGGTAACTTACAGTGCCACTGGCCGTTCGTAAACGACCCACGCGGCCTGGGGTTGCCACCTCCCCGTCCTCCTCGACCCTTGTATCTTCCTCCTCTGAAGCCAGACATTGCAGTTGTTGCGCGGTGCGGCGGTGCGGCGGTGCGATGTGGGCTGCGCGATGTTCGAGTGGGGCGGATTGCGGGAGACAGTGCGGGCGATGTCATAGCGGAGTGGCTAGCTGCTAGACCAGGGTGCCAGGGTGGCTGGGACGACAATGCCAGCCTTTCACTGCGGAACACTCGGCGCTCCAGGAACGCATTGCGAATGTGGCCCTGTGACGACCATCACAGTAAGATGCATCCAAGAGAAGAGCATGTTCAAACTACTGCATGGCTCCCGACTCATTGTAGTGTGCTCTGGTCTCAAGGAAGCCGTTGGTGTTCAATGTCCGGGTTAGTCCGCCATGGCTGATCTGCTCCAGCTGACGGCCGGTCCAGATGTCTGTTGCACAATTGGCATGCCAGCTGCACCACGTCTGCTGCGAGGGCTGACTGCTCATATTGCAGCGCTTCGCGTCTCGCGCCTCGTCCGCCGCCAACATGTTGATGCGAAGCTTGAAGGTCCCGCCGTCGCTCCTTCTTATCCTTTGCTTCCTGCTCTTCCTCGGCCTCCACTTCAGCCAGGTCCCATCTCCCGCTCAGCCCGCTCCACCACCGCCGCCAGAGAAGAAAGCCCCCCGGGTCGCGCTTGTGACGTTTGTGACTGAGGAACGCTCCTATCTGCATCTTGCGCTAAAGTCCAAGAATCGTGAGTTCCCCGCATGCCTCCCGTGAGCGCATTGACTTATACATGTCTAGACTACTGTCGTCGACAGGGCTATGACTTCATCGTCGACTACGAAGCCCACGCCGAGCGCGGCACGCCGTGGTGGAAACATGCCATGGTCGAGCGTCTGATCAAGAAAGGCACATACGACTGGATATGGTGGCTAGACGTGGACACCCTGATCACCAACACCGAGATCAAGCTCACCGACATCATCGAGGAGACGCTCAGCAACGTTACCAACCCCGACGAAATCGACTGGCTCATCACCCACGACTGCAACGGCCTCAACACGGGCTCGTACGTTGTGCGCGGCCATGAGCGCTCCATGAAGATGTTCGACAATGCTGGCATGATTCATGACAGGGAGACAAGGAATGATAAGCACCTGAGCGACCAAGACGCGCTGGGTAGACTGTTCAAAGACGATGAGGCATCGGCAAGCAGAACCGTGCAGGTGCCGCAGTGGAAGCTCAATGCTTTTCCGCAGGAGATTTCTTGCTTCGATGAGGCGAAGAAGAAATGGGAACATGGCTTCTTTTTGGTACACTTTGCCGGTGCATGGGCCCATGTCAAAGGCGACGATCCGACCGGCCAGTTGATGCGGAAGTACCAACACGAGATTATCTGGGGGGACTACAATTCCTTTGGTTGATGATGATGAGCTTTGGTTTGCGTCGACTTAGCGTTACTTCGCCATGATGTCCATTCCAAATCCGCTACTACTTCCTAAGTCGCCTCCATGTTAATGTCAATCTCACTATTGGGTCTCCCATCGTCACGCTACAGGCATCTATTGCGTTCCTCCTAGACTAATGCTTGTGCCACGCCGTGACGTTACGGGTGAATAGCCTGAGAAGCAAGCAGTCTTATCCCATGGTTCCATCATCCGCTAAATCCCATCTTCTTCATGTCAACTTAGTCGGTTTAGGAAATGGCATCCATGAATCCACACAAGAGAGCCGCTATTGGTGCCCACACTGACACCGATGGCTGGCCTGTCTCTATGAAAAGGAGACTCACAGACATACCCCACAAGGATCACTCAAAGCAAGGAACGAACACCGCCCCGTGGCCCCTCAAAAGACTCTAGACTCGTCTCGAATCAGGTGTCCCACCATCTTCAGACCACCTCTCAGAAAGCTACAACTACGAAAGCTACGAAGAATTGAATGACGAATCAACCTCGCCCCAGATGTTAATATACCGCTATCCCATACGGGAGGTTATTGTTGTGGCGTAGGCCGACGACCATTTTGATGCGATCCCCGACGAAGACGTGGAGAGGGCGATCTTCAAGGAGTTTGCTGCGAATTCTAATGCCAGCGGGGCCGAGGCCCAAAGAAAGTGTGACGAGAGGAATGAGTTGGAGAGCTGGGCGGACGATCGTGATGGGGCTCGCATGGGTGGGATTGGGATTGGTTGGATTCTGGGAGCAGGACGAGTACGAATTGCTTCTTGGAGGTTTGCCAACGGGTACTACGTACTTTTGGGATGAATTGTGATATGTCCAACTACCTTCCTGTGAATCGTACACCTATTGCTGGGTACAAAACTAGTGTGAATGTACCCTACACACCAATACAGATGTTGATCAAGATTCCCTAGGTAGCACGCCTCATGCAAAACGGACCACGGTCCTATCTGAAAGTCTAGAGTGCATGATTCATTGGCCTACCTCCAGTATGGATTGAACCCGAAGCGGGACGTTTGCTTAAAATGAGTTAGGCAAGCAAACCCTTATGACACAGTCGGTGATGCAGCAATATGAGACGACTTCGGGAAGCTGCGCCACCTGTATGTCATTGATCGCGACACGGTGCGCTGAAGTGTTGAAGCGGCAGAAAAGCATGCGCAAGTTGAGAGGGAAGTGGAGTTCCTCATTGTGCCGAAAGTGACTAACACGAGGCGGAGTAGTTCTGGGCGAATGCCTTATAGGGCTATAGCAGATCTCTGCATTGGTTGCGTACGTATGAAATCTCGTATTTATCTCATCTCTGATTGGCAGACTGTCGCTCTAGAACCTAAGGATACGAATTCCGCCAATCATAGCTAGGGAGGCCTTTCCAGCCCCTGTCAAATTGTACAGGGCAAGTTCCGAGGTTGCGTTAAAACGGTGGAACTAGGCTACCCCTTTTGCCCAAGTCAAGTATTTTACCTTGGGCCAACGATGCGACACCAGTGGCGACCAGCGTCCCAGCACTGAGGTCATGATTAGATCGGTTTTGAAGAGTTTCACTAGAAGGTCGTCCTCTCACGATACGAATCGTTGCGGGGAGGAGCAGGAGCACGCTCGTCAGGAATATCACCGCTCCAGCCTCCGCCGCGGGACGAAGTCTGCGCGGCGGTCTCTATTGGCTCAGCCCTGCAGGTTCTCGCCAGCGCCCAGTGTACAGGAGCATCCCAAGGAAGCCGAAAAAACGTGTAAGACCCTAAAGCGCCCTAATTTAGCCCTCGCATGGTAACATCCTAGCCTTGTTCAGACGGGCGGAGTCTGCTCAACCAACCGCCCCCATGCTTCTGCTCATCGCCTCGAGGCTTATGTCCCCCATGCATCCTCATTTCTGAACCCGCATGTGTAATAATCGTACCGTCCCTTTGTACCTCGTCTTCTCCACAGTCGCTTTCACAGCGACCCTTTTTGTCTTCTTAACTGCATCGCTGCGCGCACTCTGTGGCTTTTGAATTTTTTGTTCGCCGCGTCGCTTTCCGAGACATGTTGCCCCCCTCGTGTAATCGTCTGGTCGGACTCGGCATCGCGACATTTCTTGTAATCATTTTGCTCTTTACCGCGCTACACCAAGGACCCTCGATACAAACGATCAAAGAAGCGGCGAAGAACGCAGCTGGCGCCGTTTCCACGCCGCAGCAGCAGCAGCAGTAAGCGTCCCCCGCGTGGAAATGTCGAACGCGGACTGATTGCGACAGCAGTGCGCCCAAACCCACATCCTTCGGCGACCAGATATCACAACTCTACAAGTCCATCAAACACCCCATAGACTCGTACCACTATGTCGATCCCTCGGGAATGGACTTCAAGGTCGCGTCGAACCCCTCTTGGAAGGAGCCGCTGGGTCGCGATGTCCTGATCGTGGACATGGACACACGCTGGCCGGATGGCGACAACGAGATCTTTGGCAAGACGAAGCTCAACTGGGAAAATGTCACCGGTAGCGAAGGCGGCAGCATGCTGACCGCGTCGGTTCTGAACCACTACATGTACTGTACGTTGAGTACCTGCGTTCCCGCCACGTCGCACCCCCTCTGTGCGCGGCGTTGCTCAATCGAGGCTGGACACTGACATACCATTATAGCCCAGATTCATGGCTACGACTACAAATTCTACCGCGCCGAGCCCATGGAAGGGCTGCACAACACGTGGATCAAGCCTTACGTCCTTTCCGAGTTCCTCCAGTCGTACCGCTTCGTCGTTTTCATTGATGCCGACGCGACCATCCAGCACCTCGACATCCCGCTCGAATGGCTGTTCAACAAATGGGGGATTACACACCGAACATCCGTTGCGATGCCCATCGACACCAAGCAAATTCTCAACGGTGATAGGAACGCTAGCTGCGATTCCAAGGGCAAAGTCACGCTGAACACGGGCTTTGTCATTGCACAGAAGCTGCCGCTCACGCTGAAGATGATGAAGGCGTGGAAGGAATGCCCGACGGAGAAGAAATACAAGGGCTGTGGATACTGGAAGGAGAACTGGAGCCACGAACAGCGCGCGTTTTCTGAGTACATCCGCTACGACTTCAACCCTGATGGCGACAACATCATCGTACGTACTTCATGCGCAACGAGTGTAATTGGGCGGTCTGGACTAACATGAGCTGATAGGAAATCCCCTGCGACGACGCAATGGGCTACCCCACCCTCGCGAAGGACCACCCTCACATCATCTCCGACTGCAAAGGCCGCTTCGTGCGCCACCACACCATTGACAAGTCCATGACCAAGGCTTCGACCAGCGACGCCATGCTCAACTCGCTTGCGGATATCATGCAGAAGTCGATGATGAGCAACAAGCTCAAATACTGGGTCAGCGAGGTCGAGCGGCCAAAGGAGTTTTTGGACAAGTTCCAGGAGGCGGACGAGAAGGAGTAGATCAGTCACCAATTTATTCGAGAGGTGAAGCGAAGCACGCATTCTGTTGCATATAGCGGAGTTTTTTGCTGGAGCTACCACACTTGCGGTTCTCCAATGGCATATTAAGGGTTGGGATTTGGAGTACTACGGCGTTTTCGTATGTGACTATAGATGGGATGTACGATCAGGGCTCGATTGAGACCCCGGAGAGAGGATTTTGGATACCTATATTGATGTTGGAAAAATAAGGGTTGGAAAGATGGAGATCAATACCGAAGACAACGTAGTTACACGTCTTCGCATGTTTATACTTCGCCTTGGGCACCTGAGCGACCTGTGATGTCTGTATCACTTGAGTTGGAACTTTTGGTCTGGCACTGGCCCCGAATTCTGATCGCGTGTAGATGGGTACGAAACACGTACGCAATCCTTGGCGTAGGTAGTGGTCCTGGATCCTCTCGCACCATGCTGCCTTTTTGAGCAACGCAGGAAGCAGGGGTAATTAACGCAACTGCTGGGAGCCTGATATGGTGGCTGAGGTGTCGGAGGATTTTCTCTACAGATACCGCCAACGGTATCCGGATAGTGAGGAATAGCGAGACTACATCGTGATGGTTTGGATTTCGCTTTAGAGGCAATGCCAGTCAATCTCTACTATCTACCCAAAACTAATGCACAAAACTCACAACTTCGCCTGATCATCCTCCCCCTCATTAACAAGCACATACCGATACCTCGCCTTCCCATCCTCCATGTCCACCACACTCGGGTTCGCCTCCTTCATAGCCCTCGTCTGAATCCACGGCTTAACCCCCTTCTCCGCCGCAAACTGCAACATCTCTTCTATCTCCTTCGGACTGCCGATTTGGCTGCCTCCAATCTTGCAACCTTTTGCGATGAGCGCGAAGGCAGCGATAGCCGGAAGATCGTCTTCGGGCGCGCCGACTTGTATGAACTGCCCGTTTGTGCGGAGCAGGCGCAGATAGTTGCTGAATGGCATGTCTGGGGAGGAGACTGTGGAGATGATAAGGTCGAGAGTGCGGGAATGTTTCTTTTCCCATTTTTCGTCTTCCGAGGTGGCGATAAAGTCTGTTGCGCCCATGGCGAAGGCATCTTTCTCCTTGTTTCTCCGTCGACTAATTGCAACGACTTTATCGCATCCCAACGCCTTCGCAAAGAGCACGCCGAAATGGCCCAAGCCTCCAAGCCCTACAATGCCGACTCTCTTTCCCGGTCCGGCTCCATTGTTCTTCAATGGTGAAAATACAGTGATACCTCCACACATCATAGGCGCGGCATCCTGACTCTTCACTCGCTCAGGAATCTTGACAGCGAAATGCCCTGGTACACGCACGTAATCGGCGTACCCGCCCATACTCCAGTATCCGCTCTCCTTATACTTCCCATTATACGTGCCTACAAACCCCTTTGGGCAATGCTGTTCCATACCTTCACTGCATTCCTCGCAATCAGCCTGTAGACAGCTGGCAGCCTGTGCGCCGACGCCAACGCGGTCGCCGATGGTGAAGCGGGAAGAGGTGGAGGGGTCGTCGCCGATGCGAGCGACGTGGCCGACGATTTCATGCCCGACGCAGATGGGGTAGTGGGTTGGGCCCCAGCCGGAGCGGAGGGTGTGGATATCGGTACCGCAGATGCCGCAGTGGGTTATTTTGATGTCGATGTCTGTAGAAGCGAAAGGTTTGGGTGTGAAGGAGCCCCATTTGAGGTTTCCTTGGGCGGATTTGGAGTCGTGGCCTAGCCAGCCGTGAAATTGGTCGGGGGAGGACGAAGACATCCCGGCGAAGAGTATAGATCTAGGTTGGTTTGCGGGAGAGGGAGTCGCGCGAGAATCATACAATGTTTGTCTTGCGGGAGAGCTTCAATAGAGCTCAATGAAGTATGCGTATGTGTATACAAAAGTCCAGCAAGGTCAAAAACATCGGTCGACTCGAGCAATGACATCGTTGCCGCCGAGCTTGCGGGCTCAGCCATCAATATCGTCACTGGCAAATGTTATCCGAGGCATCTCTCTTCTTTGTGCCCCGCTAAAACTGGACCTGCATCAGTCCCTCCGTTTATCTCCGACTAAATCCATTGTGCAAATTTGGTGCCCTCAAATGGTCAATCGGCGTTGAGTTTGGCGACCGGAAGGATGTCATGAAAGTGTGGATGAGTTGGATGTATTGGATGTGTTGGATGTTTTGCGTGGGGTTGAGGGTTGGTGGTCTGAGCACATGTTGCGACGTCAAGGTGACATGCTGACGTGAACTAGATCTGCGATGTGAAATACCATGATGGGCACCATAGGCAGTCCTTATTTCTTTTCAATTTCTTCGGTGGAACTCGTTCTTGCGTTTGCACCTAGTAAGGTTCATTCAGGCTCATGCTAGCGTGAAGACGACGGTACCATCGTATCTAAAGTAACAACTCACATTCTCTCTTCTCCATTCCTTTCGTATAAAGAGTGCCTATCTTCACTTTCTCCCAGTCAGGCAACAGCATCGCATTTGCTTTGCTCTCCCGAACCTCTCCTCCAGCCCGTGCATCATTTTCTCCTCGAAAGGTGAAGTGGACGACTTTCGATCCCCGCCCTCCCGAATCTTGATCAACACATTGCGTAATCGTCCCGCATCAGTCATGGGATGATCCAAGCATTAACCTCTCTGATACATCATCTATACTGTCGGGGAACGTAACGTCAAAGCTGACATTACACTCCACGAAGGCCGGTTTCAAAGCCTTCAGTGAAGCCTCCAGCGTTTGCCGAAGATGCATGTCGAAGAGTGTATATGGTGGGCGCGACAAATCTGGGTATGCGAACTCCACGATAACATCTCTCAATCTCGGTTGCTTCAACTGCATGTCCTGAGAAAGGGTTCGCAAATACTCCGTGAACGCAGCAGCCAGCCCTTGTACGATTGAGCACCGAAGATGCAGGATTTGTAATGTTGCCGGTAGTTCGAGACGCGTTTCGAGAGTTTGCACTCTGTCATTCCACGGGCCCGGCCATAAAGACGCCTCCCAATCCAGATGCAGCTCTTCCAAGCACGTCGCCTCTCTCAACACCTCGAAAGCGCGTTCATGAGGACTATGATGAATAGAGGTTTGCCCATCCTGGTAACTCCCGCAGAGGTCCAACAATTTCAGAGAACGCTTGAGGGCGGGTTGGAGCGCAATGATTGTGGCCTGCATGATGAACAATCCGGGAAAATAGCCATGATGCAACAACCGGAACGATTCCAGTGTCGTGCAGGAAGCGCACAAAGCTTCAATCTGATATTCTTGCCCTGCGCCGTTTGACGCACCGTCTATTGATATATGGCGGAGGAATGACCTGGTCGATTCCCAAGTCTTTCTGGACTTCTCACATGAGCCGTTGAGGCCTGCGGCTTGGAGATTCAGCGTTGTGATGCTGGGGAGGCGGAAGAAGCGCCCGACACGGTAGAGGTCCATATGTCCCATGTAAAAATCGATTCTGCGCAAATTGTGAAGGGCGTTCTTGCCCTCGAAAAACAATGATGGAAGGCATACGGGATTGCCCGGAAATCTATCGATTCGCCGGTCCTTTCTGTACGATGCGTCTAGAAACTCCAGGTTGGTGATACTTTGTTCGGGAGAATAAGATTAGCGACTGTTTGAATAGACCAAGAATCAGGTACTATGTCTAAGACTGTGCGACTGACGTTTACAAGACGCATTTTTGGCAGCAGCATTAACGACTTGTACCCGGAGATACGTACAGGTCCAGGTAGGCATTGATTTGCTTATACCTTGTTTCCCATTGTGGATGCTCGTAGGGATCGTGGATCAATCGAAGGGTGCGAACGTGGTGGCTGAGGTCGCTGCGTACAGTGAGAAGGCTGAGGAGAGATGTTGGAGGAGCACGCCAGAGCTGGGTGATCCGCTTGGCGCATTTGGTCAGTCTGTGTTCTTTAGGTTTCCTGATATCGAGGCGGATGCTGCTGTATAGATGGGGTTGGGCGATTCTGTGAAGCTGACGGGAGACGAGACATAAGTTGGTGAGAGCTGTGTAATCTGTGTTTTGTCCCGCGTACGTTACGATGGTTTCGAGTATTTCTTCCGGGAAAGGTACCAGGGCTTGAGGTCGAGTGGATACACTCGTTGTAAGCTCCATGTAGAAGACTCGCTTAGATCAATATTAAGGTGTTATGCTTTGCGAAGGATGTTGTGGGTTGGTCAGTGGTGGCCTTCACGGTCGAAGTTCAGAGCTGTACGGGATGTAGTTTAGCGCATCTTACCAAGCACTTCGCGTGAACCCTGCCAATTAGTTGACAGCCTACCCCTTCTCCTCTTCAGCAACCACGGATAACGACAATACTTGCGGAACGCGCCCGTGTCGAAGAACCGCGTGCGATGGCTATACACTGAAGTTTCGAAACCTGCCCTCAAACTGAAAGACTACTATCGAAAAGATTGCAATGAACGCAACACTCAGATGAGAACCCGATATGAAAGGTAGAGCGAAGTTTTAGTGCTTATTAACATTTGATAAATGATGAATGCTTGTATCGTCTAACGGCGCGGGCGAGCAAATTTTGGACCCAGAACTTCCTTGGTGGTCCGTTGAGTTACTTCTCGCTTTTCCACCGCCTAGATACAACGCACATACTCTTAGTAGCCATATCGAAAACTGTGAATTTTATTGAGGCAGTGGAACAAATGTCAAATTTCTATCTTCGAATGGGTGGAATGCTTCTTGGAACTTATCATGCATGCCGGTTTGCGACCCGAGATCTTCCCTTCGGTCCTAAACCTCTGTTTTTCTGAACACCTTGATCTCATGCTTGTTGTTCGCTAATGGGCCCAGTTTGACCTCGAATGTCTCGAAGGGCTCCTCGTTCAACTGTTCCGTCACTTTGCTCTCAATGGTGTTGTAAGCTTTCCGCGTCTTCTCGCGTATCTTCCCAGCTTCACGCTTCAACCCTCTAGCCCCAGAAGATCGACTGTAGCCCCGCTCGGCCATGAAACTACAGACCTTACCGTCGTCCTGTATTGAGAGAATGCTGTGGCCCATGTGGCGCTTCTTTTCAGGACGTAGGTCTATCCTTTTGCGAAGGTTGGCTGCAAACTTGAGTACGAACTTGTGAGCAACTACGGCTTGTTCTCCTGGAGAAAATGGAAAGAAGGGAATGATCTCGTCAATACGAGATTCCAGTTCATCCTACGAATAGTCAGATTATCAACTCTATATATCGCTTCGTGAACCTACGCTAAAGCGTCCTTTGAACAAGTCTTTAAGTTCTTCCGTCAAAGGTGTCAGATCTGCGGTGACCTTATCTTCATCGGTCTTCTCTTTCAGCTCCCGCTCATAGAATTTGGCAATGGCTTCGTCTCCCATGTTGCTGGCAAGTAACCATATTGTACGACGGCAGTCGACGGGTCGATTGGTGCGTCGGTCTTCGTAAGTTCCTGTAAACATATTAGCGAGGAATCGACATAAAATCACCAGCTCATAATTACCCTCAGAGAAGATCGTGAGAAGAGAGGCGCTGACATCTTTTGACGTTTTATCAAACTCGTCAAGGAATGCCACGGACGTGAGTCCATCGTTCTCGGAAAGATGGTTGTTGAGACTTGTACCCTCCCTGGATCGTTCATAACCTGCCGTGGAACCTAGCAGTGCCATTTCACTTCTCATCTGAGAGCAAGGAACAACCACATGCTTCAAGTTGAGTAAGCCCCCGAGCTGTTCGGCAAGCTCAGTCTTACCGTGTCCTGGTGGGCCCGCGAAAACCATCACCAAAGGTTCTGGGTCGTCTACATTGGCTGCAATTCGGTCGAGAATCTTCCCTTTGATGGTTTTAATGGCGGGAGCTTGTCCGACCACCCGGTATTGCATCTTGAATAAGCACGATATGCTCTGTAACTCCCCTAATTGCTCCTCACGTAGAGAACTCTGTGGAGCCTGGCTGGCGCGATGCAGATAGTAACGCTGACTTAGATTCAGACCACGTGCAAGATACACGCGAACCTTCGCACTATACCATGGTCGATCCTTGTCAGAGAGTTCCTTTGCATCTGGTGCTTGCTCTTGGGGTTTGTCCAGATATCGGACCTACATGTCCTTGGGAATGGTTCGTGGATCAACGCCAGCTTCTAGCAGCAACTTGACAATCTGTGTCATATCTTGCAAATCGTGAAGATAGCCGTGGATGATAGCAAATGCAAGAGGCGGCATGAAATGTGTATCATCCCCATTCGCGCACATGCCGTATCGGAGAAGGATGGCGACGGCTTCGGGAGAATTGCTGGCAATGGCGTAGTACAGGACTGGTGTTGCAATATGCATCATGTTCTTGAACTCATCTTCATTATCCCGGTATCTTTGCAGGTAAGACTTTAGCGCGTTGAGACTACAGCCCTCCGTAATAGCCGTGCAGAGCAGCACGGGATTCAGTTGATGCTCATACTCGGCTTGTCGGAGCTCATCGTCGATTGGGATATCGTGAGACACTCTCTTCTCTTGGTGAAGATAGAACTGATTCTTTGGGGTGATATTGAAGTTGACGATCTTCTTGTGGTACGCAGCGCTGGTGTTCATCTTCGTAGGCGGAGGCATCCGGGAATGATGAAGCTCTGAATGACTGGACTAGAAACGGAGGTACTTAAGTAAAGACTACAATGAATGAAATTGGTCACAAACCCAAACCCAAGCAGACATGTCTTAAGCGTCGGTATGGATATTACCAGAAGAGGCTTCTGGTCACCAGACTTCGTGTGTCGGTTTGGATGTAATCAAACACGCTGTTGGCCGATCGAAAGTATAATGTAGACGCCAAGAGAAAAATACCAAACATCATAGATGGTATAAGCACATCATGCGCGATTGCCATCTATGTGGCGTCGGGCGATACACACAAGACAAAAGAACTATTGCGTACGTCGGATAGGAGGCCGGTTGAGCCAGTGCATTCCATAGGCTTTGCGATGAGCATCTCATAAAGTTGTAATAGCATCTTGGGATACTAGACCTAAATTGGGGATCTCGGCGGCCCGTCTCCACTTCCACATAATAGCCGCGCCGATACTGCTAGTAAACCAAAATGTTTGCCTGGGCTTGGAGGAATGCTAAAAAGTTTGAAGCTGGACAAATCGCAACGGAAGTCGAAAGGCCAGGGAGTAAATGCGGTGGTGGATAGCCGAGAGCGTAGTCAGCATACTCCCGTAACTTCTCTTCGTCGGGGCGCTCATGTCTTCCCACCTACGCAATCACCCAGCCCGTTCGCCTCTGATTGCATCACATATGCTGACCAACAAGTAGGCTTCAACACCACAGCAAGGTGCTGGTCTTCGCGAAGAATTCTGCGCACGACAGGAAGAGAGAAAACGATTTTTGATTGGTCTATGACGGCGAATACACTCTTTTACACAGACGTGCAGCCACAAATGCGACAATCAACTCCCAAAGATGCAGACAAAACTTCAGACCCTCAAACACCCAACAATTCAATCATGAATCACCCAAGAAACTTGTGATCGATGGCCAATGAAAACCGAATCGCTACTGAGAGGGAGGTCGAAGGAGAGTCGTCTTTCCTCTTCGTCAGCCAACCACACAGGTGCAGGATCATATGCATCGTTGTCCGAGGTGTCACATAACTCACCATAAGAGTCTCCTCAGTTGACGGGAGTGCCACATTCAGGGCAGCATTTGCCCGGGATGACCCAGACAGTTTGGCCCCTCTCAAGGCAGGCTGGACAGCGGCGTCCGGGAACCTTCAAGCATCAGTTTTTGACCTTGATAGTTCTCAGGGTGTCCTTACTGGCATGTAGTTGATGCCTTCGATCTCATACATGGAGAGGACGGCGATGCGGTCGATGGGGAATTGGTAGCACATGTTGCGAGTGGTACGGAAGGCTCGAAGGAGGATGTAAAATTGAGACAGATGTTTGTGTGATTTATTGAACGGGAAGAGTGAGACTTGACGATAGTTTCAGACCGCAGATACTCTTCCAACATGAGGGACGATGCTCCTTTTGTACCAAAGGCCGCCCCTGTCGCCATCTCGGCACAAGGTCGACTCTTCCGATTTATGGACCCGGATCCTGGCTCGGAAGCATCGTCGTGCAGCATCGACACCGGCCCGAACAATCAATCTATGTTCAGCTACCACAAATGTGGTTGCGAGCGGCTTGTACCCGTCGAAGCGGAGCAACAGTCCAGTACATGTCACCGCAACGCTCTACTGAATCCGGTTAGTGGTCGATCCGAAATCTCGGTCATCGTCTCTTCGACATAAGCTCCAAATTGGACCGAGCAAGCCTACGCTTTCATGGAGCACACTCACCAAGAAAGGGCTTTTAGGTTGTGAGACCCTGTGTAGCTGTATACCCCTGGTCGAAAACTCGCTCGTCGTTTGCGTTCAATAAGAGCGAGATGCCATATGTGCTACGAATTCGCATGCTTACCGCACGTACTGGTAAGTGCAGTTCGCTCCGAATCTACAGTACACTCACCTTGCGAGAAGCAAAAGAAGTGCCGAAGCCCACGTGGGTTGATGATTACTCGAATTCACCGATTACCTGCGACTGCTCACGTCTTCTTCGCTCCACAACGCCAAGCAAGCCACCATACCCTAGTGCAATCACTCATGCAACAGCTTGTAGTGGATCGGCTTGACCGGCAATCAAATTCTCCCAATCATAACCTATTGCAACTTATTAACAAGTGCTTTTTTCAAGTGATCCATCTATTGCCTAACTTGCGCGCAGATGTGAAAACGCCACCAGATTCACACCAGACCACCATCCTCTTCCTAAAACTTTATACGAGGCAGAATGCCGTATGTCGTGCAGCAACTCATGGCAACGCCACAGATCATAAAGCGATTCCGTACACCCAGCCAAGACATCGCACAAACGACTCGAGATCGCAATCGCCTGGACCCACAACACTCCGTGCATACAGCCTGTCTCTCTTTTCCCAATACAGCCGGTAACTAATGCAGCAATAGTCAGATCGTGGCTTGGCCAGCACTGAGAACCACACCGTTTCCAAGATGAAAACGGCTAGACCACTTCAACATGCATGAGACGGAAACAATCTCTTCGATGATATCTCGGCCCAGCGTGGCGCTTCGCCATTTCCAATGCCCGTGCAAGCTCCACCAAAGCTGACCGCACCCGTATTCGAAGTGTTTACGACGTGTTGTCGACCAGCCACCAACATGCAGTTCGCTTCCGAAATCACTGTTCTGGCATAACGAGGTATGGTGGACTGGGGGGCACTTTCTCGGATATTGGCCATAGATCTTATTCAGGATTGCCGCTAGGCACGGACATGTGACGATTATGTCGTCCAACTCCAACTGACGTTTTTCGCGAGTGTTCTTGCGTTCTCAACCGCCGATCCGAGGCCATGAACCGGTAAATCTTGCTGCTCGTCCAAGAGGACTCAAGTGGTCCGTTCCCACTTTAAGATTTCCAGTCACTACAGGTGGGCATAACGCGATTCATGCTTTGCTCAGACCGATCATCTTGAACGAGACATGCCGATGCCTGTACGTTGCACGCACAAGGAAAAATTTCACGTAGTGATACAATACCTAACGGCTTGCTGTTCAATCATCTTGGGTTCCACGAATGCGGTGCAAGCCGTCAACCCAGACCCGTACGTATAAGACTACGTTACAAACCGTTGAGCTCCTATTCGTCGACCACAGGCATCTGAAAGCGTTACGGGTACCTTGAGACGTACCTGCGTGCATGGAGATTGGGTAGCAAGAATTCTCTATCTCCCTGTTGATCGTACCAGCAACCGGGAAGACGGCCGCACAAAAGTGAGCAGGCAGCCGTTGTTATCCGGAAAAAGGATACCACTCTCGGTACTGGGAGATAGGCAAGGTTCTTTCAATCACTCATTCATCTCGCGTACATACGAAGGGGCGCTGCGACGGCAGCACTAGCACCTGTAACCGTTTCCCAACATTCCTCACCGCAGGAACTCTTTCTCGCCAACTGCACACGAGCTCTATGAGCCAGCCACTGATCATCAGAAATCCCCAAGGTCGTCGGATTGGTAGCACAGTAGCTACCTCCGCTTCACATTGCGGGGTAGACCACCCTTGGTCTTTGTACGAGCAGGTCTTTGTGAAAGCCAAGATCACATTATCACGTCACTTGCTGCAGGAATACATCGCTTCACGAAGACACCGCCGTATCTTGCAACAAAGTGCCAGAGGACCTCAACACTCGAAGGCTCAATTTCTAGACCGCTTCCTTCCGCACACTCGCTCTCACTCGGCAGGTTTCCGTCCACGGGTACTCTTCAAGGAACTGCCCCTAGCCTTCACCCTTCTCTTGGGATTATGATGTACGCATCGGCCCGATATGTCCGCCCGAACCTTGTATGCATTGCAGCCGGCCGCTCATGGGATCTCGACCCAGTCCATCGTCGCACTGCTATGGGCTTTCATGCGTCTGGTGGAGCTATTGCCTATCTTATTGCACAATTATATATTCCAGTAAGTCATGACTTCCGCTCCTGAGAGCATTTATAATATAGACAGGCGTCAGAACATGCACTGAAGGCTTTAGCGGCAGTATGTGTGCGCGTCCAGCAGTTCACTATCAGTGCGCATTACTACGCCCCGCATCTTTAACCATGCGCCAGTTTCATGAGGGGCCTCTTATTAGCCTCCAGCGCGGGTCAAATTTCAGGTTCCTTCACTGTTACACCTGAACGGACACATGGACAGCATCCTGGACCCACTGCGTCGTGAGCGACGCTACGCCGCGCATCCCGGCCCCCTACAGAAATATGGCAAATTGGTGCACGTTACCGAGAATCGCCGAAGGAGTTGCGTCAGCGTCTATCTGCATCCATGGGTTCGGTTCGGATTCAGATTTGGTTCGACAGCGCCGGAAGGCGGTGCTCTTGCCATTCATTCGAATCACTCCATCTTCATGCTGTGCACCTTCTTACATCTTTGCAGGTTCTTCACCGAACATAAACTCCCTCATCTTCTCGCGGAGTCTCACCGATCACAATTCTCGGCTCAGTCCACCGCCAGAAAGATTTCCAACACCAAACACACGGCACCTCGTCGTACACACTCACTTCCAAATGACCGTCCCGTTCTTCTCGAAACGACCTTGAGAGTCGCTGGCCGTTTTTGTGGCCAACAAAAACACAGCGCCGCGATACCCTCTTTTCTCATGCGCCCTCCGTCCTCGGGATCCCGTTGTACGCCTTCACGTGCTCCACCCTGAGCCTTTTGTACCGCTGTATATGCGCTTCGGGCAAGACTGCGTCGTAACACCATGTGGCGTCTGCTCGTCGGCGTGGTGATGACTGTGCGGTAACTGTCACTTGTATTGCTTGAGTTGTAGCTTATCGATCACGGTGACGGTGAGTCTTGCATGAGACGGTTTGCTTCTGACCCTGTTAGGCCTGGTGGCGCACAATCCCAAGTCAGGGATACAATGTCGTAGTCTGCAAAGCCTATAGAGAGGAAATTTACCACGTATTGTCGGTTCCTTGCTTGTACGACGCATCTTGCCTTACGGTTCAATAGTGGCGAAATGCAAAGTTGGAAGCGGGTGATCCCTGGGCCCTGAAGTTGAACCTCAAACTGCGTCGCGTGGGCGAGAGCAGGCAACTGTGAGTTGATACCATGTGCACCGGAACCCCGCAGGATGATCTTCGCAGACGGTGACGTTGTACCCCATTTTTGGAGCCGCTGCTTTGGATGGATCGAACCACTGCGAGATCTCAGCAAAGTGTGAGAAAGAGGATATCATATTCAGACGCTATGTATAGAGTCGCTAAGCACAATGAGCATATCTATGAGTAATAGCTCCTATCCGAATCCAAGTCAAAGCAAGCGTCACTTCAACGCCGATGACCGCGAGAATGCGACCTCGCAAGTTGTTTCCCAATCGGCGCAACCAGGCCCTTCCCACTGATTACTCGCTGACCGAGAGCAAAAGGGTAAAACTATATGCACATCATCAGCACACTATACCAGACAGTTAGAAGGTAGTTCGGATGCCGGTCCGGAAACTATTCAGATCCCGGTTCCGAGTCATTGCTCACTCCTCCAACGGGGAGTTGTGATAGTGTTCGTCATCCCAGCTGCAGAAGACTCCTTGAGGAGAAATTCATGCCGGACTGACCATCTTCTTGATCCGGACCAATAGCACACCCTTGGATACCACACCGTTGGAGTTATACAAGTGCAACATGCGTACACCTGGCTGGAGCCGGTCGAGACGGTAGCAAGCCCAAGCCGCTAGATCGTCACTTAGGCGCTCGTCGTCCATGACTTTGATTCTGCAAAGCGCTATAATTAGCAAATTACTCACAACGCATTCATGATCCGTGATCCAAAGATCGAGACCGTTCGGAATCAAGGCCTGCAGAAACGCGCCGAAGTGGACCAGCGTTGCCGCAACAAGAAGCCTGGGAAAGACGGGCGCAAGGAACAAAAGTGAGAAGGCGAGCTGCCATCGCCATAGACCCAAATCGGGAATAACGGCGATATTCATGATAAGCGGCGCCAACAGTTCCGATCCCAGCTTGATTATACCATGGTCTCGGTACAAACAATGTGGGGATAATTTGGCACTGAGCTGTGCACTATTCGCCGTGGCATACAGAACGCAGGTGATTACTGCAAGAGCACCATGTGGGGCTCGTATGACCGACCCTTGGGTTGGACGGCAAGAAGCAACGGCGAAGTACAGACCACGAAGAGAGCAAGTGACAAAAGAAAAGGTGAGGCTTACCTAACGAAGGTCAACTCTTCTGTGACACCCTTGATACCTTGAAATTTGATGATTTCTCGGCCGAAATCGGGATTCGGCGTCCGCTGCGTTTTCGTCTTCTTTTTGTATTCGGCCTTGCTGCCTTTGCCTCCTCCAGGGATGGCCTGACCGTCGCGCTCTTCAGGCCGCTCGACATGGAGCTCAACCTTGACGAAAGGCTTGAAGTCCTTTGGCTCATCTTCTTCGGGCGGCAGAGGAATATCCTGGCCTGCGAGGAACTCGATGCTGAGATCCAAATTGTGACGCGCCACTGCATCTTTCTGCGTCATCCCAGAGCTAGTGCTTCGATAGCCTTCGGGCTTCAGGACCCACCCTGGGGTGCCTGCAAACATGGCCTCATTCTGCATCATTCCGCCATCCCAGCGTTGCCAATTGAGCGCGACAATCTGCACACCTTGCCTCCAAAAGATGGATGGATTGAGGTTTGAAGAAGTCAGTCGGGTTCCCTTGGGATACGCACGCATGAAGAAATTCTTGTTGTGCTTGAACAAGCCCGTGGGGTTCGTTTCGTGGACCTCCATCAGCGTCTTTTCAGAAAGGGAAAAGACATGAGTGGGAATATTTGCCTCTGTGAGGTGGTCAGCAATCTGAATATACACCGCTCGACGTCGTGTCAACTATTCTTCACTTTGAGGTACACTCACCTGGACAATCCAATCCTTTGTAAGAATAGCCTCCAAAGTAAATGCCCAGCTTCGACAGAGCTTCGATGACTTTGGGCTTAGGTGCAGGGGGTTTATCGCCGGTCCCGTTTTCTTCGGAGATGCTATCTTCCGACATCACAGATTCGCGGCTCGTGGACTTGGTCAGCTCCGCTGGTGCTTGGAGAGTTGTTGGCTTCGCCTCGGCCAGGCCCTTCTTCACGGCTGATCGTTTTACTTTGACCAAGATTTTGTTCTCCAGCTCCTTCAACGTGGGAAGCGTCACATTTTCTGATGGTTGGGAGGGATCGAATGGTAAATCCACCAGCATGGCTCTCCAGTACTCGTTCATTATCTCCACCATGATCTCTTGCTGGTCAGGACTCGTGTGGACTTCCAAGCTGACGATGAGCGGAAGGTTCGAGGTAACGAAAGCGTAGTCGCGGATGGTGGCGCACACGGATCGGAACGAGGTGTCTTTCGTCAATGTGTAACCTGCACATCAATTAACGATCTCACCATACATTTGTGCTCAGGGGAATGGTCGGTCTAGTGTGGAGGTCGGAACATACCATGAAGCACTCTCGGCTCGGCTCTATAGCTGGTGGTAGACCTCCAGGGCTCGATGCGCTCTTCGCCACCTTTCGGTAGCGGATAAGCTTCGTTGGGTGTTTCCTTGGTTTTCTCATCAGACCCCTTCCTGCCAAACCGAAGTTCGAGACGCTTCCGGATGCCCAGTTTTTCCTTAGGCTTCTTTACTTTCGCTGCCCCAACGGCTGCAGCCTCATCTTCAGAACTCGAGCTGGAGGGGGGCTCCCCATCCCAGACGTCAATCTCAACGCAGCGGCAGCCTCTGACAAGGACCTGGTAGCATTAACGGGGCTCGAAAGTAGTTACTAAGGCTCGGATGACATACATTCTTGTAGGCGTCGACACTAGACTCGCTTGACAGCTGGTTACCTGTCAAGTACGTGTTGTGGCTAGAGGAGACGAAATAGTTGGAGATGGGGAACGATGCGTCCACAGGCTCGGCCGGTTTCATGGCATTCGCGGCCTGGGACATGAAGTAACCGGCGAAATGGGAGAAAGAGCCATCCTTCAAGCTCTCAGCATGCGCAGCTGAAGCCTGCTGCTCCTCCGACAACCATCGCGCCAGCCCTTCTTTGGTCTCTAGCTTGTATGCCGTCTCCACCTCATCGTATACGGCCTTCAGGTACTTGGAGACGATGGGCGAGAGATTGTCGACGATTTTGGCTTTTGCCGTGACCGAAGCACTTCCACCGCCGGCCTGCAGTTGTGGCTCGTCGAGCTTGGGGGCGCCGAGCTTGTGGTCTTTGGGAGGGGCAGCCATGATGCCGTTGGCGGGGCTGGCGGGGTAGAAATCGGCGTAGAGGACTCGAGAGCGTGACGGAAATTCGTGTGAAAACCGGCCTTGGAAGAAGCTCAAAAGAAGCTCTGAAGAGCAGCGAAAAGCTGGAGGATGGTAACTGTATGGCTTTTGGGTGTATGTGGCTGGTCGACTCAGCTCTGCTTATTCGCATGGGTGAGCAGCTGCACTGTTGACTGATTGCCCGACTAGACGGTGTGTGTCCAATGGCAGACTCACCTGACAGACTGTACAGTGCACTATGCAGCCGTCACCCAGGCATCAAACACAGATGACTAGAAATACCCGTGGGCGTGAACGGGCAACAGTTGCGGCGCGTGGCAGGGCTGACACGCCTGCGGGATGGCCTTGGCGCACGATACTTGTTTGATCACCCCCATGTCCGGCATTTTGATGCCGGAGAGCGTGTGCAAGGGAAGGAGCGTCATGTCACGTCAACCGCTACCCTGGAGGATGATTGAAGGACAAGGTGCAATCGGCCTATCTGCGAGCCATGTAAAGACGTACCTGGTTGCCAAGCGACGACGTCACAGGGTCCAATGTTCCAGACATGTGGACGCCTCCACCGGAGCATCACGGGAGACTTCATCTATACTAACGCACAACCATGACCAAGTCGCGAAAGGAGGTGGAAAAGGAGGTCAAAGGCTGGGGCTTCAAACACGTCTTTACGTGGAGCGATGGACCGTGAGAGTTTGCCCGACAAACGATTTGCGCTCAAGCTAAGACGTGGTGCAGGAACGCCTACTACCCGCCACATACCCATGGTGCTCTCACAACGCACCTCATTCTCAACGGCCAACTGACCATCACCTACCCAAATGACAAAGAGCCGAAGAAGGAAACTTTTGGGCCGGGAGCGCGGATCGACGTTGATGCTCGGCGTCTGCACGAGGTGTGGATGGGTGATGAGGGATGTACTTATGTGATTGGAGAGTGAACTGAGCATGATCCCAAACTCTCGCAGATGAAGCCACGATGGTCTGAAGAAAAATGCAGATTTGTTGAAGCTAATCAAGTGCCTAACGCCGTCCATGCAATGTTTTGTTGTGATCACTACTCTTCCACGCCCTCCATTTCCACATCTCCATCCGCCGCCTCGCCCTCCTCATCCTCCTCGCCCTCCTCTTCGGCTGCCTCCTCCCACCACAATGTCGGTCCAAGACCTGATTGGTTCATGGCTCCCTATCAGTCGTTAGCCTGTGGCAATAAAGTCTACACATGAACGGAATCCCTCACAATAACCCTCCACGCCGTGCCAGTCTTGATGATGACGTTTCCCTGTGCATCTTTCTCTGTCACCGAAGGCTTCTGGTCGTACCACTCTTCTTGTTCCACGCGAAACAAGACAGGCTCACCCCTGTCGAAGAACAGCTCTGCACCTTCAGCTTTCCAAATCCACGTGCGCTCATTCTGATCGAAGTTGCAGTTTGAAAAGAGGTTTTGCCAGGGGACCAAAATTTCGTTGTGGAAGTCGACGTCGATCACGATGCCGTCTTCATTCGAGGTCTTGATGCGTCCGTAAAGGATCTCACCCCGAAAGGGCCGAAAGACTACCATGCGGAACTCGACTGGTTTCGTCAGGAACATAGTTTGGGCATGGGTGTAAAGAACGGGCTACCCACCATTGACGTTGACCAGTCCTGTCCCGTGACCGATGAGTCCTTGTGATGTCTGCAAAATATCGAACAGGCATATGCACATTCCGACCTTCTGGATAATCTTATTCGCATACTTGGTGTTGATGGCATCTTTAAGGTATTGCGCGCTGGGCCTGCCGATGACCCCAGGCTCGACCTGTATGAGGTCTTCAATAGTTGACTCGAATTCCAGTCAGCAGTGATTTGCGCACATCTGCCAAGCAAGCGTGAACTTACGAGGATGAACATGGTTGCAAAACGGTACCGTCATGCTCCAAATAGAAGAGTCGAAGCTGAAGCTTGGGGGTCCGATGCTATCTTGACATTTCGGGCGAGTGAAAAGTTGACGAAGTCTTGCGATTGACTGTTCATTGGGCGTCGGTGTCTGGCGCGCTAGTTTAGCGCGCCTTATCGATAACCTTAATTTTCTGAGCGCGACATCCAAGCTTCAACGGCCGCCATTACATAGCCTCGCGATGTTGCTCCACGCCGGGCGCTCATTAAACAGTTGATTGCTTGCAACAAGTCGCGTCTTTCGAAAAATGCGCGTCTACAGACTTCCAGAAACAGCCCCCCACCAACGATGACGAACTTCAAGTTCCCACCTCCGCCTCCACCTCCGCCCAAAGCTGCTCCGACAAGCGACATACAGAACGCGTATAGCAGCCAGAGAGGGGGTCGTGGGCGTGGAGTAGGAGATCGCGGGCGAGGAGTAGGAGATCGCGGGCGAGGAGTAGGAGATCGCGGACGTGGAGGAGGAGATCGCGGACGTGGAGGAGATCGTGGACGTGGAAGAGGAGATCGTGGGCGCGGTGGTAGTGCTCCGCCCAATCGCGGACACTTCCAGGGCAACGCAAGAGGCGGGCATAGTCAGGGTGATGGAGCCGCAAGCGCTTACTCTCGCGGAGGCTCTAGAGGAGGACCTCAGCAGCAGCATGCTGGGAGAGGATGGCAAAATCGTGGAAACGCGCACGCTTCATCTCCGCATCAGTACCAGCAGCCTGCACCACCGGGCTCGCCTCCACCGCATTTCTCCAGTACGCCTTCCAGCGTACAAGGAAACCCCACGCTTTCGAGTCCGGCTTTGAACGGAATACAGGTACCACATATCGATCCTAATACCCTTGTACAAGCCATGTCCATTATGGCTACCCCCGCTGGAACGCAATCAATGGCCGCTTTCGCAAACCATGTCGCTAGTGTTGATACCATTTCTCAGTATCCACAACTGCACCCTCCGCAAACGTTTCCGCTGCAATCGCAGACTTCTCCTCCGCCACATGGGATTAACAAGAGGAAACGGGAAGAACGGCAAACGCAGTACGAGGCCCAGCAGAGGACACAACCCGTCAAGGATGTACAGCAACCCGGTAAAAAACCGCCAAGGGCGAAATGCAAAGCCGCTCCTGAGATCCCCAGCTTTGGCTTTACGTTGCCAGCGCCTACTGCACGACCGTCGCCCTCCTCGAAACCGGTCGCCAAGCCCTACCAGCAGAAGTCCAAGGTCAATCTGGGCCTCACCAATGGCGAAGATGGGCACCAGAGCGGCGACGAGGAAGACGTTGACGAGGAGGCTGTGTTGGCAGAGAAATTCAAAGTGGAAGGCGCTATGTTCGAGCACAATGGGGAAAGCATCTCGCTCCAGACGCAGGCCGAGGTCGCTGCTTGGATAAAGGACAGAAGGAGCCAATTTCCCACACAGAGACGGATCATGCAGAAAGCTGAAGAAGCCGCTGCTAAGAGAGCGAGTGAATTAGAGTTTTTGCGAAAGATTAAAGGGAAGCCTGCTATGGGCAAAGAGGGCGCTCAGCCAACTCCGGACCCCCAGACTGCACAGACGAAGAACAAGAGGAAGAGAAAGCCAGCCGCGAGACTAAATGCGAACCTCGAGGAAATACGTAGTAAAGTACGGGAGAGCATGATCAAGAAAAACGCGCCTTCTGGACCGAAACGCATGCCCAAGGCACACGATCTTGGTCTAGGCTACGCCAGCGACACCGGTTCAGCTTCCGGCGAAAGCTCCGTGCTCTCAGAATCCTCCGTAGTCTCGAGCTCATCAGAGCTCTCTGACGACTCCGACTCCATCTCCGACGCGGACGATAGTGACGCACCCCCGGAGACACAACCCGTCAAAGTACCCATTGCCCCAGTCATAGTCCCACCGCTACCGCCTCCGCCAACATCACGGCAAGTGAAGCAGAAGAAGATTGAAGTTTGTCCACAATGGGCGAAAAAGGGAACGTGTAAATACGGTCGGCATTGCAAGAACCCTCATCCGAAGGCGGGCGAGGCGAAACGGGTGGGCTTGTATGAGAGGATGGTGGAGCAGGAGCTGGAGAAGTCAGACCGGTTGACGTTGGATGCTATCAAGTATCTAGGGCGGAATGGGTTTCTTGGCTGAGTGGTGCACGGATGTGTTCGTCTCGTTGTAATGTTAGGAGGACATGGTCCGACTACGTCTGATGGAGAAGTTTTCAATTTCAATACGACAATTTCCTCAGCAATGTCTTGCCTACTTTATAAAGCAACCAGGTCCCCTAAAATTCGAGGCGAAATCCGGTGGTGCGGAGTGCTTGTGTTGTGTTTTGGTAGCATGTATATGTGGATTGAGTAGTTCGTTGGAGCGAGCTCGGTTTCTACTGCACCGTGTACGATCCTGATGACGCAATTCTAATACACTATGCAACGCAGAAACTGTAAATGGAGGCTCAGTCTAGTAGTGTAGTGGGATCTGGACCTCAAGATTTGCGTGAGGGGGAAAATAATAGAAGGCGCTTGGCGGGTATCAACTTTTTCGATGATGTGAGTTGTGTACTTTCGATAAAGCTTCGAGTGAACGTGGAACGCGAGCGATGAAACACGAATTAGACCAATACTGCGAAGCTTATGGCATGAAAATGGGCCATTAAATCAATAACGTGTGAAGCCTATCAAGCTCTCCCTGGCGACTGACATCAGAAACCCAATCACCAAAACAACACACTTAAAACATTAGGAGTAGCAAATCCTCAACCCGGAACAAGCACGCATGTACTAAAAATCGCTTCACATCAGAGTGTAAATTACTAGGACATCGAGTTGAACAAACCCACCTCCCCACACCCCCTTAGTCGGAGCTAGATAGAATAGCCCGTAGATGGACCTGCTCAGAGGGAATATCCTCCTCCCAGAAAAAAACAAAAACTACATACGCGCATGATAACCAGACAGCCCCCACATCCCTCCATATAATCGTTCCTCATCATTGAGACAGCTCTCAACCCGGAATCGCGAATGTCGAAAGGAAAGAAGAGAATCTACAACCGTACGCAACATGTATGAAAAGAGCAATCGCTAAAAAGGGTATTGTTCCGTAGAAGGGTATTATCGGAAAAGTGGTGTAAGAACGCGAAAGGGGGTATCAGAGCGCTCGCTATGCTTCTAAGCAGGTAACGACTATATCGAGATCATCCTGTCGGAACATCAGTATACATGTTCTCAGCGGGTTTGAGGAGCCATACCTGGGAACAAAAAGGACCTCGAGACTAGTGCCGCCTTACTCCGGAGACGGGTTGCTGCTGTGCGGACTGTCCATCCATGTTTCCTGTCAACTCCGCGACACGAGCTTTTATGCGTGCCACACGGCTTTCGATGGTCTCTTCACCACTGGTCTCGCCCTCATCCGTACGCGCGCTCTGGCTTTGACTGCGGCGCGATTGCTCCTCGCTTAGCCTGGCTGCGCGTTCGGCAGCATTCTTCCTGATCTGAGCCCATCGATCTTGCGCAACAGCGTTTTGCTCAGCTAGGTCGATTGACTCCTCCGAAATATCGTCATTAGTTACTGGATCATAATGCGAAGGCTGCGATGGCTCGGGGACGTTTGGAGGGGCACGGCGAGGGACGTTCGGCGCCGCTTCGTCTTCGGAAGAGTCCTCGGGGACAAAAGCAGGCACATCATCCATGGGACCTTGGTCGAAGCGGGAAAAGGCCTGGTCCGCCTCATGCTGTTCATGTGCGTTCGGACTGGGGCCCACTTGGAGCGGCGGCTCTCGGTGCGTTGCCGAGATAGCAGAGACTGCGGGGCTAGGCTCGAGGTCCGGAGACATGGCCCTCGCAGGGAGGGGCTTGTCGATGCTGACGGGCGGCGACGGTTCACGAATCGGAGTGGCATCATGCTCTTCAAGCCGCGACACGCTGCGCACCGCATCTGCTCTCAAGCGTGGGTCTTCTTCGGCTTTAGCTGGCGCAGCGGTGTCAGCCTTCTTCTTACCAAAGAGCTTTCTGAAACCACCGCCGCCCTCCTTCTTCTTTGTCAACTTCTTTGGCGACGGCTTTTTGGGTTCTGGGGTAGCGGCCTCCTCCACACTCGGTCGCTGGTCGGGGTTGGTTGGTCCGACAGCTTTCCGCTCTGGAACCGCCTGCCTCAGCGCAGGATGTCGCTCCAGATCATCAGCTTGAGCTGCAGGTTTCTCGTCCAGAGATGTAAGCGGCAGAGGCGAATGCTTTGACGGCGGTACTGGACCAGCGGAAGAATCTTCAGCATACTGGTGAGACGAAGCCTTCGGGCCAGGGCTGGGAGGAGCAGGCGAGGGTGCAGCGTTGTACCTCGGATTCTGAAGGTCCACCTCTGACTTGGGCAGTGCAGGAAGATCGCGATTGTCGTAGTCATGTCGAGATAGAGCCGATGTACTTCCGTTCGCTGCCGTGAGAAGGTCGTTTTGAGAGCCTCGTCCGGCGTTCATATCTCCGAGGTATTGGGTGCGGAGAGCATTACGGTCCTTTGCGCCTTCGCCGAACTTCTTATCCCACTTCATGGCCGGTCCCGCTTCACTCAACAGATGAGGCTGCAGCGTCATTACGCTGTTTGTCTTGGTCGAGACGGCATCGTCCATCCTTCCCCTACGCTCTGCAAATTGCTCCGCTGCTTGCTGGTCTCTCTGACCTTGAGCTAGCTTCGCCGCCGCCGCCTGAACGCGGGCATGCTGATCAGGACCGATGCTTGTTTTGCTCATCGGTGTATTTGATGACGTCCGGTTGTAGGGCTCTTTGGTAGGCTTCTTCCCGGTCGATTTCCGGCGACCCAACCGTCCTCGCTTTGTCCAGCTGAACATTGACTTCTTTTCGGCAATGTAAGCGCCTTCCTCGGGACCCGCAGAGGCGCCCTTGACCTGTTCTTCCATGACGAGCCATTTAGCACCGGGGATTTTCGTCTCGATCAACGTACACCTGCCAAACGCTGCTTTGCGCTCTGCCGTCTCCTCACCGGCCAAACTTGTCATCCAGACCCACCAAAACGTATCATCCAAATCGAACCGAGTAATGCTGGCGAGCTCACCAGGGTCTAGATCTTCTTCGGTTTGGAGACCATTTCGCACATGGGACTGCGAGCTCTGAACACGATGGGATTCGCCGATCGGGGGAAGCTTGTTGGAGGGTGCCAGCAAGGTGGTTTGACCGCCAGGGTTGTTTTCGTCCGCAAAGCCAGAGGACAGAAAATCAGCCCAAGAGGGTGTCGTCGGGCGGCCCCCACCAGTTGTCCTGGAGCGAGGCCCCGTTCGCAAGCCGGAGAAGTCACGCAGACTTGAAGCTCCATTGGTGGGTTCGGCAGATTCGCCGAGCATCCCGGAGAAGCCAAGGTCCTCGAAACGTGACCATGATTGATCCTGACTTGTACCATTAGCTGATAGCTCTGTGCGGTTGACCTTTGAAATGCACTCGAGCACCCTGCGACATTCATCGGTCAGTGTTGCGACAGTATCATCGTAAGCCGAGAAGGCCTGTAGGGCAATGTCGTCATCGCGGTATTCGAAGTTCTTTGCACGCCTGAGCAGAGCAAATGGCGTAGGTGACACTGAATCTACGATCATGACGACCTTTGTGGTTGTGGACTGGAGAAGCGTCGGCGTTTGAGGCGGGTATTCGGTCTGGGACAGCAGTGACTGTAACGATCGTGGCAGCGCAGAAATTCCGCCGATGGCAGTCGCGTCAGGGGCCAGTCCCCGTAAGTAGGCGAAGAAGAGATGGCTCGTAGCATCGGCGGCCCTGAACGAGTGTCAGCACGCATGCACATGTTCCCGCAAAGTGTTGTCCTTACTTCTCCCAGGTACGATAGCCTCCGTCGAAGCCTTTGCCGTCATCGGCAAACTCGAAAGCCCACCACCCCGCCATACGGGACAGCTTCCTCCCGCCCAAGCCATTGCTCTTAGCTCGTGCTGATGTGGCGGCGAGGAGGTCGAAGAAGTCGAATATAATCTGTCTGCGGGCCTCGGACTCGACACTAAGGGGGATGAAGGTGTCGAAGGCGTGTCTCGCGAAGTTGGAATCTGTGGCGCGCGTTAGCACGCGCTCGCGTACTCGTAATGCGCATGCAGCTTACCCGATTCCCCAATGCGGAAAAGTTCGTAGGCGTCCCAACTGACGACGCCGCCGGGCAGTCTACTCCAGCACCATTTCATTATGCTGCAAAGGGTCTGAGTGTATTAGCGAGGGCGCCACGGTACTCCCAGGGGGCGGGGGTCGGTCCTACCAATGGCTCGGCGAGGCGCAATTCCTGCGACAGTCCTGCGCCCGCATACTGGTTGTTTTCCTCGTACGAGGACCTGAAGAAGCTGCGTATGAAGTTGCGGGCGGCGCTGGGGTCGGACGAGGGGCGGAAGGGCAGCAACAGGAAGGGCATGTCCAGGGCTGGGGCGGGTTAGCATGCTACTCTCTGCGCGTCGCGGGGGGCCATTGCACATGCCTCTTGACTTCATCTCGTGGGTGCAGACGTGTACGAGCTCCTGGATCTCGTCGGGGGCGACCTCTTTGCGGGACCATGATTCTTCCCAACGCGGCTTCGGGGGTGCGGCAGGCTGCTGCTCGCCGTATTTGGCGGCCTTGGAGGCGGCGCGCGAGCCGTCCTTGGACTTGAAGACGTTCTTGAAGAAGGGCATGCTGGGCGTCAGGTCGAGGAGGGCAGCGGCGACGTGCCGGGCTGCATGTGAAGCTGGGGACGGGCCCGGGGGTGCGTGTTTGGTAGGCGAGGCGGGCGGTGGATGAGGTCAGTCGCGCAATGCAGGGACGGGTGTGCGACGGCTGCAGCGTGTTGGTAAAGTACCAATGGCGCCGCGTTGGAATGCAGGCCGGCGACGGTAACGGGCAAAGAGGGCGTGGACAGGCAAAGGTGTGTGTGGGGGGCAGAGGCAGTTTGGGCAGTCTGGCAGAGAGCCCCTTTGAGAGAAGGAAGCTTAAGCCAGCCGAAATAAGAGGCCAAAACTAATGCTCCTCGAGCGACCGACGCCCACGCTCCCATGCGACGCGAAACACCGCCAAGAGAAAAATATCACCGGCTTGCCCTCAGGACCACTGCCCAATGGCCTGTGGCGGCGTGCTGCGCGCTGCGGTGCGTGTCGTGGGGTGCCTATTCGCAGCGCGTCTTCGCTGTCTCGCGCCGACCGCTGCTCCCACGGCCCAGTGCAGTGCCGACAGCTGCGCATGGCGACGCAACGAGTGGGTGCTGGACACGCCGCTCCATTGGCCTCATTTCTCGCCGTCCCCTGCATAATGCGCCACACGCCCTCTGATGGCGAGGGGATGCGATGCGTTGTCGCGCTGGTCGTCGGCCCACGAATCAGCGCCCAATACGTGCCACCCCGTCCCGGCGTCTCGTGCTACATGCCGGCCCCAGGAGCACCGCACACTTGTCTTCTCGCGATGCTGCACACGGAACCACGGCCAGATGCATGCAGCGAAGCATCGCCCCTCTATTCGAGAACGTCAACAATCACCCCTCCGACGCTGCCATAGATTGCGTCATGCTCCGGGTAATATGCAGGCACTCAGAGGTATTCTCCGATAAATCCGTCTGCCAGCAGCCGAACACGCTCGGCCCGGACCTCGCGCCTCACTGGCGAAGGCGGCGCCGGCTGCCATGGTGCATAAACCGTCTTCATCTGCACCACGCCCGTCGCTGAGCCCTGGGCCGAGACCATTCATCTGCACCCTCCAACCATCACACACCCCGGGCTATCACTGCCGCACACCGCCCGCGCACCGCCAATGTACCCATGTACACGTGGCCTTGGATATTGATTCATATCATGGTACAGATCACCGATACGCGCACCGAATGAGCCTCTTTCGTTCCCAATCCGTAGATCCTCAGCAAGCTGAAAACTCAATTTCCACGTCTCGATGAATAGGCCCGACCGATATGACACAAATTGGATCGACGTCGCAATTGACTGCAATCCGCTCTGCTGGTATTCGCAGCAGTGTCTCGTCGACGTGATGTAACACGAGTCTCTCGGTCTTGCTAGGCATTAGCAGTGCCTTCCCGCGGTGGTTTGGTCGAAAGGTTCCTACGGCCGCGTCAACGTCTTGAACGAGCTGGAAGTACAAAGGGCCTACATTCCCAGATAGATATTTTGGGTTCCAAGATCTGGTGGGAAGATGCGCGGTCCACGTAGAACGGCAATTCAACATCTGCTCAGTTGGCCAACTCACCGACTCCAAGCCTGCTAGCATACCACAATAGAGTCGCTGTTCGCCTTCCCTTCCTTGCCAAAAGAGCCAGAATTCAAAATCTACGAACAGCTCTATCCCAACCCCATGCAGTGCGAGGAAACCCAGCAATTTCAACCACTTCGGCACTACACTGAATCTTTCAGCAGGAAAACAATCTGCATCAGAAGCTTGATAACACGAAACCAAAAAAGCCCACCTCATCTGCCACACAGTCGCCGTCCCCTCCGCACATGCAACCTCATCCACAACGTAGTCCTGCCCTTCTCCAACACCACCTCCAAGACGCATGGCAGTAGCCTCCCACCATATTGGCCACTATGCTCAAATCGAATAGCGCCGTGAATACCTTTGTCACCGAGGTTGTAGGGTTGGTCCATAGTGTGGGGCTGTCGTGCTCGCCTTGCATTGATCTTACTAGATCGGGTCTACATTAGGGTCATCTCCATAAATATCTCCATGTATACGCGAACAGACTAGACCGCAATGAGTCCAAAGCGTATATGAGTTGGGAGCCGAACGAGAGCTCGGGGATTGCGAAGTTGAGAGGGAAAAGGTGGAATGATGTGCTAGATTACGTTTGATGGGCGGATATGTTTGTAGCGGGCTGGCCTATTTTTTCCATTAAGAATCTTGTTTGCGATCGGGCTGACATTAACGGTCGAATTTGAGGTAGGTTGAGTCGGTGGAGTCGGTGGAGTATAAGTTGACGCTGAAAATAGGGAAATGAACGGAAAGGTTGAGATACGACGTTGGAGTTTATTGGGCTTATCCAGGGTGGTGCCAATTCGTATTGTCTGAGAATTGCCCATGCGCTCCCACCATGGTCATGAAATCGATGGCTGTACAACGCGCGCCTATTCAGCATGCGCTCCACTCACAAAAAGAAGATTTCCAGACGACTTGTCTTCTTGAGTGCAGCAAGAATAGACGACCATGAACGAAAGTGGCCCGCGATGAAGGGACCCTTGATCGCAGCACTCCGAGACATCTGGCCTTTTTAGTAGCCCTAAAACCTATATCCTAACGTCACAGTGTGTAGTCTACCACTACCCTCGCCATACTTCCACCCCACCCGCCACGCCAGCTACACAGGCTCACATTGCGCTCACACCGGCAGTAGTAACATAGACCCCAGCAGCAAACGCCAGCCTCGGCGCCAATAAGAAAGCGTCTGGAAGAATGGAACGGAAGGTTGGGGCCCAGGACATTCCTATCGGTCGAAGGTCTCCTTATAGGAACCAATAGCTAAGCACCAACATGGTCGAAGTCGCAGTAGCGATGCACCTCCGTCGCTTCGACTCAACTGGGTTACAGTCCTTCGACAACGCTCCATCCTTGCTATCGTTATGGAGCAACCATTTATGGTCAAGCCCACCGGTACGGGCAGAGAATATACTTTCGAGCATAATGCGTGAATAAGGGGGCTAAAGACAAAGGCTGTCTGCTATAGAGAGTAGAAGCGATCGCCAGACTCAGCCCGAGAATAAGCTCGCGGTACCATGCAGCGCCCTCGACATAGTTGCTGTTACCAACGACACGTCCGAGATCAACGACACTCTCTACGGGCCTTGGGTGATGCTGCTCAGAAGAACAAAAGATAAGCATGTCGCCGTTAGTCAAGAGCCCATATAGCTTTTGTATGTTTCTAAGACGGAAGCCATCAAGCGCCACTTGCGATGGGAAGAAGTTGGTGAACGATACACTATCATCGATGCTTGATTACCACCTATCGATTCAGCAGATGAAGGTGCCACCGATGAAGATTTATAAGACTGCATACGTTCTACGACGAAGGAGAAACAGTGGTCGATGCCCGATGCATGACATCCAATCATCATATGATGGAGCAGTGACCAGCGAAGAAGAAGGTACGGCTACTACTACGCACGTACTTGGTATTCACCCACCACATGATGACGACATCCTCGCTTCTATTGTATTAAAGGTTACGTTGAATCGGTATGGGGTAACCGCCTTTCTAACCGCACGATCATACCAAACATGGAGCTCTATCCGTCCGTCGTGATATAAATCGGCAGCCCAAATAGGATAACGGTAGACACACTGAAAAACTAGGGTAAACGATGATCCGGGGGATATCATGAATATCTCGCTGACGCAAGCACTGGTGCGCAGAAACGGTAGGGTGCCGAAGGACACAATATATTTCGGCGGGTCGCTTCATAGTCAGGCCTGAGATGCTGAGGACATGACGAGGTTGCCTGGCAACAAGAGTCGGAATGGTAAGATTCGTACTTTCTACTAGACAGACGAGGTTGCTTAGCAAGAAGAGTCGGAATGGCAAGATTCGTATTCCTATCAGACAGACGAGGCGTATCGTTCGTCGTCTTCGTAATATGAGTGCTCAAGGTGCAGGTCATGTAAGGCGCGGGATATAAGATGCGTCGCGAAAGCAAGATATAAGGGAGTCTAGTATGATAGAGTACATACTGAGACCTCTCTGGATAAGTTTTGCAGCGTGCGTCTTCGGCCTCCGACCATACAATTTGTTGTGAACTGTCACGGCTGCCCGCAAGAGAGTCCATGCCTTGAAGGCGTCATTCATGACGGAACGTATTTGCTATCCACAGGTTGAGAAGCGGTGTCGGAGTCTTTCGAGGCGAGTGGGGAAAGAAGTCAGCGATGTGAGTGCTCTGTAGTCGTGCAGTGTTCGATGTTTTACTTGACGTTACTCACCGCGTTTATTACCGACCCAACGTCATGTTAACGAACTGCAGCTGTTTTGTCTATTCTGGTTGATAGTATGTTCCCAGCCCGCAATATCTCCTGCACGAGATTTGGAATTCATCATGGCCTCCCGAAGATCAAGCACGCTCTATTCTTACACCTCGCGTACGGAGACTTAGGCTCCCCTTCAACCCCACGAACGATAGTTCAAACCATCTTCGTTGGCCGGCGTCTGTGTAGGCGCCATACCTTGCGGCAGAAGTGGTCATCAATACCAGATGGTGTGACATAGACCATCGTAGGATCTTCTATAATAGCGGCTCGAGAGATGATGGGAGTCGTCAACATGCTTTGGGGATCTAAGAATAAACCTTGAAGCTGTACCTGCGTCTAGTAAATTAAATAACCCCGGGCTGCAGCGGGCCGGATCCACATACCGTCAGACGGTCATCAGGAGGGCCGATGGGGGGAGTGGGGGAAATGGTTCATGGGTGTGTGCCTGCAGGGTAGTGAGGGGTCGTTTGGTCTCGTGTGGGGTCTAGTCTTGGAAAGTCGCTGATATTAGTAACAATAAGGCTCTCACAGGGGAAGACATGGGAGGGCAGTGGAGCGGAGCGAACCGTTGGGCTGGGTTTGAACGGTATCTGGTTCGGCTCGGGCTGCTAGTGTGCGGCGTGAGGTTTAGTGAGGGGTAGCAGCACTATTTTGGAGGTGGGGGTGGCCGCATCTGGAGACAGGGAGTGTATGGGTGAGAGGGATGTGACCAGTGAGGAACATGAGGAAGTGGAAAAGGTGGACTATGCGGGATACGAAAGGGCGTCTAAGCAAGTGAGATTATGTCAACGGGGTGCGCAAGATTTACGGGGTGTGTGGGCAGCTCGCCTACCCGATTACAAAGGGTTCAAGGTCTGGACGTCGTCTCGATCTTCTTGAGAGGACGTGAGATTGAAGTAGGTAGACGTCACGGGCAGTACCTAAGAATAGCACATGCACGCAGGATCGCTGCGACGCAAGGTCGATCGGCGGATCCGGCCAATCAGCGAGCCGGTACCACACGTTGCTTCCACAGGTTCCCTGTCACGCGAAACCGTTAAACGTCCTCGTCCTCCGACCCGAGACTTTCTTTTGCGCGCTGTGGCACCGGGAAGTGCCTCGTTTGAGGCCTCGACGTGCGCATGGACCGGATACTTCCACGAGCTTTCGAGAATGCAGTTCGGCGCGCTTACGATGCCACACCTGCGGACTGCTCGAGCTAGGAGCTCCATGGTGTTTGTAGCAGTCCCAAACGCAAGCAGCACAAGCAGCGCAGCGCAGCCTCGCGGACACACGGCCTCCCGCTGAAGGAGCATCTCCATCCGCGAGGTGGTGGAGGCGGCCGCACCGAGCAACCTGCCCAGCTGGGCACTACTCCGCCTTGTGTTGCAGCACGAGGCATCGCACAGTGTACCGCGCAGCACAAGCATACACAAACATACACACAGTACACAGAAGCGGCGGGCCCAGCAGCGGTCCGCTGCGTGCCTGGCGTCGCCGAAGGTAGCGTCTGCCGAGCTGATTCGAGCGATGCTAGCGCCCTCGTGCCTGCGGAAGGCATATCTCACCATGTCTCCGACGGTTTTCGATGCCCGTTTCGGCGTGTCGTCCACACAGGGGATGGCCAAAAGCAAGTACAGGGTATCCGTGCCGCGAGGCTGCAGACAGAACGATGCTCCCTGCGCATCCGAGCTGCTGTCACGGAGTGTGTGTGTGGTGAGCTGGGATGGGAGAGCTCGCGGAGGCAGAAGTGGTGGCCTCTTGGCAGGCCCTGCATGGCTTCATCAACGGCGGGTGATCCAGTGGTGGCAGCCGTGGCAGCCGAGCGGAAAAGGTCCCAAAAATAACTCGACTCAGACGAGCTACGCTGCTTGAAGGGGAGTTTAGCAAGGATTCGGCAGGGATGGAGCATGCTCTCATAATTGCCCGATAGATTGCAGCCAATGAGCTGGTCGGCGAGTGTGCTAATTAGCGGCGTCTCCAGCGGGCCCGTGCGTGCCTCTTTCTGCTGGTCGCTGGTCGCTGTTGCTATTTCTGTCTCTCGCACCCACGCCTTCTACAGATCGTCTTCCTGTGCGTTCCTTCCCAGAGCCTCACCGGCCGCCTACAGCTCCGTCGCGCAACGACGCAGAGACATATATCTCGCCGCTGCACACTCCCACTGTCCTGCCGCCGAGTACCGTTGCGGCAGCACGCGCCTGAGACTCCTCAACCTCCTCTCCGTCTCGGTCTCGCCGCCGCCTCGCTGGCTGCTGGTCTGACCTTCGTTTGTTCCCCGGCCACCCTCGCCCTTCAGCCACACCCTCGCGTCGCTGCCCTCACCTACCTTTCATGCGCTTGGACCTTGAGTCCGACCGCCATCCACCATGGGTCGCAGGAAGATTGAGATCAAGGCCATCAAGGACGACCGGAACCGTTCCGTGTGAGTACTGCCCCGCGCGCATCGCGCCACTCCAAACTGACCTCGTCCAGCACCTTTTTAAAGCGTAAAGGCGGTCTCTTCAAGAAGGCCCACGAGCTCTCCGTCCTCTGCTCTGTCGACGTCGCTGTGATAATATTCGGACACAACAAGAAGCTCTACGAGTTTTCGTCTGGCGATATTAACGAGACTATCGGCCGCTACCAATATGTAGGCTTTCATCCCGTCTCGGCGAGTGGACCACACTGACTGAGCTTACAGTATGGCGGCGCGCATGAGCACAAAGGTCCCGAGGACTTCATGGGCAAGAAGGATCTGGACGACGAAGACGACGATGGCGAGGAGATCATGGGTTCTCCGCCACGGGACTCCCACACCCCACCGGAGCACGCTATGATGGGTCACCACCTCCAAAACAACCCCTCTTTCCAGCACATCAGGCACGCAACGCCCTCCGCTTCGCCTCCTATGCACAACGGTATGCCGTTCCACGCGCGGCATCCGTCGCCCCAGCCCGCAAACCTCTCTCGGCCTGATTCGCGCGCCCAGATGCGACGACCCAGCTCCAATCTCGTGCCACAGCAACACCACTCGCAAGCTCCCCCGCCTCAGAACAGCTATGCCTATATGCCAAACCCTCCCTTCTACAACCCCCAGGCCGCGCAAAACATGGCACCAAAGCCGCAAGCACCGCCCGCACCCCAGTTCCAGTATACGCATCCTCCGCCAACCCACCATCAAGTTCAATACATGCAACAACAGGAGCAACGCAGGCAATCGATGCCGCCAACGTTCCAGCAACAACAGCAGCAACAGCAGCAGCAGCAACAACAGCAGCAGCAGCAACAGCAACAACAACAGCAGCAGCAGCAACAACAGCAACAGCAACAGCAACAGCAGCAGCAGCAACAGCAGCAACAAGAACGCCCTCAACCGCCACCCCAGCAACAATTGACTGTGCCGTCACCTCCACAACCCCAGCAGAACGATTTTCAAAGTCCGCCATTGCCCCAGCCAAGGCCTTTGTCTTCAGCTGCCAAGCACAGCATCTTTACACCTATCGATGACAGCCGATCCATGCTCGGTGGTGGCTGGGGAACCGGTGAGGATGTGCCTCGAAGTCAAGTCCAAGTGGTGAAGATGGAGACTGGAGTCCGCTCACAATCGATTGACGTGGCCACCATGTCTCGGCTTCAGACTAACGGGAACTCCCCACCGTTACCATCTGCAACACAAATGTCATCTCAGGCGCCACAACGGACTCAGTCTACCTCATCGATGCCTGCTATCCTTCCGCCGTCACGTACAAATAGCATAGCGAAAGAGGTGCGACCAAGACTCAAAGTCCAGATTCCGAGTGAACATTCAGAAGATGCCGGCAGCCAGACCGCAGACTCTTCTCCCCGAAATTCTTCAACGACAGGTGCCACACCTGCTCGGACCGGCACGGATGCTTCGCACTCGTCAGGCGTTGTTCTCCCTCCACCGTCACCAAGCGCAAACTCGTTGCTGAGCGCCGGTGCCACCGGCCCACCAAACCCATTCGCTCGACCACCGCCCCCGTCGAACAATGGCTCCTACGGCAGCCGAGGTGAAATGGAGACACCCATCTCAGCGCTGCCCAGCCGATTTGTTGAGAACGGACTCCTCCCGTCACCCTCCAGCTTCTACCCCGAGTGGGGTTTTGGCCGCGACTCCAACATGCTGCCGAGTCCTCTGAACTTTCAACCCACCCCGATTGCGCCAAATGGACCTAGCTTCGGTCGCGATGATCCTGCTGACCGCAAGCGGAAGACATCCGACGAGGGCTCCGATAGCAGTCAGAAGCGGGTCAAGGCTTAGACCTTTGCAGCAACAATTGGCCGACGCCAATCTGGCAATACGATGCCAGCTTTTTTTTCTTCCAAAATGATCAGCGAACTCACATACATTCTTCTCCAAAAGCACTTTTTGGCTCTGTACTTTTACAACCTAGCGATGTGCTAGTTTTCTCTTCTTCGACGATTGTTACGGCTGGCGAGTACATTTAGCGCGTCGATCTCGTTTTCTTATCTACTGTCGCTTCCGGATCGCATATGAGGCGTTAGCCGGCGTCTGCGGATACCCATGAGTATTCTGGTGTCTTTGTCAAGCTTTATCAGTAGGGCGTGGTGGTGGGTGGAGTACACTATGTCTTGTGTTTTTGTTGATGTCTCTTCCTCCATCACGACAGCATTCCGGTATGAGGTATGGACAGCACTGGGGTGGTGGAGTTGCCATGTCTGGGATCATGGAGAAGGATTGTCTTCGCCTGTAGATACTTGAATGATTATATTGACGACTTGACAATGGGTCTATGAGGCTGTGCATCACAAGACTAGTCCATAAGGCATGCTTCAATTTACGCAGCCGTACGTAGTGAAACTCGATTTCCGATATAGTTGAGGCGGCGCGCAGAAGTACACTTGCATGCGTTCTCCATCGTGTCACACGGTCCGTGGTCGCGCACCCCGCCAAGCGATGTCGACAAGTTTACGCCCCGTCACCCTTAGCACCAACCTCACCTCGATCGCTCGCTCATGCTTACTCTCGCCCTATCCTCCCGACTTCCGAACCACCTCGTTGCAGCCCAACGTGCGGTCCGGAACGCGGCCCATACTCGTCCAAGCTTTGACGTGCCGGGCGTCATAAGGCCAAGCGCAGCCCCACCAGAGTTGATCAGCCGCACGGCTGTGTGAATTGAGCCTTGTCACTTCTCCGGACATCTTGCCAGCAGCTCCGAATCTTGCGGATTTCATAACTAAGCCTGCTACCCACTTCCTCACTCTTTCTTGCTTCCTGCTTCCTATTCGATTTGTCTACGGAGTATCGATTGGCGACTGTTGATTGCTACTTGAGAAAGACCCCGCGCTACGACAACATGGCCTACAACAAGGGCTTCAATCCCGATAGGCTGCCTGCGCACGCCGAGCCTGAGCAGGTACGCTCGTCTTTGGTCGCCCAAGAAGCATACTATATACTCTCAAAGAAGAGCGACGTTAATATGATTCCCAGGCCGCAGCCATGATGTCTCAAGGCCGACCCGCCCAACAGCCCCCCCGAACCTCCTCTGCTCGCCCTGACTACAACAATCCCCCACCCAGCTCTTCGTCAAGACAAGACTACCGCCCGGACGACCGCTACGGCGGGGGCAGAGGTAGTGGCAGAGGCGGCGGCGGCGGTCCAGCAACCTACGACAGCAGACCCCCTCCAGGCGCATACAACAACGACCCCCGCTACGACGCGCGCACAAACAGCCCACGTTACGACCATTCCCGGCAAGACTCTCGCTTCGACAGCATCGGCTCCCCCCCACCGCAGAACTATGGCAATGGACCTCCGCCGCAGGGCTATCATGGAAGACCGCCAGTTGTGCAGAGACCGCCGCCGACACCGGCGCCGCCCCGCGATGGGAACGATAGGGAGGCGTTGTGGCGCCTTTTTGGGGCCGTGGATAAAGACCGGAGTGGAAATCTGACGGAGGCGGAACTCAAGACGGCGCTCGTGAACGGGGATTGGTCTCCGTTTGATCCTCATACTGTGCGTATGATGATCAGGTAGGCAACATCTCGCGTATGTACACTCCAGACGAGATTCAGACTAATGCGGTGGTGTAGAATGTTCGACACGGATCGCTCAGGGTCCGTCAATTTTGACGAGTTTTGGCAAGTTCCTTCTCCCCTGGGTCCGACTTTCCTAATGCATGTATAGCGGCCTCTGGGGCTTCCTCTCCGCCTGGCGTGGCCTCTTCGATCGCTTCGACGCCGACCATTCAGGAAGCATATCCTACAACGAGTTCACAGAAGCCCTCGTCGCGTTTGGGTACCGCCTCTCCTCCCAGTTTGTGCGTCTGCTGTACAGCACGTACGACCGCCGGGGCGACAACAACATGAGCTTTGATTTGTTCGTACAAGCGTGCATTAGCCTGAAGCGCATGACGGACGTGTTTAAGAAGTATGACGATGATCGGGATGGATACATCACGTTGAGCTTGTAAGTGCGCAAACGAAAGATTGTATTCGATCGATCGCATGTTTCTGGGGACGCAGAGTGGCTAATGTTCGACGACAGCGAGGAATTCCTCACAGGTGCGCAAGCTTTGTTCCTTTTCAACAGCATTTCGGAATCGACTGATACGGGCCTGTACTAGAAATCATCCGCCAGCGGTAAACGGCTGTCGTGGCTGGCCCTTCCTGTCCCTTCCTCCCGTCCCTGGACGATCCCGCTCCGTTTGGCCCTGCCTCTGGAATCCAATTATGGTTTGCACACTTGGTAAACCGTTGCGAAGGCCCTTGCTACCTGGATGACCCGAGGGTGGAGTCTGGGAAGTTGAGCGTGCGAGTGCCGTGATGTTGGTGTGTCACGTTTGGAAGTGCTTGGGTGCCTTGTGCTCGTAGAGCTGGCTTGTGGGGAGGCTTTTAGATACCCGTTCAATATGTTTTCCGTAAATGGCTTTTGCTTGAATTGCGCGTGAACTATGTGGTGTCAAGGGGAGTGCTTGATGTGACGTGTTGCGTATCAAACATTGTCGACGGCCTTGACGAAGGTCCAAAGATTTCAACTTAGATTCACGCCGTAGGTACGCCTTAGGAAAGTGCACGGAGAAAATCAAACCGTGGCATAGACATGGTATTGCTCGCATAAGTAGATATTCGAGACACCTCGATGAAGACTCAGCCAACGGACGTATTATATATTATGTTACTCATTCCGCTACCCGTATGCTCCCAAATGGTCATCAGCTGCGACACTAACCTAGCGGCGTATTCCCATCTTGCACAAAACGCCAGAGAACAAACCTGAGCGGCTAGGGTATCTATGTAAAAACCACGGACGCCGCCGCATATCGCAAAAGAAAAGTTACAAAACGCTCAATCGCGCACAAAGTCCCACGACGTACTCCGACCGCCACCGCCGAGGGTATTGAGAGAGGCGTGGGCTAGTGGTACGCGTTAGCCGATGCAAAGATGTCGGCCAGAACATTCCAGGGGTGGTTCTAGATAAGAATAAAAATACTGATGAAGAAGGTGGTGATGTTGTCAAGCCCTCAAAAAATGCGACGAAGGCCTTTTTTGGGCTTACCTGACTGCTCCTGACTCTCCCACGGCAGAACTTCAGTTTTGCGAATTCTTCCACCGAGACCAAGCCTATCGCGGGAGGAATGAGAGCGGGAGGGGTGAAGAGTGGGCGAATCCGACGATGTGGGGGTGGAGGAGGGGGTGGAAGCGGCGTCGCTGTCAATCGAGCTCTTCTTGGTCAACCCAGGAAGATTGGTAATTGTATCCGTGCTGGCGAGTGTATCGGTACTGGCGATAGAAACCTCGTATAAAGTTGGTAAGGAGGATGTCCCGGACTTTTGCGGCAACCCGAAGTGCATCGGCCTCGGTCGCGGCCGTGAGAAGTTTGTCGATGGTGCTCTAGGGGGCTTGTACTTTTGCGGTGGATCCATGACTGGCGGTCCTGGCGATGGGCTTTGTGTGGCATGAGCCGGAATCGTGGCTTGCGGAGCATGTGCTGGGAATGTGGCTTGCGGAGCATATGATGGGCTTATGGCTTGCGGGGCATACGCTGGACTTATGGCTTGCGGGGCTTGGACGGCAGGCGCTGTTGTGTGTACGTTACTGGGTAAGGTTTGCACGTCAAACAAAAATTCATGAGACTCAGGTACCGGATCAGACTCATCGCTGTCTTCCCCAAGCTTGACTTCATGAGCTTCACCCGCAAGAAAGCCACTGCCATTGGCCTTCAGTCTTTTGAAGATAGCGTCGACTTGGCTGTCCTCGGCCTGCGTTGGCTCTTCCTCTGGGAATGGGAAAGCCTCGGTTATCATGTCCGGCGGTGGAGGTGGCGGGGTCCATGGATGCTCAGCAAAGGTTTCGGGTAAGAAGCCATTCGCGTTTGGGCTGTCCGGGAAGAAGCAGGTCATCTGAGGCTGCGTCGACGCGGGAAGTGAGCTCGATGGCGTTGTCTCTGATGATTCGGAAGGTCCGGAATCTCTGCGCCGGTCGAAATCGATGGTAGAGTTCATCGGGGATGCGAGGGAATTGGGAGGTCCTCGGCTGCCATCCGAGGCGACGGAAAACAAGGACGCGTTCAGCTTATAGTTGTAACTGTGATTAGGCTGCGAGCCATGCGAAGACGAGCTGTCTCTCTTGCTGGACATGGCGGAGCTCTTTGATGATTTAAGGGTATCGGGAATGCCGTCCCACTTGGAATTGACCTTGGGCACGCTGGTGGGAAGCTTCTGAGCTGATATGCTTTGGAGACCAACCGGAGCCGGGCCGCCTTTGGCCGAAGTCTGCTTCCGTTGCGAATCGGCGTACTGTTCCAGGGCAAGTTGGGATGGCTCTTTCATAGTGAGGAAGCTGAGCATGCCGTTCTTCTTCTTCTTGGGCGTTTTGGAGCTCTTCCCCGTGGAGCCATTCGAGGAAGCCAGGCTGGTGGGTGCAGACGCAGACGAAGTAGTGCTCCTAGCGTCGGACGACGGGCGGTCTCGCGTTGTCGTCGAAGAGATGGAGGTGCACGGCTGGATGTCGAGGGAGTCGGTGATGCTGGGGCTCCTCACGGGGTCAGTGGAGGTGGGTGAAGAAACGTCGGACGACAGTTGGTTTCGATAGGTCAGCTTGGGCATTCTCGGGGCACGCGCAGCCATGACCGGCGCGGCCATGTTGTGCCAGCGAAATGGCGATGATCTCTGCCGATCGGCCGTTGCAGTTGCCGGTTGCAGCGAGGCGGCGCTGGGGGAGGGGAGCTAATGGAGGATTAAACATGCACTACCGTGTGGCCGGCGTGGTCATGACTCTCGGCTATCGGCGATTTGTGGGTGAAGGTGGGACACGACGTCGAGGTGAGGGCGGTTTGGGCGGAGAGCAAGAAGAGGTGGGAGGTGCTCGCTGATGAGCGACTGCAGTGTGGGCCGGGCAGGGAGGCGCCATTGACGGGCGCAACCAGCAAAAGCAAACCCCTCCTGTTGCTGCCAGGCCAGCACGGCTGCCAGTGGATCACAGGATGGCTACCTACCGCGGTCGAGGGCACATTTGACAGGCATCAGCCCGGGCCAGTGAGGGCGCGAGGGTTCCGGTGCTGGCCATTGGCGAGGCCCCGGCGTGGCGTCGTAGCTAGCTGAGGACTACAGTTCGCGCACCGCGGGCCACCCAGACGGGACCGCCATGGCGTCGCTGCGAGATTGCGCCAAAGGGGGTGTTTGTGGGCGACAGACTTGTATATGTGCCACGGGTGTGTGGCAACGAAGCATATCGGGGGGGATGCGTGCAGGGGCGAGATCGTCGATTAGCGAGGCTGTCTGCATCAATACCACAACGGACGGTCTGCTTTCTCCCTTTGCCGGAGCATGTCGAGATGGGTGCGACGGTGACCGAGTCTTGGGCGGTGGAGCACATTGCAGCAGACGGGTGGCACGGGTCATGGATGCGTTATGGATTCTACACAGCACATGGGGAGTGGTGGTTGTGGATTCTACACAGCATTCTACATGGATGCTCTGGAATGCAATATCCGACGAGCTGGAAAATATCCCGCACCTCGGCAAGGCACGCCATGCCACGCCGCCACGGCCGCCACACGGCGAGTCTGCTCGCTTGCCTCCCAACACTGCCCGTATTGTACTTGTACGCACCCTAACCGCCGCGAACTGGCGGGAGTGCACAGTAGCATCGGCAGCCCCGTTGAAGACGTGAGACGTGCCGCGGCTCTAGCAAGCTCCTTCCACGCGACACGGCACGGCACGGCGGCGCTGCCCTCTCTCTGCGCTGGACGTCCACAGGCGCTCCGAGCCCAAGT